>Ga0209536_100000134_pt1 | contig 108667 bp, 104 predicted proteins | sample DeeMarSeWOR28_12_FD_187461 | JGI IMG/M metagenome (GOLD analysis project Ga0209536, IMG submission 187461) | Marine sediment microbial communities from White Oak River estuary, North Carolina - WOR-2-8_12 (SPAdes) (version 2) | ecosystem: Environmental > Aquatic > Marine > Intertidal zone >...
GCGTGCTCGCGAGCGGGACCCGCTCGCCCGACTCCTCAAGTCACCACACCACTAGGCTCCCGCCCCCTCGCTGTGCTGCCCATCCCGACCCGTCCTCCTGCGTAGACGTCAGTACACGCGGGCCTCGAAGCCGGGTCAGTGGCAGCGGCAGTCTCAGCGTCAGCGGCAGCGGCAGTGGCAGTCCCAGTGGCAGTTGCAGCGACAGTCTCTTGTGGGGACGTGTCCTCGTGATCTCCTTTGCGCGGGTGCGTGGGGCGGGCTGGCGCCCTTTCGGGGGAACCCACGCACCCCCGCAAAGGAGATCACTCATGGGACTCATCATTCAGCAACGGGCACTCGAAGCGGCAGGCGGGCTTCGGCAGGCGCTGCCGGCCGTGCGCAAGCGCGACAAGGCGCTTTTCGACCAGATTCACCGGGCGATGAACAGCGTCGTGCTGAACATTGCCGAAGCCGACGGCAATGACGCTGGGACCGCCAAGGCGCGGTTTGCGAGCGCCTGCGGGTCCGCGAAAGAAGTCCGAGCCGGGCTTCGGCCCGCGGTGGCATACGGGTACGTGACGGGCGCACACATTCGAACCGTGGACATCGCGCTCGACGAAGTCTGCGCCATGTCCTGGCGACTCTCGGGTCGCTAGGAGCCGGCGATGACGACACCCGATCGCCGGAGGACGGGTCGCGACGGACTCGCGAGTGGGCAGGAGCAGGGGCAGCGTCGGTGACAAGGGCAGCGGCAGGGGCAGCTGCAGCGTTGACGGCGACGTATGGAGGGCTCGGAAAAACGCGACATGAGGTGGAGCGGACGTGCGAAGTGCCAATCGGCATGCATGCTGCCAGCTCCGATTGGCGCGCCGCCCGAGGCAGGCGTTCGCGTGGGGGAGGCGGGGTGGGGAGGATGGGTCCGTGTTCCGACGCTGCGGTTGCGCTTCGGTCGCATATCCATAGACCGTCAACGCCCGAGAGGTAATCGCGAAGCGTGAGCCCGCAATCCCCACCCCGCCGCCCCCACGCGAACCCCTACCTCGTGTCGCGTTTTTCCCAGCCCGTCCTTGCGGTTTTTCCGGCGCAAATGTTTCGCTTTCGTTCGCGAAAAGCACCGGTGTAGAGTCGTCGCTCGCGTCCCGTGCTGCTTTGTGCTCGATCACGCGGACGCAGGAAGGATCGCCATGACCCAGATGGTTGGAGGAGAGGCGCTGGCTCGCATGCTCGCAGCGGAAGGCGTCGAGGTCGTGTTCGGAATCGTCGACGGCACGTACTTGGGCTTTTTCGGAAGCTTCGAAAAGCACGGCATCCGCTTCGTTTCCCCGAGGCACGAAACGAGCGCGGCGCACATGGCGGGGGCCTACGCCCGACTCACCGGAAAGCTCGGCGTGTGCATGGCATCGAACGGACCCGGCGTGGCCAACATCCTGCCTGGCGTCGCCGTGGAAAATGGAGAGGGGAATCGTGTCCTCTTGATCACCTCGAGCCGGCGAACGCCGATCGCGTATCCGGACCGTGGGGGTACCTACCAGTATTTCAATCAAGCCGGCGTCACACGACCCATGACCAAGTGGAGCGGCGCGGTTCCCTCCTTCGAGCGGCTTCCCGAGCTATTCAGACGCGCGGCGCGGATCAGTTGGAGCGGACGTCCGGGCGTGGTGCATCTGGACGTTCCGGAAACGATCATGAACGGGGTATTCGAGGCGGACGGAATTGACCTGCGTCCCCCCCGAGCCTATCGGCGGACGACGCCCATCGCGCCTTCGCAAGCCGAGGTTGTGCAGACAGCGCAAATGCTGCGAAGCGCGGAGCGGCCGCACATCCACGCAGGTAGCGGGGTGCTGCACTCCCATGGCTCCGAAGCGCTGCGAAAGGTGGCCGAGGCGCTGGGCGCGCCCGTCACCACCAGTTGGGCGGGCCGTGGCGCCCTACCCGACAACCACGAGCAGCTCTTGCCGATTTGGGCGATGGAGCCGATCAACAAGGCACGCAGCGAAGCCGACCTGGTGCTGGTCATCGGCTCGCGCCTCGGAGAGACCGACTGGTGGGGAAAGCCCCCGTACTGGGGCAAGCCCGGAGAGCAGAAGATGATCCAGGTCGACATCGACGACGAGATCCTCGGGCTCAACAAGGCTACCGATCTCGCCATCCTCGCGGATGCCAACGTATTCTTGTCTGCGCTTGCAAGCGAGCTCGAGAAATCCCCACTGAGCAAGGACCGCCTGCAGGCCAATCGCGCACGAACGGCGAGCCTGAGCGAGGGCCAGGCGAAGGTTCGCGCACAGCTCGACATGGCGTTGCAAAACACGGCGAGCCCCATGCACAGCGCCCATGTGCCGAACGCGTGCAAGCGTTTCTTTGGCGACGACGCGGTCTACGTGTTCGACGGCGGGAACGCGACCGTCTGGGCGAGCTTCTTTTCGGAGATCAATCGTCCGGACGCGTTGCTGTCGACTTTCAAGTTCGGAATGTTGGGTGCGGGTGTTGCACAGGCCCTCGGGGGCCAAATTGCGAAACCGGACGCGAAGGTGGTGTGCATCATTGGTGATGGCGCCATGGGCTTTCACATGCAGGAGCTCGAGGCGGCTTTGCGTCACCAACTTCCGGTAATCTACCTCGTGCTCTGCGATAGGCAGTGGGGCATGGTGAAGCTGACACAGACGATAGGGCTCGGGATGCTGCGGCCGGTCATCGGAACCGAGCAGCAGGGCACCATCAATGCCGATTTCGAGGAGATCGCATTCGACAAGGTGGCCGAAGCGATGGGCTGCCACGGCGAGCGCGTTTCCGACCCGTCCGAGCTCGAGGCCGCGCTTCAGCGCTGCGTCGACTCTGGCAAGCCGTCCGTCATTCACGTCGATGTGGACCGCAACATGCACCTCTTCGCCCCCGGCCTTCAGGAGTTCAAGGCCATGCACCAGGAGCCGGGAGCCTGATGGGCACGGGCCCCGCGGTCCTGGTGACCGGGGCGGCCGGATATGTCGGTCGCCTCTGCGTTGCGGCGCTCGCAAAACGCCTGGACGAGCTCTCGGTGCTCGTCGCCCTCGACTGGACCGAGGTCGATCCCGCAAACCGGATCGCAGGTGTGATCTACGAGCGGGGCGACATCTGCGACCCGGCATTGAAAGAGCTGTTTCGCAAGCACTGCATCGACACCGTGGTGCACCTCGCGTCGATCGTCCGGATGCCCGAAGGGGCACCCAAGGACCTCGCCTATCGCGTGGACGTGCTCGGAACCCAGAACGTGCTCGAGGCCTGCGAAGCCGTCGACGCCAAGAGACTGATCGTCACCTCGAGCGGCGCGGCCTATGGCTATCATCCCGACAATCCGGAATGGCTCGACGAGAACGACCCGCTTCGCGGCAACGAGGAGTTCGAGTACTCGAAAAACAAGCGTTTGATCGAGGAGATGCTGGCGCGATGGCGAGAGGAGCGTCCCGAGCTTGAACAGGTGATCTTCCGACCGGGTACGGTCGTGGGCCCCGACGTGCACAGCCCCGTGACGGATCTATTCGAAAAGCCGGTCATCCTCGGAATCGTGGGCGCCGAATCCCCGTTCGTGTTCATTTGGGACCAGGACCTCGTGGCCTGCCTCGTCGATGCCGTCTTTTCGAACAAGGTCGGGATCTACAACCAGGCGGGCGATGGCGCGCTCACCCCGCGCGAGATAGCACGCCTGCTCGGCAAGCCCTACGTGCCGCTCCCCGCCTCCCTCGTGAAAGCGGCATTGTGGCTGCTCAAGAGCCTCGGCGTGACCGAGAACGGACCGGAGAGAGTGGCGTTCCTGCGATACCGGCCGGTGCTCTCCAATCGTCGGCTCAAGGAGGAATACGGGTACGTCCCACAGCTCACGAGCCGCGAGGCATTCGAGCTTTATGCCCGGGCGCGAGGTCTCCTTGCGTCGTGATTTTCAGCAGCGCGCCGTCGTGATCACGGGCGGTGCGGGGAGCATCGGGCAAGCGCTCGCACGACGATTCGGCGGTGCGGGCGCCCAGATTGCGCTTCTCGACCTTCCCTCGAGCCCGTTGCAGGAAGCAAGCGCATCGCTGAGAGAGGCGGGCATCGACGCGATTGCGCATCCCTGCGACATCACGGATGTCCAACAAGTACACGAAGCCATGGCGAAGGTTCGCGAGACGTTCGGCAGGATCGACGTGCTCATCAACAACGCGGGCATCGTTCATCGAAGCGCGTTCGCCGAGACGCGACCGGAGGTCTTTCGCCGCGTCATGGAGGTCAATCTCTTTGGCGCCCTATACTGCACGCAAGCGTGTCTGCCCGACCTCGTGGCAACTCGGGGATTGATCATCGCAATATCGAGCATCGCGGGCTTGGCGCCGCTTTACGGGCGCAGCGGCTACGCTGCTTCCAAGCACGCCATGCACGGGCTCTTCGAGAGCCTCGGCGCCGAGCTCGCCGAGCATGGCGTCGGCGTGCTGATGGTGTGCCCCTCCTTCGTCGAATCCGGCTTGGAAGCATCGACACTGGGCGGCGACGGTCAGCGGATTGCGCGACCGCGCTCGAAGATCGGACGGTTGGGCGACCCGAACGACCTGGCCGCCGAGGTCTTGAAGGCTGCCCGGACGGGGAAAAGACGCATCGTGCTGACTCCAGTCGGCAAGACGAGCGCCCTGCTTTCCCGGCTCGCGCCCGGTCTATACGAGCGCCTGATGATTCGAAGCCTACGATCGGAGCTCGAGGAGCGCCGATGATCGGTCATCCCATCATGTGCGTGGCGCTTGCATCCCTTTGACCGGATGGGCTCGATAGGGCGCTTCCAGCGTCGCGATCTCTTCGTCGGTGAGCTCGATGTCGATCGCCGCAATGGCGTCATCCAAGTGCCCGAGCTTGGTCGCGCCGACGATGGGTGCAGTCACGGCAGGCTTCGATAGAAGCCAAGCGAGCGCAATCCTCGCAGGCGGCTCTCCGCGCGCGGCGGCAACCTGCTTGACGGCCTCCACGACTTCCCAGTCTGAAGGCTGATCGTAGAGCTTCTGATCGAGCTCGTCGCTGGACGAACGGCTCGTCGAGCTATCGCCCAGTATCTTTCGGGTGCCTGCGAGCATCCCGCGAGCGAGCGGCGACCAGGGTACGACGCTGACACCCTGATCCTGGCAAAGTGGGATCATCTCGCGTTCTTCCTCGCGGTACACCAGGTTGTAGTGATTCTGCATCGTGACGAAGCGGGCCCAACCATGCTGCTCCGACATCGACAAAAGACGCTGAAATTGCCAGGCGTACATGGAGCTAGCACCGATGTATCGAACCTTTCCCTGGGTAACCAAGTGATCGAGCGCGCACAACATCTCTTCCATGGGCGTATGCGGGTCGAGACGATGGATTTGATAGAGGTCGATGGTTTCGACACCGAGACGCCGCAAGCTGTCTTCGCACGCTTGTTGAATGTGCTTGCGCGAGAGACCGCCCATGTTGGGACGGTCGTTCATCGGGAAAAACACCTTCGTCGCAATCACCAATTCATCGAGCACGCCGTACTCGCGGAGCCAACGACCGGTCACTTCTTCGCTCACTCCCAGCGAGTACATGTCGGCCGTATCGAAGAAGTTGATCCCCGCTTCAATCGCGCGCTTGAAGAAGGGGGCCGAAGCTTCCGCATCGAGGATCCACGGCCGCCACTCGGGCGTTCCATAGCTCATGCAACCGAGGCAGACTCGAGACACGGTGACGCCGGTCCGCCCTAAGTGGGTGTACTTCATGGGCGGAGGCTAACTCATTCCGTAAACGGGCACGAGGGCGCCCCGGGTCACTGCGTTTTGGGGCGAAGCCAAAAACACGATCGTCTCGGCGATCTCGGCGGGCTTCGGCCATCGAACGTAGTCGGCGCCCGGCATCGCGCTTCGGTTCACCGTCGTGTCGATGATGCTGGGGACCACCGCGTTGACCCATATCGAGGAGCTGGCGAGCTCTTCGGCAAGCGACAGCGTCAGAGCCGCAACGGCAGCCTTGGATGCGGCATAAGCAGCCATCTGTGCTGTAGGGACCAGCACGGGTCGCGCGGCAACGTTCACGATGCGGCCTGCCCTCGCGCCAATCGTCCTCGCCGCTTCGCGGCAAGAGAGGAAACACGTGGTGGCGTTCATCCGCATGAGGCGCTCCCAAACGCCGAGCTCGGTCGAGCCGATGGCGCCCATCGCAAAACCGCCCGCCAAGTGGATGCTTGCGTAAAGTAAGCTCGTGGCATCGAAGAGCCGAGCGACATCCGCTTCCACGCTCAAGTCGACGCCCTCGTGGAGCTCGATCGCCTCGTGGTTCCGATGAGGGAATCCTTCGAGCTCTTCGGATCGGAACACGGGGACGTGAACCCGGGCCCCTGCCTCGAGCAGACGGCCGACGACCGCGCTGCCGAGCGCACCGGTCCCGCCCGTGACCACCGTCTCGCGACCAGAAAAATCGAGCATGCCCGGATCCTAGTCCGGGAAGAGGCTCTCACAAGGTCAACCGCAAACCGTCCTCGGAGGTCGGGAGCTCGACATCGTCCAAACGCGACAGCATGGCGTCGCTCATGTGGGTGAGAACGACGCGCTTGCACGTGAAACGGGGCAGGTTCTGCAGGACCGTGCGGTAGTCGTTGTGGAGCGGCACTTGCTCGTCGAAGACGTAGCATTCGCAGACGAACAAGTCGGCACCGGCGGAAGCCTCGATCAGGTTGTCCGTCCACTGGGTATCTCCCGAGTAGACGAACACCTTGCCTTCGACCTCCACACGCAGGCTGTACGAGGGTGCGCCGCTGAAATGGGCCGCGGGAAAGGCCGTGACCCGGACCTGGTCGATCGTGGTGGGGTCTCGGGGCCGCAGCTCGACGAATCGCAGCTCGAAGGATGGATCCACCTGGGAGGACCCCGGAAAGAGCGCTTCCATGGTCTTGGTGAGCCGCTCCTCGAGCCCGGGCGGACCGGCGATGGTGAGCGGGTCGCGCCGCTTGGAGACCAGCTCGGCGTCCAGCAGGAAGAAGGGAAGACCGCCAAAATGGTCGCCGTGCAAGTGTGTGATCAGGATTTTGCTCACGTTGCGCGGCTCGATCGCCTGCTGACGCATCCCGATCAGGGACGAGGCCCCACAATCGACCAAGAAGAGATCCTCCGACGTTCGGATTGCAATACACGTTTGAAGGCGGCCTCCGCTCCCAAACGCGTCGCCGCTCCCTACGAAATGCGCCTCCACCGGTCCCATAAGAGCTGTCACGAGGCTACCAGAACCGCTGCCGGGCGCACGGGAGCCGAAGCGGCAATTGGGCCCCCCCAAAACGTCTCGATCGGTGTATCCTCCCGGCCCTCGCCCAACAGGAGTGGCCATGGCAGAGCTTCAGACTGCGCTAGAGGACGTTTATCACTGGGAGAAGACCGCGCCGAACCGGCTCTGGATGACCCAACCCATCGGTGAGGGACAGGTCGAAACCTACACTTGGGCCCAGGCGATGGACCAAGCGAGGCGCATGGCCGCGCAGCTGAAGTCGCTGGATCTCGAACCGGGCAGCCACATCGCGCTCATCTCGAAGAACTGCGCGCATTTCATCCTCGCGGACCTGGCGATCTGGATGGCGGGACACGTGAGCGTGGCTCTCTATCCGACGCTGAACGCGGAGACCATCGACTACATCCTCGACCACAGCGAGTCGAAGCTGCTCTTCGTCGGGAAGCTGGACGACTGGGACGAGATCAAAAGGGGCATTCCACGGAACATGCCATGCATCTCGTTCCCGCTCTCTCCGCCCAACGACTACGAATCGTGGGATTCGATCATCGCACGAACGGAGCCGATGCGAGAGAACCCCTCCCGCGAGGCGGACGAGCTGGCCATCATCGTCTACACCTCGGGGAGCACCGGCCGGCCCAAGGGCGTGATGCACAGCTTCGGCTCGATGGCAGCCGCCGTGAAAGGTGGAGAGGAGATCTTTCACGCCGGGCCGAACGACCGAATGCTTTCCTACCTACCGCTCGCCCACGTCTTCGAGCGGCTTTGCGTCGAGGTTCAGGGGCTACACACGGGGATGCAGCTCTTTTTCGCGGAGTCGCTCGACACGTTCGTGGCCGACCTCAATCGCGCGCAGCCGACGATCTTCGTTTCGGTGCCGCGCCTGTGGCTGAAGTTTCAACAGGGCGTCTTCCACAAGCTGCCCCCAGAGAAGCTGAATCGGCTTCTTCGGATCCCGTTGCTGAACCGCGTCATCAAGAAGAAGGTGCTTTCGGGGCTCGGGCTCCAACACGTTCGGCTCGCGCTCAGCGGCTCGGCTCCGATCCCGCCGGATCTCGTTCAATGGTACCGAGACCTCGGCTTGGAGCTTCTCGAGGGCTACGGCATGAGCGAAGACTTCGCGTATTCTCACGCTTCGTACCCCGGACATGGGCGGGTCGGCTACGTGGGCAGCCCCATGCCTGGCGTCGACGTCAAGATCAGCGACGAGGGAGAGGTGCTGATCAAGTCACCAGGAAATATGACGGGCTACTACAAGGAGCCCGAGATGACCGCCGAATGCTACACCGAGGACGGCTACTTCCGGACGGGTGATCGGGGAGAGCGCGATGAGGAAGGCCGTCTGAAAATCACCGGGAGGGTCAAGGAGCTCTTCAAGACCAGCAAAGGCAAGTACGTCGCTCCGGTGCCGATCGAAAACCTGCTCAACAACCACGCGGAGGTCGAGCTCTGCTGCGTGAGCGGGTCTGGACATCCGCAACCGTTCGCGCTGATCCTTCCTGCCGAAGGGCTTCGCCCCAAGCTCGTCACCGACACCGAGCGGCAACGCTTCGAAGGCGAGCTGCGCGCCTTGCTGAGCGAGGTCAACAGGAAGGTCGAGCCCTTTGAACGCCTTCAGTTCCTGGCAGTGGTCAAGGACCCCTGGCTCATCGAAAATGGTTTCTTGACCCCCACGATGAAGATCAAACGCAGCATGCTGGAAGACACGTACGGACCTCGGGTGGACCAATGGTACGCCGCAGGTCAGCCCGTCGTCTGGGAGGCGTGAGCGTCACCCCCGGTCACTAGCGGACCGCAGAGGAGATGAAGCGCCCGAGCCCATCGAGCACCTGCATTGGGATCTCGTGGCCCCCTCGAAAGGAGATCCATTCGTTGCGCAGGCCCGCGTCGTGCATCTCGTCGCGCAGTTCCTCGGCGGCACGAAACGACAGCAAAGGATCGTGGGTGCCATGGCTTTGAAACACACGGAGCCCGCGCCGAGACTTCATTCCGGCCTTCCACGCCTCGAGGTTGACCGGGGTGCCGGATAAGATCACCAAGCCCGCAGCGGCGACATCCCTCGTGAAGACGGCGTTGCACGCGGCCATGGACCCTTGCGAAAATCCGCCCAAGACGAGCTGGTCATCGGGGACCCCCAGGGCGGTCTGCAGGGAATCCAGCATCCGCACGACGCGCTCGGTCGCCTCCTCCATCCCGGCAGGAATCTCGTGGGCATAGCTCTTGGGCCCGCGGGCAAGCGCCTCCTCGGCACGGGCAAGGTCGAGCATCCACCAAGCACGGGCCCCGAGCATGCCCGGCATCTCGTGGGGCGCTTCGGGGAACGCAAAACGCACCCCGCGGGGCACGTCCAGCACTCGCCAAAGGCCGACCAGGTCGGTTCCCGGAGCACCAAACCCGTGCATCAAGACGACGAGAGGACCCTCCCCTCCGCCTTCGCGATCGCCACCTCCCGTCAGGCGAACGAGGATATCGCCGAATCGCTGCTCACGCATGTGCCTCACTCTACCGCAGCGTTGCACTTGTCCTAGTCAACGCCGGGCCCCGAAACAAGGGCGAAATCGAAGATCAATATCAGCCGAATGATCCTTGATTGTTGTCGCTCCTGCCCCAATTAGCTACACAGCGTCGAAATGACTATCGAAATGAAAGCGGGGGTGAGCGGAGAGCTCGAGGAGGCGGCCATCGTCGTGGCACCGCCGGTAGCCGTGATCACACGGATGGTCTTCGACGCAGCTCCGGCCCAAGCGTGGAGCAGCTTGATGTTCTACGAAGAGATCGGGGCACGGCCTCCGCTCTACTTGCGGCTCCTTTTGCCGGTTCCGATTCGTACCGAAGGCAAGGCCGCGCAGGTGGGTAACGAAGCGAAGTGCTTGTACGAGGGCGGCTATCTCCTCAAGCGCACGACCGACATTCAACCGGACCAGCTCTACGAGTTCGAAGTCGCCGAGCAAAGGCTTTCGATTGGCGGCGGGATGCGCTTGTCGGGCGGTCGCTACACGTTGCACGCCCTCGAGGACGGCCGAACCGAGGTTTCCGTCGAAACCCGCTACGTGAGCAACAAACGCCCCCGTTGGCTTTGGAGGCCGCTCGAGGCCATGGTGTGCCACTGGTTCCACCGTTACCTCTTGGCTTCGATGCGGCGCAAAGCCGCTTCGGGCTGAGCCCTTCCCCGAAAGGACACACATGCCGGAGCTCATGCCGCCGTACTGGTTGATTCGCATCGCAGTGGCCGGGGTGTGGCTCTACGAAGGCCTTTGGTGCAAGCTGCTCCGCGGCGAGCCGCGAGAGCTGGAGGTCGTCAAGGCCGTCCCGCGTTACGGGCCACGTTTTGGCGTGCCGTTTCTCATGACCCTCGGCGTGGTCGAGGTTGCACTGGGGCTGTGGGTGCTGAGCGGTGTGGAACCGCTGCTGTGCGCGCTGGCGCAGACGGTGCTGTTGGTCACCCTGAACGTCAATGGCTTGATCTGGTCCCGGCACTTGATCCACGACCCGAAGGGCATGCTGGTCAAGAACTTCGCGTTTCTCGTCTTGGCCTGGGTTTCAGCCGGCATCCCGGCCGAGGCAGGGACGTGAGCGCATGACCGCAGCCGTGACGGTGTGGGAGCGGGGTCGCCTCGACGCGCGGGTCGGCCCGCGGCAGGTCCTGTTCGGACGCATGTACGAGGATGCGTCGATCGAGCTCGATGCGTTTCGCCCCGGTGGGCGCATCTTTTGCATCGCTTCGGCCGGCTGCACGGCCATGAAGCTCGCGCCGCAGCACCAGGTCGTCGCCGTCGACATCAACCCGATCCAGCTCACCTACGCGCAACGTCGCATCGATGGCGATCCCGGGTTCCGCGGCAGGGCGGAGCGCATCATGGATTTCTTTCGCTTCTTCGCCCCGCTGGCCGGTTGGTGGCCTTCTCGGGTGCGCGCTTTCGTGGAGCTCGACGATCCAGCGGAGCAGATCGAGGTCTGGCACCGCGAGCTCAATACCTGGCGCTTTCGCACTGGTCTCGACGTGCTGTTCTCGGTCACTGCGCTGCGATCGATCTATTCACCGCGCTTGCTGGAGTTCCTGCCGAAACGCCTCGGCGCTGTCATGCGCGCACGGATGGAGCGATGCTTCGCCCGGCACCCCAATCGCACAAACCCCTTCGCGCGTTCTCTCCTGCTAGGCGAGCTGACGGCTGCCGCACTACCACCCGGAGCCCAGGACATTCAGCTGGTGAACGCGGATGCGGCGGATTTTCTGGAGCAGCAGCCTCCGGGGAGCTTCGATGGTTTTACGCTATCGAACATCCTCGATGGAACCGACGAGGCGTACCGGCAAAGACTGTTTGCCGCCGTGAGGCGCGCTGCTGCCCCCGATGCCGTCACGGTGCTGCGCAGCTTTGGCGAGACGGACGCCGGCTCTCCCTGGAACCGGGCCGAAGAGGACCGCGCGATGCTTTGGGGCAGCGTGCTCGTCCGGCCCGTCACCGAGCTTTGATCACGAAGTAGCGTACTTCCCTTTCCCGACTGACGAGAGTTGTGGGATCCTAGGCAGCGTGACCTTCGTGATTCGACCGGCCGAGACGGCCGACCTCAAACGGATCGAAGGGCTCGTGGCGCAGGTTCGCGCGGGCCTCACCTCGCTGACCGTCGATCGCGCTACCCTACGCGAGAAGATCGCGAGGTCCTCGACGTCCTTCGCGAAAGAAGCGCGCGAGCCGGCGAGCGAAGAGTATTTCTTCGTTCTCGCGGACGATGATCGCGGGGAGATCGCGGGCATGTGCGCGCTCCAAGCCGCCGTCGGCCTTCAGGATGCTTCTTACAGCTATCGCATCGGCACCGTGGTGCATGCATCCAAGCAGCTCAACGTGCATCGGGTGCACCCGGCTCTCTATCTCTCGAACGACTATACCGGCTGCACCGAGCTCACTTCCCTGTTTCTCGGGCCTGCCCATCGCGGCAAGGGCCTGGGCACCCTGCTCTCCAAGTCGAGGCTTCTGTTCATTGCGGAGTTCCCCCACCGTTTCGCGGAAAAGGTAATCGCGGAGATCCGCGGAATCTCCGACGATCGCGGCCGGTCGCCTTTTTGGGACGGTCTCGGACGACACTTCTTCTCGATGGACTTTCCAACGGCCGATCATCTGGTGGGAACCGGACACAAGTCGTTCATCGCAGAGCTCATGCCGAAGCACCCGATCTACGTGGTGTTTCTTTCGAACGAGGCGCAAGAAGCCATCGGGAAGCCGCATCCGAACAGCAGGCGGGCCATGGAGCTGCTCGAAGACGAGGGCTTCCACTACGAGAACTACGTCGACATCTTCGACGGAGGCCCTACCGTGGAGTGCCGCCGCGACGAGATTCGGGCGGTCCACTCGAGCGAGCGTTGCTTGATCGAGATCGGACCAGTAGAGGCCGAGGCTACGCGGTGCTTGCTCGCCAACACGCGCGTGCAGGACTTTCGATGTTGTGTCGCCCACATCGTTCGGCGCGACCCCGGTGAGGTTGTCATGTCGGAAGAAACCGCCCATCTGATGCGGATTCGAGCGGGTGACCAGGTGCGGGTGTTAGAGTTGTGATCGAGGCCTGATGCTACAGATCCACATCGCAGGCGCCTGGGAGGAGGGACTCGGCGCGGAGCTGCGCTCGTTTGACCCGTCGGTGGGAAGCGTGGTTTGGGAAGGACGCGCCGCCAGTGAGGCGCAGGTCGACCGGGCCTTCCTGGCGGCCCGCGGCGCGTTCGCCGGCTGGAGCAGGCTCGAGCTAGAGCGTCGCATCGACATCATCGGGCGTTTTGGCGCCCTGCTGGAAACGCATCGTGGGGCGCTCGCCGGCGCCATCTCGCTCGAAACCGGTAAGCCGACCTGGGAGGCGCTAACCGAAGTCGATTCGATGTGCGCGAAGATCGACATCTCGGTGCAAGCCCACGCCGAGCGCACCGGCACCACCGAGCGTGACTTGGGCGAGTACCGGTCCGCCGTACGGCATCGGCCGCAGGGAGTGCTGGCGGTGCTGGGCCCGTACAATTTTCCCGGCCACCTGCCGAACGGCCACATCGTGCCGGCCCTGATCGCGGGCAACACCGTGGTGTTCAAGCCAAGCGAGCACACCCCGTGGACTGCAGTCGAGACGACGCGGCTCTGGGAAGAAGCAGGGCTACCCCCAGGCGTGCTCAACCTGGTGCTAGGCGCCAAGGAAGTCGGCGCCGCCACGGCCGCCCATCGGGAGCTCGACGGCTTGCTGTTCACCGGCAGCGCTACGGTGGGGCACGAGCTCCACCGGCAGCTCGCGGGATCTCCCGACAAGATCCTCGCCTTGGAGATGGGTGGCAACAACCCGCTGGTCTTAGAACGAGCCGCCGACATCGACGCGGCGATCTACATCATCGTGCAATCCGCCTACGTCACGGCGGGTCAACGATGCACGTGCGCTCGACGTCTTCTGGTGCCACGGGACGCATTCGGACGACAATTGGTCGGCCGACTCGCGGAGGCCACGCGCAAGCTGAGGGTCGGCAGGTTCGATGATCCGGAGCCGCCGTTCATGGGCCCCGTGATTTCCGAGCAGGCGGCGAACGCTTTGGTCGACGCGCAGGCGAACATCGTCGCGCTCGGCGGCGAGCCGATCCTCACGCTCCGCAAGCTGAAAGAGGGCACTGGATTCGTCTCGCCGGGGCTGATCGACGTCACCGGCGTAACGAGCCTTCCCGACGAAGAGCATTTCGGTCCGTTGCTCCAGCTTGCTTTCTACGAGGATTTCGACAGGGCGGTCGACATGGCGAACGAGACGCGTTTCGGGCTGGCGGCGGGTCTCATCGGAGGCGAGCGCACGGTGTGGGAGCGTTTCCGGGAACGGATTCGCGCGGGTGTGGTCAACTGGAACCGCCCTCTGACCGGCGCCAGCAGCGCCGCGCCTTTCGGCGGCGTCGGCGCAAGCGGCAATCATCGGCCGAGCGCCTACTACGCAGCGGACTACTGCGCGCATCCAGTCGCCTCGCTCGAGCAGGACTTGCCGAAGCTTCCGGCCGAGTTGCCCCCGGGGATGGAGCTTTGAGCGCGCACGAGGTCAATTTCGACGGAATGGTCGGCCCCACCCACAACTACGGCGGCCTTGCACGCGGCAATCTCGCCTCGCAGCGAAACGTGCACGCGCCATCGAATCCGAGAGCTGCCGCAAAGCAGGGGCTCCGCAAGATGAAGTTGCTCCACGACCTCGGGGTGCCCCAGGCGGTGCTTCCTCCTCAAGACCGGCCGGCCGTCGATGTGCTGCGGGCCCTCGGCTTCGAGGGCACCGACCACGAGGTGGTCCGGAGAGCCGGCAAGGAGAGCCCTGCGCTGCTGAGCGCGTGCGCGTCGGCCTCGAGCATGTGGGCGGCCAACGCGGCGACCATATGTCCGAGCGCCGATTCGCGAGACGGCAAGGTCCACCTCACGCCCGCCAATCTGAGAAGTCATTTCCACCGGCAGATCGAGGTACCTGCGACCTCCCGATTGCTCCGCAGGATCTTCGCGGATCCGGAAACATTCGTTCATCACGCGCCCTTGCCACCGGCCGAGCCGTTTGGTGACGAAGGCGCGGCCAACCATTCGCGTCTGTGCCTCGAATACGCAGAACCCGGCACACAGCTCTTCGTCTACGGACGGCATGCATTGCGATCGGGCGCGCCTGGTCCATCGCGGCATCCCGCTCGGCAGACCCTCGAAGCTTCGCAAGCAGTAGCCCGTCTTCACGGCGTGTCAAACACGCGTCTCGCGTTCGCGCAACAGCAACCCGCGGCGATCGACGCCGGCGTGTTCCATAGCGATGTGATCGCAGTGGGAAACAAGAACGTCTTCTTCTTCCACGAGGACGCATTCATCGACTCGGGGCGGGTCGGAGAGGAGTTGCGAAGCAAATCGGATTTCGACCTTCACCTGATCGAAGTTGCTTCGAAGGACGTCCCAATCGAAGATGCCGTGGCATCGTACCTGTTCAACAGCCAGCTGGTCTCGCTTTCATCGGGCCAGATGGCGCTCATCGTGCCTGCGGAGTGCCAAGACTCGGCGCGCGTCTGGAGCTACTTGCAGGCGCTCCAAGAGAGCGACCCCTTCATCCGGCGAGTGGAGGTAATCGACGTGCGGCAAAGCATGGAAAACGGAGGAGGCCCCGCCTGTTTGCGCCTCCGAGTCGTGCTCGCGACCGAAGAGCTGGAACGCATCCACGGGCCGGTGCTCTTCGACGAAGATCTCTTTGGTAAGCTAGACGATTGGGTCGGGCGGCACTACCGCGACCGACTCGAAGAGTCGGACCTCGTCGACCCATCGCTGCTCGACGAATCCCGCGCGGCTCTGGACGAGCTGACGGGAATCTTGGCTCTCGGCGCGCTCTACGATTTTCAACACTGAGCCCAGCCGCAAGAAAGGAAGGCGCCTCGGGGGCGCTGAAACAGCGTCTCCGAGAAGGGAACCGCTCGGTTCCGTGCCTTTCGAGTCCACGATTTCCCGGCCATGATTCTGCTGGCGCAGGCATCATCAAGCCTCCATACCGTGGGCGGCATGTACGATCGACGGTTCTTGGGAGACGATATCCGGGCGGGTATCGTCGTTTTTCTCGTGGCCCTTCCTTTGTGCCTCGGCATTGCGCTGGCATCTGGGGCGCCACTGTTCAGCGGCCTCATCGCAGGCATCTGCGGTGGCATCGTCGTCACCGTGTTCAGCGGCTCGCGCATCGGCGTGAGCGGGCCGGCGGCAGGGCTCGCGGTGATGGTCGCGGCAGGAATCGAATCCATGGGCTTCGATGCGTACTTGCTTGCGGTGGTGTTCTGCGGCGTGGTGCAGCTCGTTGCGGGCTTCTTGAAGGCGGGCGTCATCGCTCACTACTTCCCCTCGAGCGTCATCAAGGGAATGCTCGCAGGCATTGGCGTGATTCTCATCCTCAAGCAGATCCCTCATGCGCTTGGATACGACGAGTCCTGGGAAGGCGAGCTCGAGTTCTTCCAGATGGACGGACACAACACCTTCACCGAAATCGGCTACGCGCTTTCCGCGCTGAGCCCAAACGCGATCCTGGTGACGATCGTGTCGCTCGTCATTCTCATTGGGTGGCAACATCCCGCGGTCAAAGACAAGCGAATCATCCGGGCCCTTCCTGCTCCCCTGGTCGTCGTCGCGTTCGGCATCGCAGTCACTGCGTCGCTCGCGAAGCTAAGGCCGGATCTGGCGCCCCCGCCCGAGCACCTGGTCGCCGTGCCGGTATCCTCTTCACTCGGCGAGTTTTTTTCGCACTTCACGGGTCCTGACTTCTCTCAAGTCGCCAACATCGAGGTGTACACGACCGGCCTGGTTCTGGCGCTCATCGCAAGCATCGAGACGCTCCTTTGCGTCGAAGCCACCGACAACCTCGACCCCGAAAAGCGCGTCACTCCAACGAACAGAGAGCTCAAAGCCCAAGGCATCGGCAACGTCGTGACAGGGCTCCTCGGGGGCCTGCCCCTGACCCAGGTGATCGTTCGAAGCTCGGCAAACGTCAACGCTGGTGGAAAGACCCGCTTGGCTTCGTTCGTTCACGGCGTGCTGCTCTTGGTCTGCGTAGCCTCCATCCCGCACGTGCTTAATCAGATGCCGCTGGCAAGCTTGGCTGCCATCTTGCTAGTGATCGGTTACAAGCTCGCGCGCGTCTCGCTGTTTAAGCAGATGTGGAAGGAAGGATTCTGGCAGTTTTTCCCTTTCATCGTCACGATCGTCGGCTTGGTGCTGACCGATCTGTTGACCGGGATCATGCTCGGCATGGGGGTCGCCGTCTTCCATATTCTCATCTACAATTATCAGCTCGATTTCTACCGCGAAGAAACCGAGCCCGGTCGCATCAGCATTCGGTTGACCGAGCACATGACGTTTCTCAACAAAGCGGCGCTCAAGCGCATCCTCCGCGAGATCCCGAGGGGATCGGACGTGACCATCGACATGACCAGCACGAAAATACTCGACCACGACGTCCGCGAGATCATTCAAGACTTCGCGACTCATGCGGAGGCCGACGGCATCGAAATGAAGATCATGGGAAATGCTGGGCCCAAGGTCGCGCTCACCGGCCCCCGATCATCGGCACACTGACGGTCGGGGCAGACAGAGCACAGCAGGGCTCGACCTCGCCTCGTCCGATTGGGGCCGCTGGCGACCGTTGCGTTTCGTCGCGCGGCTGCTGCAGTCGGGCATAGTCGCTCAGAAACCGTAGGTGAGCCATCGCCTGCTTCCCTGTTGGCACGGTGGCGTGAGCGGTGGGTGCTTTCGAATTACACTAGGCATGCGGTGCGTGAGCCACCCTGGAAACGGCTTGTCGAGGAGCTGAAGGATCAAGGCTACGAGAGCGTGTATTTGGACCGACTGAGAGCTACGCTCGATGTCAAGCAGCAGCACGCAATCTTGGAAAAAGAGATCATTCAGGAGATGGCCCATGCGCTCGGGCGAAGCGCCGCAAGAGTCGATCATGCGCTGCTCGAGCTCGAGCTGATCGAACGGGCTCTATGCTCCGAGACCGACCAACCTCGAAAGAACGCGCTGCTGTCGGCCCACGATGCCAAACGGGAGGAAGCGCTGAGGCTTCGCCGCGACCTGCTCATCCATCGGGAGGCGCTCGGCATCCGTCGAAACGACTGTCTGGAACGTCTCTACCCGATTCCTCCGCGGCGCGAGGATCCGGAGGGATGACGGGACAATGCGCTACCCTTCTGCCGATCGTCGACGAGGCGGCCGTGGAATCAAGACGGGCGTGCTTTCCTTGTAGCGGCGATAGCTCTCGTGATCGCCCCAGCGGTCTTCGGCTCGCTTCTCCAGCATGGGGATTCCGCTGACCTTGGTGAGAAGGAAAACCACGAAGAGCGGCGAGATCACGGTGACCCATTGCCAGCCCACCAAGGTGGACGAGGCGATCGTGAAAACGCCTAGCCATAACACGATCTCACCGAAGTAGTTGGGATGCCGTGACCATGCCCAAAGTCCGGTGTGCACGAAGCGTCCGGGGTTTCGCTCGCGAAAGCGCCGCTTCTGAAAGTCTGCAATCACCTCGATCGTGAACCCAAGCAGCCAAATCGCGGCGCCGAGCACGTCGCGCCAACCAAAAGCTCGCGGCGCCTCGGTGGTGATCGCTGCCAGGGCAGCCGAGGACGTCAGGAAGACCCATAGCCCTTGCAGCGTCCACGCAACGAAAAACCGAGCGGCGCTCGGCTTGATGTCATCGAATCGACCGTCGGATCCTTCGGAGCGAATGCGGCGCAGCAAGAACGTACCCAGCCGCGCAGCCCAAACGAAGATCAGCAACCCGAGAATCATCGAGCGTAGGTCGAATGCTCGGGAGGCGATGATTGCAAACCCGACCACGGTCACATAGGTCAGGCTGCCCGTGGCATCGTAGTACCGCTCGGTTTGCTTCGCATATGCAGGTAGGAACGCGATCCACTGGACTCCGAACGCCAGCGCCGCGCACAGCATGACCACGGGAATTCCGACTATCGAGGCTCCACCCTGGCTTGCCGCCCAAGCGACGCCAGCAGCGGCAGCCAATGCTGCCATCGTGACGATCGACGAGAGTGCGACGCGCTTGAAATCCATGCTCAGGGCTCGCTCACGGGTGGGGGCAGAATGCCTCAGTTTGCAGTTTTGTAGCCTGAATCCATGGCGGGGCCAGGAAGGTCACGCTAGGACCACCATGAGAAAGACGATGGAGGTATAGACCATGAGCCGCACACTAATCACGCTTCTGGCGGCATTCGTGCTGTCCGCCGCAACGGGGTGCACGGTGATCGAGGACGGTGAGGTCGGAGTCCTGATGAGCTTTGGCGAAATCAAGGACGAACCGCTCATGCCCGGCTTCACCCTACGGTTCCCGGTCGCTCGAAGCATCGAAACATGGAACGTGAAGCTTCAAGAGATCAAGGAAACCGCTTCGGTGCCGTCGTCCGAAGGCATGGTCGTCGGCCTGGATACTTCACTGCTTTATCGGGTGAAACCCGACATGGCGCCGGATATTCGAAAGAGGGTCGGCCTCACGTATCGGGAGACTCTCATCGTGCCGCTCTTCCGATCGGAAATCCGGAAAGTCGCGGCCGGACAACCGGTGCGAGACATGTATAGCGAAAAAGGCCGCGAGCAAATGAGTCAAAGCGTCATGGACAACTTGAGCGCAGTGCTCGGTCCCCAAGGCGTGGAAGTAGTGAACGTGTTGCTCCGCGACGTCCAGCTCCCGGAGCGGTTCAAGGCCGCAATCGAAGCCAAGCTCACTGCAGAGCAGAAAGTCCAGCAGAAGCAGTTCGAGCTGCAGCAAGCGGAAAAGGACGCGGAAATCGAGATCGCGCGGGCTCGCGGGGCGGCACAGTCGCAAGAGATCGTCCGTTCGACGCTGTCCGACTCGTACCTTCAGTACCTCTGGATCAAGACGCTGAACGAGAATCCCAACGTCATCTACGTAGCCACCGAGGCAAACCTCCCCATCTTCAAGAAGGCGCAGTAACCAGCGGCGGTGCTACTGGAACCTGAGCGAACTAAGGACTTCGTTCCGCTGCTGAGTCGTGAGCTCACTTGCCATATGAGCCCCCCAAGTGATCGTAGGGGTCTTCGCCCTCGCGAAGCTTCTGCTCGTAGCGGGTGCGGTCGATGAGTCTCTCCAGCCCTTCGGCGACGTACGCGAAGAAGTCGCGGCTCGAAAGAATGCCCGCGGCCTTTCCTTCCTTCGTCACGGGCAGATGGCGAATCCCTCTGTCGCGTAGAAGCGTTGCGCACTCGCGGACGTGAACGTGCACGTCGACGGCGAAAACGTCCGGTGTGGCAACCTCCGACACCTGGGTGGTCGCTGGATCTTTGCCCTCGGCGATCACGCGCGAAACCACGTCACGCTCAGACAAGATGCCCCGAATCTCGCCATCTTCGACGACGAGGACTGCACCGACCTCATTGTCTGCCATGGAACGGGCGGCCTCGGCCACCGTGGTGTGGGGTGCTGCGGTCACCATGTGCGTCTTCATCAATGAGCCAATGATTGCCATTCTATCTTCTCCTCTTGCTCGCAAGTCTAGGCAGGGAGGCGCGCCATGGCTATCGCAGAATCCGACTTCCGAATGCCTCGAGCGAACCAGGCAAGGACTCATCAGACGTGGTGCTCATCGTCTATCCTAGCGGGGGAAACGCAGCTCTGAGCCGGTCTAGCTCGCGCTACGAGTATTGGTTTCACCTGACACATGCTACTCATGGTCGCAAGGATCATGCCACCGCTCGGGCTCAAATGGATCTACCGAGGAAGCACCTAGGAACGCTCTTCGGTATCCTGATTGGGCTTGGGCTCGTATTGCAGCCGGCCGGCGTTTTGGCCGGGCCTCCCTTGATCTCCGATGATCCCAACACCGTCGGACCAGGAGTGGTTCAGCCCATCCTCGCGGTGAGCGTCGCGCATGAAGGCAAGACGACTTTGGTGCGCGCCCCCTTGGTGGACCTCACGGTCGGGCTCGTCGACTCGCTCGACATGACATTCATCGCGTCGCTCGACGGGCTGCCCATTCGCGCGGGGGAGGTGTGGTGGAGGCCCAACTCTTTGCTCGCCCCGGGCCTCAAGTGGGAGCTCTTCGAGACCGATCGAGGCTCACTGGCTTTGTCGCCCGCGTTTGCTGTCAACATGGCCAGAATCAGTCGCTCTTTCGCCTTGCTGCCCCTTCAGGGCGAGCTCGCCGTCGGAGCGCGCCGCCGGGCCGTGATCGGATTCGACGTTGGATACGAGCCGGTTCTCAACAGTGTCCATCGATGGTTCGTAGCTCCCTACGCGCGCTACTCGGTGAGTCGCAAGCTCGACGTCCTGTTCGAGACGTGGTGTCTGGGCTCCGGAGCCTCGGCCAATCTCGGCGGCTCCTTGGGAACGGACTACGGCATTCTCGGCAGCGAAATTCGACTTCTCGCAGCGTTGAGCACAGCGTTCGTTGCGTTCAATGCGCCTCGACTCGAGGTACGGGCGTATCTTGGCATCCAATACACGTTCGCAACCAAACGATCATCCGGCTCGAAGCAGGGGATGGCTGAGTCCGTTGCCTATCCGGCTGAACCCTGACCGGCGTAGGATCTGACCGAGTTTCGGCATTTGGGGGATTCGCGGTCTTGCGTGGCACGGTACCATTGGCTGCGACCCGCGATAAGCGCGTCGTGAACAGGCTCGCCGTGGGGGGCGAAGGGTGAAAGGAAGAAGGGAAACATGACTCTCATCAACCCTGCAACCGGAGGAGAAATGGGTCCGACCCCCTACGTGGATCTCGATGAGGCGAAACACGTGCTGCAGCAAGCACATCACGCTTTCGACGCATGGTCGCAAGCGACTTTGAGCGAGCGTGCCAAGCTGCTGCGAAGGCTCGCATCGACTCTTCGCGACAGAGCCTCGGAGCTTGCCCTCCTCGCCGCGAAAGAAATGGGCAAGCCCGTCAGCGAAGGGGAGGCGGAGGCCAACAAGTGCGCATGGGTGTGCGAATACTACGCGGACAATGGCGCCAGTTTCCTCGCTCCCAAACACGTAGAAACCGATGCGGAGCGGAGCTACGTGCACTTGGCTCCATTGGGCGTCGTGCTTGCCATCATGCCCTGGAACTTCCCGTTTTGGCAGTTCTTCCGATTTGCCGCGCCCGCTTTGATGGCCGGCAACGCAGTCGTTTTGAAGCACGCATCGAACGTTCCGGGATGCTCGGAGGCCATCGTTTCGTTGGTTCGAGAAGCAGGCGCTCCGAGCGGACTGGTCGGAAGCGCATTGGTCGAAGCGAAAGACGTCCGCGCGCTCATCGAAGATCGACGCATCGCGGCCGTGACCTTCACCGGAAGCACCGAAACCGGACGCAAGGTCGCGGCAGCCGCCGGACACGCGCTGAAAAAGACGGTGCTCGAGCTCGGAGGCTCGGACCCGTACGTGATCCTTCGAGACGCCAACCTCGAACGTGCTGCTGACATCACGGTCAAGGCACGTATGATCAACACGGGTCAAAGCTGCATTGCAGCGAAGCGCTTCATTGTCGTCTCGCCGCTGAAAAAGAAGCTGGAAGAGCTGGTCGTCTCGCGAATGAAAAGCCTCCAGATGGGCGATCCAACCGATCCGGCGACCAAGGTAGGACCGATGTCGACCGTGGGCCTACGAGACGATCTACACCGCCAAGTGCGCGAGAGCATCGATCGCGGCGCCAAGCTGTTGCTGGGCGGTGAGGTGCCAAACAAGGCGGGGGCCTGGTACCCGCCCACGGTGCTCACGAACGTGACGCGCGGGATGCCAGCGTACGAGGAGGAGCTGTTTGGTCCGGTCGCTGCAATCATCGAGGCCAAGGACGACGACGACGCGATCGACATTGCAAACGACAGCCGGTTTGGACTGGGCGCCGCGGTATTCACGGCAGATCAGAGCGAGGGGGAGCGAATCGCTCGTGCTCGACTTCGCGCCGGATCGTGCTTCGTAAACGACGCCGTTCGTTCCGACCCGCGGCTTCCATTCGGCGGCATTGGAGACTCGGGATACGGCCGAGAGCTCAGTTGGCTGGGTATTCAAGAGTTCGTCAATGCGAAGACGGTGTACGTGGCTCCTCGAGAAGCGCTATATTGAACGGGTGCTCAAGGCAGTGGGTGACAACAAGACTCGAGCCGCCAAGCTCCTCGGCCTCGACCGGCGTACCCTGTACCGGAAGCTGGAGCGATACGACAAGCGGCAATCGTGACTGTCTCCATCGAAACCATCCGCCATGCACACGAGCGGATCACACCGAGCATCGTGCGAACTCCGTTCGAGCTTTCCGAAACTTTGTCGTCAATCGTTGGCTCTCGCCTCTACCTCAAGCACGAGAATCAGCAATTCACCGCTTCATTCAAGGAGCGAGGCGCGCTGAATCGCTTGCTGGATTTGAGCGCCGCGGAGCGCGCTCGCGGCGCCGTGGCCATGTCGGCTGGAAATCACGCCCAAGCGCTCGCCTACCACGGAAAACGACTGGGGATTCCCATCACCATCGTGATGCCGCGTACGACGCCCAATGCGAAGGTCGAGCAAACCCGCGCCCATGGCGCAGAGGTGATTCTTCATGGAAGCCAGTTCGACGAGACGAGGGCGTTCACACGAGATCTGGCACGGGAAAGGGCCCTCACGCTCGTTCATCCATACGATGATCCGGCGGTCATTGCAGGTCAGGGCACGTTGTCCCTGGAGATGCTCGAGATCGGATACGGCATCGACACCCTCTTGATACCCATCGGCGGCGGGGGGTTGATCTCCGGTGTCGCGATTGCCGCCAAGGCGATTTTGCCGAGCATTCAGGTGATCGGCGTGCAGAGCGAGCGCTATCCGTCTGCACACCATCTCTTCCATGGGCTCGATCCAAGGGATATCCCTGATCACGACACCGTCGCAGACGGGATTGCAGTGAAGTCTCCTGGCGAGCTCACCATGGAGATCATCAGAGCACAGGTCGACGACGTCGTCTTGGTGCGTGAAGAGGACATCGAGCAGGCGATTTTCATGCTCGCAGAGATTGAAAAGACGGTCGTGGAGGGTGCCGGGGCGGCAGGCGTCGCGGCCGCTCTTCGTTACAAGGACCGATTTCAGGGACAGCAGGTTGGAACGATTCTCTGCGGCGGAAACATCGACATGATGACGCTCTCCTCGGTGCTTCAGCGGGGCATGGTGCGCAGCCACCGGTTGGTTCGGCTTCGAGTGGAAGTGCCAGACATCCCGGGCGCGCTCGGCCAAGTGACGCAGCTTATCGGAGAGCTCGATAGCAACATCGTCGAGATCAGCCACCAACGCGCTTTCGGCGCCTCCTCCGCACGCGCCGCGGTCGTCGAGATGGTTCTGCAGTTGCGGGGCGAAGAACAGGCCGAGCAGGTTCTCGATGCGCTCGGACGGCGCGGGCTCGAGGCGCAGCTAGTTCGTTGAGGCTCGGCGCTCTCCTGATTCGCCCTTCCCGCGCGCCTCACAGGCTTCGCGTGTCACACGGTGTCGGAACTCGAAGAGGCGCTCGAGACTGGCGCGCGCAAACCATCCGCCGAAGAAGCGCCCGAGCGCTCCTAGAGGGAGCTCGTACTCGATGTCATCGGTTAGAATGCACTTGTCCGGGCCTTGGGGCGTGACGATGTGCTTGTGGAACCACTTGGGAAATGGTCCCTTCACCATTCGGTCTGCGAACATCCTTCCCGGCTCGTAAGCCACGTGCTCGGCGACGATGGTTTGCCATAGCGGGCCGAGCTTGGCCTTCAGGATGACGCGAGTCCCCACCTCGAGCGAGGTGGGGGGCTGCACGATTTGTGTTTCTTGCCAGGGGGGTTGCAGTCGTTCGAAGGCATCTGGTGATTCGTGGAAGCCAAACACCGTTTCTGCGCTTGCCTCGATCACGCTCTCCTTCACGAATCGCATTGCTGGCTTTCCGAGGACGGGCGTCGATTACGCCGCGTCGAGGGTGGGCTCTCCCTTGGTCCAACCACAAGCGGTGAGCTCCCCAGTCTGCAGGGCATCTAGAACGCGCAAGACCTCGTCTACGTTTCGACCCACCGCGAGGTCGTTCACGCTCGCGAAGCGGATCATCCCCTCGGGGTCGACGATGAACGTGGCGCGCAGACATACCCCCGCTTCCGGGTGAAGGATGCCTAGAGCCGAGGAGAGCTCGCGCTTCGTATCGGCAAGCATGGGAAACGGCAGATTCTTCAAATCGGGATGGCTCTCCCGCCATGCCAGGTGCACGTAGTGCGTGTCGGTGCTCGCGCCGAGAACCTGCGCGTTGCGTTCGGCGAACTCGGAGCTCTTCCTGCCGAACTCGGCAATCTCCGTCGGGCAAACGAACGTGAAGTCCATCGGCCAGAAGAAGATGACCTGCCACTTCCCTGCGTATGTTTCGTTCGTGATTTCCTCGAACTCTTTGCCTGGGTCGGTGCTCACCACCGCCTGAAGCGAAAACTCGGGAAACTCTTGACCAACTGTATACATGTCTCCTCCTTGGTTCAAATTGTCTGAACAGAGTCAGGTACGCCGCCGGCGGCTTCGCTTCTTTCCGCGGAGCACGACCTGGTAGGCATGAACCTCGAACCCGTCGATGTCGTCGACGCGGGAAACGCGGAGCGCTTCCCAGGGCACGTCGTAGATTCGACCGGTCTCCTCGTCGATGAAGTGGTGGTGCTTCTCCACGTTGGGGTCGAACACGACGCGACCACCGGTGAGTGTGAGTTGGCGAATCAGCCCTTTTTCAACGAAGAGATTCAGCGTGTTGTAGACGGTGGCGCGAGACACCATCGGAAAGCGCTCGCGCACTCGGCTCCACACCTCGTCCGCCGACGGGTGTGCGTCCGTATGAAGCACGAACTCCGCAACGGCCACGCGCTGCGCGGATGGCTTGATGCCGTGTTTCTCGAGCAGAGCTGCTTCGTCTGGGCGCATTTACTTAGACTAAGTCTAAAGATAGATCTTGTCAAGGAAGGCTCAGACCGGCCAGCGCCCTGGGTTCGTCGCGACTCCTGGCACCACTAGTCCTCCCCCCAGCGACGGATCGGGCCTGCCAGCGACGTCTGGCCTATGCTTCGGCCTCTTTGGCGAGCCGGCCCCGGAGCCAAGATGACCCCGACCACCATTGCCATCCTCGGCTTCGTGCTCGTCCAGCTCGCGATTGGCTACTGGGCTTCGCGTCGCGTCGCCCACGAGGACGACTATCTCGTCGCCGGACGGCGACTGGGCGCGCCGCTCGCTGGCTTCTCCTTGTTCATCACTTGGTTCGGCGCCGAGTCGATCCTCGGATCTTCAGCTGCGATTCACCAAGAAGGTCTGTCTGGGGGCCGCGCAGATCCCTTCGGTTACGCGCTCTCACTCTTGCTGTTTGGGGCGTTCTTCGCTGCCCGTTTTTGGCGCACCGGCTCGATGACGCTCGCGGACGTGTATCGCATCCGGTTCGGCCGAACGGCGGAACGCGTGGCCGCTTTCGTGCTCATCCCACCATCGGTCTTGTGGTCGGCCGCTCAGATTCGCGCGCTGGGTCAGATCCTGTCTTTTCAGACCCCGCTAGGGCTGGAAGTCGCCATCATCCTCGCCGCGGTCATCGCCGTCCTCTACACGTACCTCGGAGGCTTGCTTGGAGACGTATGGACCGATCTGCTCCAGGGCATGCTGGTCGTGGTCGGCCTTTGTGCCACGCTCCTCGCGCTGGTTCACTCCTACGGTGGATGGGACGCGTCGCTAGGCCGCATCGAGCCGAGCCAGTTGCGGCTCGTGGCCGAGGGAGAGACGGTCCTCGCGCGGGTCAACGTCTGGCTGGTGCCGGTGATCGGGTCTCTCATCGCGCAGGAGTCGGTGTCGCGAGCGCTCGGATGCCGGAGCGCGCCGGCCGCCAAGAAGGCGGCGCTTTTCGCTGGCAGCATTTACCTCGCGCTCGGGGCGGTTCCGGTGCTCCTGGGCCTCCTCGGAGCCCACTACCCGCTTTCGCTGACGAACGGGGAGGACTTCCTGCCCGAGCTGGCCAAGCACACGTTGGGACCCATCGTCTACGTGCTCTTCATCGGCGCGATCGTCTCGGTGATTCTGTCGACGATCGACTCGTCGCTTCTCGCCATTGGCGCGCTTGCTGCCCACAATCTCTTTGGCGATCCCACTCGAAAGGAAGGGGATCGACGCCGGCTGCGCAGCGCGCGCCTCTTCGTGGTCGTTGCAGGAGTCGCCGGCTCCGTGATCGCGCTTTCGGCAGACAGCATCTACGGGCTCGTGCTCGAGGCAGACTCCTTGGGAACGGCGGGTATCGCCGTCATCACCGTCGCCGCTCTCTTCACGCGGCTCGGAGGACCCGTTTCCGCAAGCGCGACATTGATGGTCGCCCTCGTTTCTTCCGCGAGCGCCAAATACATCTTCGACCACGAGGCGCCTTTTCTTCTCTCACTGGCGCTGAGCATCGTGGTCTTCCTCGCCATCGTGCCGTTCGAACGTCGTCCGGCCGAGAGCTAGTCTCTCGCCGTGCTGAGATTCTCGCCGCTCTCGGCATCGAAAACATGCACGTACTGGGAGTCGAGCCCGAGCTCGAACGTGTCGCCTTCCCGCAGACCGGCGCTCGGATCGACGCGCGCAAGCAGCGACCGATGGTCGCCATTGTCGCCCTGCAATCCCAGGTCCTCGGGCAACTCGACTTCCTCGAAGCCTCGTAGGGCGACGTCGAAGTACACGAAGACGTCGGCGCCCAACCACTCGACGACCTCGGCCTGGACCTCGAAACGCAGACCCGGTTGCTCCTCCCCGCCGGCCTGCAGGTGCTCCGGCCGAAAGCCAGCAATCAGCCGACCTCGCGCCGCGCCGAGCCGCCGACCCTCCTCGTCTGAGAGTGCGATCGAGCCAACGGGAAGCACGAGCCTGCCGTTTTCCCATCGCGCGGGCAGAAAATTCATGGCAGGCGAGCCGATGAAACCGGCGACGAAGAGATTCTTTGGGCACTCATAGAGCTCTCGGGGAGTGCCGATCTGAAGCACTTCCCCCTTGCGCAACACCGCGATCCGGTGGCCGAGGGTCATGGCCTCCGTTTGGTCGTGGGTGACGTAGACCATGGTGGTCTCGAGGCGACGTTGAAGACGGAGAATCTCGGTGCGCATCTGCACACGGAGCTTGGCGTCCAGATTGGAAAGCGGCTCGTCGAGAAGGAACACCTTGGGCTTTCGAACGATGGCGCGCCCCATGGCCACGCGTTGGCGCTGACCTCCGGAAAGAGCGCGGGGCTTCCGATCGAGCACCTCTTCGAGCTCCAGGATCTTGGCCGCACGGGACACGCGCTCGTCGATCTCGGCCTTGGAGGCTTTCGCCAACTCGAGGGGAAAGGCCATGTTCTCGCGCACGGTCATGTGTGGGTAGATGGCATAGCTTTGAAAAACCATCGCCATGTTGCGGTCCTTGGGATCGAGATCGTTGACCACCTCGCCGTCGACTCGGATCTCCCCCTCGGTGACGTCCTCGAGGCCGACGATCATGTTCAGAAGCGTGGATTTTCCGCAGCCCGAGGGCCCCACCAAAATGAAGAGCTCGCCGTCTCGAATCGTGAAGCTCGCCCGGTTCAAGGCGGTAACCCCCGAAAAACGCTTGGTGACTCCGTCTAGCTCGATCTCGGCCACGTGCTCACCCCTTCACAGCTCCGGCGGTGAGCCCGGAGACGATGCGCCGCTGAAACGCAAGGACTATGACGATGATTGGTAAGGTTACCACCACGGAAGCGGCTGCAATCGAGCCAGTCGGTTGCTCGAAACGCGAGCTTCCCGTGAAGAACGCGATGGCCGCCGGCGCCGTGCGAGCGTCGTTGGTGGACGTGAGTGAGATCGCGAAGAGAAAGTCGTTCCAGGCGAAGATGAATACCAGGATGGCGGCAGTGAAGACGCCGGGGGCTGCCAACGGCGCAATGACGTGCACGAATGCTTGCACAGGGGTGGCGCCGTCCACGCGGGCGGCTCTTTCAAGCTCCCAGGGGATTTCCCTGAAGAACGCAGAGAGCGTCCAGATGGCCAGAGGCAGCGTAAATGTCATGTACGGAAGAATCAGCCCAAGCCAGGTATCGTAGAGCCCCAGCGTCCGCCACATGTTGAATAGCGGTCCGATGATGGAAACCGGCGGAAACATCGCGATGGAAAGCGCGGCGCCGAGGATCAAGCGTCGACCGGGGAAGTCCAGACGCGCGATGGCATAGGCTGCGAACATGCCGAGCAAAACCGCGGCCAGTGAAGAAATCGCGCCGATGCCGATCGAGTTTCGCAGAGCCGCGGAGAACTGAGGGTCCCGGAATACAGCCTCGTAGTGCTCGAAGCTCACCACCCGCGGCAAGAATCGATCGTCGCCTAGATCCGCGCTGCGCTTGAGGGACAAGGAAACCATCCAGGCGACGGGAATCAACGCGTAGGTCACCACGAGCAAGCTGGCCGCGCCCCACAAGACACGCTCGATGGGCTTTTCACGCTTCTCGCTCACGGAGCCTCCCGGTCGGCCACGTCGACCCCGAGCCCCTTCACGTAGAGCGCTGCGATGGCGAGCACGCAAAGGAAAATGAGAACGGAAACCGCCGACCCCAGACCGAGATTGAGCCGCGTGATGAGCGCATCGTAGCCCACGATGGAAACGGTGTCGGTGCTCTGGGCCCCTCTGGTTTGCACGAAAACGGTGTCGAAGATGCGAAAAGCATCGAGCGTCCGAAACAAGAGCGCGACCAGCATCACCGGTCGCATCAACGGCAAGGTCACCTTGAAGAAGCGCTGCACGGCGTTGGCCCCATCGACCCGTGCGGCGCGCAGCAAGTCGACTGGCACGAGGGTGAGGCCGGCGAGCAGCAGAAGCCCCATGAAGGGCGTCGTCTTCCAGATCTCGGTCTGGATGATGATGAAGAAAGCGGACCATCGCTCGGCGAGCCAAGCGCCTTCCAGACCCAACAGCGCGTTGACGAAACCGGTCGTCGGATCGAAGGCAAAGCGCCAACTCATCGCGGCAACCACCGTGATGATCCCGTAAGGAACGAGAAGCGCGGTGCGAACCAGCCGAAGACCCAACACTGCTCGGTGCATGACGAGCGCAAACACAAACCCGAGAATCAGCTCGCAAGAGACGGAACCCAGCGTGATGAGCGTGGTGTTGAACAACGCCTGCCACCAAGCCTCCGAAGTCAGCACGCTCACGTAGTTATCGAGACCCACGAGCTGCCGTTCATCCGGGAAACGCAGGTCGTAGCGGAAGAGGGAAAGCCACGAGGCATACAGCATCGGATACGCGGTCACCAAGAGCATGGCCGTCGCTGCCGGCGCGCAAAGCAGCCAGGCGAGTCGGCGCTCTGCCATGCGGCGCGCGCTCATAGCAAGCCCTCCGACCGCAATGCCCTCTGCACCGCATCGCGGAGCCGCTCCGTGTCTTCGGCGGGCTCGACGTCTCGCATGGGGTGGAGGGTGTGGCTGATGGCGAGGGAGACATCGACGTAGAGTGGTGTCTTCGGCCGGTGCACGGCATCACGCAAGGTCTCCCGCAGAAGGTCTGCAAAGGGGAAAGTCTCGCGCACCGCCGGATCGTCGTAAAGCGTGGCCGTGCTGGGAGGCAAACCGCCCATGGTCGCCGCCAAACGCTGGTTGTGCTCCGAAGCGAGGCACAGGGCAGCCTCACGAGCGAGCCCTGGATGACGAGTATGCGCCCCCACGCCCAAGTTGATGCCACCCACCGTGACCCGGCTGGGCTTTCCTTCGAGTACGGAGGGCCAACGCGCCCAACGCATGTGGGAAGCGACCTCGGGGGCATTGCTCTTCGCGCTGGGCCAGACGAACGTATAGTTGATCATGAAGGTGGACTCGCCTGTTTCGAACGCCAAACGGGCCTGATCCTCCCGTGTGGTTGCCAACGACGGATCGGTCGCGGGCGACTTCGCCAGTCGCTGCATGATCGACAGCGCCTGGCGAGTCGGCTCCTCGTCGAGCGAAACCGTGTCTCCATCGGGTCCGAGAACCGAGCCGCCAGCCGACGCGAGCAGAGAGATGAAGAACACCGTGAGGCCCTCGTATCGCTCCCCCTGCGCTTGGATGGTGCCTCGATCACCGAGGTCCTCCGCCATGCGGATCATCTGCTCCCAGGTCGCTGGCGGCTCTTTCACGCGGTCGGCCCGGTACCAAAGCAACTGAGCATTCGTCGTGAAAGGAACGGCCCAGAGCTCGTCCTCGTAGCTGGCCGTGTCGACGATGCTGCTCAGGCGTCCCTCGCGCGCCTTGCTCGCGAGATCTTCGGGCCACGGGAGGATCCAGCCGGCTTCCGCGAGCTCGGCAGTCCAGATGACGTCCATGCCGATGATGTCGATGGAAGAGTCTCCGGCGGCAAGCCGGCGTACCAGTTGCTCGCGCTGCTGGTCGGCGTCCGCGGGCAGAGGAGCAACCTCGATGGTGTAGCGGTCTTCGGAAGATTCGCTGCAACGTTTGGCAGCGCGCTCGAAAGCGCCTGACGGCTCGTCGAATACATACCAGCGGAGCTTCGGCCGCTGCGGGCTCGATCTCTGGCATCCCCCCATGGAGATGACGGCCGCAAAAGACAGAATGAACCAGGTGCTGCTGCTCGTCATGTGTCCTTCTTCGTGCGTCACCAAGGACTGTGAGCGCGCGGGACGTCGACACACCTTCTCAGGGAACCTTCCATCATTCAAGGGGCAAGCGACGTGGGCAATTGCCACCCTCTGGCAATTCGTTGCATGGTGACATGTCCGAACCGAATGGAGATCGTGCATTGAAGATCACTTTTCTGGGCACGCGCGGCAACATCGGTCCCAAAAACCGACGTCATCGAATGCATACCTCGGCGCTCGTCTCGTATCGTGGCCGGCGCGTGATGATCGATTGCGGCGAGACCTGGCGGGAGCGTGTCGCCCGTGTGGCTCCGCACGCCATCGTCCTCACCCACGCACACCCGGACCACGCCTTTGGCTTGGACGCGGGCTCTCCATGTCCGGTGTGGGCCACGGAGGATACCTGGGAGCACATCGATGATTTCCCAATCGAGCGAAACCTGCGTCACGTGTTGTCGCCCCGAAGCGCCCGCCAAATCGAAGGCATCCGATTCGAAGCATTCCCGGTGGTGCACTCCATACGTGCTCCGGCCGTCGGCTATCGAATTCATGCGAACCGGGTGGGCCTCTTTTACGTTCCGGACGTGGTGTGGATTCCGGATAGAAAAGCTGCCTTTCACCGAATCCTTGCCTATATCGGCGACGGCGCCACTGTCACGCGCAACATGGTGCGCCGTCACCGCAAGACCGGCGAGCTTTTCGGGCACGCCAACGTCCGACAGCAGCTCGGCTGGTGTGCAGAGGAAGGCGTGTCACGCATGATCGTGACACATTGCGGCTCGGACATCGTGGGCAGCGATGAACGAACGGTCGGGGCGAAGGTCCGCGACCTCGCCGCCGAGCACGGCGTACGAGTCGAGATCGCACACGACGGGATGGAGCGCGTCTATGCCTGAGTTGCCTGACGTCGAGAGCTTCAAACGCTATTTGGACGCAACGTCTCTCCACAAGAAGATCAAGAACGTGCACGTCGGCAACGCAAAGGTCCTGCGGGGCATTTCGGGCAGGCGTTTGAAAGAGGCGCTACGCGGCCGTTCGATGGAAGAGACGAGCCGTCGTGGCAAGCATTTGTTCGCAGCCTTGGATGACGGCCGGTGGCTCACCTTTCACTTCGGGATGACCGGCCGCCTCGCCTACTTCAAAAGCCTCGACGACGACCCCGAGCATGACCGGCTGCGCCTCGACTTCGACGATGGCTATCATCTCGCTTTCGACAACCAACGGCTTTTCGGGCGGATCGGACTGATCGACGACTTGGATGCATTCATTGCCAGCCAAGAGCTGGGGCCCGATGCCATGGATTTTTCGCTCGACCAAGACGCGTTCGCAAAGCTGATGGACGGAAAGCAGGGCGGGATCAAAGCAGCATTGATGGACCAATCCCTGTTGGCGGGGATTGGCAACATCTATGCAGACGAGATCCTCTTCCAAGCCAAGCTGCATCCCGACACCCGAGTTCAAGATCTGAGCACGGACGCATTGCGAAAGCTCTACAGGACGATGCGACGGGTGTTGCGGGTCGCCATCGACCGTGGTGCGGGCTCCGAAGAGCTGGTGGACCGGTTGCCGAAGACCTATCTTCTGCCGCACCGGGAAGCGGGGGCAAGCTGCCCTCGCTGCAAAGGCACGATCAAGACCATCAAGACGGCAGGCCGAACGAGCTATTATTGCCCGCGGTGCCAACCGAAGCCTCGCGGCGATTAGCGGAGGTCGTCCCAGGTCGTTTGGATCGAGAACGGGGCGCGCGTCTCGGTTTCGCCTTCCAGGGTCACGCTTCCGCCACCCGTGGCCGTCAATGTCGTGAACGAGTCATTCGCATCGACGCCATCCGGGCCGATGCCAAGAGCGGCGCACGGCAGGGCGTCGGATTCAGCATAAAGGTTGATCTGGCCGCTGGCGGGGTAGTCGCCGTTCTCGAAGATCAAGGGTGGAAGTCCTCCAGCCACCATGCTCATCACTCCCACGCCCGGAACGCTGAAGACGCCAAACGGCTCGGCTAGCAAGTAGCCGCCCTGCTCGAGGTCGAAGGTGAAGTACAGATTGAAACAGCCGAACGCGTACTCCCTTTGCGCGTCCACACTGGCGGTGAGCCCGAGCGTAGGGTCTTCTTGGTCGACGACCAGATAGCGGGCGATCGCAGACTCCGGAGGTCCGGGCACTCCGTTGACCTCGACTCGAAATCGCCCTTCCAGAAGAACGGGAGCCCCCGGAACGTCGTCGTCCACGGACACGCTCAGATCCACGTCGGCGACGGTCAATGCAAAAGCCACTTCCGAGAAGCTGAAGGTGACCATGCCCGCGAGCTCGTCGCAGTCGACCAAGTCGAGCATCGCCGAGTCTCCAGCCGAAAGAACCAGATCGTCGTCTTCGTCATTCCAAGTCAGGTTGGATTCGCCGGAGATGCACAGACCGATGTCGCCGAGCTCACGCAGGCTCTTTCGAACGGCGGCGGAGCCGAGGGCATTCTGCGTCTGTATGGCCTCTACGATCGCTTGATACGCACCGCTCAGCCGCGGGAAGACCTCGATCGCCGACACGGCGATTCCTGCCAGGCCCGCCGCGTTCGATTCGGTGAACGAGACCCCAGCTCCTTCCGGACCGTTGCCGTCATCGCTGTCGCCCGTGGCACAGCCGACCGTGCTCAGGGTCAATACACAGAGCAACAAACAGTTGCGCGTTAGCTTCATCTGTCCTTCCTTCCCTCGTCGTCATGGGCAACGCGGCAATTTCTAGGCTCGGTCGAAGGCGCGGGCAACCGGCCTCCGGCGTCGCGAAAACCCCAAGAACCTCAAGAATGCGACGGCTCCACCCGCTGGTAGCTCATCTTGAACCGCAGGGGTGCAGGAAGCCGGTCCGCCGTGATGACCGTGTGGATCGTCAGGCTCTCGCCGTCGTCGCCGAGCACGAAGCGATTACGGGAAACGCTGCGCTCCCCCGCGAAGCGCTGATAGAGCGCCCCTTGCGCGTCGACACCGTGGCGAACCTCGAACACGTCGCCATCTTCGGGATGCCGCCAAGTGATGGGCTTGCCATCCGCAGGGGCGGAAACCTCCGGTTGGCCCGGTCTGTCGATCTGAATCTGACCCTCTTCCACCGAAACGATCACTCTCTTGGACGGCAGGTTTGGGGCGCGCAAGCGGCGCCGCGCGATACCTCGGATCAAGAAATTCATCTGGCTCACCACCTCTTCGATCGCGGCGTCCAACGCCTCGATGTCTTGGTCCCCGCCAACGTATCGGTACGTGCCTATGTACCTCTGTAGCTTCGGGTCGAGGGTGTCGGCTCGTGCCACGGAGAGGTCGTGGCCGACGAGCGCCCCGCCTAGCAGCAAACAGCACGCCCACGGGAGGCGCTGGATTGGGATCATGCAGGCTCCCCGCAAAACACGACCGCCGCCTCCCAGGGGCGCAGAACGTGCTTTGCTCGAGCGACGACAGGTTCGTCGTGCAGATTCGAAAAGAGACGCGATTGCTTGCCCGATGGTAGGTGCCTGAGGTCGAGGGACACGCTTCGCCGAGAAAAGTTCAGGAACACCTCGGCAGTCTCTGTTCGATCGGCATCCTGATAGACGCGCCGATAGGCCATGACCTTCTTCGGGTCGGCGGGCGGCTCGAAGAGCTCGAGCCCGCCCGACGACAGGGCGAGACTCCGGCGCCGCAGTCGAAGCATGCGCCGATAGGCCGCGAGAACCGAGGTGGAATCCGCTTTTTGTGCTGCCACGTTCATGATGGCGCTCTGCGGGTGGAGAGGGAGCCACGTCGAAGATGCCGTCGGTGGAGCGAACCCTGCGTTCGGTCCGGCATGCCAAGGCATCGGGCTCCGGCATTCGTCCCGGTTGGTCAGGATGCCGTGCTTGCGCAAGCGAGGCAGCAAGAGCTTCGGTAGAAAACGGAACCGGTGCGCGACTGGGTCCGAGGCTTTCTCGCGAGGCATGTCGTGGTGCGAGAGCCCGAGCTCGTCCCCGTAGTAGACGAATGGCACCCCACGCACCGTCATTTGGAACGCGGCGAGCAACCGGGCACGCGCGGGGTCGTTCCCCAAGCGTTCCATCTGGCGGGGCCTATCGTGATTTCCGAATACGTAAGTGGGATGCAACGGCTCGGGGAACGCGGATTCGAGCTCGCTCACCAATCCACGCACCGCCTCGGCCCGAAAAGGGGTTCGAAGGCTCTTGAACAAGAAGACCAGGTGAAGCCCATCACCCGAGGGTCCGCAGTACTCCCGCAGCAGATCCGGGGAACCGAACACCTCACCGACGAGAAAACGAGGGGGGTCGTCGAACTCGTCGACGGCGGCGCGGAGCTCGCGGGCAAAGGCGAAGGTATCAGGGTGGTTCTGGTTGTGCAGGGCTCGCTGAAAGAACCCGCCGGGGTTGTCCTCCGAAGGAATCGCCCGGAGCGAACGCGGGTTGTCGGCAAAGGAGGCGTCCTTGTAGATGGCGTTGAAGATGTCGAGCCGCAGGCCGTCCGCGCCTTCGCGAAGCCAGTGCCTGACCACGTCCAAGAGCGCACGCTTCACCTTCGGATTTCGGTAGTTCAAATCGGGCTGAAACGGCAGGAAGCTCGCCCAGTACCACTGGTCGGTCTGCTCGTCGTAGTGCCAGCCCGAGCCGCCGAGCATGGACCGCCAATTGTTGGGCGGTGCCCCACCGTAGGGCTTCTTTCCATCGCGCCAGATGTAGAAATCACGGTATGGGCTGTTGCGCGAGCTTCGCGACTCGACGAACCAAGGATGCTGATCGGAAGTGTGATTCAGCACCATGTCGAGAACGACCTTCATCCCACGAGCGTGAATTTCGTCGATCAAGCGACGGCAATCGTCGAGGGTCCCGTACTCGGGTGCGATTTCGTAGTGGTTGCTGATGTCGTATCCGAAGTCCACCTGCGGACTTTCGAAGAAGGGCGACAGCCAAATCGTCTCCAAGCCCAACCACTGAACGTAGTCGAGACGGTCGATGATTCCCGGCAGGTCGCCAATTCCGTCACCGCTCTTGTCGGCGAAGGAGCGGGGATAGATCTGATAGACCGTGGTGCGCTTCCACCAGGGAAGGTCGCTTTGAAGAACGTCGTGCTTGCTCATTACTTGATGATCGCGGCGACTGCGTGGTCGAAGGTCCAGTCCTCCATCGCATGCCAACGGCGCTTCCACTCGCTTGCTTTTTCGGGGTGGGCGCCGAAGTAGGCTTTCCACCACTCTTGCGAGCCCCCAGTGAAGGAAGCCTTTGCCTGCCAGGGCTTTTGCACGGAGTAGTGAATGACCTTGGCTTCGCGTCTGAGGGCGGCCTGCAGGCTTGGATGCCCCTGGAGAAACTGGAAGATGAAATTCTGAAGATTGTATCCGGCAGGCAGACGATGGGAGACATCCATCGCGTACCAATCCGAGAAGAACGTGTTCAAGAAGCCTTGATCCCCGCCATCGTAGCTGGGCGTCTCGAAGAGGGCATCGACCATTCGTTGGAACATCTCGGCCGACGGCTCGATGACCATCACGCCGCTGTTGAATCGGTCGGGCAGAAAGAAGTCGGGCGCAGCGGACAGCGAGGGACGCTCGAAGAGATCGTCGATGTTCTGCAGCGTGATCACGTCGGCATCGAGGAGGACGATCTTGTCGAGGTCGACGACCTCCCAGGCCCGGAGCTTGGTGAATACGTTGCTAAACCGTTCGAAGAGGTGGACCGTCCTCGGATTGGGGTTCTCGAGCGGCTCGACCGTTCGAATCTGCCACCCTTGCTTGGACAGACGACGCCGCGTCTCTTCCGACACGTCCGCAGTCACCAAGACGACGCGCGGCACGGTCGTCCCGTGAGCCTCGAGCGATTTGCCGAGGGCCTCGACGCCGGGGAGATAACCCTCTCCGTTGCAGAGTGTGGTGACATAAGCTCTTTTCATGAGATCGGCGTCTTGAAGGAAGGTGGCTTGAAATGACGGGCGCAGCAAGCGCCACGCCACGTGACCTTCTGCCCCACCGTGACGATGACGCGATCGAGCCAGGGTATTTCGGTTGGAAGGTCCTCATTTGAGGAATGCCAGAGGGAAAGCGGCGCCGAGCCGATTCAGTCGTGCGCCGGCAGATCCCAGGCTTCTCTCAGAGCCTCGTACTCGCTTCGCGGTAGCGCGACGAGCACGCCCGCGTTTCGTTCGAGCCAGTTGCTCAGGGCGCGAAGCGGTGCCTTTGCCATGGCCGTGCAACCTCTGACCGCCACCTCCGGGCCCTCCCAGACGTGCACGAAGATGCAGCTTCCGGCTCCGGGGACTGGCGGGGCTGCGTTGTGACCGACCAGGATGGCAATCTCGTAGAGATCATCGCTTCGAAGCATGTGCTCGGCGCTATTCCAGTCCGTTGCTTGGTCGGATGTCGAAACGATACGGTTGTAGTGGAGCGACGCTGGGTCGTCGACGCATCGAAGAGATGACGTCGCCGGGACATAGGCAAGCGATGTCTTCGGAGGCGATGACTCGTAGCCGTACATGGGACCGAGCTCGAATACGCCAGCCGGAGAGCGCCCGTCTCCTTCGCGCTTGACGGGTCCGCTCCGGCCGTCCGGCGCATCTCTGCCATGAAGGCCGCGACCCCAGCCGTATCCTGCATGGCCCAGCACCACGTCGATCGGAGCGCCGACTTCGGTCCATGAACGACCGGGCAGCCGCTCGTACCGCCGAAGAGATGCCCGAAACCCATCCCAGCCATCCGACACGACCGTCACCAACTGCGTCTTCTCCTCGCTGATGGGCCCTGCGACCATCGTCGGCTCCCGTGCACCCCGAACGGCCGACACGCAGCCCCCAAGACAGCAAAGCAACAACCAACGGTGCGCATTCAGCTCCATCCTGCTCGACCCCTCCCACAAGAATGATCACCACCGGCTCCAACTCGCAAGTCACGACCATCGAGGTACCGCCAGACCGCATATTTCCGATCGATCGTCCTAAAACTTGATCGCGCCTACCGGGCATCTAAGCTCCGCCCGTAAAAGGAGAGGGAGAATCGATGAAGAAGGCAAGCGTGCAGACCTCTTGGGCCCGATGGGCGCCGGTATTCGCTTCGACGATGCTTCTCGGCTGGGGGTCGAGCGTGTCAGCGCAAGAGGACGAGATTCCAGACAGCGTCGCCGTCGACGTCGAGGGCAGCAAGACAGAAACCGCGACTGAAGCCAGGTTCGCCGAAGCACCGGACGTCGAGAGCCTTCCGGACGAGGCTGCCAAAGAAGAGGATTCGGTCAAAGTCGACTGGAACCTGAGCTTCGGCGGCGCCGTCAATACGGGCAATACCCAGTCCTGGAACCTCAAGGCCGGTACGGGCTTTCTGCTCTCGAAGAAAGATCATCGTCTCACGATCGACTCGATATTCAACTTCGGCCGAGCCAGACCGGACGTTCTGGATCCGGACTCCAGCTATTCCACGGTCGCGAAGCAGTGGTTCTTCAACGCGCGCTACGAGTACTACTTCACCGACATGGATGCCATCTGGTCGAGCCTCGGTCTTCGTTGGGATCCACTGGCTGGGTTCGACCTCCAGCTTCTCGCCAGCGCAGGCTATTTGCGCGCATTCATCAAGGAAGAAGATCACCTCTTCACGGGCCGCATCGGCTACAGCTACACGTACGAGAATTACACCGATGAAGCCGTGGCGAATCCCGATGTGGCGATATTCTCGGAGACATCGAACATTCACGGCTTGCTCCTCGCTCTCGACTACGAGAACCGGCTGAACGAGCACGTCTCGCTCCTCTCGGGCATCACGTACATCGGCAACTTGAGCGAGATTCCTGCTCAAGACGCGACGGCCTTCGAGGACAATCGCGTCTACTTCACCATCGCCCTCTTGTCGCAGCTTTCGGACAAGTTCGCCTTGGAGGCGCGCTTCCTGTTGCTCTACGACAGCAAGCCCGCTGGTCTCTACAAGACCGACACCACGACACTCTTCAGCTTGGTGTACACCCCATTCAAGTCAGAGAAATAGCGGACATCCGCTTGAAATCGGTCGCGCTTCGCACGGGCCTCAAGCCATGCCGCGAATGTCAGACTGAGGCGTATCGAAGAACTCCGCGACGAAGTCCGTGGCGGGCTCGGCCCTGAGCTCTTCGGCCGTGCCGTGCTGAACGATTCTTCCTTTCTCGAGCACAAAGAGCTCGCCGCCCAGCACTTCTGCATCTCGCACGTCGTGGGTCACCACGATCGCTGGGCCGCGCTTGGTCTTCAAGTGGTCCGCCAAGAAGGTGCGCAACTTCCGACGGGAGCCAGGATCGAGCGTAGCGAGGGGCTCGTCGAGGAGCAGGAGCTTTGGTTGAACGATGAGAGCACGCGCGAGGGCAACACGCTGCTTTTCGCCGCCGGAAAGCTCGGAAGGCATTCGCTCGGCTAGGTGCGCGCACCCGAGATCAGCAAGAAGGCTCGCGGCAGCGTCACGCCGATCGGATCGGCGTTGCCGCCTACGTCCAACGGAGAGGCCAAACGCAACGTTGTCCGTCACGGGCAGATGGGGAAATAACCCAAAACCTTGCGGCACGTATCCGACTTGTCGCGCTTCGGGAGGGACATCTACGTCCTCGTTGGAGTCGAAGACAACCATGGAACCGATGCGGATGCGGCCAGATGAGGGTCGATGCGCGCCGGCGATCATTCGCAGAAGCGTCGTCTTGCCGGATCCATTCGGACCGACGAGCACCGTCGGCGTGTCATTACCATCGATAGCGACGTTCAAGTCGAGCGCGCCGACGCGTGCATGCAGCTCTACGTTCCAACTCACGACTGCGGCCCTTCCAAACCGGAGTCGCTTCGCTGGGGAGCCCACGACGACAAAGCTTGCGGGCCGATGCGCACCACGAAAAGAAGCACGATGGCGATGCCGACCAAAACCAAAGAGATCGCGAGCGCCGCACGGACATCGGCCTCGAGGGCCGTATAGATGGCAAGCGGCATGGTCTGGGTGGTCCTGGGCAAATTGCCCGCGAACAACAACGTCGCTCCGAACTCGCCGATCGATCTGGCGTACGAGAGGGCGGCTCCCGCAAGGAGACCTGCGGATGCCACCGGAACGGCCACCCGGAAGAATGCCACGGCGGGAGACGCGCCCAGTGTACGGGCGACGAGCACGAGATCCACGTCGACCCTGCGGAAGGCAATCGCGGCCGACTCGACATAGAACGGCGCGGCCACCACGACCTGAGCCAGCACGACGGCGACCGTGGTGAATGGCACCTGAACGCCGATCGCCTCGAAAAAGGGGCCGAAGATCCCCCTGCGTCCGAAGGTCTGAAGCATTGCCACGCCCAGCACTGCGGGGGGAATTACGATCGGGAGCACCACCAGCAGCTCGACGACGCGCGTGTAACGTGGAGGTCCCACCGCCAACCACCATGCCAGCGGAGTTCCCGTGGCAACCACGATCGCCAGGCTCGTCAGGGTGGTGCGCGCGCTCAGGGACAGAGCCGGCAAGAACAGCGGATGGCGCACGCCCGCGATTAGCTCCGAAGGTGAAGAGGACAGTCCGAGAGCGAGGAGCGGCAAGACGATCAAGGCGAGAAGAGCGAGCGAAGAGCCCCATGCAAGCAAGGAGGGGAGCAAGGGGGTGCCGCGAAACGTGTGCATCACTCGGTCACGAATCCGTGTTGCGCCAGGATGCCCTGGCCTTCCTCGGACTGAACGTAGGCGATCCAGCGCCCCGCGAGCTCCGGATGGGCTGACCGTTCGATCATGCCGATGTGATAGTCCGCCCGCACATTCAAGACCGCCGGTATGGGCACGATCCGGACCCGGCTGTAAGGAGTCACGTCCGTTCGATACACGACCGCCGCATCGGCTTCCCCGAGCTCGACCTTTGCCCGCACCAAGCGAACGTTGCCTTCTTCGGATACCACGTGCCCAAGCACCCCGGACTGGAAGTCGGGTCCATAAGAGTCAGCCGCGCGCCGCAAGAGCTCGCGAGTATACCTTCCTACCGGCACGGTGGGAGCGCCGAGCACCACGCGACCTGCGCGGGGCAGGTCGGCGAAAGACTCGATCTTCGCCGGATTGCTGGACGGGACGATCACGGCAAGCTCGTTGTGGGCAAAGACCTCGCTTTTCGGCATCAGCCCGGCTTGCTGCAAGGCAGCCACGTGGCCCTCATCGGCCGACGCGAAGACGTCCGCCGGGGCGCCCTGCTCGATCTGCAGACGCAAGATCTGACTCCCACCGAATGCGAGCGAGACGTCGACGCCCTCGTTGGCAGACTCGAACGCGCGCTCGAGGTCCTGGAACGCCTCGGTGAGCGATGAGGCGGCAAAGACCGTGAGGTCCGGGGACTCATGGAGGGCATCACAACGGCATCCCCCCACGAGCGAGGCGAGCAGGGCCGAAACCCAAAGGCAAGCAACGGTGGAAGTGAAGTTCGCTTGAGTACGCATCGGGCGTCGAGGCCTCGAGCGGACATAGCACATCCGACCCGCTCTGTTCGATCGGCTCGGTTCGTCGCACCAGGCTTTCTACCTGATCACGCGTAGGGTGTGGCTATTCGCACGCCCGCTCGATGACCATCGCCTCATCCTGGCAGGCCAGCACCTGCTGCTCGGTAAGCGACTGCAAGTCGCAGGTCTCAAGACACGCGATCGTGTCGGAGATCGCGCTCAGGCAGTCTACGCCGACGAGCTCGGCCTGGGTCTGACAACTCTGCACACATTCTGCGTCCTGAACCGGAGCACCGAGCTGTGTAAAGCACTCGTCCGGCCACCCGCACATCTCATCGCAGACCTGGCTCACCGTCCGAGGCCGAGACCCAGAATCCGAATCGCCACAGCCGCCCAACAACAGCAGCGCCAGCACCAATCCTCCCCATACTCTCATCGTACCCCTCCCATCACATGGTGAGGGATGGCGGAGCCCAACCCCAAACCCGGGATGCCGCCCTCTTGAAAAGGGTTAAGCGTAGAACCGCTTCGCCCAGCGGCGCACTGCTCACCGAGCCAGCAGCTGACCCACCGTGTGGATTCCGCGTCGCTCTGCCTTCTTGAGCAGCTTTTGGAACAGTAGGGCCGTCGCTAGCGCATCTCCGGCAGCAGTGTGCCGTTCGGGGGCCTCGATGTCGTACCGCGCCACGAGATTGTCGAGCTGGTACGCCTCCCGGGAGCCGGCGCCCTCAGCCCGGCCCGACGACATTGCACCGTCTTCCAAGCGCTGCGCGAGCTGAGCCGTATCGATGGTGGGGTTCCAGACACGAGCGCCGCGGTGCGGCGCGATGGCCTTTCGGAGCATTCGCACGTCGAAAGCGGCATGGTGCGCGACCAAAATCGAATCACCGGCGAAGGCCAAGAACCGCGCTACGGCTTCGTCCTCTGGAAGACCGCTACCAAGATCGCTCGAGACCATTCCATGAATCACGGCGGCATCCGCTCCGCCAACGTCCGTTTGCAAGACCAGAGCCTCGAAGGCGTCGTCGAGGTGCACCTCGAGCCCCGTCACCCCGACACCGGCAATGGACAGCAGCCGGTTCTTGGTCAGATCCAGGCCGGTGGTTTCCGTATCGAACACGACGAAACGTGCCTCGCGCAAGGGCATACGTCGTGGAACACGCCTCTTCTTCGAAATGTAGTCTCGCAAAGGCTCCGGCCATGTTTCGAACCTCGCCGGCATGAGAGCCGGAGGAAGCAAGCTTCTGAGAAAGCCGGGCGGCATGCGGACCTTCAACGCAGGAAATCGATTCGGTACCGCGAGGTCAGCATGAGCTGAACGTCCTTTACCACGGAGAAGGTGTTGCGAAGTGTCTGGCGTTCGAGCTTGTTGAGCTCCTTGATGTGAACGTATCGGCCCGAGGTTCCCCGCGTGAGCCCCTCCATGGCGCGGATTCGCATCAATATCTCGTACGCCATCGCGGCCTCTTCGGACAGACGGGTGAGCGTTTCGTCGGCTCTTGCGATCCGATGCCACCGTTCCGCCGTGCTGCCGTAGATGTTGATCCCCAAGTCGTAGATCAGCACACGGGCCGCGTCGGCAAGAGGCATCATGGCGCGAGCCTTGATGTCGAAGGCGTCGCGGTGCTCCCCGCTGCTTTCGACGATCATGTTCCGAAAAAAGCTCAGCGGAGGCGGATTTTGTGTCGCGTTTTGCGCGAAAAACGTGAGGAACGCGCGGTCCGTCTTGATCCGCTCGAAGATGTGCTCCTTGAGGGCGTGAGCCAACGACTCGTCTCCATGGACCGGACGAAGATCGAAAAAGATGTTGGTATGCATGACCGCCATCTTCTCCGGCTCCCGGATCCAATCGGAGAAGTAACGCTTCCACGTGCTGAGAGGCTGATTCCATTTCGGATTGCTCGCCATGACGTCGCCTGGGCATCGCGCGAACCCCGCTTCGACCAACACGTCGACTACGCGCTCGCCTAGCTCGACGAAGAAAGCTCGAGCCTGCTCCGCTTCGTCCTCGTCGGGATCGGAATACACGATGGCGTTGTCCTGGTCGGTGCGCAGAAGCTGCTCTTCCCTGCCCTCGCTGCCCAACGCCAGCCAACAAAACGAACTCGGCGGCTTCATCCCTTGCTCGGCAAGCTCCTGCAAGGACAAATGAATGGCGCGGTGAATCAAATTGTCGTTGATCTCCGTGATCATGTTCGAAAGGAAACCCATCCCCACTTCCTCTTCGAGATAGCGACGCAGAAGGTCTTCGGCCTGGTCCCTGAGCGCGCGCAACCGCTCCTTGGTCTTGGCCCGGCCGATTTCCGACAGAATCACCGTCGGATGGCTTCCCTGCGTCTTGAGAATGTCATGCTCGGAAACGATGCCGATGACCGGCGTGGAAGGAGTGCCGTCTTCGGTCACTGCGAAGTGATGCACGTGCTTCTTCATCACGGTTGCGATCAGCGACGATACCGTGGTCTGATCGTCGATGGTGAGGACGGGCGCGCTCATGATGTCGGAAATCAGACCGCTCACGTCGCGGGCCTGGCCGACCACTTTTTTGCGAAGGTCCGAGTCGGTGACGATCCCGATGGGGCGCCGCTCATCATCCACGACGAGGATCGAGCCCACGTTTCGCTGACTCATGAGCTGGGCTGCAACGCGAATGGTGGTGTCGGCTTTGCACGTGAGAACGTCGCGCACGGGATCTACCCGGCGCACGTCGTCGCCAGCACTGTTCGCTCTCTCATGAAGCCGCGCCGCGCGCACCGCTTCCAACCGATTGGCATCCAGCCGTGGTGGTAGATCCGCGGCAAATCCTGCAGCGAAGAACATCGCGACCCGGGGCTCGTCCCGCATCAGCTCTTCCAGAGTCTCCTTGGGCAGGACGTAGAGCAACGTATCGTCCTTTGCTTGCGTTCGCGCAGCATATCTTCGCTCGGCCAGCAGCGCGCGCACGCCGAAGATGTCGCCGTCGTCGCACACGTCGACGAGCAGGGTCTGTCCGTCCACTTGCTGGCTCACTGCGACCTCTCCCTTTATGACCACGTAGAACTCGGGCTTGGCGGCCTGCCCTTGCTCGAAGACGACCTCGTCGCGCTCCAGGTAGCGAATTCGCACGCGCCGTGCGACTCGTTCTAGAAGCTCGGGCTCGAGGCGATCGAAAGGCGGATGTCGACCCAGTCGGCTGGCCACGGTCAAAATCATGGAATCGGACGACATCTTCCGTGCCGATCCTTCGAGATCGCGGACCCGAGCGCAACATGTTCGATCGCGCTCGCATTCGGCTGAGCCCCCCTGTATTCTGGCGCGCCGGAGGCGAAGAACATGTCGGCAGTGCTCGAAATGCGACGTCATTCCCTCGAAGACCCAGACGACTTTTGGGGCGAAGCCGCGCGAGGAATCGACTGGATCACCCCCTGGGACCGGGTCCTCGACGACTCGAAAGCGCCTTTCTACAGGTGGTTTTCGGGAGCGCAGCTCAACACCTGCTACAACGCGCTGGACCGGCACGTCCCAAACCGCGGCAACCAGGCCGCGCTGATTTACGACAGCGCCGTCACTCACACGCGACGCACCTACACCTATCGACAGCTCCGAGCCGAGGTGGCGCTCTTCGCGGGCGCTCTGACTGCACATGGGGTGTCCAAAGGGGACCGCGTGCTCATCTACATGCCGATGATCCCCGAAGCGGTCATCGCAATGCTTGCTTGCGCGCGAATCGGTGCCGTGCACTCGGTCGTCTTCGGGGGGTTTGCGCCGCAAGAGCTCGCGACTCGCATCGACGACGCAGGACCGAAGATCGTCGTGTCGGCTTCCTGTGGCATCGAAGGAACGCGCGTCATCGAGTACAAGCCGCTTCTCGATCAGGCGATCAAACTGGCCGAGCACAAACCGGAGAAGTGCATCATACGCCAACGCGAGAGCTGCGAGTGCGAGCTCATCGAGGGTCGCGACACCTCATGGCAAGACGCCGTCGCCGCAGCGAAGCCTCATGATTGCGTGCCGGTCATGGCGACGGACCCCTTGTACATCCTCTATACGTCGGGCACGACCGGCGTGCCCAAGGGCGTGGTGCGCGACAATGGGGGGCATGCCGTCGCTCTCAGATGGACCATGCAAAACGTATACGGGGTGAAGCCGGGGGAGGTCTATTGGGCGGCGTCCGACGTCGGGTGGGTCGTGGGTCACTCGTACATCGTGTACGGGCCCCTGCTCAACGGGAACACCACCATCCTCTACGAAGGCAAGCCGGTGGGCACACCCGATGCTGGTGCGTTCTGGCGAGTCATATCGGACCATGGCGTCAACTGCCTCTTCACCGCGCCCACGGCATTTCGTGCGATCAGGAAGGAGGACCCGACTGGAGCTTTCCTACCCAAATACGACATCAGCACGTTGCGGTCGCTCTTCTTGGCCGGCGAACGATCCGACCCCGACACCCTGAAATGGGCGGAGAAAAAGCTCGGAGTGCCGGTGATCGATCACTGGTGGCAGACGGAAACCGGCTGGGCAATCTGCGCGAACTGTTTGGGCATCGAACAGCTCCCGGTCAAGCACGGCTCACCCACGGTGGCAGTGCCCGGGTGGGACGTCCAAGTCGTCGACGAAACCTGCCGGGAGCTCAAGCCCGGGACCACGGGAGCTTTGGTGGTCAAGCTGCCGCTTCCGCCCGGGAGCCTGATGACGCTTTGGAACGACGACGAGCGCTTCGTGAGCTCGTATCTGAGCGAGTTCCCCGGCTTCTACAAGACGGCCGACGCCGGATACATCGACGAGGACGGCTACGTCTACGTGATGGCGCGCACCGACGACATCATCAACGTCGCCGGACACCGATTGTCGACGGGCGGGATGGAAGAAGTTGTGGCCAGCCACCCGGACGTCGCCGAATGCGCGGTGATTGGCGTGGCTGACGACCTCAAGGGCGAGGTTCCGCTCGGGTTTCTGGTCCTGAACGCTGGCGTCGAGCGCCCGCATCACGACATCGTCTCAGAAGTCATCCAGTTGGTTCGCAACGAAATTGGCGCGGTCGCAGCGTTCAAGATGGCCATCGTCGTCCAGCGCCTGCCCAAGACGCGGTCTGGGAAGATCCTGCGCGGAACCATGAAGAAGATCGCGGACCGCTCACCGTGGAAGCTGCCAGCCACGATCGATGATCCCGCCATCTTGGAAGAAATCACCGAGCGCCTGCAAGCCATCGGATACGCGTAAATGAACCCGGACAAAGAGCGCGCGCTGGTTCTCTTCGTGGTCGCCTTGGTGCTGGTGGCGACACCGGCGCGCGCTCTGTGGCTCCATACTTGGTGGTCTCCTTTTGCGTTTTGGCTCCTGATGATCGCCGTCGTGGCGCTTCTTCATCGCTCTGACCATGCCGCTTGACCACGTCGTCTTATTTCTGCTCGCTGCCGCTCTGCTGGGTCTCTACATCGTTGGCTCGGAGATCGTCGAACGGTCGCCGCGTTGGGGGAGAGTCGGACGCAATCGCTTCAGCTACGCGCTGGCGCTCGGTGTCTATGCGACGACTTGGACCCTGTTCGGAAGCGTGGGCTTTGCGGCCGAGGAAGGGTACGACTTTCTGGCGATCTACTTCGGGGTCACGCTTTCCTGCCTGGCCATCCCGTTCTTGTGGGCGCCAGTTGCCGAGCTCGTCGACCGATACCGCCTCGGGAGCGTCGCGGATGTCTTTGCGTTCCGGTTTCAGAGCCGAACCGTGGGTGCCGCGGTTTCAATCTTCATGGTTGCCGGGCTGCTTCCTTACATCGCGTTGCAGCTACGGGCCGTTGCGGACGGTGCTGCGGTCATCGTGGGCCAAGAGCCAAGCGAGCAGATTGGCTCGGTGTACGCCGTCCTGCTCAGTGCCTTCGCAGTAGCACTCGGGGTTCGCTACGCAGACGGCCGTGCGCACCGCCCAGGCCTCATCGCGACGCTGGCGTTCGAAAGCATCTTCAAGCTCGTGGCGTTACTGGTCGTCGGAGCGGCAGCTCTCGTCATGACGTTTGGCGGGCTCCGGGGGCTCGGAGACTATCTACGCGAACGGCCCGAGCTGGTCGACAACATGATCCAACCGGTGATGCGGGACGTCGGCGACTCGTGGCTTGCGCTCGTGTTCGTCACTTTTTGCGCTGCGTTCCTTCTTCCACGGCAGTTCTTCGTCGCATTCGTGCAGCGTCCGGGGCCGCGCAGCCTGCAAACCGCGCGATGGGCGCTGCCGTTGTACCTGTTCGCAATCAATCTCCCCGTGCCCATCCTCTTTTGGGCAGGTCGGGAGCTCGCTTCTCCAGGCGTCCGTCCCGACGTCTACGTGCTCGTGGCGGTGCAGAGCTCCCCTACCCTCCAGACACTCGTCTTCCTGGGCGCCGTTTCGGCAGCAAGCGCGATGATCTTGGTATCGTCGATCGCACTGAGCGGCATGGTGAGCAACTATCTCGTTCCCCGATTCGGACCATCGCCGAAGTCCCTTCTGAACCGTTGGGCCGTGTTCCGGCGCACTACCATCGTCGGCGTGATCGTCGCGGGCCTGTTGCTCCATTTCGCACTGCCGCGCACCCGTACGCTCGTCGATCTAGGTCTCGCATCGTTCATCGCGGTCGCACACTTGCTTCCCGGTCTACTCGGCACGCTCTTTTGGCGGCGCGCAACCCGTGCAGGGGTCTTGGTAGGGCTCATCGTCGGTGCAACCTCGTGGGCCGTGCTGACTGCGATGCCTCTGCTCGGGTATGAAGTGGGCATTTCCCGCCTGTATTCGTGGTTCGGATTCGACGACCCTGTGGCTCGAGGGCCCGTGATTTGGCTGAGCCTGACGGCCCATGCCTTCGTGTTCATGGCGGTTTCGGTGCTCACTTCGCGGTCTGCGCAAGAGCGAACCGCCGCAGAGGCGTGTCGCGAGCCTCGGGTGACGCGCCTTCTGCAAGTGCCCGAATCCGCCGAGGCGCTTCAAGAACGGTTGACGTCGTACGTGGGCAGGAAGACGGCCGTTCAGGAGATCTACGAAGCCGCCGCGGCAGCCGACGTGCACTGGCCGCCTCGCGACCGCCCGCAGCTCCTCAGCCTAGTCAACGAGCTCCAGGGCCGGCTGAGTGAGCGAATCGGGCCTTTGGCTGCACGAACCTACATTCACGGAGGCCGTCCGGTGCGTGCGGACGCGCTGGCGGAACGATTGCGCGCCCTTCGAGCTCTCGACTCCCTGCAAGACGACATGGCTTCACGGCCCACCTCCCCCGCCCATGCCGCTCGCCGCTACCTCTCTCAGTTGATGTCCGAGTTGCCGGTGGGTGTTTGCACGGTCGACCATCACGGCGAGGTGGTGGTATGGAACGCCAGCCTCGCGCGAATCTCGGGCTTGGCTGAAGACCACATCAGCGGACATCCGCTGGGAGATCTTCCAGACCCGTGGCGGGTGCTTCTCGAAGAGCTCGCGCATCAGCCGAGCGGCAGCGCGATCGAGCGCCGCTATGACGTCGGCAGCCAAACCATCGAGCTTCGTGCACAAACGGCGAAGATCTCGGCCGAATCCGAGGAGGGACGAGTCTTCGTGGTGGAGGATATCACGGCTTTTCGGCGGCTGGAGCGACACGTCGCGCACAAAGACCGGCTCTCGTCGATCGGCACCCTGGCCTCCGGCGTCGCGCACGAAGTCGGCAATCCGCTTACGGGAATCTTGATGGTTGCAAAGAATCTGGCGGCTGACCCCACCGCTGACGATGCCGCCGAACGGCTGCAAATCATCGTCGAGGAAGCCCAACGCATTCATGGGATCGTCAAGAGCCTGCTCACGTTCAGCCGGCGAGATGAGACACCTGTCGAGCTACAAACGGTTTCCGTGGTGCAGGTCGTTCGCAAGGCGGCCGAGCTGGCGGAGCTCGAGACGGAGGGCTGCTCGATCGACTTGGACCTCCCCATGGACGCCACAGCCATGGCAACGCCAGAAGGGTTAACCCAAGTGTTGGTCAACCTGCTCAACAACGCCCGGCAGGCCTCTTCCCAGGATGCAACGGTCTACGTCCGGACCGAGGCGGACAACGGAAGAATTCGAATCGACGTGGACGACGAGGGCCCCGGCATTCCCGAAGCGATTTCCGAGCGCGTATTCGAGCCTTTCTTCACCACGAAGGGCGACATGCATGGTACCGGGCTCGGCCTTTCCGTATCCCGTCAGATCATCGAGCGTTTCGGCGGCTCGCTCACCTATCAGCCGCGCGAATCGGGCGGCAGCCGGTTCACAATCACGCTCCAAGCCCGTGAAAACTAGAGGATTGATGGATCATGCGCTCCTTTGATACTAATCGGCAGTGGCGAAGATCCTGTTGGTGGAGGACGAGCGGGTCATCCGCGCCGAGATCAAGCGCATTCTGGCCAGGGACCAGCATGAAGTCACCGATGTGCCGAGCGTGTGCGAAGCGGAGACTCTCCGTCCCGAGTGCTTCGATCTCGTCATCACCGACGTGAGACTCACCGGAGAGACGGGCGACGTCTTGATCGAGCGGGTCGGAGAGGTGCCGGTTATCGTCATGACGGCGTATGGCTCGGTAAGCGCCGCGGTCGACGCCATGAAGCGCGGTGCGGCCGACTATCTTTCCAAACCCTTCGAGCCCGAAGAGCTCAGCAAAGCCGTCGAACGGGTCCTCCGGCATCGTTCGTTGCGAAAGCCATACGACTCGAACGCCACGGACGACCCCTACGAAATAATTGCGTCGGAGTCGAGCCCGATGCAGGAGGCCCTTCGTCGAGCCCGCAAAGTCGCACCGACCGAAGCCACCGTGTTGATCCTCGGCGAGTCCGGAACGGGAAAGGAGCTCGTCGCGCGCGCCGTGCACAAGCAGAGCCGCCGGCCGGGGGCGTTCGTCCCGGTCAACTGCGCATCGATTCCGGAGACCCTCCTCGAGTCGGAGCTCTTCGGACACGAGAAGGGTGCCTTCACGGGGGCTGCGACGCGGAAGGATGGATTGGTGCACGCGGCCAATGGGGGAACGTTGTTTCTCGACGAAATCGGTGAGCTGACGCAGGCGGCGCAGGCGCGTCTGCTTCGCATGCTTCAGCAACGGGAGGTGCGCCGCGTGGGCGCGCGCAAGGCCGAGGCCGTGGACATTCGGCTCATCGCCGCCACCCATCGAGACCTCCCCTCGCTCGTAGAACGCGGCGAATTCCGGGCGGATTTGTACTTTCGGCTGAACGTCGTCGAGATCAAGCTGCCGCCGCTTTGCGAGCGGGGCAACGACATCTTGGCGCTTGCCGAGGTCTTCATCGCACGGGCCGCGGACAAGCTCGGACGTCCGCCTCTCGACCTCGACGACCAGGCCGCCGAAGCCCTGAAACGCTACAAATGGCCCGGCAACGTTCGCGAGCTCCAACACGCGGTAGAGCGTGCGGTGATCTTGCACGAATCGGGGCCCATCACCGAAGAGCTACTCGGGCTTCCGACCTCGAATGGATCCAATGGCCGCAGTGTACTGGCAGGCGAAGATTCCTCCCTCGAGGGTTACTTGCGGCGATTCGTCTTGTCTCATCAGCACGAGCTCAGTGAAACGGAGCTAGCCAAGCGGCTGGGGATCAGCCGCAAGACGCTGTGGGAACGACGGCAGCGCATGGGTATCCCGCGCCGCGAGTCACGACCTCCCGAATAGCGCCGGCGTTTCCGATACGTTTCGAACCGTAGCGCGGTGCTACGAATCGTAACGCTTGGCGCGGCGCGTTAGACCGAGTTCGCGAGTCGTTCCGCGGGTTGACCACTTGGTACAAGTCTTGCGTCAACACGCCATCAAGACGGTGTAAGGTGTGCCGATGACACTCAAACAACCCTCTCTAGAAACCCGACGACGCATCACCAACCTGAAAGAGTACAAGCGCCTTTACGACCGAAGCCTCACCGAAAGAGACGCGTTCTGGCGCGAGCAGGCAGATGAGCTCCACTGGTTCTACGAGCCTTACGGAACGTTCGAAGAGGACGGTCCGGGCGAGTTCGTCTGGTTTGGCGGCGGCCGCCTCAATGCCACGACCAACTGCGTCGACAGACATGCAGCAAGAAACCCCGATAAAACGGCCATCATCTTCGTCAAAGACGAACCTGGGCAGTATCAGTACATCTCCTTCAGCGAGCTCAAGACCGCGGTCGGCCGCGTCGCCAACACGCTGCGATCACTTGGTGTTCGCAAGGGCGATCGCGTCTGCATCTACCTGCCCATGCTTCCAGAGCTCGCGTACACGATGCTCGCTTGCGCTCGAATCGGAGCCGTCCATTCCATCGTGTTTGGCGGCTTCAGCGCAGACGCGCTTCGGGACCGCATCATCGACGCTGAAGCGAAGGTACTCGTCACGGCAAATGAAGGCTTGCGAGGCGGCAAGCGCATTCCACTGAAGCGCATCGCCGATGATGCGGTCGAGGGCCTGGCCGTCGTCGAGAAGGTGCTGGTCGTCAAGCGCACCGAAACGGAAGTCGATATGCAACAGGGCCGCGACCTGTGGCTGCACGAAGCAATGACCGAGCACCGCGTGACGTGCCCCTCCGAATGGATGGCTTCCGAGGATCCCCTGTTCATTCTTTATACCTCGGGCTCGACGGGAAAGCCCAAGGGCCTGGTGCATACGACGGCCGGCTATCTCACGTATGCCGCATCGACTTTCAAGTACGTGTTCGACATCGGACCAGATGACATCCACTTCTGCGCTGCCGACATCGGATGGATCACCGGTCACACGTACATCATCTACGGGCCGCTGGCGAACGGCGTCACCACGGTCATGTTCGAATCGGTACCCACATACCCCGACGCAAGCAGGTACTGGAACGTCATCGACGACATCGGCGCGACGACTCTCTATACCTCGCCCACCGCGCTCCGAGCCCTCATGCGTGAGGGCTCGGAGCCGGTCAAGGGCTCGAGCCGCAAGACGCTGCGGGTGCTTGGAACCGTGGGCGAGCCGATCAATCCCGAGGTCTGGCGCTGGTACAGCGAGGTCGTCGGTGAGGGAAAGATTCCCATCGTCGACACCTGGTGGCAGACGGAAACCGGCGGGATTCTGATCAGCCCACTCCCAAACGCCACGCCGACAAAGCCGGGCTCTGCAACGCTTCCGCTGTTCGGCGTCGAGCCGATCATCGTCGACCAGGAAGGCAAAGAAATCGACGGAAACGACGTAAGCGGGTTCCTCTGCATCAAGCGTCCGTGGCCCGGGCAAGCCCGCACCATCCACGGGGACCACAAGCGTTTCTTGGAGACGTACTTCTCGCAGTATCCGCCGCACTACTTCACAGGTGACGGATGCAGGCGAGACGAGGATGGCTACTACTGGATCACCGGTCGCGTCGACGACGTCATCAACGTCTCGGGACACCGCCTCGGTACTGCCGAGGTGGAAAGCGCCTTGGTAGCTCACCAGGCGGTGGCAGAAGCTGCGGTCGTGCCATGCCCGCACGAGATCAAGGGTCAAGGCATCTTTGCCTTCGTCGTTCCGATTGCAGACGCCGAGTGGGAGCCGCACGAGCTCCAAGGCGCTCTCAAAGAGCAAGTCCGCCAGGTGATCGGGCCGATCGCAACGCCCGATGAGGTGCGGGTGGTGCACGGCCTACCCAAGACCCGTTCCGGAAAGATCATGCGCCGCATCCTGCGAAAGATCGCAGCCGGCGAAGCCGACCAACTCGGAGACATTTCCACGCTTGCTGACCCCACCGTGGTCGAAGCGCTTTTGAAGAAGGATTGAGGTGCCGCCGGCGGCGGAGAAACGGAACGAAAGATGACGACTCAATCAGAGCCAAAGAAGGTCCGTGGGCCGCACACCAAGGATCACGCGGGACGGTACTGGAAGCGTAACCTCCGCCTTCTCTTGGTGTTCCTCGCCATCTGGTGGATCGTCTCGTACGGCGCCGGAATCCTTTGGGCCGATTCGCTCAATGGCATCACCATCCCCGGCACCGGGTTTCCGTTGGGATTCTGGTTCGCGCAACAGGGTTCCATATACGTATTCGTGGTGCTGATCTTTCTCTACGCATGGTTGATGAACAGGCTCGATAGAGAGTTCGACGTTCACGAGGACTAGTCGTTCGAGTCACACAAGGAGAGCACCATGGGCGTACAGACTTGGACATTTCTCATCGTGGGCGCCACCTTTGCCCTCTACATCGGGATTGCGATTTGGTCACGGGCGAGCACCACGGGCGACTTCTACATCGCAGGACGCGGTGTTCACCCCGTCGTCAACGGAATGGCAACCGGCGCAGACTGGATGAGCGCAGCCTCGTTCATCAGCATGGCCGGATTGATTTCGTTCATGGGCTATGACGGCAGCGTCTATCTCATGGGATGGACCGGCGGATACGTGCTGCTTGCGCTCTTGTTGGCACCATACCTTCGAAAGTTCGGAAAGTTCACGGTGCCCGACTTCGTCGGCGACCGGTATTACTCGAACTCGGCCCGTATCGTCGCCGTCGTATGCGCGGTGTTCGTCTCGTTCACGTACGTCGCTGGTCAGATGCGTGGCGTCGGCGTGGTCTTCAGTCGGTTCCTCGAGGTCGAGATCAACATCGGCGTCATGATCGGTATGGCCATCGTCTTCTTCTACGCCGTGCTCGGCGGGATGAAGGGCATCACGTACACGCAGGCAGCTCAGTATTGCGTCTTGATCTTCGCCTACCTGGTACCTGCGTTCTTCATCAGCATTTTGCTCACGAACCATCTGATTCCGCAGATAGGCTTTGGCGGCGCGCTCGCTGGGGAGGTTGGCTCTCAGGTCGCAAACGGGGAGAGCGTCAAGTTGCTCGACAAGCTGAATCAGCTGAATACCGAGCTCGGCTTCGCGGAATACACCACCGGCAAGAAGCCGCTCATCGACGTCTTGTGCATCACGTTTGCGCTCATGGTCGGCACGGCCGGGCTGCCTCACGTCATCGTGCGGTTCTACACGGTCCCGAAGGTTCGTGATGCGCGTCTCAGCGCTGGCTGGGCACTGTTCTTCATCGCGATTCTCTATACCACGGCGCCGGCGGTCGCGGCCTTCGCACGAACGAACCTCATCGAGACCGTCAACGAGGCCAACTATGCACAGGTCGAGGGAGAGAAGTCGATCCCTCGATGGTTCAAGACATGGGAAGACACGGGCCTTCTGGCTTGGGTCGACAAGAACGGCGATGGCAAGGTCCAATACCGCGCGGGCAACGCGGTGACCGACAAGCCCAACTTCGCGACGACCGAAGACGGCCAGCCCGCGCGCGGTCCTCACGGATCGCGCTTGGTCACCAATCCCGACGAAGCAAGCCCGAACGAGCTCTACGTCGACCGAGACATCATGGTGCTTGCTAATCCGGAGATCGCAGCGCTACCCGCGTGGGTGATCGCTCTCGTGGCAGCCGGCGCGCTGGCCGCCGCGCTCTCCACCGCAGCGGGCCTGTTGCTCGTCGTGAGCACCTCGATCAGCCACGACTTGCTCAAACGCGTATTCGTCCCCTCGATCACCGAGCAGCAGGAGCTGACGGCGGCCCGTGTGGCAGCGGCCGTGGCGGTTTTGATCGCCGGCTACTTCGGCATCAACCCACCAGGGTTCGTGGCACAGGTCGTGGCGTTTGCCTTCGGCCTCGCTGCTGCCTCGTTCTTCCCCGCGATTATCCTCGGTGTCTTCGTGAAGAGGGCCAACCGCGAAGGCGTCGTCACCGGCATGCTGGTGGGAATCGCCTTCACTGCTGCCTACATCATCTACTTCCGATTCATGGGTGGCACGCCCGACCAGTATTGGTTCGGGATTTCTCCGGAAGGCATCGGATCCGTAGGCATGTTGCTCAACTTCGGTGTGGCCTTCGTGGTCAGCCGCTTCACACCGCCACCGCCCGAGGACGTACAAGAGTTGGTCGAGCACATCCGCATCCCTGCGGGCTCGACAGCGCCGACCGCAGGTCACTGAGCAGTCGGCTAAACAGACAGGAGAGTTGTGATGAGGCGAAAAAGGGAGAGCGGCCTCGAGCCGCAAGGGGTGAGGTGCGCCTGGATCGGGGCCCTGGCTTGCATCGCAACGGCGGTGTTGGCCCCCGTCATCGCTTCGGCCCAAGTGCCCAGCGAAACGGCTGTCGACGACGCGGACCAAGCCGCGGAAGCAGAGGCGTTCAGACCGGAGACGCAGGAGGCGCCAGCATCGGAAGTGGAGGACGACGAGGCGACTCAAGAAGAGCTCGAAGAGGAGCTAGACGAGGCCCAAGCGGCGATCGAGGAAGCCGAAAGGCAGCTCGAGGAAGCCAAGAAGCAAATGGAGCTCATGGGACGCAAGCTGGCGCCGGAGCCGAAGCCGATCCCGGGGACGGGCATTGGGCTTGCAGCGTCTGACGGGCAAGCAAAGAAGCTCCAGTGGAGCCTCAACGATGACGGCACGCTCTACTTTCGAATTGCCATGTGGCTCCAGGTGTGGACGCGGGCCATGCAGCTCAACCCAGGGACGACGATACTAGGGAACGACAACGCATGGTACGGCGACGTGGGACTGAGGCGGGCACGCTTCCTCTTCTTTGGAAAGATCTTCCCGAGGACTTTCATGCTGATGCACTTCGGCATTAACAATCAGATTTTCAGACGGACCCGTAGCTACATACCCGTGCAGGATGGAACGACCGGCGATACTACGGGCGATGTCGTCCTGGCACCCACCACGGCGGAGGAAAATCGAAAGCCTCAGCTCTTCTTTCACGATGCCTGGGTCGAGTTCGAGGCTTCGAAGAAAGGCTACATCGATATCGGAGCGGGCCTCCTCTACTGGAACGGCATCTCGCGATCGACCAACGCCAGCACGATCACGTTCATGAGCCTCGATGCGCCGATCACGAACTGGCCAACCATCGAGCTGACCGACCAGTTTGCTCGCCAGTTTGGCATCTATGCCAAAGGCAAGGCGGGGCTCTTTGATTACCGCGTCGCGGTGGTTCGTCCCTTCACGCCTTCCACCGCAGCATTCACAGTGGACGGTGACCCGGTCACGGTAGCGGGCATCAACGTCACAGCCAACACGTTCGGCTACTCCGGCTACTTCATGCTCCAGTTCCTCGACAAGGAGTCGAACGTGCTGCCGTACACGGTGGGGACGTACATTGGCGCCAAGAAGGTCTTCAACCTCGGCTTTGGCGGCCACGCGCAACCCAAGGGCGTCGCCTACGACGCGGACCCAGACCCAGACGTCGTTTCGCTCCAGACGCGCACCCTGTGGATTGCCTCGGGTGACCTTTTTCTCGACATCCCCTTTCGAGGAGAGGACCGTGGCGCCGCCACCTGGTATGGCGCCTACTACTATCAAGACTTCGGGCCGAACGTGGTTCGAAATGTCGGCATCATGAATCCCGCGGATGTGGGCACCGGGGTTCAGGGTGGAGGCAATGCCTACCCAATGATCGGAACGGGCCACACGCTGTACAGTGAGCTCGGCATCCTCATGCCGGGCAAGATCGGTGACGTTGGGATTCAATTTCAGCCCTACGTCAACTACCAGGGCTCGGCATTCGAGGGGTTCGTCAATGCACCGAGACAGGATACGGTCGGCTTCGACCGAGCTTGGATGCACCACTTCGGCTTAGGCCTGAACATGTTCATCCATCGTCACAATGCGAAGGTCACGCTCGAGTACAGGAACCGTCCGATCTTCGGCGAGGACGGCTCGGTAGACAACCGCAAGGGCAACTCCTTCGTCCTCCAGATGCACCTGTTCATCTAGACACCAGAGTAAGGCTACCAAGGGTCCACACACGGCCGCTTCTTTTCGCGTCGTCGTGAAGGCTTCGGCGCGGCTCGCAAGATGCTCATGATCCACTGTCGTGATTGTGCGGGATCGATCACGGCGTCGATTTCGAACTGGGCTGCCATGTTCGTCGCCTTGCCCATGTCGTAGGCCATGGCGACCATGTTCTGGAAGGCCTGCTCGCGTTGTGCGGGGTCTTTGATTGCAGCGAGCTCCTTGCGATAGCCGAGCTTGACTGCGCCTTCGAGCCCCATGCCGCCGAACTCGCCCGTCGGCCACGCCACCGTGAAGCTGGTGGCCTTGAAGCTTCCCCCCGCCATCGACTGGGCGCCGAGGCCATAGCCCTTGCGCAAAACGATGGTGAAGAACGGAACCTCGAGGCTCGCCCCGACCACGAACATGCGAGCCGCGCGGCGAACCATCGCCGTCGCTTCGACTTCTGGGCCCACCATGAAGCCGGGCGTGTCGCAGAGAAACAGAATCGGAATGTCGAACGCATCGCAAAGCTGCATGAAGCGGCTCGCCTTGTCGGCTGCGTCCCCGTCGATGGCCCCGCCGAGATGCGCAGGGTCGTTGGCAATGATCCCGAGGGGACGCCCTTCCACCCGCGCGAGCGCCGTGATCACGGCGAGGCCGAAGCCTGCGCGAAGCTCGAGCACGGAATGGGTGTCGGCCAGGGTGTAGATGACCGCTCTCGCGTCGTAGACGCGGACCCGGTTCTCGGGAACCGCGGAGCGAAGCTGATGTTGGTCCGGGCAGGTCCAGGCCTGCAGCGGGCCTTGAAAATAGGAGAGATACTTCTTGGCGACGGCCACCGCTTCTTGATCGTCATCGACCAGCACGTCGATCACGCCGTTTCGTGACTGCACATCGGAAGGGCCGATCTGCTCGGGCTCGAAGACGCCCAGGCCGCCCCCTTCGATCATCGCGGGCCCACCCATGCCGATGTTCGAATCCTTGGTCGCGATCACGACATCACAGCAGCCGAGAAGAGCCGCGTTCCCGGCGAAGCACCGCCCCGAAGCGACGCCGACCAAGGGCACCAAGCCAGAGAGCTCGGCGAAATACTGAAACGCACGGCAGTCGAGCCCCGCGACCTGAGTGCTGTCGGTGTCCCCCGGCCGCCCTCCTCCGCCTTCCGCAAAGAGCACGACCGGCAACTGAAGCGACTCGGCCAGCTCGAACATCCGGTCCTTTTTGTAGTGGTTCATGACACCCTGGGTGCCGGCCAGCACGGTGTAGTCGTACGACATGACGACGCAGCGAGACTCGGCATCGCGGAACAGGGTGCCGTTGACGTCGCCAATCCCGGCGACGAGCCCATCCGCCGGGGTCTTGGCGATCAGCTCCTGCACCGAACGCCGCTGACGCTGCGCCGCGATGACCAGCGCGCCGTATTCGACGAACGTGCCGGGATCGACCAGGTCCGCAATGTTCTCCCGCGCCGTTCGTTGACTGGTCTTTCGGCGGCGCGCCACGGCCTCGGGGCGGCTCTCGTCGAGACCGATCGCCAGGCGGGCGCGAAGCGCTTCGAGATCGGCGCGGCTCTCGCGTGGGTCGCGCTCGACCTCGGAAGCCGATGCTTCGTCTTCGGCGTGGGTTTGCGCCAATTGGACGAGCCGTTCGCCCTTCGAGACCGTCGCCCCCGTTTGCACGGCGATGGATCGAACCACCCCGGGCCGATCGGCCGCAACGACGTGCTCCATCTTCATCGCTTCGAGGATGACGAGCGCTTGCCCCTTCTTGACGACATCGCCTTCACGAACGACGAGCCGAGCCACGAGGCCCTGCATGGGCGCAACGACCGTGTGCATCGAGCCGGAGTATAAGGGTGCTTCGGTCCAGCGCCTAACCGCTACTCGCCCTTCACGATCCGTTCGACCGCCTCGAGCAGGCTCTTGCTATAGACGCGACCGACGAGGCTTTCTCGCGCCTGCTTCGTGACACGGTCCCACTCTGCCTCATGCGCTGAGAGATCCACCTCGACGATGCCCCGTTGCAGCAGCGCCGCGTAGGCACGGGCGTCGTCCCGTCGAACGAGCTGGTCGTTGGCCTTGGCAGCACGCGCGCTCGTCTCGAGGAGGACTCTTTGATCGTGCTCCGAGAGCTCGTCGAACTTCTCTTTCTTGAGGATCCCTCCGCCTATCATGATGCTCAAGTTCTGCTTGGCCATGTAGTTGAGCCGCGTGTACCACTGGAGCGCCACCGCGGCGAGTGCGGAGATGGGGACGGTGTCCACCATTCCCGTTTGGAGACCCCCATACACCTCGGGCAGACCCATGCGAACGGGATTCGCGCCGATGACGTCGACGAGCTCGGCGAAGACGGGGTCGTCCTTCCACGCCCACGGGCGGCGTGACTTCAGGTCTTCGGGCTTGGCGAACTCCTCGGCGGAGAAGAGACGGTTCTTGCCGGCTTCACCCCAGTTCAGAAGCACGAAGCCGGCTTCCTCGAAGAGCGCGGCAAATCGATCGTGGAGAGCGGTCCGCACCCGGACGAGCTCGTCGTACTCGGTGATCAAGCCCGGCGCGGTCAGCACCAAGACGGGACGAGCGACCATGCCGAGGCCGGTCGTCGAAATGCCGGCGGCGTCCATCTGTCCCGCGCGGATCTTGCGAACGAAGTCCCGCTCATCGCCCTGGCTGCCCCCCGAATAGAGACGAAGCACGACTCGACCCTCGGTCTCCTTCTTGAGCGTTCGATTCCAAGCTTGCGTGATCTTGTGGAACCCGGAGCCGGCGGGCGCCAACGACGCGAAACGGATGATGGTCGGGCCGTCGGCGCTGGCTTCCGCCAAGAAGCTTCGTCCTGGAAGGGAAAAAGCGGCCAGGGCGAGGAGAATGACGAAGAGATTGCGGAAGGTTCCCATGATCCTACGGCGCCCGGCGCGCACGAGCCGCGAGCTTTCCGTCTTGGAGGCGCATCACTATATCGCAGGCCGCGAATTGTCCAAAGGAGGGCCGAAAACGGCGCAAACGAGCAGAACAGCTGCCCTTTGCCTGCTCAGTCGATCGCGTAGCGGATGGGCAGCGAGATCTCGCGTTCGCGCCAGCCCAAGGCTTCGGGCGGCGGGGGAATGAGAAGAGCCATGACGGACGCCGTCGCTGAATCGTCGAGGACCGGATGGCCCGAAGACGAGAGCACACGCACCGCCACGATCTTACCGTCTTCACCAATGGTGATCCCGAGACGAAGCCTTCCCTCGAGATGCATGCGCACTGCCGAGCTCGGATAGTTGCGAGTTGCGATCTTGTTGACCTCGCGCTGGATCTGACGGAGCCACGCTCGAAGCGCGGAGCGGCGATCGACGCCCTCGTCTCCATGCCCCACTCCGGAAGACGTGGCGTTCGGGTTGGTACCCGCAGAGCCCATCACCATGGAGTGACTCGTCGCATGACTCGCGCCCTGAGCGCTTGCAGCCGCATGCGCTTCACCGCCTTCGCCCGAATCGGAGGCTATCGGCTCGGGCGTGATGTCTCTCTCTTGCGTCTGCTGCTCGACGACCGGCTCCTTTCGAACCGGTTTCGGCTGGACCTTTCGGAACAACCGCTGCGGAGGATCGGTCGGCTCGACGGCATCTCCGACCTGCTCGTCGTTGCCGAGTCGACCACCGCCAACATCCGTGATCGAGATGAACTCGATGGCCCGAATGACCGAGCTGCCTTCGACGGTCGCGGGCACACTGGCGAGCGCTGCAAAGAACGCACCGTGCACCAACAACGAGGGGATCAGATAGCTGCCGGAACGGGCAAGCATGGGAGTGGAACCGTGACATTGATAATCATCTTCAACAACCCCCCCCTCGCATCTTCGCCACCGCTTGGGTACGGCTCCCCCAAAAACTGTTTCATCTCAGCTGGTTAGAAGCTCACCTGGACTCCGATCTGGAACGAGAACGGCGCGTTCGGGCGGGCGCCAAAGGGCCTACGCGCCACGATAGCCTGTGTGTTGGTGACGTTCTGCAAGCGGAGATACGCCTCGACCGGCTCGAAGCGAACGCGGCCCACCATGTCGAGCACGAAGTAGCCATCGGTATCCGGCAGCGGCTGCAGCCCAACCACGCCCTCCGGCATGCTTCCGAAGTAATTTCCAACCAGGTACGCGCCCCAGAAGCTTTTCTCCAACCCCAATTGTGCGTTGAGCACGTGTGCAGGCACGTAGGGAATCGGATCTCCTTTCGTCACGTCGCCGATGGTGGGATCGGGGGAGTCGAACGTCGTCCGATAGGTGGCCTTCGTGTACGTGTACGAGACACGCACTGGCATGTTGAGCTCGCGTGGCAACGGGATGCTGTAGCCGCCCAGCACCTCGATGCCGCCGATGAAGGCGCGTCCGTTGTTGAACTGCCGATCCACCAGGTCGGGATTGCATCCGCTCGACAGCGTGCATTCGCTCGTGATGTTGCTGTAGTCGTTGAAGAACCCGATCACCTCGCCAAAGCCGAGGGAATCTTTCGTCACGTAGCGAAAGCCGGCCTCGTAGTTGATCGAAAGCTCCGGGTCGGCAAACGCACGGTTGCCCGGCGTGACCGCGCTGAAGCCCCGATGAACACCCGCGAGCGCCGCAAAGCCCTCGAAGATGGTGTACTGTACACCGATGCCCGGCAGAAAGACGAGCTGTGGATCGTCTGCTACGCGCCCCAATTCGGGTTCGTTCTTTTCGTCCTCGAAGAACGTTCGAATGTATTCGACCCGGACGCCGGGCTTGATGGTCAAGTCGGCCACCTCGAGCCCGTAGATCAAATAGCCGGCAAGCGCATGCGCTTCCGCTTTGTTGTCGTTGATGAGGAGATCGGGGTTGTTGACGTACGTGAGCCCGTCCCAGACGAGCTGTTGGTTCTCCATCCGGTAGCCCTGCTCGGGTTGGAACCGATCCACGGAGTCATAGTGAAATCGAAGGCCCGATTCGATTTCGTGACGCACCTTGCCCGTGTCGAAGTCCGCACGCAGACGCGTTTGAACGCCCATGACGACGAACCGGCGTCGATTGCTGATCACCATCAAATCTTGCGCGCTAGAGCCTCCATCCACGGACGGGGAATTCTGCTCCCCGGTCAGCACCAGGTAGTAAGAATCGAGCGGAGGGGTGGTCGGTTGCGTCAGCACGTCGAGTAGCTGCGTGCCATCGCGAAACTGATTGAGGCGTTCCCAAGTGCGATCGAAATCGTTCCGGTACGCCGTCGTCTCGAGCCGAATGCGCTCGCCAACCGCAAGGTTGTGCGTGAGCGCCACGGCGGTGCGCCACCAGCTCATGTTGTCGAGCTGGCTCGCTGCGTAGCGGCGATAGGCATCGTCCCTGAAGTCCGCGTCGGTCAGGCCTAGGTAGGTTTCGTTGGAGCTCTCACGGGAGCCGACGAATTTCACCGTGAGTCGGTTGAACGCGTGTGAGGCCAGATCGTTGTTCACGTAGCCCTTGAAGAGCAGCTCACTGCGCTGAAAGCCCGTATTGCCACGTCCGAAGCCGCCATCGACTTCCTTGAAGCCCTGGGTGCCGAGGTGAATGCCTTCGACGAGAAAGCCCCCCCAGTCATTGTGGCGCCCGTAGTGCAAGTGACCACGAAACGTTTGAAAGCGTCCGTACGATAGATCGACCTGACCGCTCGGCTTTTCGGGCACCGGACGGCTGATGTAGTTGATGGCGCCCGCCACGGTTTGCGGCCCGTAGAGAATGGCCGCAGGGCCCTTGAACACCTCGACGCCGGTCATTCGCCCCATCATCGGAAAGTAATAGGCGGCTGGCGCCGAATAAGGCGCGGGACCGAAAAGCACCCCGTCTTCCATCAGGGTCACTTTCGAGCTTCGATTCGGATTGGTCCCGCGTAGCCCGATGTTCGGGCGCAACCCAAATCCGTCCTCTTGGCGGATGTAGACCCCTGGAACCTGTAGCAACACCGCGTTCGGATCGTCGTACTGCAGCGTCTCGAGCTGCTCTTGATCGAGTGTTTGTACGGAGCCGCCCATGCGAAACATGTCCTTGGGCGTGTACCGAACCGTGACCTCGCGAAGCTCGGGCATCGGCTCCTCGTCCTTCACCTGGGCCTCGGGCTCCGAGCCCTCGGGCACAGCTTCTGGAGGCGGAGCTTCGGTCTCGTCCTCTTCGAATACCTCCTGCTCGAGGAGCTCCAGCTCCTGCTCGAGGACCGCGTCATCGACCACGTCCTCTTCGGCCTCCGGGGGGACCTCGGGCTCGGGCTCCGCGTCCGGCGGAGATTCAGGCTCCTGTGCGCTCGCAACGAGGCTCATCGAGCCGACGAGGGCAGCGGCGACGCAGAACGCCAGCGACGAGCGCCACGTGGCGCATCGATTCCGGCGGAGCCCACTCACCTCGCCGCCCTGCGGGTCGTCGCAGCTCGCGAGCTCGAGTCATCGTGCTGAGGATACGCGGGCAGCGGCGCACCATAGGGAGACGGGGCGATCCAGCGCATCACCGCCAGCGTGTCGGTCTCTTGGGCGAGGTTCGCGTCCGGGTCGATCATGGGAGCTGCCCTGCGGCCGTTCAACGAAACCAGGGCGTCCACCCGAACCTCCACGTCCTCGTAGCCACGTTCCTCGAAATCCGCGGCAATCCGGCGAGCTAGCTGCAATATCAAATCGGGTTGCCCCGACATCTCGCGTTCTTGATGGCTGGTGAGATACTGGCTCGGAGAGACTCGCACCTCTCGATCGGCATCCCGCCAACGCACGCGATAACCAATGCTGCCGTTCTTCTCTCGAACCATCACGCGCCACGAGTACCGCATGCCCTGCTCGTGCCACAGGACGTCGCCGGGATAGAGATAGGCTCTCAGGGGCATCACGACCTGAACGACGCAGTACGCTGCGATCAGGATGGCCACTCCCGTCGACCATCGACCTTCCTCTTGCTGCGGCTTGGCGGGCTCGCCGAAGCCAACGGAAGCCTCGGCTCGGTTGGGCGCCGGCGCGAGTCCGCGGATGCGGTGCAGGAGCATCCGAGGCCAGTCCGCATCGAAAAAGAGCGTCGCCCCACTCACCATCAGAAACGGAAAGACCCCGATGACGAAGAGCAGATGCGTACAAAAATGGAACACGAAGACCGTGGCAAACGCATACGGACGCGTCTTACGCCACAACAAGAACGGGACGACCAAGGTATCGTTCAGAAAGCCGGCCCAGCTCATGATGTGCGGCACTGCCGGCAAGGTCAGCAGCGGGCCGATCAGGGGCGTCTCGGTCCGTGCCGCGAGCCAGATGCCCAGGGGCTGTGCGTGCAGCAGCCAATCGGGTTGGAGCTTGGCGATGCCCGCGTAGAAATAGACCACCCCGATCTGAAAGCGCATCAGATAGAGCATCCAAGCCGGCACCGTCGAGCCGGCACGACTGGGCCAGATCCGCGCGTCCACCGAATAGGCGCGTCCGAGCGGCAAAAAGCACATCAGAAACGCCAGCAAGCTGACGAGATAGTAGTGGTTCAGGTAGTTGGTGACGTCGATCAGCTCGACGTAGGTAAAGATCAGAAACAGGGCAACGATCGAAATCCGGTAGAGAAAACCCACCGCTACGAAAGCGGCGAGCACGGCCATCGCCACGTAGAGAACCGTCATCCAGGGCTCGGGCAGCACCCGAACCCATTCGAAGCCCCAGTACTGAAAGAAGAACGTCGGGCGTACGTAGAAGCGCTCGACCCAACCGTTCCATAGGAATCGTATGCTGCTGAGGCACAGAATCGTGCCAAAAAGGAAGCGGAACACCGCGAGAGATGCGGCGTCCCGAGGCTCGAGCAGCCTGTCGCGCAGCGTTGCCAGCATCGTCGAATCAGTCGTTGTCACCGGCGGCCCGATCGGGCTGCTCGAGGTCTAGAATGGAGAGAAGATCCGTCTTCAAGAGGTCGGTGATCTGTCGGATGGCGCTATGAGCTGCCTCCATCTGGGTCGGATCCTGCTCGAGCGCCTCGAAAAAGGTTCCTGAAATGGCCTCGGTCGCGGCGATGGCATCGGCGATGGCTTGGGCCATGTCCGCGGCCACATCGGGAGCGCCCATGTCGATCAATAGGTCATCGAAGCCGAGGGCGTCCGTCCCTGGGCTCGAGCCCAGGAAAAGCGCTTGGAAAGCTCTGAGATTCGCGACGACGTGTTGCTTCGACCGTGTGGCCCACTGGGACTCGATGGATTCGGGGCAAGTGGCGGTCGCGCAATTGATGATGCCGAGCGGCTCGCCGAGCTTCATGTCCTTGGTCTCTTTGTCGAGATAGAACATCGCATCGGAGACGGCGTTGAGGCCTTCCTGGACGGTGCCATATACCGCTCCGCTGCGGCCTGGATCGGTCAGCTCCGCGATGTAATTGCCTCCGCTTGGCGCCCATGCCGCCACCAGGTCGTCGGCCCGCCGACGGACCAAGGTCGAAAGCGCGGCCGCATAGTCGAGCCGCCGCTGCGGGGTCATGTCCGCCATGGCGTCCCAGATGCCGTCTTGATTGATCGTGTTCAGGGGAGAGCAGTTGTTCGCAGCGGACTCATTGAACAACAGGTATTCGATGGCCCAAAGGCCGAGGGGCCCGCCGACGACTGCTTGGAGCGCATCCGGGTCGTCGTATCCCTCTTCCACCGTCTGTTGATCGACGAGGCAAAGATTTAGGTTCGGCCACGAGTAGATGCGCGCGCGAAGGTCTTGTCCTCCCATGACCGTGAGGCTCGAGCCCGACGGCCCAAGCTGCATCATCTCCAGCTCTTGCCAGGGCTGCATGGCTTGCCGCCATGCCTCCTGTGCCGCATCCCGACCGCCAGGTTCGGGCGTCGCTTGTACGAGCGCCGTTTCGAGCGCAGCCGCCCGTGCGGCGAAACGCTCCTGAAGAGGGACGATGACGTTCTGGCCGAGCGAGGCGAGCACCTCGCCGCGAAGCCCACTGTCGCCGCCGTTTCCACCGCTGCCGCTGTCGCTGCTGCAGCTGACCATGACTGCGCAAAGCGCGAATGCCGCTGCCGACTTACCAGCTCGTGATGTTCGCTTGATCAAAGTCATAAGCATTTCCAATTAGGCTCCGCGCATTTAGCAAACGAGTCCGATACGCATCGTCATCGATCGGCGAGGTGGCTGACGCGCCGATCGGTGAATCGCCGATCGCCTCGTGCACCGCAGCGAAGTCCTCTTCGTTCATCGGCGAGCTCGGATTGAACTGAAAGCTCAGCGCGAAGCCTTTGAGCTCCGACCAATGCTTGGCATGGTCGGCGAAGCTGTATGCGGCGGTTCCGATGACGTCCATGTCGCTGATAATCTCGTTGATGTAGTGAATTGCGGTGGCCGCGTATGCCTTCTCCCAAGTCGAAACGATGATGTCGCGCTGTGCGACTAGCGCGGCCAGATCGACCTCGTCACCGCTTTCGTACGCGGCCGCAATGATGGCACGTCCCGTGCGCCACGCCAGGTCGGCTTCTGCCGTGAAATCGGTCTCTGCGCCGCTGGCGCTTCCCAGATCTCGCTTCGCCGCGTTGACCGAAGCTCCGAAATTGAACTCGCTCTCGAGATCGATCAGCCCGTCACCGTTGGAGTCGTGGTAGCCGCTCTCATATTCGGGGCGGCCTCCCGCAGCTGCGATTTCTTCATCGGTGTAAGCACCATAGTCGCGCGCCGCACCCCAATACCCGTAGGCTTCGTCCCATTGGTGCTCGAGCGTCGTATACGCGTTGTCCCCATCCACTTCGTTGACCGCGAGCAATCCTTGGTCCTCGACGTCGTCGTCGAGGTAGTCGTCTGTTCCTTGACTGAAGTTGACCGCAGCCAGCAGGAATTTCTCGACGAGCTGCGTCAGGTCATGACCGGCCGGCGTCAGATAGAGTGGCGTGGCGGCGTCAATCGGAAAGCTGCCTGCCGCGCCGGCCGCAACCTGGTCGGCGAACGTCCACAAGAGCGCCAGCAAGAGCTCCTCGGGGGTGGCCGGCGTTCCGAGATCACCGGCCGCATTCACCGCGAGATTCGAGGCGGACCAACCCACGAATGCCCCACTCGTCCAATCCTCGTGATCGGTCACTGGATCGTTGCCTGCGAGCTTGTCCTTGAGGTTCGCGTCGTTGAAATCGGCATAGGTTTGCTGGAGGGTCGTGTCTCCTTCCGCCACGAGTTGCGGGACGGCGCGACTCGTGTCGGCGACACCGCCTTGCTCGTATAGAGGGGTCAAGAGCAAATACACCTCATCGGATGTGTCGTATCGGTCCAGGTCTTGGCCGGCGAGCACCGCCTCGCTGATCGAGCCCATCAAACCCACGAGGTCCTTGATGAGCACCTGCCGGGTGCTCTGCCCCGTGTATGCCACCGTGGACTGCCCTTCGCGCTCGAAGCGATAGGTCTGAGGGACCGAGCCGTCCGCGCCAGTGCCTCCACTGTCGCTACAGGCCCCCGAGAAGGCCGCCATGCCAACCAGAAATGCAAAAAACAAGGTTCTCATGATGGTTTGATCTGGTGTTGATATTGAAAGTGATAATCAATTGCGCCTGGTACCACCCCGCCCGCGGGTGTGCAAGCGAATTTCAGGGGCTGAGCCTCCCAATCCTCCGATGCTAGGTCAGCGGGCCTCTGCTCAGCTCAGGCTCGACCGGCTGCTTCGCCACGACGGGATTGGCGCTTCCAAATGGCGAACGCGCCGATCCCCAAGATCGGGTCGCGGCATGGCGGCACCTCAGAGCCGAGAGCGCAGTCTGCTTTTCGGCGCTGAGGGAGACCTTTGTCTACAAGAGAGTCTCGGGCACACCGATCCGTCGCAGGGGCGTCGCTAGATCCTCCGGCATGGCGCTTTCGAACGTGACGAGCTCGCCGCTTGCAGGGTGCACGAACGACAATCGTTTGGCGTGCAGGGCGAGACGGTAGAGGCCGAGCTCTACGCGATAGCGCCGATTGTCGGACCCATTTCCGTACCGAACATCCCCCGCGAGCGGATGATTGATGCGCCGTAGGTGGCGTCGAATCTGATGCCGCCGTCCGGTTCGCGGCCGCGCCTGGACCAGGGAAAGCCGCCGATTCGAGACGAACAGGGTCTCATACTCGGTCACCGCTTCTACATCGGGACCGCCCTCGCGTTTCTCCATCGGGCTGTCGATGACGCCATTTGCTGGAGGCGTGCCTCGGACCAGCGCGAGATAGGTCTTGCTCACTGTCTGCGTATCGAACGCTTCGTGAAGCGTTCGCGCGTGCTCCGGCGACAGAGCAAACACGAGCACGCCGCTTGTCGCACGGTCGAGCCGGTGCACCGGATAGACCCACTGTCCGATCGCACTGCGAGTGAGGTTCAGCGCAAACGTCGAGCCCTTATCATCGCCGCGGTGCACCGATAGGCCCGAGGGTTTGTCCACCACGACGACGGCATCATCCCGATGGATCACGTCGATCGAGCTTGGGATCGGCGCGGGTCTCGCCGCGCTTGGATCGACGGATTGCATGAGAGATCTGGCAAGCTAGCAGAACGGACAAACGAAGGCACACCGCTGCCAAACTCTGCCTACCCCGCGGAAGGATCGAGGACGCGCCCGATGAACAGCGTTGCTCCCGTCGGCTTGTCGATGATCGCAAACACGAACGGCCTGTCGATCACGAGTGTCGCCGGCGGCGGCGCCGATGTCTCACCGACGATCACGGCCGTTGCCGCGGCAGCCTCCGTTCCGTTCTCGTCGACTGCGACGAAAGCCTGATGCACCACGTCCTGGATGAAGAGCCCGCCGGTGCCGTTCATCCCGGAGAGGTCTGCCGCACCACCGAAGGCATCGATCATGCCCAAGGACTGAAGCGGAGCCTTTGCCGGCACCTCGGAGCGGAACGAGAACTTCGGCATTTTGATGTCGAGCTGGTACTCACGAAGCGCTTCTCGGATTTCGGCGACCTTGTCAACAGAGAGCTCCGCCTCCACGGCGCCGAGTTGGCCCTCGTCCGGCACGATGAGCAGCATCGCAAGCTGGTTGCCGTCGTAGGGCAGCTCCGCTGCTGCGAAACCCTCGCCGTCCACGTAGGACGTGACCAGGCTCTGCTGCATCGCCGGAACCTGCACTTCGGTGCCATCGATACGATTAAAGGCGGAATCTGCCGTGTTGCTCTCGTCGAACGGGCTCTCCCACGAAGCGGTGAAGAAGATCGCGTTCACCAAGACCAGACGCGTCATGGCAGTGATGATCCCGGGCGCGATGAGCTCCTCGATCCGTTGGTTGGTCCGTTCGCTGACCCACTCGTTGATCGCCACGCGAGAGGCCTCGGTTTCATTGACGAAATCCATGAGTCGCATGCCAGCGCCATAGTGCTGCGCGAGGGTGTCGAGGAATGGATCGAGAAACTCGAAGCCGGTCTGGCCAAAAAGCGCGTTGGTGACCTCCAACAGGAAGGGCAAAGGACCATCGCCGCTCGATGCCTCTGCGCGGCTCTCGAGCTCGAGATCCAAGCCGTTGAACGCGGGATGCAAACGCTCTTGTCCCAACGTGAAATGCATCGCTTGGGCCATCTGGGCTTCGGTGTTGCCGCGCGTCCCCGCCCACGTCATCGCGAGCGCGACCGAAAGACTATAGGGCGAAAAGAAGAGGTTTTCGCCAGGCTCGATGATCTGCCGATAGAAAGCCCAGGCGAACTCGGCATTGTCGGCCGAGAGTTGCGTCACCTCCTCTGCGCTGACATCGGGAGAGGTGATCCGGGGCTTCGACGATTGGACCAGCTCCCCAGGCGCTCCATCGCCGGATGTCGAAGACTCACTACAAGAGCAGCCAATCAGGACGGAGATCGCAAGCACAAGAACGCGGCAAATTCGCATGGATGGTACGTGCCGCGTTCGGGACCCAACGTCAATTCGACGCTTCGCTGGATGCCGTGGCGAAGTCGGGTCAGAGTCGTGGAAATTGCCCAAGCAAGAAAAAGGAGGCGGCACTTTCGAGGGCATCAAGCTATTGCTCTGCGAGAATCCCCTGCCGCCGCTCGATGAAGCGATTGCAGCAGCCCGTGCGGAGCTGCCTCGAAGCAACTATTACACCGAGCCGTACTCCGCGCCGCTGCGCGAGCTGATCGCCGAGCGTGTGGGCGTACCCATCTCGTTCATCCACATCAATGCGGGCTCGGAGCTGATCCTTCGGCAGCTCTTCGACCGTTTCGGACGGCAGGCGCATCTACTGACGCCGACCTACGGCTTGTTCCCCGAGATTGCACAGCGATACACCGAGACGTACTTGCAACCGGGAGATGACTTCGCGTTCGACCTTCGCGACTTCGAGATTCCTGTCGGCACCACGATCGCAGTCATCGTGAATCCGAATAATCCGAACGGCGGCACCTTCGACATGAGCCCCCTACCGGCTCTTCTGAGGAAACATCCGGATACTTGGTTCCTGGTGGACGAAGCGTTCATTGGGCTCGCAGGCGAATCGGTGGCGCACTGGGTGCCGCAGCATTCGAACTTGATCGTCACACGCACATTGTCGAAGGCGCACAGCCTAGCTGGCTTTCGCGTGGGCTACGCGGTGCTTCCGGAGCGTCTTGCACATGAGCTCAACGACCACAACGATGCCTATCCACTGGCCAGGGTCAGTCAGGCCGCCGCAATCGCCACGCTCGAGCACGAAGCGAAGATCGCCGATCGCGCGTTGCAACTCAAATCTTGGGCCGAAGCGCTTGCGGAGGAGCTTAAAGGGCTAGGCGTTCGAACCTATCCAAGCGATACGTATTTCTTCCTCGCAGACTTCGCACCTCACGATGCCGCCGAGCTGGCCGAAGCCATGAAACAGCGCGGCGTGCTTCTGAAGCCTCTGAACGACCCGAGGCTCGGCAAGGGATTCATGCGCATCACCACCGCGCTCCCGGAAGACAACGAGCGCGTGCTGCAAATCATGCGGGAGCTCCTCTAGGACAAGGGCTCGTCAGCCTCCACACCGGTAGGCCACGGGTTCACGGATTCATTTCGTATTCGTCTTTGAGGGCGTAAACTTGCTGCCATACACGCTGATATCGCGCCTCGTCGTGAATCGGTTTGCGAATCATCTCGAGACAGCAAGCCATCTGCTTCTCGTTGCTCGAAGGCTTCGAGTAGAGGTTGAGGGCGTGGCGTGAAAAATCGCGAACCATGAAATCGAAGATCTGATCCACCAGATCGTCCGAGATGCCGTAGATCCTGGCGTTCTCGAGGATTAGCTGCCCGTACACGACCAACGCGAAGATCTCCCCTCCCGCCAATAGGAAATCGATGTCCTTGCGTTGGGCTTCGTCGGGGGGAGCCGACATGAGCATCTTCTTGAAAGCTTCGATCTGCTCACGAAATACGCGCAGATTCGGCGCGTTCCGGCTCGAGTACGCAATGCTGTAGTCGTGAAATCGAATCTTTCCGAGACCCTTCGTCGGTCCTTGGTCGAAGAGGAAATCGTCGTTGGCGGCCTGGTCCTGGCGCGTCACCTCGACGTAATCCGCTGGCGCGAAAAAGTAGTTTGCCATGAACTTCACGATGAGCGCGATGTTGACGTGGACAGTGCCTTCGAGCTTGGGGAGGGCGCGAATGTCCGCCGCGGCCTGCTCGAAGTACATGTCTTTTTCGAAACCCTTGGCTGCAATGACGTCCCACAAGAGGTTCATTACGTCTTCGCCCTGCGTCGTGACCTTCATCTTGACCATCGGGTTGTAGAGCAGATAGCGGCGATCTTCCGCTGAAGCGACGCGCATGTAATCAGCCGCTCGAAGCGCGAAGAGCTTCATCGCCACGAGACGCGCATATGCGTCTGTGAACATCTGCTTCACGTGCGGAAAATCGGTCACGTACATGCCATAGAGCCGTCGGTTGGCTGCATGATGGATCGCTTCGTAGAGCGCGTGCGTGCACATGCCGATCGATGCCCACCCTAGATTGTACTTGCCGATGTTGACTGTATTCAGCGCGCTATTCCACGCGTGGTCACCTCTGGCGATGATGTCGGCGTCGGTGATGGGATAGTCTTCGAGCTCGTACTGCGACACGTAGTTCTGGCTCGCGCACACGTTCTTCACCAGCCTGTAATTGTTGTGTTGTGAGTCCACGCCGAAAAATACGTACTCACCGGAGTCCGCGAGCTTGCCGAACGTGGAGACGATGGCGGCCTGGTTGCCGTTTCCGATGTAGTACTTGCCTCCGCGCGCCACGTAGCGTCCATCACCTTGCGGCGTGAGCGTCATCTCCGTGGAGTACACGTCTGCGCCATGTTCCTTTTCCGAGAGGCCGAAAGCGAAGATTCCGCCTTCTTCGAGCGCCTGGGCGGCTCGCTTCTTGATGGCTTCGTTGTGGCTCATCCAAATCGGCCCGAGCCCCAGGACGGTGACCTGCCACGTGTACCAGTACTGAAGACCGTAGAACCCGAGAATCTCCGCAAACTCGCAGACTCTCCACGTGTCCCATCGTGAATCGGCGGCGCCGTACCCGTGCGGCGTGCACATCGTCGCGAAGATCCGTTCCTTTTTCACGAAGTCGAGAAAATCTGAGTACCAAACCTTGGCGTGGTAGTCGTCCTTGATTCGCCCTTTGCCCTTCCGCTCGAAGAAATCGATGGTCTTGAGCATGACCTCGCGGGATCGTGGGTCGGGATAGGAACGGCGGTGCTGTTTGGGATTGAGAAGAAGCATGGCTCCGCGGGTGTATCACGGGCCGAGCTGAAACCCTACCGTCTTGTGGAATGCAGCCCTAAGACCGCTGTGCGCCGAAGCTGGCAATGAGGTCTTGGGAAATTCGCTCCGGCACGGGGTCGTAGTGACTGAGCTCCATCGTGTAACGCCCGCGACCCTTCGTCATGCTCTTGAGGGCAGGCTCGTAGTCCATCATGTCGGCTAGCGGAACCGAAGCTCTCACCAAGGCCGTGCCGCTGGCCGTCACATCGGTTCCGAAGACCTTGCCGCGGCGGCTCAACAGATCGCCGGTGATCGAGCCCACGGCGTCTGCGGGGGTGGTCACCTCGATGTTGACGATCGGCTCCAGAATCTGTGGGTTGGCTTTGAGAAACGCGTCTCTAAAAGCGAACTTGCCTGCGGTCCTGAAGGCGACCTCCTTGCTGTCGACTGGATGGGTCTTCCCATCGTAGATGGTGACGCGCACATCCTCGATCGGATACCCGGCCACCACGCCCCGTCGCATGATGTCGCGCACGCCTTTTTCGATCGCAGGCATGAAGCCCTTCGGGATCACTCCCCCGACGATCTCGTCGACGAACTCGAAACCGCCACCCCGGTCGAGAGGCTCGACGCGCAGAGAGACTTCGGCAAATTGACCGGCGCCACCGCTCTGCTTCTTGTGCCTGTAGTGGCCTTCTGCCCGGCTCATGATCGTTTCGTGATACGCAATCTTCGGAGGCTTCGTCTCGACCTCGACACCCTGGTTCCTGATGCGCTCGATGACCAAGCTCAAGTGCATCTCGCCGAGGCCTTGGATGACGAGCTCGTGCGTCTCGGACTCGAAGTGCGCCTCGAACGTAGGGTCCTCCTCGCGAATCCGGGCGAGTACCTCTGCGATCTTGTTCTCGTCGCCCCGGGTTTTCGGCACCACGGCCAGGGCGTGTAAGGGAGTAGGATACGGCAGCGTTTTGTGGTGGACGTAGTCGAGGGCGTGGTCATCGTGGAGGACGTCGCTCAAGTGCAAGTCTTCGACCTTGGCAATCGCGCCCATGTCGCCTGCAATGATTTCCTTCACCGGCGTGCGTTGCTTGCCCTGTATCTGAAAGAGGTGGCTCAACCGGATGGGTTTCTTGCCGTCCCCGATGAAGAGCTGATCGCCAACCTTCATGGTTCCTTGGTAGACGCGAAAGAAGCAGAGCTTGCCGAGGTAGGGGTCCGTCGCGACGTGAAAGACGTGAGCGAGAAGGGTCTTGCTCGGGTCGTCCGAATAGACGAATGGGGCTTCGTCCTTTCCTTCGCCCATGAAGAACGGGCGAGCATTGCCCTCCGGCGGGCTCGGGAAGTGCCGGACGATAGTATCGAGCAGCGCTTCGACTCCCGCACCGCTCAACGCGTCGGTGAAACACACGGGAACCACGTGCGCCTGATCCATGGCGCGCTCGAAGGGCTCGTGAAGGGCTTCGTAGTTCGGCTCTTCGCCCTCGAGGTAACGCTCCATCAGCGCATCGTCGATCTCGACGATCTGATCGAGCAGCTCCGTGTGGAAGCCCGGTACCGGGCCGAGATCGCTTTCGCCCTCCCCGTTCAGCAAGCAATCGATGACCCCGGTGCCCTTGCCCGTCGGCAAGTTGATCGGAAGGCACCTCCGTCCGAATGCTTCTTGGAGCTCACCCAGAAACGGGCCGAGTCGTGCGACTCCCTCGCCGATATGACTCACCACGACTGCGACGGGGAGGTCGAGACTCTGCGCGAGCTTCATCAAACGCCGACTCATGCTGTCGATCCCAGCCTCCGGATCCATGACCAGCACCATGGTCTCTGCAGCAGGAAGGCACGCAATCGCCTGTCCGATGAAGTCTGGCGCGCCGGGTAAATCGAGAATGTTGATGCGCTTCCCCTGATGCGTCGCATGCAGCAGCGTCGAGTAGACGGAGTAGTGGTGCGCCTGCTCTTCTTTTTCGAAATCGCTCGTCGAGGTACCAGCATCGACCGTGCCGCGACGACTGATCTCGCCCGCATGGAACAGGAGAGCTTCGGCCAGGGTGGTTTTGCCGCTCGAGCGAGAGCCGGCGAGAAGGACGTTGCGGAAGTCAGCGGTACCGAAGTCGGCCATCGCCCGGTATGAAGCAAATGTTGCGCAAAACCGCAAGCCTGAGACACGCTCGCCCTCCAAAACACGTCTGTTTCCAACCTCTTAGCTGCCACACCGCGAAAATCCGTCTGCCGAGTCGCAAGAGCAACGGCGGCCATCGGGTCGATCCGCTGTTACATCCGTCCGGCCGAGCGTAACAAGAGCACAACCTTTCTTGGGCGAGCGGATCTTGAAAGAGCGTACTTGGCGTCACGAGCTTGGAGAGCTGTTGTCCATCGGCGTGCCGATGGGGCTGACGCAGCTCGTCCAATTCTCGATCAGCACGATCGACGTTGTGATGATCGGGCAGCTCGGAGCCGACCCACTGGCAGGGGCGTCGCTGGGTCTGGTGATTTTCTACGCGGTGTTTCTGTTCGGATTCGGTCCGGCGATGGCGGTCTCGCCGATGGTCAGTCAGGCCCTCGGCGCCAACCCCGACGACGTCGATGATGTTCGGCACTCGGTGCGCATGGCGCTTTGGACGATCGGCCTCGGCGTGCCCGCGCTCTCGAGCGTCTTCTTCTTCAGTCAGGAGATCGCCCTAGCGCTCGGCCAACCATTCGTCGCCGCAGCCCTTGCCGAGCCGTATGTGTTGGCGCTCGCCCCCGGCCTTCCGTTCATGGTGGCGATCATGGCGCTGAGGAATTTCTTGGCAGCCGTCGGCCGCACGCGCGCGCCTCTCATGTTCATCATCCTCACGACCGCGCTCAACGCATTCCTCAACTGGCTGTTGATCTATGGAAACTGGGGCCTGCCGCGGCTCGAGCTCGTCGGTGCGGGGTTCGCATCTTCGCTGTCGAACCTGATCGGCTTTTCGGTCCTCGTTCTTTACATTCAGCTCGAGCCTGAAAGCCGGCGCTTTCACTTGTTCAAAGGCTTCTTCCAAGCCGTGCCGGCGCGACTTCACGAGGTGATGCAATTGAGCTGGCCGATGAGCCTGACCTCGGCTTTCGAAGCGATGCTCTTCAACGCCGCAGTCTTCTTGATGGGTCGCATCGGCGTCGATGAGATGGCCGCCTATCAGGTGGCGCTCAACGTGGCCGCGATGGCATTCATGATGCCCTTCGGTTTATCCATGGCGGGGGCAGTGCGCGTCGGACTGATGGCAGGCAAGGGCGATCGCGCAGGCGTTCGCAGGGCTTCGGCAGTGTCGATCTTGGCTTGCATCGGCGCGATCATGCTCGTCGCCATCCCGGTCATGATCGACCCGCGCGCCATCGCCGATCTCTATCTGGACGTGAAGGATCCCTCGAACAGTCGGGTGCTCGGCCTCGTGGCATCATTCCTACCAATCGCCGCCGCGTTCGCGCTATTCGACGCCACTCAGGTGGCGGCCAACCAAGCGCTGCGCGGCCTGAAGGACGTGCGTGTACCGATGGTCATCACCGCGGTCAGCTACTGGGCGATCGGCTTCCCGATCTCGGCCTGGCTCGGTCTCGGAACCCGCCTCGGCGCGATTGGTGTCTGGTGGGGGCTTTTGGCGAGCCTTGCCGCAGCCGCAGTGCTCCTCGGGGCGCGCCTCTCCTGGCTCACTCGTGGCTAGCGGATGCTCTGACTCGATGAACAACGCGGCATCGAAGACGCGCGAGGTTTTGCTGCCTCACTCGAGCGCGTCTTCCATGCGTCGCGTGTAGTCCCAGGAAGCGATCCACGTTGGGCGCAGGCGAACGACGAGCTCTTCGTCGGCGCGGCCGAGCAGAAACCGGCCGAGGCTCGAATCAGTCGAGCCGAGGTATCGATTGAGGAGACGCTCGAGCAGCTCGCCCGACCCCTTCACCTCCAGGCTGGCCATCGCTTGTCCTCGCACGCCACGGTAAGGCGGCTCGTCCGGCGCGATCTCGAAAGCACACCGGGGGTCCTCCTTCAAGCGCTTGGCGATCCGCGCGCCCTGGTGAACCGCTCCGAGAAGCTGGTCCTCCTCGGGCAAGAACCAAAGCGACAGGACCACAGGAAAGCCGGAATCGGTGTTGGCAGCAAGTCGCATGGGGATGCGCGCCTCGGCGAGGAACTCCCGTACCCGGGACTGCGACCACGGGCCGCTCCGGCGAATCGTTGACGAAGGCGCCGAGCTCATAGCCTCTCCCCGCTTCTATGCCGACATGTTGGCCGATGCAAACGCGCCTGTGGCTCATGCCAAAAAAGGCCGATGGTCTGTGTACACCCGCATGCCTATTGGACTAGCCTGGAACGCTGAGATGACCGATTCGAGTAGAGACGCTCCGAGGGCGAGGCTCATGAACGCCATGTTGGAGCGAGTCGACGTCAACGGCTTGCTCGACCAGGTCGAGCTGAACCAACTGCTCGACCGGGTCATCATCGATCGGCTTCTCGACCGCGTCGATGTGGATCGCTTGCTCGATCGCGTGGACGTCGACCGATTGCTCGATCGTGTGGACGTCGATCGCTTGTTGGCGCACGTCGATGTCGATGCGCTCGTTGGGCGCGTGGACGTCAATGCGCTGGTCCAGCGAGTCGACATCGAGGCGATCACGGCCCGGGCCAAAGTGGGCGAGATGGTCGCGCGGGGCACCACGGAATTCGCGGGCTCGACGTTGGACGTGGTTCGCCGCCAGGCGGTGGGGCTCGACACGTTGATCATTCGGTTCGTCGATCGTCTGCTAGGCCGCGACCCCGATGCGCAGCCCAAGGGGCCTCCCGGGCTCGTCCCAACGGTCTTGGAAGACGAGCCAGGGCCTCGCCCGCGCCGCGCCGTCATCAGCGGGTTCTACGCCGGTCCGGTGTCTCGGCTGCTCGCCTATCTGATCGACGCGTCCATTTCGTTCACGGGATTCGGGTTGATCGCCGGCGGCATCGTGAGTGCGATCAACACCGTCTTCGGCGTGGAGCTGGAGTGGGACTGGCAGGCAGGCATCGTGGGACTGCTGACGTTTTCCCTGTGGTTGTTTCTCTACTTCTGGCTGGGCGTGGCCATCGCGGGCAAGACGTTGGGGATGAGCATCGTGGGCATCAAAGTCGTCCACCAGGAGGGGCGCCCCATCAGCCCCGGTCACGCGGCCGTTCGGGTTCTGGTGCTGCCGATCAGCATCGCCACGATTGCCGGTCTCTTGGGCATCGTCTTCGATCGCGACCAGCGGACGTTGCACGACCTCGCCGCAAAGACGGCCGTCGTATATGACTGGGGCGACCGCCCAGCGGAGCTCCCCGCCCCGCTCAGCGCATGGCTGGCCGACCACGGAGTCGACGAGCGGCCACGGGTGCCTGGCCCTCGGGACCCGTCGGGCTAGCGCCACGCCGTGATGACGACGTTTCCCTTCTTGTGCCCAGCGTCGACGTACCGATGCGCTTCGACGATTTGCTCGAGCGGGAAGCGCCGATCGATGACCGGCTTGAATTCTCCGGCCTCGGCGAGCTGCGCGAGCAAGCGCAAGTCCTCCGGGCGCTCCGCCGCAGGCCCCGCGATGATCTTGTGGCGGCTCGTCAGCGCCGCCCATGGGATTTGAAGCATGCTTGGCAGACCTGCCAGGACCAGAAGAAGGCGGCCTCCCTCGTGGAGCGACTTCCTGCATCGCGAGTAGGGCGCCGTGCCCGCCGTGTCCATGATTACGTCGTACGTCCGACCGCTCCGCGTGAAGTCTTCCTTGGTGTAGTCGATCACGTGGTCGGCGCCGAGCCTTCGCACGAGCTCCACGTTGGCGGTGCTGCAGACCCCCGTCACCTCCGCGCCAAAATGCTTCGCCAGCTGTACGGCGGCCGTGCCGACCGCGCCGGAAGCCCCATTGATGAGCACTTTTTCGCCGCTTTGAAGGTTTCCCAAACGGAAAAAGTGCAATGCGGTGGTGCCGCCGAACGATAGCGCAGCCGCTTCCTCGAACGTCAGATTGGACGGTTTGCGCGTCACTGCCCCGTTCGCCGGCATGCACTTGTACTCCGCATGACAACCCATGCTGGCGCCGGCAAACGCAACCACCGGGTCCCCGACTCGGAATTGGCTCACGTCCTTGCCGACCGACTCCACTTCTCCGGCCAGCTCCGTTCCCAAAATCGGCTGCTTGGGCTTGCGTACTCCGAAGATCAAACGCGAGATGAGCTTGAAGCCGAGGGGGACATCGAGGCTGCGCACCCTCCAGTCCCCTGATGTGACCGTGGTCGCATGGGTCTTGATCAGGACTTCGTCGTCCTTTGGCGTGGGCTTTGGCACCTCCGCCAACCCCAAAACCTCGGGCGGCCCATATCGCTCGTACACAACTGCTCTCACGCCGCCGTCCTCCTCCGTTCCGTTTGACACACCGGCCTCGTGCACTCCAGGCGAGAGCGGCACGGCATCGCAGCTTCTTTGACTGCGTCCTTGGGAGGGCGCATGTAGGCGATGCTCGCTCCGGCCGAGACGATCTGATTCATGGCGCAGACCCGTTACGCGAACCCAGGCGCCTCCATGGCGACGCTCAACGTGATCACCGACCAAACCAAAGCGCTCGTCTTACTGATGGACGAGGTTCATGCGATGGACGCGACCGGTCTGGTGGCTTTGGAAAGCGCGCTCGACCAACTGGCCAAGCAAAGGTGTCTCGCCGTGCTGAGCAGCGTGCAGCCTCAGCCCCTCCGGCTTCTAAGGAAGTCGCAGATCGATCGGCGCCCTGGCGTCGTCCTGAGCGACACGATCGAGAACGCCATTGCACTCGCCGGCGCACATGCCGCGGGTCGACCCTCCATGCCACCCCCACTGGAGGAGGTGGCAGTGTGATGATGATGCCTACTGGTCGCTGCTGCGATGGCTTTACCGAGTGAGTCTCAGAGCTTCTCCCGGTAGGCCTTCAGCGCCTTTTCCATGCGCTGGAATACGTCGTCGATGATCTTGGCTTCCGGCAAGATGGTGACGCGGAAATAGTTCCGGTAATCCACGTTGAAGCTAGACCCCGGCGCCACGAGCACGTGTTGTGTTTCGAGCAGCTCCATGGCGAATTCCTGGTCGTCGAATCCGGGCAGCTTGTGGGTGTCGGCCCCGATGAATGCATACATCGAGCCACGAGGCGCGACGAGGCTCAGATACTCGCTCGCTTCGACGCCGCGGATCACGGCCTGGCGTGACTCATACAAGCGCCCACCCGGACGGATCAGCTTGTTCAAGCTCTGGTATCCGCCGAGGGCGGTCTGCACTCCCCACTGACCGGGGACGTTGCTGCAAAGGCGCAGAGATGCCAGCAGGTCGAGACCGTGCAGGTAGTCCTTGGCGAGCTCATTGGTGCCGCTGAACACGACCCAGCCCACGCGGAAGCCACATGCACGGTATACTTTCGACAATCCGCTGAACGTCCCGCACAAGGTGTTCTTCACCAGCGGCGCAATCGGAAAGAACTCGGCGTCGTCGTACACCATGCCGTCGTAGATCTCGTCGCTGAATAGGACGAGATTGTGCCGCTCTGCGAGGGCCACCATCGCTTCGAGCGTCTTTCGGCTGTAGACGGCGCCCGTTGGATTGTTGGGATTGATGATGACGATCGCGCGGGTGCGGTCGGTGATGAGGCGCTCGAGCGCCTCGAGGTCGGGCTCGAATCGATTCTGAGGAGGACACGGGTAGTGCACGGCCCGGCCCCCGTTGAGGGTGACCGACGCCGTCCAAAGCGGATAATCGGGGCTCGGGATCAGCACTTCGTCGCCCCGGTTGAGCAACGCACGCAGCGTCAAGTCGATCAGCTCGCTCACGCCGTTCCCGATGAAGACGTGCTCGGCCGTCACGTTCAAGATGTTGCGTTCCTGCTGCTGCATCACCACCGCTTCGCGCGCCGGAAAGATGCCCTTCTGGTGGCAGTAGGCCTCGCTGCTCGGAAGGTTCTCGATCATCGCCATCCGCATGGTCTCCGGGGTACGAAACCCGAAGAGCCCGGGGTTGCCGATGTTCAACGAGATGATCTCGTACCCTTGACGCTCCATCTCGTGGGCGCGTTGCGCAAGCTGTCCGCGGATCTCGTAACGAACCCCGCGCAGGCTGTCGCTGGTCTTGATTTCGGTGGTCATGGCCTCGGCTCGGTCAAGGGCGAACTCTTGATGGATAAGGCCGCCGTGTCGAGGGGAGGCCTGCCAGCCGGCCGTAGGCTCAGTGCTTCGAGCAGTCTCCGTCGAAATTGACGTTGTGCGTTGCATCGATCGCGACATCCGCGCTCACGTTCGGAATCGGCTCGGACCAGGCGTGATCCATGGCAACCGCCGGACCATCGCAAGTGCCGTCGCCGTCGACGTCTGCGAAGTAGTAGAGGGTGTAGCTTTCCCCCTCCACCAGAGCATCGGGCCGGGAAACGGTCAGCGGATTGGCGTCGATCGTTGCCTGCCAGGTGTCCTCTGCGGCTGACTGATCGGCGTCGTTCCACAAGGCGAAGTACATGGTCTGGCCGCCGTGCGCCCCCTGAAAGCTCGTGCCGGAAAAGCTGAGATCGAAGGTAGCGCCGTTCGCGCCGCCCGTACCCCCGGTACCCCCGGTACCTCCCGTGCCGGCAGTGCCGCCCGTCCCCGCGGTACCGCCCGTGCCCGCGGCGCCCCCGGTTCCACCCGTGCCCGCCGTTCCGCCCGTGCCGGCTCCTCCGTCGTCATCGTCACCGCATGCGGGAGCGAAGGTGCCCATAAGCAAAGATAGAGTCGCCGCAGCGATTCGGCCCACCCACTTGTGATTTCTCCGGTAAGTCATCGTCATGTCTCCTTTCGGCCGCGCGTCAGGCTGGAGCACGGCGCTACGATCACCCTACTGCACTAGGGGAAAACTATGAAGGGCCGACGTCGCCGCGCGCTTTTTTGTGAGATAGTGTGGGCATGGTGAACGCCCCGGGGAGCTTGCGGGACGACATGCGGAGCCAGCGCTCATTCCTCGATGCGCGCTCGCCCGCGTACGCCCGGCTTGCCGTGACGGCTAAGCGCGCCTACCTGTGGCGCACGCTCGCCGAGCGCCACCTGCAAACGAACGAGCCGGCGAGGGCTGTCGCCTGGTTGTGGCCTGCGCGAATCGCGACCGCGAGCAAACCGGCCCGTCCGCTCGAGCTGTTCGACGTCGGCTCTAGCGCCGGCCTCAATCTGATCGGCGATCAGCTGCCTCCGATGTGGGAACGCCAGGACGGCGAGCAGCTCGATGTGGCGCTCACCGTCCCGATGACGAGACGGATCGGCTTCGACCTTCGGCCGCTCGATGTGCTTCACGAAGAGGACGCGCGCTGGCTCAAGGCCTGCGTCTGGCCCGGGGAACGAGAACGGGAAGCGCGACTCGAGCTGGCGATCAGGGCGTTCCGGAGCTTGCAGTCCGCTCCGGATGCCCCCACGGTCCACCTCGCTCGAGCCGGCGAGGTGCCGTCTCTCCTTCCGCATGGCGACGACGGTCTTCTAGCTCTGGTCTGTCAGACGATCGTCCGCGACTATCTTCCGCAATCCGAGTGGGAGACCTACCGGACGGGGCTGCAAAGCTGGCTGCTGTCACGGCCGCCAGGCTCGGCCATGTGGGTGGAGCTCGAGGTCAACGAGCAAGCACGACAGGGCGGGCCGCCCGTTGCTCTGACTGTCCACGTGCGGGGCGCTCGGGGCCTCTGCTCGTTCGGTCTTGCCCAATGCGAGCCGCACCCACGGCGCCTCGACGTGGATGTTGCTGCGGTCTCGGCGCTCCGTGCCGCGCTCGACGCCTAGGTGCGAGACTACCAGGCTCAAATGCCCAGGTTTGCTAGGCTCTCCGACACGCTCTTGAGGATCTCGGCGAACCGCGGATGCGAGGTCTCGAAATCTTCGATAAGCGCCGAAACGCGCCGGCTCAGAGGTCCGCTTCGCTCCCGCTCGCGCTTCGTGTCGGCACGGTCGAGCGCCTCGTGTATCTCTCGGATGGCTTGCTCCAGCGCCACGCGGTCGTCAGGCTCGAGCTCTGTCTCCGATTCGAGCTCTCGGTGAAGCGCGCTGATCGCTTGCTTGAGCTGCCGACGAGGCATGTCCGCAATTCTGCCGTCATTCGCAGCGCAGGGGAAGAGAAAACGGCTTCGACGAGAAGCCATGCGTTCGCGAAGTTGTACTCCCCAGGGCCTAAGGCGAACGGAAGCTGAGCATGGTCGAGCGGCTCTGCGCGCTACTCTGGAACGCAAGCGCAATTGTCGCGTCCTTGGCGAACCAAAAGTGCATCTTCATGGCGCCCAGGGTTTTGACCGAATCCGGGCCGCCCAGCTTGCTCTTGATCTGACCGAGCACGGCTTTTTGGATTCCTTTCTTGTGCACGGTCACATCAGTGACCTTGTCTCCGGCAAACCGCACGATGGTCGTGTCCGGATCCTTCGAGCAGGTATGACGGTCGCCATCCACCTCGAGCTTGGCACCCGGCCCCGTGCACTTGCGGTCGAACGACTCCGGAGTTGCGTTCTTGTAAAGCTGCTCCGCGACGTCGACCATCGTGGGCCCCGCCGCCTGAGACCCCGAGCTCGACGCTGCGGCTGTGAACACCAAAGCACCCACGACGAAAAGCATTCCGTTCTTCATTGGTCCCCTCCCCCTCGATCAGCATAGCCGCCGAGGGGATTTGCCCCCAAATCAACTGCGCGCCGCCTCATCAGAGCCGAAGTCGCCGTGCGGCCTGCGCGTCTGCCGGCAATTCGCTGCTAGGGTGTCCACGTGGAATTCGGATCGAGCTACGGTTCACTCGACGACGAGAGCTTCATCGCGTGCGTCAGACCCTAGAGGTTGGCATGTCCGGCCGATTCGCTTTGCAACCAGCCGAACGCAGCGGCGCTGACGTGGTCGCAGGCAGCGACCAACGCGGGCACGAAATTGGTTTCCCTCTTCGCGCAAGCGTAGTGATCGCCGTCGACTTCGAATTGCTTCGCACCGGGGACTGCAGCCGCGAGCGCGTATTGACGGCGGGTAGGTACAATCTTGTCCCGCGTCATGACGACGACGGCCGTGGGGACTGCAATCGTCGAAACCCAGTCACGCGATGAGAAACGGATGACGGCACGAGTTGCTTGCGCGAGCGCGGCGGGATCGGAGCCTGACATTTCTTGGCGCACGTAGTCTCTGACCTTCGGCGACGGGATATCCCGGACCATGCCTTCGATGATTTGGTCGAGCACGAGCTTGGGCGCCATGCGGGCACCGAGGACAGCGCCCGGCAAGATCGCTCGCATGAGGACCGGGTATTGCTGCGGGGTGAAATGCTTTGCCGTCGCACAAAGCACCAGTCCGAGCACGCGCTCGGGGTGCCGGCTCCAACAGAGCTTTGCGATGGGCCCGCCCATGGAATATCCGACGGCGATGAACTGGCGGATGCCCAACGCATCGGCGACCGCGACGGCGTCATCCGCACAATCCTGCAACCGAAAACGACGCGTCCGGATCCCTTGGCCGTGGCCGCGGTGGTCGACCGCCACGACACGGTAGCGATCGGCGAGATCGGAAAAAGCGGCAAACCAATTCAGCGGCCCCGTGGCGCCCAAGCCATGGAGCAACATCAGCGTAGGGGCTCCCTCGGGACCCTTGTGCTCGACCACGCGGATGCGGCCGCGACCTTTCAAGCTCAAGAACAGGGTCTCACCCTGCTGCTCATCTCTTGTCACCGCGCCCAAGCGTGTGGGCAGCGCGTGCCCAGCGCAAGTCGCGACTCGACCCGCTAGGACAAGTGGAGGATGCCGCGTCCTGCTTCACCTACGGCGATCTCGGCCGCGATTGTCGTCTCGGCCGCGATCATCATCCCGGCCGCGATCGTCGTCTCGGCCGCGATCATCATCCCGGCCACGATCGTCGTCTCGACCTCGATCGTCATCCCGGCCCCGATCGTCATCTCGACCTCGATCATCGAGCTCCTGCTTCTCCGGAGGGATGACCAGAGCCACAGGGCGAGCTTGACCGTCTCGACCCGTCTCGGCCGAGGCCGTGCTCAGCCCTAGCAACACAAAGGCAACCAAGAGACCGAAATGCGAGACTTTCATGCGCATGTCCTCCTTCGCGCCCAACGAATAGTCCAACGCCAACAAAGAACAAGGAGATTCATGTGCCGCTCGAGCCGCTTCCTTGAAGCCTCGCTTCCCAAAGTGACGAGAGCGTGTTGTTCCCCAATTGGGACAGTGAATACCCCGGTGCTGGGTCTTATGCAGTAGGGGCCTTCAACGGTACCATCTTCTCATAGTGGCCTGACCCAGGAAGGGAGGGAGCCATGGAAAAGAATGCGATGCTCTGGATGCTGGCATCGGCGCTTCCCATCGCGTTTGCGTGTGGCAGCGACGATTCCGGCGGTGGCCCGAATGCTGCGCTGGGACAACAGATGTCCGAGCTGAGCGAGCTGGGAGACAGCTTCGTCGGGCAGAACCAAGCGACCTACGATGGACTCGAGGAAGCAGCCGGGTCCATCGGGACCGCGTTTCAGAATCTAGCGCCGGCCGTGCTGCCCGCGCGGAAGCAGGCGGCGGGATGCCTGCCCGCCGAGCTGGCCGGCGCGACCTTCGAGTTCGATGCTCTCACGAGCACGTTTGTTCCGAGCGATCCGCGCGGGCCTTCCGAAGCGGTCCAGTTCCGTCTCTTCAGCGACGCGCAGACCGAGGTCGGGTACGTGAACGTGAGTTGCTCCGGGGTGCTTCCCGGTCCCGTCAACGTGAGCCTCAGCCTGAACACGAGTGACGACGTCGAGGTTCTCGACCTCCTCGCATCGAACGCGAGCGTGATTCCACCCTCGTCCTTTTCGGCCGCACTCTCCGGAACGCTTCGCACCGCGGACGGCCAAGACGAGCTACCCTTTGGGCAAGGCTTCAGCAACACCCTCTACTTTGACGAGCTTGGAAGGTCGGCTTACATCGACTTCCGGATCGGTGAGACGGTGACCGCTACAGTGAGCCAGACCGTTTCTTCGGACCCCTCGTTTGCTTCGGAGCAGATCATGATCTCGGTGGAAGACGTGTACGACTTCAATCCCGAGTTCATCTGTCCTGCAGCGTTTTCCTATCGGGCGTCCATGCAGGGAACACCGGGCAACGTCACGGGCGGCGGCGTTTTCTGTGCGAGGCCTCCGCTAGCGAACGGCTATAACTATTTCGTCAACTGCGATGACGGCTCGATCGACGACATGGTCGTCAGCCCCGCGACGACAGCCTGCATGGCCAACATCTTCGAGGGTGACCCCACGCAGGTTTCGGGCTCGGTTCTGCAGGACATTCAAGAAGGAACCGACGCGCTGCTCGGCATGTTCAATGCGATCATCTCGGTCGCTGAAGCGGGAGCCGCCGTGGGCTTCGAGCTAGCCGCCGCCCAACAACAATGACCATGCGCGGGTAAACAATTACGTATGAGGGAACTCGCCATGACACCAACACGGAGCGATTTTCCATTGACCAAACCGCCATGATGCGTGTCTTCTACGCCCTGGAGGCCCGCCATGAAACCCATCGCACTGTCGTGCTGTCTGGTTGCCATGTTGACGATTCTCGGCTGCGAAACCGAAAGTGGAGCGGACGACGATGGCGGCAACCCCTGCGACGAGTGCGTCGGCACTCCCCTCGGTCCGGACAACACCAATCCTGCCGTCTCATGTACGGCAACGGGCGAGCCCAACGAGTGCACCTGCTTGGACGAAATGGGCGAGAGCTACTCGGCGTTTCTTTCGCCGGGAGGCTGCATCTAGATCTGGTGCTCAAGCCCCTCTGCGAAGCGCCGTGGCCAGCGCGATGATGAGCGTCGCGATGACGAAGTACGCTGGCTGGAGCCAAGAGACGTAGCCGATGATCGCGACCTGAGCTGCGCGCGGGGCACTAGGTCTCGTCTTTCATCAGGTAGAGCGCGATTGCCGCGATGAGGCAGGCGGCGGCGACCACGTCGCCAATCACGATCTTTCGAATCGCGGGTCCGTATCGTCCGACCGCGAAAGCGAGATAGAAGAAAGAGAGCAGGCTCAACGTGGCGCCCGCGAAAGCGATGGGTTGGAGCGCGGGCACGAACGCGGAGTATACGAAAAAGGCGCCGACGATTCCGAAGAGGACTGCCCGGTGCCGCATGAGGATCTCTAGGTCGGGATTGCCGACGTCGATGCCGTATAGGGCGGAGAGCTGTCTGGAGCCCAAGAACCCGGAGACCGGGACGAGGTGGATGACCGCCACGACGAGGAGCAACCCGGTGATCGCATGCTCGAGCACTGCTCGATTCTGCTCGACTCACGCGGTGCAGTCCATGACTTCCTACGTCAGGGGCTCAGGTCGCGTGCGGACCCTCGCCCACATCTCTCTCGCGGGGCTGCGTGTGCTCGACGACGATTCGGTGCACGGTTTCCCGGAGCTCGCTTCGCGCCTCTCGAGGAACGTCCCGGTACTTTTTTCGAATGGTCGAAAACGTCTTGGTGAAGCGCTTCCGTGTGTCCACGTCGACCTGGTCCAGAATCTTCGGGCCCGTTGCGGTCGGCGGCGGCAGCTCCTGCCTGGCGTGCGCCCATGCCCGTACGCGATCGAAGTGGCTGAGCGCCCGCGCCAGCAGCACGAAAGGGAAGTTGAGAGAAGGGTGCGGCCCGACCCGAATTCGATAGCCGTGCTCGGAGGGTTTCATCATCGATTTGGCTTGCTCCGCGATCTGCGAAGCGCGCGCGTATCTCCGGGTGAGCTCATAGACCCCGACGCCGAGCCCGCTCAGGCCGCCGATCAGGGTTCCGGTGAGCGCCGAGGCGAAGCCGACCGCCGCATCGATTGCACCGCCCGCGGCAGCGCCGGTCACGACGGTCAACGTGAGGAGCGCCCTTGGCGAGAGACCCATGACGTCCCAGGTCTCCTTGGCAAAGAGATCGTCTCGCGACTCGAGCTCGATGTCGGCTTCCGGAGACCAGCCGTCTAGACGGTGCAAGTACACCGTGGCGATCTTCTGGTGCGCCCTTCTTTCGATCGAGCGGAGCTCGTCGTGGAACTGTCTTTCCAAACGCGGCTTCTCGTGCGGCAGCGCGCGCTCGTCCGGGAGCCCAGCCGTCAAATGCAAGGTGAGCGCGTCGACCAGCATGTCGGCTATGATGTTGGCGACTTGATAATGTCGGCGTGCTTCCTGCGCTCGAAGCGCAACGACCGCCTCCCGAATGGGTCCCTCCCACGACGGGTGGAGCGTCGCGAAGGCTTCGAGCAACCGCCGGCGCTTGTCCCAGGTCACGGCATGCGCATCGAACAGCATCACCAGCTTGAAATACTGGTTGAGCGCGCGTTGCCAGCTCTCGATGTAGGCTTCGGATCCGCTGCGATTGATCAGCGCCATCGCGGGCTCGCCCGTATACCGCAGAATCTCCATTTCGGTTTCGTAGTTCTTCCTGTAGGGCTCGTCGCCGTTGACCACGTAGAGAATCGCCGCGCCCTCGAGAATCGGTCGAAGCAGGCGACGCTCCTCGACGAACTCGTCGGTCCCTTCGAAGGCGTCGACGAATTCCCGCACCCGTTGGGCTCTGTCGGCGGCCGTCGCCTCTCGCTGCTTGATCCAGTGAAGCGCGCGCGGTGCGTCTTCGAATCCAGGCGTATCGATGACCGAGAACAACACTCGCTCATCCACCTCCACATCGTAACGGACGCATTCGGTGGTGGTTCCAGGCCATGGGGAGATCTTGACCGCGTCATTCTCGATGAAGCTTGCGATTACGCTGGACTTCCCTTTGTTGACTCGTCCCACGACTGCAAAACGGGGCACCTCGATGCTTGCCTTGCTCATGCTTCCCCCATCGCAATGTAGGGGTCTGCAAGCTCTGCCAGATAGCCGGCCCACACGGCATGCTGCTGCGCGTCGCCTCCTTCGGTGAGAAGCACGTAGATCTTCCTCTGCCGGTGACTGCGCTGCCGAACGTACCGCACGAAGCGCTCGAAACCGCGGTCCGGTGCGTTCCAGGGCTCGACCACCACCAGCATGGGCTGCTGCTGGCTCGCCTCTAGCCTGGCCAGCAGCGCTTGCTCTTCAACATGATCTCGGCCTCCGGCGTCGGCGATCGGCGCCTCCACCGCGGCTCCGAGGCGTTGTCGCACTCGCTCGACGAACCGGTCAGGGTCGATCTCCGCGTCTCTCCAGCGCACCACGATCGCCTCTTGGTCGTTGCCGAGCGGAGCGGGCTGAGGCAAGGGCGCACGGCCGCGTCCGAGCGGCGCCACGCTACCCGGATCCTCGCCGTGTACGTTGTGCACCCAAGGGGTGGTCAGCCTTGCGATGACCTCGGCTTCCTCCGGCGTATCCAAGGGAAGCCGGCGAAGCGAGCGCATCGCGCCCCAGCTGGCCCACATGACGAGCAAGAGCCGTGGCAATAGCCCATACACCAAGAGACACATCAGCAAGAACGGCCACCAACCGCCTGCAACCGCAGCATCCCGGACACGCATCCCGGGCGGCGCACGGACATACGCGGCATCGAACCGGAAATACTGCGTCGCATCGATGAGCTCAAGCGAGGGGACGGCCTCGGGCAACCATCCGCGCCACGGCAGGGCCAGCGCCGCGCAAAACCGTTCAAGGCTTTGCGCTTCTACCCGTAGAGTCGTGCTCCAGGCAAACGCCAGGTCGGTGAACGAAACGGCGGCCATGAACGTCACGATGGCGCCGATGTTGAATGCAAGGGCTCCGAGCTGCATCGTTCGGAACCAGATCCATCGCTCGACGCCACCGTAAAGCGACCGCCGAGCCCAAAAACGGCCGGCATGGTCGGGTCCGACCAAACGCGCGATCAATCGTCGCAGCACCGCGACGATCGGGAACTGCTGTAGAAATCCCGGCGAGAAGCGCGACCACAGGAAAGCGGCAACAGTGACCAGAAGATTGATGAGCTGCAGCACGACGAATACGCCGAGCACGACCAGCACGTTGATCGGATGGTCACCGGTGAATTGCAGCACGGCGAGGGCCACGCCGACTCCGATGAGCGCGAACGAGAGGAACACCAACAGGTTCGCCAGGCCATGCGCGCGTGCGACCTTTTCGCCTGCGGTGGGCGCGCCTTCGTCCCGTCTGAGCGCGGCGACCCAATGAGCCACCATCTGCTGAGGCGTCTTTGGTTGCGCTCGCCAACGCAAGGCAATTTGGCGATCGCGCTCGAGAAGCTCCTGGTAGGGCCGGGCCCGATCGGACGCCAGCTGCAGCTCGAAATCGATCAGCTCGGCGAGGCCGAAGCGGCCCTGCTCTGCATCTCGCTCAGATATGGTCACACGACGGAGTAGTACTACGTGAGCTCCCGCCGACGCAATTCGACCAAGCCCTGCGGACACGGGCGCCCGGCCCCATACTGAAGCCGTGGCGAACCAGCCGAGGCGATTGATGGTGTTGTTCGGGAACCAGTTGTTCTCGAACGACGCCATCGCCGAGGCCGAGCCCGATGTCATTTTCATGGCGGAGTCGGAGCGCATGTGTCGTCGCTACGCAGCTCACCGGCACAAGCTGGTGCTGATCCTCAGCGCGATGCGCTCCAAGGCCGACGCGCTTCGTGAAGCGGGGTTCGATGTCGTCTATCGCCGGCTCGACGATTCGGCGGGCTCTTGGTCTTCGATGCTTGCCACGCATCTCACGACGCAGCCGTACGCCGCGCTCGTTCATTTCGAGACCGAGTCCCGGCCGATGGACCAGCGACTGGACGCCCTCTGTCGGGACCACGGCATCGAGAGGACGACCCTAGGAACCCCGATGTTCGTTACGAGCCGCGCCGATTTCGAGGACTATCGCGCCACGCACAAGCGCCTCTTCATGGCGGATTTCTACCGGTGGCAGCGCAGGCGCATGGGCGTGCTCCTCGACGAGCAGGCCGGACCGGTAGGCGGCCAGTGGAGCTTCGACGAGCAAAACCGGAAGAAGCTTCCGAAAGGGCTCGTCCCCCCTTTAGTTCCGCGCCCGGCATGGACGGCACACACCGAAGCCGTGGTCGAGCTCGTCGACCAACGCTTTCCCGATCATCCCGGAAAGGCGGCCGAATTCTGGCTTCCGACCACCGAGGCGCAGGCGGAGGCCGCGCTCGATGCATTTCTCGACGAGCGTCTGGTCTCGTTCGGGGACTACGAAGACGCGCTGAGCAGCCGGTATGCGACCGTATTTCACTCGGTGCTGAGTGCGCCGATCAACATCGGGCTGCTCACACCCGATCGCGTGCTCGAACGCACGCTCGAGCACGCAGCTCACCATGAAATCCCGCTGAGCTCGCTCGAAGGCTTCGTGCGTCAAATCATCGGGTGGCGCGAGTTCATCCGAGGCGTCTGGAATGTGCTCCCGCCTACGCATTGGGCGCAGAACTTCTGGGGCTATCGGCGCGAGCTCACCAAGCACTGGTACGAGGGCACGACGGAGATCCCGCCGCTCGACGACGCGATCCGACGGGCACGCGCAACCGGGTACAACCATCACATCGAACGGCTGATGGTCATCGGCAATCTGATGCTGCTCTGCCGCGTGCGCCCTGACGCAGCCTACCGCTGGTTCATGGAGATGTACGTCGACTCCGCGGATTGGGTCATGGCGCCCAACGTCTACGGAATGGCGCTCTTCAGCGAAGGCGGCGCGTTCACGACCAAACCCTACATTTGCGGCTCCAACTATCTGCGGAAGATGAGCGACTACGGCAAAGGCCCCTGGTGCGACACAGTCGACGGGCTCTATTGGTCCTTCGTCGATGCGCATCGCACATTCTTCGAGGCCAACCCGCGAACGAAGATGATGTTGCGCACGCTCGATCGCCTCGACGCGAGGCGCAGGCGGCGGATCTTCGAGCTTGCTGACCGTTTCGTCGAGCGTGTCACCAAATAGGGGCGGCTTCCTTCACGGTGTATCTTCCGGCCACACTACGAGCACCCCAAGGAGGTGTGCCGTGGCGCGATACATCGTATGTGAGGAGACCGAGCTTCCGGTCGGTGAGATGAAGCTCTTCAAAGCGGGGAATACGAAGGTCCTCGTTTATCATCTCGAAGATGGCTTTTACGCGACGCAGCCGAGCTGCACGCACGTCCTGGCGCCCCTCTCCCGCGGAAAGATCATCGATGGACACTTCATTCGCTGCCCCTTCCACCACGCGGAATTCGACATTCGAACCGGTGAGGTGCACCAGTGGGCCAACTTCCCTCCCGGCATTCAGTTGCTGAACGTCGTCCGGAGCGAGAAGGCGCTCAAGACCCATCCAACGATGCTGGAGGACGGAAAGGTATCCGTCGAAGTCTGAGGCCACACCTCCCGGCCTTGGCGAAGTCAACGCCCACGGACTACGTGGTACGCTCGACTGGTCGTAGAGTCGCCGTGATCGCGGGTGGCCCGCAAGGAGGTGTCATGCAGATCGGAGTCCATCTCGCCAATCTCAGCTGGCCGGGCGGGCCGACCCGGATCGCCCCGACGCTCGCCGCCATTGCGCGGAGTGCGGAGCAGGTCGGGTGCGAGCACGTGTCGGTGATGGACCACTGGTTCCAAATGGACCAGATGTTTCCGGTCGACAACGACATGCTGGAGGCCTACACGATGCTGGGTTTCTTGGCGGCTCATACCGAGCGCGTGCAACTGCACGTGCTGGTGACCGGCGTGACCTATCGCCATCCTGGCTTGCTTGCGAAGATCGTCGCTACCCTCGACGTGCTGTCGGGCGGGCGCGCAGGGCTCGGCATCGGCGCCGCGTGGTACGAGCGTGAGCACGCCGGTCTTGGTGTTCCGTTTCCCTCGGTAGGCGAGCGGCTGGAACGGCTCGAGGAAACCCTGGAGATCTGCCTACAGATGTGGAGCGACGACAACGGACCGTACGAGGGACGCTACTATCACCTTGCGGAGACACTCTGTGTTCCGCAGCCGCCTACCCGACCGCGCCCGCCCATTTTGATTGGAGGCGGTGGCGAAAAGAAGCTGCTCCGACTGGTGGCTCGCTATGCCGACGCATCGAACCTCATCGCGACCGATTTTGACCAGGTGGCCCACAAGCTCGAGGTTCTCCGCAGACACTGTGACGACCTCGGCCGCAATCCCGACGAGATCGCCAAAACCATTCTCTACGTCGGTGACGCCCTGGCGAAACGCGACTCCGATCAATTTCTTCGCGAAATGTCGAGGTATGCGACGCTGGGCATCTCGACCGTCATCGTGATGCCGCTTGACGACGACCCGATCGCCTTCGTCGAGCGGCTGGGCACCGAGGTGATCCCGGCATTGAGCGCGCTCTGAGCGAGCGCCCCGCCCGACCTGGCTTCACGGCCGGTTTCGGCCGAGCCTATCGTGACTGCTGACCCAGTCGCCCGCGAGCACTGCGCCGGACAAGGAGGTTTCGCCGGCGAGTACGGTCGCAGCGATGATCTCGGCGAGCTTGTTGGCTTTCCCGAGCCCGTAGCAATCGAGCATCTCGAGCATCTCGCGTTGTGTTCCGAGGCCGGTGCCGCCCCCATAAGTCGCGCAGATCAAAGAGGGCAAGGTGATCGACCAGTAGTAGTCGCCATTTTCCTCGAGCTGCGTGTAGACGATTGCGGCGTGTGACTCCGCGACATTGGCCACATCCTGGCCGGTCGCGACGAAGAGCGCGGTGATGCCGTTGGCGGCGTGGGCGCCGTTGTTGACCGATCCGGCGAGCAAAGCGCCGGCATTGGAGGCTTGGCGCCCTCGAAACATCGTCCGGGTGTCCACCCCCATCATTTCGCCGATGATCTTCCGTGGAATGGTGGCTTCCGCGATCACACGTCGGCCGCGGGTGTGCAGCGTATTGAGCTGAGAGTGCTTCTTGTCGGTATCGATCCCGCCCGAGAGCATGTAGCGAGCGCCGCCCGGATACTCGCGCTTGATCCACTCGCAAGCAGCGAATGTGGCCCTGCCGACCATATTCTGACCGGCGGCGTCGCCGGTGGTGTAGTTGAAGCGGAGATAGCGCATCGGTCCGACCGCGTACTGCTCGATGTGCGAAAGCTTGGCGACGCGGCTGGTCGACTCGGCCGCAGCGCGAATCTGACGGAGGTGCGCGTCGACCCAGTCTCCGAAATCGCGGGCGCCGCGTGCATCGTCGAAGGTGAATACCGTCCCGAAGCCGGACAGCACGGAGCTGAAGGTGCGCGGCCGTGGCTACTTAGCGGCCGAAGGAACCGCAGTGCCTCCTCGGGCCTCGGCGCGCTGGTAGGCGGGGCGACTCGTCACGCGCTCGCGCCACGCCGACATGTTGGGGCGCTCGCCTTTCGTTCGGGATAGCGCGGCTTCCACGGGATAGAACATCTGAATATCGGCGATCGAGAAGGTGTTGCCTGCGAAGTAGGGACGCTCCGCGAGCGTCTTGTCGACGAACCCGAGGTGTAGGTCGAGCGCAGAGGTCGTGTAACCCGCGTCCACCTTGTCGGCGATGCCGCGCGCGATGGGTTTGATGAAAAACGGCATGGGCGCCGCTCGCAGCCTCGCGAGGATGAGCCCGACCAAGAGTGGGGGCATCACCGAGCCTTCCGCGTAGTGCAGAAAGAACGTGCACTCGAGCTTCTCCGTCGGATCCGTCGGCCTCAACTTTCCCTCACGGTCAGCAAAGTATTCCAGCACGGCTCCCGACTCGGCGAGGATTCGCCCGTCGACTTCCACCATCGGAAACCGTCCGAGCGGATGCACGCGAGCGGCCTCCGCCGGGGCACGAAAGCTCTTGTCGCGCTCCCAGGGCACGATGCTGTACTCCAAGCCGAGCTCCTCGAGGAGCCACAAGACGCGCAAAGAGCGAGAGTAGTTGAGGTGGTGGACCTTGATGCTCATGGCGGGACGATATCACGCCGCGGCCTCAGTGACTCACTCACCACACCACGGAGCGCGGCGATCTCGAGCACGGAGCGAATCTTCAACGGCGAGCGCCAGAGACCGCCATGGTTCGCGCCGCTCATGAACAGCTCCAGGGGATTGGATAGCGGTACCTCGGGATTTGCCACCGAGCTGTTCGAGCACAAGTCATAGACCAGCAACGTACCCATGAGCGCATTGGTAGTCTCTGGCGCGAAGATCTCCACTCCATAGTGTCGCGCGCCGGCGTAGGCAGCCGCGAATGCACGATTGCTGGTCACCGACTTGGTCATGCTCGGCGGAGCAACGTTCGCCGAAGTCCGTTGACCCGACTTGCGCACCATGAGCGCCCTCCACCGTTGGATGCGCTTTGGCTTGCAGAACTGAAAAGCGCTCAGCCATGCCCGCCCAGCTCCCGAAAAGGCGCTCAGCCGCGGTCGAGTCCCTCGAGTGGAATGATCTTCGCGTAATTCTCGCCATTTGTAGGTCGGGGAGTCTGGCGCGTGCAGCCCGCCTGCTGGGAAAGGACCACAGCACCCTGTTCCGCAAGCTCAACCGCATCGAGGACCGAGCCGGCGTCCGATTCTTCGAGCCGCTGCCCTCTGGCTACACCATGACCGACGCCGGCGAGTTGGCCCTCCGCTTCGGAGAACGAATCGAGAGCGAGTTCCATGCTCTCAGTCGCGAGATCGACGGACGCGACGCCCGGCTACAAGGCAACGTGCGCATCACCGCTCCTGACGGCATCTGCTCGGTCCACCTTCCCCCCGTCACACCGCGCGAGTTCGAGCGCTGAGCTATGACCGTAACCTCAGGGGCAAAGAAAATCTCGGGAGGCCTATTCTTGTGGGGCACGCCGACCCGGCTGACCCCACGTCTCTTTACCATCTTTTACGTTTGCAGCCCTGGGGGCCACTCGCATGAACCGTCTATTCGTGCTCTGCTTCCGGGATGGCTTGGACCAAGAACAGCATCATCGTCAACCTGCCACCCAGTCGAGTCTTCGCATACGTGAACGACCCGAACAATCTGCCTGATTGGATGCCCGGAATGATCGAGGTCCGGAATCTCAGCGGATTCGGTGAGGGACAGCAGTACGATTGGACCTACAAGATGTTGGGATTTCGCTTCCGCGGGCAGAGCGTCGTGGTCGAATACGAGCCCGGGACGCGGGCTGTGCATCAGAGCATCGGAATGATTAGCAGCGATTGGACCATCACCGTGGAGCCCCACGAAGAGGGGACCAAGCTCACCACGGAAGCCGAATACTCCATTCCGGTTGTGGTCTTGGGAAAGCTCGCGGAGAACATTGCAGCGCGTTGGAACGACCGCGACATGCAAGCCGCGCTCCTCAACGTCAAAGAGATGATGGAGAACAGACACGATCCCACCGGCCTTGGATCCGATGAGCATACGAGAGACCGACGCGGAGTTTGAGAGCGGTAGCGATGTCTGCCGCGCCTGGTTTTTCGGGCCGCAGAAGCCCGATGCGCCTCGTCCTTGTATCATCATGGCCCATGGGCTTGGGCTCACGCGCCGGAGCGGTCTGCGCTCGTTTGCCGAAAGATTCGCGCAGGACTGCAAATGCCGACGGAGCTGCAACTCGACTACGGCACAGAGCTTGCCCAACAGCGCATCGCGGAGCGCGTCAAAGCGCGGGAGCACTACGCGTGGCAGGAATCGAAGCGCACGGGCATCGCGTTTGCGGGCGCGCGTCGGGTGCTTCGCCAGTCGCACACCAAGCGCGCCCGAAGCTACGAGGCCTTTGGAAGCCTCAACCCGCAGTTTGCGACCGCAGGGAACCGCGGGACTGCGGCAGAAGCCGTCCGACGCCTTAGAGCTTTCAACGCGCAGTACGACAAGGCACTTGCGGCGTGGACGGCGGGAAAGCGCACCGCGTGCTTTCCGATCGGGACCTGGTGGATGCGGGTGTGTCATGGGGCACGGTGTGGACCAGCGCCGTAGTGCACCCTGACATCTGAAGCCAGCTGACCGGCGACGCGCTGGAGCGGACGCTGAACGTCGAGGTGCGTGCACGCTAGCGGGCCCAGAGCGCCCTACAGCGACTGCAAGATCAAGAATGCGCCTTCAGCCGCCTTGGCGCGGTCACCGCAATCGGCTGACGACCCCTCGCCAGCTCGAGCTTCCGCCTCAGCAACCCCATTTCACTTCGCTACCTGATGCCAACCTCGGTCAGATCTTCGATCGATCGATCTTCTTCATTTTTCTACCAGAGCTCCCGACGCCCGCTCCCGGCCTCGATTTGGGGCGGTCGACGGTACGTACCCGTGACCTTGACCACCAGGGTGTGCGCCTTGCAGGCGCCCGGCTTGTCTCCTTCGAGGTAGTATACGGGACAGCGCCCGTTCTCGACGATCCGCATCCCGAGCTCGCGCGCCTTTTTCAGCGCGTCGGCATGCCCAGTTTGAAAAGAAAACCAGACGCGCCGGCAGCCTGCTTCGTGGGCCAGCTCGACCGCGCGTACTGCGGTGTGAGGATGCACCCAGATCACCGCCAGGTCGTCACGATCGGCTGGTAGCTCGGCCACCGAATGATAAACTTTGCCGCCCTGAGTCGGACCGCGCGAAGAAGGCAAGCCGCCCATGTCGAGACAGTAGAACTTCTTTCCGACGGTCGTGTACGCGTGATAGGACGTCGCGGGAAAGCGTTCCTCGGACGAGTTGCCGATCAAGACAAAGCCCTCCGCGTGGTTGATGATCTCGGCGAGCGGGTGCATAGCCCTCCTTCGTTCTTGGATGGGCTTGGACTCAAGCAAGGTGATCGGACAAGGTCAAGCGGTCTCGAGCTGCAATGACGCTGGCCTCCATGCAATTTGGCCGCGAACCGGCCCCGACGACCGTCGTGTCGTGGCTCGTTCCTACGGACAGCCGTATCGGCTCTCGAAGTCCTGCTTCGACATGTACTCGCCGCGCGGATAATGGTCGCCCATCACCTCAGCCTCGTCCCCGCGCTCCATGACGTTGTTGACGGAGCTCGGGAAGCTATCCTGCGGGCGCGTCTGGCGCAGGACGAGCCGCGCCAGGTGGAGGTCCCCAAAACCGTCGCCCCCCGGCGGGAACTCGACCCAGGCTACGCCGCAGTTGTAGTTGGCGTTGGCGGGCCGCTGGTGAGGCCGGCTGACGACGACCGTGTAGAACCCGTCCTCGTCAACTGGGATCTCCTCGTCGAACACATCGTCGATCTGACTCCAGGTGTACTGGGACTCGGTGCTCGTGATGGAGAAAAAGCGCATCTCCTCTCCGGTGTCGGCGGTACCGTCGCCGAAATAGGTCGTCGGGGTGATGGGCTTCTTGCCGCGAAGGACCAGAACCTCACCGTGCTTCCGATCGATCCACGTCTCTAGGTATCCGTTCGCCGGATTCCCAAAGCCGGCGGGGCCGTTGGGGTCCGGGGTGGGCGTGGGACCGCAGTCCTGCTCGGGCGTGAACGTAATGCAGAAGTTGAACGACTGGTTCCAGACCCGGTTCCAGACGGGCGGATTCTGTGCGGGATGCGTATTCGGATACAGCTCGGGGTTGTCGCGCGCGGCCCGGTACGCGGCCGGATCGAAGCCAATGGACGGGAAGACGGGGACACGGCCCGCGAATGCGCCGGTGAGCATGGGGCACGCGTCCGCGCCGCGAAGCTCGGTGCCGTCGGCCAGCCGCAACACCGGGGTGGGCAACTCGACGCCGCCGATGGCGTTCGTGTCCTTGTCGGGGAGATAGACGCGCATCCCCAGAGCGTGACGGAGCGCTTGAATTGGGAACGCCGGCCCGAGATAGATCGTGTTCGGCTCACGATCCGCGGGATCCGGAGGAAGGTTCCCTTCCGCAAAGTAGACCGTGAACCTGCGGTTCTCCGCATTGCGATCCGCGCCGTCCAGGTAGGGGTTGACCGAGCCCGGGTCGGGCTCGATCGAGGTGTCGACCAGCGCCTGCGACCCACCAATGCCGGTGGAGGAGCCCAGTCCGGGGTAGTACATCGTGAACGAGAAGAAGCGTGCGTGGGGGAACTCGCCCTCGAGGCGCAGCTCTGCGCCATCCGGGACGTCGAAGCCGGAGAGCGGGTAGGACATGCTCGGGCCCGGGTAGAAGGCGTTCCAGCCGTCGTTGGAGCCGATCGACCCCACCCAGAAGCAGTCCTCCATGGGAGCCATCTCCATGGCCTCCTTGCCGGCGTTCACCGGATTGCCCTCCCGGTCGAACGGCTCGGGATTGGAGTTGGCGCCCTCCGCGCAGCCGGGCGAGTGCGTCAGCAGCGCCGTGGGCAGCGCTGCCACAAGCAGAAGAACAGCAGTACGATGATACGGTCCTCGGTTGTTGGCTTTGTTCATGGGGTCATCCCTTCGCTCGCGCGTTCGTGGCGCGACATTAGATCTGACCTCTAGCGACCTGTCAACGAGAACGACTCGTTGCCGGCTGCTGACCTAGGGGGAAGCACGAGAAACCCGCCCGGCTAATCCAACTTCTTTCGGAACCTCAGAGACGCCAGGCCCGTCAAGACAACCAAGATGCCAATGAGCCAAAGCAGCTCGTACCGAAGCTCCGCGAACGAAGCGCCCTTCAGCACGACCCCGCGAATCACCCGCAAGTAGTGCGTCAACGGCAGCCCCATGGAGAGCCAGCGGGCCGGAGTAGGCATGGCCTCCCATGGAAACATGAATCCCGACAGTAGGATGTTGGGCAGCAGGAAGAAGAAGGACATCTGCATCGCCTGCTGCTGGCTCTTGGCCAGCGTCGAGAAGAACAGCCCAAGGGCGAGATTGGCCGCGATGAAGAACGCCGACAGGCCGTATAGCAACGGTACGGAGCCCATGATCGGAACGTCGAAAACCAGTGAGCCAAACATCAAGATCAACGTCATCTGCAGGTAGCCCACACCGATGTACGGCAGAATCTTGCCCACGGTGAGCTCTAACCTGCGGATGGGCGATACGATGAGTTGCTCGAGCGTCCCGCGCTCGCGCTCGCGAGCGATTGCCATTGCGGTAAACATGACCATGGTCATGGTCAGGATCACCCCAACCAGCCCTGGGACGATGAAGACGGCCGTCCGCAGATCGGGGTTGTACCAAGTATTTGGCTCCATCGCGATGACCTGTGACGTTCCAGCCGAAGGGATACCCAGCCGCTCCAAACGCTCCATGGTCAGGGCGGATGAACGCGCGGCAGCAAGCGACATCGCAGTGTCCGTGGCGCTTGCGACGACCTGAGGATCAGATCCGTCCACGATGAGCTGCAGTTGCGCGGTGCGCCCTGCCTCCACGTCAGCACCAAATTGCGGTGGTACGACGAGAGCCACCATGGCCGTGCGTGTACGGAGCGCCAGCCCAATGTCTTCGTAGCTTTGCACCCGACCCACCAGCTCATAGAAGCCCGTCGCTTCCATGCGGCGGACGAATCCGCGTGATTCCGCAGAGCGGTCCTGATCGAAGACCACGGTGGCGATGTCTCTCACATCGGTGTTGATGGCGTAGCCGAACAACAGGAGTTGAAGAACCGGGATGCCGACCATCATTCCCATCGTCAGCCGATCCCGACGCACCTGGAGGAGCTCTTTCCAAGCAATGGCCAGCATCCGCGTCATGCGCCCTCGGGATTGCCCCGCTCCTCGTGAACCATCGCGACGAATGCGTCCTCGACGTTGGGTGTGACCTCGCGAGCGTCACTCACCCCCGGGCCCTCGCCGAGCAGGTCGTGCGCCAACGTGATGGGATTCATACCGCCCCGCGTCGTGAGGCGAACTCGATCTCCAAATGGGGCGACCTCGTCGACGGCAGGGTGTTCCCTCAATGCATCGACGGCCGCCGCCGCGTTCGGCGTCTCCACCCACGCCACCCGGAGCTCGCGACGCTCCACGACCGCGTCCGGGGTGCCGATGTCGAGAATGGTCCCGCGAAACATGAAAGCCAGTCGATGACATCGTTCGGCTTCGTCCATGTAATGGGTGGTCACGATCACGGTCGTGCCTTCACTCGCGATGCGATGAATGCGCCCCCAAAACTCGCGGCGGCTCACCGGGTCGACGCCCGCGGTGGGCTCGTCGAGGAAGAGCAGCGGCGGCCGATGGATCGTGGCGCAAACCAGGGCCAGCCGTTGTTTCCAACCTCCGGAGAGGGTCCCGGTCAGCTGCTTTCGCCGGTCGGCGAGGCCCGAGCGAGCGAGCTCCTCAGCGACGCGTGCATGGCGCACTCTGCGAGAAAGGCCGTAGATCCCGGCATAGAACCGCAAGTTTTCCTCGACCGTGAGATCTTCATAGAGACTGAAACGTTGCGTCATGTAGCCGATGCTTTGTTTCACGCGCTCAGGCTCCGTGTTGACATCGAAGCCGACCACCCGTGCCGAGCCCCCGCTGGGGTCGAGAATGCCGCAGAGAATCCGCAACGTCGTGGACTTTCCTGCGCCGTTCGGACCTAGCATCCCGAAAATCTCCCCGCGCCGCACCTCGAAGCTCACGTCGCGCACGGCCACTAGCTCCCCGAAGCGGCGCGAGAGGTGCTCGACGACTACGGGTGTCTCCAACGTCAGTTGTCCTTTCGCTCGAGCGTCGCGAAAGCGGGGACGCCCGCATGAAGGCGCTCTGCTGGATCGTCGATCCGGACGCGAACACGAACCACGAGGTTCGACCTTTCTCGAGGCGAGAACAGGAATCGAGGCGTGAACTCGGTGGTCGGGGCGATATGCTCGATGTGCCCTTCGAAAGAACCGCTCTCGGCATCAACACGCACCTCCGCGGGGGTGCCCACGGTCAGACCCGAGAGATCTTGCTGCGGCACGAACACGTCGACGTATGGATGCGTCGTATCTGCGACCGTCACCACGGTTGCTCCCGCGGCGACCACCTCACCCTCCCGCACGGGAACGTCGAGCACGGTCACCCGGGAGGCCGATTGCATGGAATAGAGAGCCAACCTCTCTTTCTCCGCGGCGACCGCCGCCTCGGCCGCCCGCACGGCGGCGTCTGCAGCCGCAAGCTCTTCTGGTCGGGCTCCTTTGCGCAACTGCTTGAGGTGTTGCTCCAGCATCCTCACTCGAGCCCGCGCGGTGGCATAGGCTGCACGCAGATCCGAAACCAACGAAGCCGCCGTTGCAGCCTCCTCCGGCAGCGCGAGGTTGCGGTCGAGATTGCTCTTCGCGTCTCTGAGCTCTGCGCGCGCACCATCCAGCTCGGCCATCGTAGCGCGGACCTCCTCTTCACGTGGGCCGGCGTACACCAGCGCGGCCTTTGCCTTTGCTTGTGCAAGATCGGCCTCGCGGGCGCGAAGCACTGGGACCTGAGCGGTATCGTCGAGAACTGCGATCAGCGCACCCTCGTCGATGGCATCCCCTCGTTCGACGTGAATCGTCTTGACCTTCCCACCCACTTGAAATCCGAGATGACGATCATCGTGCTCGACGACACCTTGGTAGCCAGGGGGCATCCGATCCTGGACGGAGCACGCAACGCTTAGCTCCGCGAGAAGCATCAGAAGCAACGATGCACGTCTGGACGCCATCAGTGACCGACGATATCAGCTCCGATGCTGGCGTCAGCACGAAAGATAAAGCTGGAGGCCCCAACGTCGAACCTTGGCCCAACGCGCTTTGGCCCCTTCCCATCTCGTGTTAGGAAGCCGTCATGACTTCCGCGCGCCCTCTTTCTTTCTTGGCTCTGACCCTCGCCTTCGGCTGTAGCTCCAGCAGCTCCGGCTATGCGCCGTCCACCGACACTTCGGACCTCTGCGTCACGCCTCTTGCGCCCGACGAGCCGCTTTGCAACACGGGCTTCGGCGACACGGTGTGGCCCGGCTCTCATCGTGGCAGCTACGCTCAGGGGTCCTCCGCATTGCCCGGTCCGACGGTCAGCGAAGACACGACGGGCGAGCACCTGGAGCTCCAAGGCGCCGGGGTTCCAGTGATCGCCGCGTTCAGCGCTCCCTACGAAGACGGTGGTCGGGCGATTTGGTCGACCGTCACCGGCTTCGATGCGGCGATTGTGAAAATCGATCACGAGAGTTTCCAGATCGTCGATTGGTACGTGCCCGCGGAGCGCGAATCGAACCCGCCGACCTTCGCCCTCGGGCTCAGCGGCGCCTACACCGCCATCGACGCGCAAAACCGTTTCATCGCCGGGCGCACGCGCTTCGTCTCGTTTTTCGGCGACAGTGTGGAAGGCGACAGGCTCTCGCCGATCGAGCTGAAGAAGCGCATCTTCCTCCCGGACGAGGTGTTTTGCGGCGACGAAGACATCATCGCAGGCATGTCCCTGACCTTCGACGGGCACCTCGCATTCGCCACCGAGTTCGGCAACCTCTTCGTGATCGGCTCCGATGCCGACCCCGAGGACCTCGGCCCCGTACCGGTCATCTCGGCGAACGCGGGCTGCGCGACGGGCGACGCCTCCGATGCCGAGATCGTATCGAACAGCATTGCAGTCGACGAGGACGGCGGCATTTATCTCTTGACCAGCGCGGCGATGTACCGCTTCGACTGGGACGGAAGCACGTTGCGTCGCGCGTGGCGGGCCGAGTACGAGTCCTCCGAGGAGGTTCCAAGCCCCATTCGCCTCGGCCCTGGCTCCGGATCTACGCCGAGCCTCATGGGCACCCGCGCGAGCGACGATCGCTTCGTCGTCATCACCGATGGGCAGGCGCTCATGAATCTGGTTCTCTTTTGGCGCGACGAGATTCCCGACGACTGGCAACCGATCGCGCCCGACAAAGACCCCCGCATCGCCTGCGAGGTGCCGGTCGACTTCGGCACGGGTGCGACCGAGGCGATCTCGGAGCAGTCCGTGGCCGTTCGTGGATATTCCGCCGTGCTCGTCAACGATTTGCTGACGAATCCCACCATCAATCCGCCCTCGATGTCCGCGCTCGGCGCGCTTGCGCAAAACCTGGTCTCTGCGCTGGAGGGGGGCATCCCGGAAAAGGCGCCGTTTGGCGTCGAGCGCATCGACTGGGACCCGGTCGCGCGCACGTGCGCGACCGTGTGGGCGAATACAGAGATCAGCATCCCCAACGGGATTCCGGCCATCAGCGCCGCCTCCGGGCTCGTCTACGGCGCGGGTCAGCGCGGGGGGCAATGGGGCCTAGAGGGTCTCGACCTCGAGACCGGCGAGTCGCGTCTTTGGTCGCCGGCGGGCCCGGGGACATGCCCCGGGGACCTCGCCGGCACTGCATCGATCCTTCCAGGCGTCGCCGACGTTCTGGCGGTCGTGCCGGACTCTTGCGAGAACTCGGTATACGCCGCGACGACCATCGGTCCCGATGGCAAGGTCTACCAGGGTACGCTCAACGGCATGACGCGGTACGTTCCAGAGACAGTCGATGCGCCCCCTTCGGTTTGGCAAGCGGATGCGGGCATCGATCAGGCCTTGGACTTGTTGACCCGTGCGGAGTCCCTTGCGCCGAGCAGCATCGCTCCGCGCGATGCCTTACGCCGTGCCATCGCGCAGCTCGATGCGACCCAGGAGCTTGCGCGCGCCGCGGGCCTCGACGACGTCGCGCAGGCATCCGCGATGGCGCTCGAAGCGCTCGACGACGCCGTCGAGGCGCTCGATGCGGGAGCGCCATTCGACCTTCAGGTGCAGGCTGCACGCGACGCCTTGAGCTCGACGACGCGCTGACGATGTCCCCAACGAGCAGGTCCGTGTCTAGGCGCTTGCTCCCGACTGTTCGAGGATCTCGACGTATCGTCCACGGATGCGCCCGATATGATCGTCCAGCGTCTCGAGGTTCCATGAGGAGGTGCTCACCGGTGGAAGGACGACGGCCTCGACCATCGCGGGCCGGACTATTGCCGCGCCCTTGGGTAGAGCGTCGAGCACGTTGCGGAACACGATTGGCACGATCGGGACACCTGCCTGCATGGCGAGGTGGAACGCGCCCTTCTTGAATGGGCCGACCGTCGGGGTCTTGGAGCGGGTGCCTTCGGGCGCGATGACCAGCGAGCGACCACGCTTGAGCGCCTCCACTGCGGGACCGAGGGCTTGAATGGCCTTTGCGGTGTTCGACCGGTCGACGAACACGACGCCAGCCGCGCGAAACAAGGGGCCGAAGATCGGGTTGTGGCGGAGCTCTTCCTTGGCGATACCCGTGAAGTCACGACGGAGCATCTTCAGTAGCAGCACCATCTCGAGACCACTTTGGTGGTTGAAGATGAAGACGGCCGGACGCTGCTCCCAAAGGTGCTGCTCTCCCTCGACTCGGAGATCGATACCCGCGGCAGACGAAGCAATGTCTCCCCATACCGAGCCCATGACGTTGAACGCTTCACGCTTGGAAAGGTTGAGGAGCCCCACGGCGGCCCCCACGCCAACTGAAGGTGCCAGGGCACCATAGATCAACCCCGTTCGCAGGATGTCGCCGAGGGTCGGGGTACCCCGGCTCGTGAATCGACGCACTGGCCACTGTCGTTCTTTTGCAATCTGAGCCAAGCGCCGGCTTGGATTGAGCGGACGAGGTTTTCCGACGAGCTCGAACAAGGGAAGGTCCTCGTGACTGTCGGAATAGAAGTAGCTCTGCTCGAGGTCGAGATCGTTTTTGGCCGTCAAGCTGCGCGCGGCCTCGGCCTTTCCCTCGCCATAGCAGGTCGGTCGTACGACATGGCCGGTCAGTATCCCGTTTTCCACCTCGAGACGCGTGTAGAGGAGGTGCTCGATGCCAAGCTCCTCGGCGACCGGGTCGGCTTGGTAGCGGGTGGCCGAAGTGATGATGGCGACAGTATGCCCCATGTCTTGGTGCGCTTTCACGAGCGCTCGAGACTCGGGGTAGATCTCGGTCGCAAGGTATTTGTCAAACGCGCGTCGCCCGGCCTCCTCGAGGACGCTCTCCTTCATGCCTCGGTAGACGGCCGACGTGGCCGTAACAAACGACGAGAAACCCATGTGGCCGAGGGTGAACGACAAGGTCGCGCGCGCAGAATCAAGAAGGTCCTTCGGGGACAGTCTTCCAGCTGCAAGCTGATCACGCGTGAACGCGGTTGCGGAGAACCCGGCAAACAGCGTCTGGTCAAGATCGAAAAACGCCCCCACGTGTGGGCCGCGCGGTCCACTGCGAATCTCCTCGGTGAGTGGTTCGTACAAGGTCATCGCGCAGCGCCAAGCATACCCCAAGCATCGACAAGTCGAGATGGGCCCCTTCAATCTCGAGCATCACGACGAGATGGCCAAGCCCTATCCGGGCATCGTGGGCGTCGATTCGCGAGCTCGATCTGTCCAGACCTGGTCTTTCGGCAAGGGTACTAGAAGTTTCCTGTTCAGGACTTCGCTCCGCTTGTCTATACTGCGCGCACACTGAACGGAGGAGAACCGACCGAGGTTGGCCAGAAAGTCGGATTGTCACGCAACACTGAGCTTCCGCGGCCGATAAAGCGTCCGCCGCGGACCCGAACTCCGGGGAAAGCCTGTTAGCCGCTCCCTATGTTGGCGATGATTGCTTCGGCGAGGTCTCGCACGCTGTCAGCCAGCGCCGCCGAAGGCATCGCGATGAATGCGACCGACACCGATACCGAGAAGATGATTCCATTGGACCGAACTACTAGGCTGTACGGTCCGAAGTCGTTTGGATAGAACGCCTCTTCGCCGAGGCCCGAGACATCGGTAGTGCCCCCGAAATTGTCTTGGTAGCCCTGCCGAACGCCCTCCCAGTTCGCGGCGTCACCAAAGAAAAACACGCTGACTGCGACGACCTCGCCCCCCGTGAGCTCGAACCTGCAGTTGCGAGCGATGTCGGGCATTCCTTCCCCGGCAGTTCCCTCAAATGCAGCCGTTACCATGTCCGCATCGGCGAGTTGACAGGCCCGCTCCGCGTCGCTGAGACCGTTGTCGCTTCCTCCCGAGCCGCCTGTTCCTTCACCGTTGCCAGCGCTGTCGCCACAGCCGGCGCAACAAATCACGCTCACGATCAAGGCAGCCCGCCAACACGAGCCTTGCGTGCGCCGGTAGACCACGCCTGGATACTATCATCGGATGGCTCGTCGAAGCCAGGCATGGATACGCCATGGGTCTCCAGAAGGGGACAGTGGCGACGCGGCAGCGTCGGCTACTGCGGGGCGCGACGGCCCGACGCCTTGGCGACGACAGCTTCGCCGTACTCCCACATCCTCTTGCAGGAAGCGGGGTCTGCGGACTCTGGCACGTCGTTGGGCTTTGCCGACTTCACATAGAATCCGCTGCTCCGAGGGCTCCTGAGCAAGGCTACGATGTCGTCACCCGCTTGTTCCGCGGACCTCGAAAAGGGGCGACCCACGGTGTTCATGAGCGCTCGCATCAAGGGGTTCTTGACGATCTGCCCCGAGCGTACGAGCCCGGGGCCGTAGTTGTAGAACGTGATGTCGGGGTATCGTGCAATCTGCTCGAACGTGAGCAGGTCGCAGGCCCGGCTGGTGGTCTTGATCACCTGCGTGAACCCGTAGCTCTTTTCGCCTTGCAGGTTGTCGAAGTCTACGCGCCCAGCGATGGTGCCGCCTCCAGCAACGCTCAGGACCTGAGGGGCCGGGGCCGCACGCAGGAGATCGAGCAACTGGTCGGTGAGGATGAAGCGAGCCATGAACTGGATCGCAAAGCTCAGCTCCAACCCGTCGGCAGTCAGCGTTCGCTGCCTGGGGAAGATGTTCCCCGCGCAGTGAACCAGCACGTCCAATCTGTCGAATGTCTCCCGGATCTGCGCTGCGGCGTGGCGCACGTTCTTCACCAGCGACAGATCACCCTGCAGATATACGACCGCGTCGTTCCCGCTAGTCCGCTTGATCTCGGCCACGGCGGCTTCGCCCTTGTCGGGGTTTCGGCCGATCAACAGGAGACATCCGCCAAGCTTCGCGAGTCGAATGGCAGCGGCTTTGCCGATGCCATCGGTTCCACCCGTGACGACGATGTCTTGACCCTTCATCCAATCACCGCCGTAAGCACTGTCGACTATCAACGGTCGCGTAGACGAATGACATGGATCTCTCCGCTACAATGGCTACCTGGCTTGGTTCGCCCTGTGCCGATACGAAACGTATTGGCTCAAAAAGTTGAAGAGAAACCCGAGTGCGAAGAAGGCCGCAATCTTGGTGCCCATGCTGTAGTACCAGGGCAGCGCGGCGGCTTGCACGATCTTCTCGGGGAAGAACAAGCCGCCGAAGGGATTCCCAAGCGCGGAGCAGGTCATAGATGCCGCTACGAAGAACATGATGTAGCTCGCCATCTGGAGGTCACTTGCGGTCTTTGCCATCGGCTTGAGGTGTCGTCGGTTGCGGGCTCGGATCCAGAGCGCTGCCAGGAATAGTACGGTGATCAGCCCGCCAAGAATGCCAAAGCCGGCCGGATAGTAATCAAGTGTAGGAACCAGCAGCATGCTCAGCCCCAACACCACAGCCCCTACGGCAAAGACCGCAACCCGGAGGTGCTCCGCCCGCCCGTACAGCATCGCCCCGATCACGATCAGCAAGGTGCCCACTGGTACGCTCAGCGCGATCGACATGAAAATCGGCCCGCCGAACGCCCAAACCGTGCCTTCGAACTGCTCAGGTGGGGTATTCCGCCATACAGGGGCGATCCACCACATCGCAAGCCAACTCGCTCCGAAGATATAGGCGGATCCCAACCAGAACAGCGGGGGACCGAATCGAGTGGCCTTCATGCTGCGATCTCCTTCGCTCGAGCGCTCTCAATGCAGGCGCCGTGGCAGATTGACAAGACAAAGGCTCCCATCCACATGGTCAAGGATCTCGCAGGGCACGCCAGCATTGCGACCACGCAACGGTACGCCGACAGCACTAATGAGACCATGTGCGAGTTCCAGCGGGTCTAGGGCCGGTTCCTGACCCGCCAAAGCGCCCTGGTGACACCAAACCTGACACCAAACTAAAACCCGCCAACGCTAAGTTCGCGGGATCACTAGTGGGCCATCCAGGACTCGAACCTGGAGCCAATGGATTAAGAACGCACCCCAAGTACCTGAAAATATTGAATTTTTCAATGATTTCGCGGGCGACGTAGCGTCACGAGAGGCCACCAAACGCCCCGAAACGACCCTTTTCGGACACTGTGTCCAACGCGAAAACGGCGTTGTGCCGATGGAAAACGTCCACGCAGCCGCCGCGACGTTGCTTCATCGCGTCGCCGAGGGCGGG
>Ga0209536_100000135_pt1 | contig 107985 bp, 98 predicted proteins | sample DeeMarSeWOR28_12_FD_187461 | JGI IMG/M metagenome (GOLD analysis project Ga0209536, IMG submission 187461) | Marine sediment microbial communities from White Oak River estuary, North Carolina - WOR-2-8_12 (SPAdes) (version 2) | ecosystem: Environmental > Aquatic > Marine > Intertidal zone >...
GGCAATTTGCAAGGCAGGTCTTCTGGCTTTCGGATCCGTCTACTAACTGCGCCTTCCCGCCTGGCTTCAACCAGACAGTGGCATCTTGCAGCATTCGTCCCCGATTACAGCGGCGGGACCACTCCCGATTTTAACGGGATTCCCTTTTAAGCCTAACAGGCACCTTGATTGCCCAATATGCAACCACAAATTGTTTGTCAAGCCGAAAGTTTCATCAACGGTATGATGGTTTCGTAAAAAGTCAGAAAAACAATCTTTTAAGATAGTGTTTCGTATTTGGTGTTTAGTGTTTAGAATGCTTACAAATTGACATAACGTCATATACGTTATGCTAAACACAAAACACAAAATACCAGACACCATTTAGTGTTTAAGGAATTTATGCGGCACCACCGTAACGCGCGGTAAATTCCCCAACGGACTCGTATCGACCAGCAGTTTACAATCATAGGTTTCTTCCAGGGTTTGAAAATTCAAAACCGCATCGGGTGTGCCCATACATACGATTTCACCTGCTTTGAGCAATAATAACTGATCCGCATACATGGCCGCCAGGTTAACATCATGCGAAACCATGACGACGGTTACCCCTTTTTCAGTCTTGAGCCTTTCCATTAGATCCATTATTCGGATCTGATGGGATAAATCCAGAGACGCGGTGGGCTCATCCAACAGGATGACCTGTGGCTGCTGGCAGAGCGCCCGGGCAATTAACACACGCTGTTGTTCTCCGCCGCTGAGCTGATCCAGTTTGCGCCGGGCAAGATGGGCGATTTCCGTAAACTGCATGGCTTGCCGGGCAATATCCAAATCGTTTTGAGAGGCAAGACCCAACACTCTCTGATGCGGCGCGCGTCCCAGCAAAACCGTTTCTGCCACCGTGAACGGAAAACCGACTGGCAGCCCCTGGGGGACATACGCCAACGCTTTTGCCAAACGTTTTTGAGAGTAGGTGCCCACCGGTGCTTGAAATATTTCAATCTGACCGGTCTGGATCTTTAAAATGCCGACCATTAACTTGATCAACGTGGTTTTTCCGGCGCCATTCGGTCCGATAACGATAAACATCTCGCCTTGCGGAACCGAAAAAGATAGGTTCCGCAGAACAAATTGGCTGCCGTACGCATAGTTTAGATTTTCAACGACAAAGGTAGATTTCATTTCCGCGACTTTTTTAAGAGTATGATAAAGAGCGGCGCACCGATCAGGGCCGTGATGACCCCGGCCGGCATCTCGCCTTGCTGCGGCAGGGTTCTTGCCAAAAGATCACAAAGCACAAGGTAGGCAGCTCCGCCAAAAAGACACGCCGGGACCAAGATCCGATGATCGGGACCCAGAACCAGCCGCAACAGATGGGGGATGACCAGACCGACAAATCCTACCAGGCCGCTGAAACTGACGGTTGCGCTGACCATAAATGAGGTCGCGACCAGCAAGGTAATGGTTACGGCTCTTATGTTGATTCCCATGGTCAGTGCCATATCTCTGCCCATCATGAGTAGGTTCATTGCATGGGAAAATACAAAAACAATAATAAAACAGGGAATAAGGATTGCGCCGAGTACGATAACCTGCGGAAGGTCAGCCGTTGATAGATCTCCCATCAGCCAGAAGATGATATTGTGAAGCCGGGCATCCTGGGTGATGGAAACCAGGAACATGATTATCGCTGAACAAAAAGCATTGACCATTACCCCGGACAGCAGCAGGGCATCCTTTCGCAGGATTGATTTGCCGGTCGACATGACCAGGATCAGCGCCAGTGTCGCCAGGCTCCCCAGAAAAGATGTGACGCAAATTCCCGGAAATCGTGATAATCCCAACAATATTCCAATAATGGCGCCGATCGCCGAGCCTCCGGAGATTCCCAAAATAAACGGCTCGGCCAGGGGATTTCGGAGCAGCGCCTGAAATACGAGCCCCCCTAAAGACAGGGTGGCGCCGACAACCGTTGCCAGTAGCACCCGGGGCAGGCGGATGCGCCAGACGATACTGTATAATATGGAATCTGATGCATTCGTTGAAAAAAGGGCTGAAAAGACGGACCGCATTCCGCTTTTAGTGGGACCAATGGAAAGTCCCAGTGAAAATGCGATGAACAGGACGGCCAGCAAAATAAGCGAAATCCAGATGAGGCGGGTGATATTATACTGTAAATTTAAAATCACGGTCCATCCTTAAATAGCTCCGGGTGAAGCAACCGGGTCAATATTTCAAGCGCGTCCAATAATCGCGGCGAAGGACGATCGAACACGTCCGAGTTGACCGTATAAATTCGGTTTTTCCGCACAGCCGGCATATCCGATAAACGATTCCAATCCGCCTTGGTTTTTTCAAATGCCCCCGATCGGGACATAGATGTAATAATCAAAACATCCGGAGCGAGAGCCAGTACCTGTTCCTTGCTGAATCGCGGATAAGCGCTGTTGCCTGCCGCAACGTTGATGCCGCCGGCTCGAACAATGAGTTCATTGATAAAGGTATGGGTACCCGCCGATATAATCGGGGAGAGTCCGATCTGGATAAATACGCGCGGTCGGCGATCTATCCTCGCAACGAGGGCATCCACCTTTTGCATCCGGCTTCGCATATCTTCAACCAATGACTTTGCTTTTGCAGAAGCATTAAGGATACCGCCAATTTTTTGGATGGTCTGCATCATCGATCCTAAATTGTGCGGATTTACAGCAAAAACAGGAATATTGAGAGATTGCAGGCGTTCGATGATTTCTTTCGGATTGCCGTCCTTAATGGCAATGCAAAGATCCGGATTTAAGGCAACAATGCGCTCAAGATCCAGGCGCACATAGGAGCCGACTTTGGGCAATCGGGTTGCTTCAGCCGGATAATTACTGAATTGGGTTGTGCCCTTTAAGCGGCCCTGCTGTCCGAGAGCAAATATAATTTCTGTAATACTCGGCGCCAGTGCAACAACTCGCTCGGGGTCATCGGGCACACGAATTTCTCGCCCTAATTGATCTTGCGCCGTTTTGGCCGCAAGCGGCAGGCCACTTGCCAGCATAATTGTGATCGCAGATATTGAAGTTGCAATTATTTTAGGGATCATACTCTTTTGTTATTCTAAGATTAATAATCTCGTAAAAAGTCAGAAAAGCAATCTTTTACGAGAGTGTTTAGTATTTGGTTTTTAGTGTTTAGAATTCCAACAAATTGATATAACGTCACATACGCTTTACTAAACACAAAACACGAAACACTTGATGAATTCGACTTTTTACGAATTCATCAAGATTCGACGCCTACGGTTCAATAAAAAACCCTTCAAGCTAAAGCTGCTTGAAGGGCTGCACCCAGTTTACTTGACCCTTTATTATGTGTTGCCCGGTCTCTGTCGTTCGCAGAGTGAGGCCCTTGTAAATTTGAACATTTTTCAACGGCCTCAAAGCTTTCAAGCTTGAGCAATTTGACAAGGCAGGTCTTCTGGCTCCCCCGCTCTTTCAGCAACCTTCCCATCCCGATTGGTCGAAACAGTGGTGTCCGAGGCTAAAAGAGTTCCCTTTTCGTCTGAGACGAAAAGAGCGGGGTTACAGCGGCGGGACCGCTCCTGAATTTAACAGGATTCCCTATTAAGCTAACGCACCTTATTCCCTGATGTTATCACTTAAGGGAAAAGCCGTTTTTAGTCAAGAAAATTTGGTTGACAAAGATTTCAGGTTCATTTAATTGGGTTTGAAAAATTTGATCAAAAATTTGGTGGTTCCCTTTAATCAAAACTGTTTTGGGGATAATAGGGAAACCGGTGTAAAACCGGTACGGACCCGCCGCTGTAATCGGGGACGAAATCCGCAAGTTGCCACTGGTTCGGTACCAAACGGACCGGGAAGGGGCGGGGAGTAGGTTGATCCGAAAGTCAGAAGACCTGCCATCAGGTTTAGGTTTGAGGAGAAGGTAAATCCTCAAGCGTGGTGATGTTTGTGTTACCACACTTGGGGATTTTTTTATTATTAATCACGAAAACACGAAAACTTGAAAGCACGAAAAATTCAAAATCAGGAACCATCCCAAAGCAGCCGGAGTGGCTTTTAGCCACGATATTTTTAAGTTGGGTTGCCTAAAAATAATTTTTTCGTGTTTTAGATCTTTCGTGCTTTCGTGATAAAAATTAAAAAGGAGATTTATTGGATGCTGAAGATAGCGGAAATTATTGAAGGCATTAAACCCGTTGACCGTAAATGGATTCAAAAAGCACAGGAGCGCACCGCCCGGCTGGTCATGCCCACCCGGGCGCTGGGGCGGCTGCATGACATATCCGAACAGCTTTGCGCAATTCAGGAAACCCTTGAGCCCGCGATACAGCAGAAGGCCATTCTGGTGATGGCCGGCGACCACGGGGTCGTTGAAGAAGGCGTGAGCGCCTATCCCCAGGAGGTTACGCCGGCCATGGTTCAGACTTTTCTTGCCGGCGGTGCCGGGATCAATGCCATTTCACGCCAGGTAGGCGCCGATGTGTGGGTGGTGGATATGGGTGTTATGGCGGATATCGATACCGCCGGGTTGAAGGGCGCTGATCGCCTCCTGGTTCAAAAGCTGGCAAAAGGCACCGCTAATTTTACCGGGGGGCCGGCCATGTCCCGTCAGGATGCGGAAGCGGCAGTCGCAACAGGGTTTCAGCAGGCCGCAAGCCTTTTTGGGCAGGGTACCGACATTCTGGGTACCGGCGATATGGGCATCGGTAACACCACGCCTTCGGCCGCGATCGGTGCGGTTTTAACCGGCGCGACCCTGGAAGAAATGGTGGGGCGGGGGACCGGCGTCGATGACGCCGGAGTGGCGCGCAAGTGCGATGTGGTGCGACGCGGTATTGAATTCAATACGCCCGAACCTGAAGATGGACTGGACGTTTTGGCCAAAGTCGGCGGATTTGAAATCGGCGGCATTGCCGGCGCCATCCTTGCCGGTGCCTTTCACCGGCGCGCCGTTGTTGTGGATGGTTTTATTTCAACGGCCGGCGCGCTGATCGCCCACGCGCTGTGTCCGACAGCTGCAGACTATTTATTTGCCGGGCACATCTCGGAAGAGCCCGGTCATCGCCTTATGTTACAGCATCTGGGGCTTGAGCCCATTCTTGATCTGGGAATGCGTCTGGGGGAAGGAACCGGCGCGGCCCTGGCGATGAGCGTCATGGAAGCCGCCGTTCGAATGTTTAAAGAGGTGTTAACGTTCGAGGAGGCCGGCGTCGCGAATAAGCAGTGAAGACAGAGGACAGAAGACCGAGGCGCAAAAACATATATATGGAATCAGCTATAGTGACCTGACCTATACTTGCGTTTGCAGAATCGAAAGGTGAGTAAAAAAATCGGCTGATGACATGATATCCAAAACTTTTTGTCTCACGCAAAATTAAGGATTATTTGGAGATAGCAGAGTGTTAAATGAATATATGCAACATATCGAATTTTTCTGTCTTTGGTCAAACCAAGGTCCTGAAAGCGCGGTTTTCGCTAAATAAAGAGGGCAAATCCATGGGCCCGGATTCGCCCTCTTTTTCGTAAATTTGACCTTAATACTTCTTTAAGTCACATATAAAATCACACTATCAAAATTTATCTTGTACAATAAGCAAGGTTTCGCCATTCAGAATTATCACACGGATTATCCACTTCGCCAGAATCATGAGAGCCTCCACCAAAATGCCCATTATGGTCATCACCGTAACCGTTTCTATTACTTCCACGTGAATTAGCGCTTGGTGCCGAATTAGCGACTGATCCCGAATTGGCGGCTGGTCCCGAATTAGCGCTTGGTGCCGAATTGGCAGCTGATCCTGAATTGGCGCTTGGTGCCGATCCCGGACTCTGTCCTCTGTCTTTGCTATGACCTATGCCTTGGCCTTTGCCCGGTCCATTTCCCGGACCATTATCATAACCATGGCCTTTGCCGTTATTCCCACCTTTGCCCGTGCCATGTGCATAAGACAAGTTAAAAGATAGATCGGCTGTAATTGATGTAAAAACGAAGACAGCAACTAACAGCATCGCAAACAATTTTAATAATTTCATATATTGGTTCCTTTTCGTTTTTTTGTAGAAATGATCCGGATTGCTTCTTCCATAGTGGCGACACCTTTTAGTATCCATTTCAGCGTTGCTATGGAACGGGAAGCAGGATTTTAGCCTGCAATTCTAACTGCATAGAGTGTGCCAATAATTAGAATTAATAAAAGCTGAATGAAATCAGAATAATAGGTTGATTATGAGGTTGGAGAAATAGTTATTAGGTTTTGTAGATATGTAGAAATATAAACAATCCTGTGGAAAAAAAGTGCTATTTTATAGGGCATATGGGGAAGACGGCGACCTATTAAGCGGAATGCATTTTGCCATTCGTCGAGCGTGACGTTACGTTGTGATTTATTGATAATACATGCAGTTCAGCAATATTGCAGATATCATTTCTGGCGGTTGTGAAATTAATTAAATCTTTAATTTAGTTTTTGTACAATTATTTCCTACCGCCCACAATTTTTTAGGCTATGATTTATTTTTTAGGTTCTCTGACTTCTGACCTCTGTCATCTGTCTGCTGAATTTTGCCTTCTGTCGCTTAAGTTTTGCCGCCTATCCGTTACGCGCTGTCTTCTCTCATCGGTTCTCTGGTGATTGCCCGCCGGCGCATTTTTTCGTTCTTCTGACATGTCATGCTGATGTGGATATGTCCCTAATTCATGGGCATGAACGTGTTCATGGAGGTGTACTTCTTTATCCAGAAGGATCTTGCCGTCCGCCATCGTGTAAACGGCGTCAACGATTTCGGCCAGAAAATCAAAATCATGCGAAATAAGCAGATACGAAAGATTTATGCCGGACATAATTTCTTTGAGCCGGGCTTTGGTCTTCATATCCAGACCATTGATGGGTTCGTCCAGGAGTAGAATTTCAGGTTCCATGGCCAAAACCGTTGCCAGAGATACAAGACGTTTTTCGCCGCCGGACAACTTAAAGGTGATGCGGTTTTCAAATCCGTCCAAACCAAGAAAGGCCAGCGTTTTTTGAGCGATCTGGATGGCTTCGTTTTTGGATTTGCCCAGGTTCAAAGGCCCGAATGCCACGTCTTCCAGTACGGTGGGGCTGAAAAGCTGATCGTCTGCGTCCTGAAAGAGCAAGCCGATACGACGGCGAACGTCTGCAAAATCTTTTTCGTCCCGGGCGGGCTTGCCGAAAATTTCGATCCGACCTGCGGTAGGTTTTAGCAGCCCCATAATGAGGTGCAGCAGGGTCGTTTTACCGCTGCCGTTGGGTGCAATCAAGCCGATTCGGTCTCCCCGGTGAAAGTGAAAGTCGAGGTTGGCAAGAACCTGAGGTCCCCCGAAATAACTGAAAGATATTCCTTCAAGATTTATGAGTAAATCATTCCTATCCATTTGACAGTTCCAATGTGACCAGCCCGACAATGATTGCTGTCATTATAATCGCAAATGCCCGGCTTGCAGAGCCGATTTGGAATTCCTGCAGGCTGTAGAATTTGCCTTTAAATCCCCGGCAGAGCATGGCCTGGTGAACCCTTTCGGCCCGAGCGACCGAGCGCACAAAGAGCATGCCGATGACGAATGCAAAGGTACGATATGTATTTATGTTTGTGCCGGGCTGGAAACCGCGAATTTTCGCAGCACGCAAAAGACGTTTATATTCCTGTTCGATAACAAATATATACCGATAGGTCATCAACAACAGATGCACCAGTTTATCGGGCACCCGAAGCCGGTGAAGCGCATGGCCCAGCGTTGCAAACGGCATTGTTGCAATCAGGGCGATAAAAGCCAGTAAAATGGCGTTTGATTTTAAAGTGATCCGAGCCGCGAGGGTGACACCCGGGCGGTGAATGGCCAAAGAACCGATGCGGGTCAGGACTTCCCCATGGAAGGTAAACGGCAGAATAACCCATAAAAGAAAGATCAGTGCATTGACAATCACCATGCGCTTGAGAACTTCCTTTATATCGACCCGTGCAATGAAGACCAGAATCGATGAGAAGAACAACGCGACGATTAAAACCGGGAATCGGTATGCAAGGGCGATCACGAATGCGTACGCTACAGTTAAACCGACCCGAATTCTGGGATCAAGCCTGTGAATCATCGAGTCTCCAATGGCAAAGGGTTCACTTATCATAATGATATATTATGTGCAGTTTTGGATCGCGGCTGGAAGCCGCTCCCACAGGCGAATAGGATCAGGTGGGAGCGGCTTCCGACTCGGCTGAGCTCGTCGCAGGCCAGCCGCGATATAACTCGTTGAGGGCCTAATACACAAATTGTCTCTGCCCGTTTGTTTTGATTATTATGCTTTCTTTGTCCGTCTGCGGATATATGCCGCGATTCCCGCCAGGCCCAGGATGCAACCAATACCGATAAGAATATCTGCCACAGCGGGGCTTTTCTTCTGGATCTGCTTTTTTTCAGCGGCGGGCATTTCAATCTCACTGACCGGAATTGTCCATTCCGCCCGGTGTCCCGTGCCGGCTATTAAAACGATTTTCAAATCGGTCTTTTTAGGGACTTTAAACGAAAAATTACCCTGTCCGTCTGTGGTTCCCTTGACGAGCTCATTCCCCTGTGGATCGGTAACGATGATTTTACCTGCCTTTACTTTTTTGCCGCCGCTGAATGTGCTTTCCACATAGACGTTATCTCCCTCAACCCAGGCAAAGAGATTGACCCGGTGGGCTTCCGCGTGATCAAAACCGAGAAACAATGCAAATAAGAAAATGGTTGTTTTCAGTATGAATGTTTTCATAACGGGATCTAAAATATACCTGCTATAAGCATCACTTTGTTGGCCGTCAAATCCGCTAAAGAAGATTGACCATATGCGCACCTTATCGCGGGGATTGATCGTGGTGCGAAAAGCCGGGCAGCATTGTCGGTTGCACTTTTTTTAAAAAGGCCACGCATAACGCCGTAACAATGCCCTCAATGATCATCACCGGAATATGGGCCACAATTACGATGGCCGAAACTTCGAAAAAGTTTTCCTCGGTAAATACCAGGGCCAGACCCAAAATAATAGCGCTCAGAAATACGGATAAAAAACCACAGGCAAAGGCTGCTGTGAGCGCCAGGGTGGTATTTTTATGAAGAAAGGGACTGAAAACCAGATAGCAGAGAACTGCCGGCAGGGCCATAATCATCGTGTTGACCCCTAAAGCGGTAATACCCCCGAATTGAAACAACACCGCCTGAAGCACGAGGGCCACCAGGATGGCCGGAAAGGCGGCCCAGCCGAGCAACAAGCCCACCATCCCGTTGAGAATCAGATGGGCATTGGAAGGTCCGATGGGGACATGAATCAAGGAAGCCACAAAAAACGCTGCCGAAAGCATGCCGGCCTGGGCGATGCGGTCATAATCGAGTTTTTTTAAGCCAATGGCCGTTCCGGCAGCCGCCAAAGCTCCGCCGGATATGAGAACGGGTCCGGACAATACGCCTTCTGAAATATGCATAAAAGCTGCTCCTTATTTATGTGGGAGCGGCTTTCAGCCGCGATAATTATTGCCAGCCGTGAAATTTGACCCAGATCACGGCGCCGATTTCCACATCTTTGTCGATCCCATTATGCTGCAATTTGAAATCTGCCGGACTTAAAGCGGCAAAACCCCACCAGCCGGCTTTGGGCGCTGCGTAGGTAAATACACCATTTTTGTCGGCCTTGATTGTTTGGGTGATCATGTAAGGGGTTGGCGCGGTATATCTGCCGTCTGTGTTATAGTATTCTACCTCCACCTCAGCAAACGGAACGGCTTCTGCGTTTAGTTTGACGATGCCCTGAAATACATTACCGGCATACAGGCCAAAAGGTTTTGACAGGGGGACAATTTCGGTTTTTAATCCGATTTCCGCATCCCAGCCTTCATCATCGCCGAAAGCCGTTACGACCGTCTTTGTGTAATGAACAATAAACGTGTCTTCAGCAGGCTCCCAGTATGGCTGGGGCTCCATGTAAAAGATATAGACACCGGGGCGTTTGATTTTAAATTGAGCCGACCAGGCCGTTTGCCCCATTACCCTGGTTTTTCTTAAGCTTGCAAGCAGATCATAATTTTTACCCTCGCTGAGCACGCTGAACATTTTAGGGCTCAGCAATTCCATGCCCTGGCCGTCGAAAGGATGCGAAAACGATAGGGTCAGGGTCACCGTCCGGTCGTCACCTTGCAGAACCATGGAATCGGACGGGATAATCATGCCAAAGTGACCCAATGCCGGGGCTGTTCCCACCAGTAAATTTAGGATGATACATCCTAAAATCGTTCTTTTTCGCATATTATCTCCTTTCACCGGATCGCGCCATTTGAACATAGAAGCCGCACATCCAAATTTGTGCTTGATGCCTTACATGCAAGGTATTGAAACCTAACACTTAAGGGCGCAAAAAGTAAATGAAATTTATAGGCAAGCCAATTTCAAACCGGTTGCTATTTTTCAACCCCGCCCCCGGCTAAAGCATCTTGACTTGGGCTTGAAAAGACCTTATCTATCTCGAAATATGAAGCAGAAAATTGAAAAACTAATCCGACGGGCCATTCAAAAAGCCCACCAGAAGGGCAATTTGCCGTCTGCCGACTTTGTAGAGGCCGAGGTCGAAGAGCCCAAAGCCGACGCCCATGGTGACTTTTCGACGAATATCGCCATGGTGATGGCATCTGCTCAAAAAATGGCGCCGCGTAAAATCGCCGAAGTAATTACCCGCCATATTCAGGATCCGGAAGGAATACTTGAAAAAACCGAAATAGCCGGGCCGGGATTTATTAATTTTTTTTTAAAAACATCGGCCTGGCATCCGGTTCTGCATGAGATTCACGAGGCGGATACGCGTTACGGCGCAACGGACATCGGTAAAGGACAAAAATTCCAGGTCGAATTTGTCAGCGCCAATCCCACCGGCCCGCTGCATGTCGGTCATGGCCGCGGGGCCGCAGTGGGGGACGCGGTCGCCAATATCCTGGCTTTTTGCGGTTATGATGTTGAGAAAGAATATTACATAAATGATTCCGGCCGGCAGATCCACACCCTGGGGCGATCCGTATATTTGAGATACAAAGAGATGCTCGGCCGAAAAGTTAAATTTCCCGACGAATGCTATCAGGGGGTTTACATTCGCGATCTGGCGGCCGAAATTAAAATGGAAAAAGGCGATGCGCTTTTAAGCCAATCCGAAGAAGATGCCCTTATGATCTGTGCGCGCTTTGCGGCCGAAAAAATATTGGCCGGCATTCGGGAAGACTTAAAAACGTTTGGCATCGAGTTTGACCGCTGGTTCAGCGAACAGAGCTTATATGATTCCGGCCGCGTGGATGAAATTCTTGCTAATTTTCGCAACCAGGGAATTATTTACGAAAAAGACGGGGCTTTGTGGTTTAAAACCAGTGATTTCGGAGATGAAAAGGATCGGGTGGTCGTAAAGAATACGGGGGAAACAACTTATTTTGCATCCGACATTGCCTATCACCAGGACAAGTATGATCGCGGGTTTGAAAGGGTGGTTGATGTATGGGGAGCGGATCATCACGGGTATATCCCCAGAATGAAAGCAGCGGTCGAGGCTTCCGGACATCGGCGCGACCAGTTTGATGTCATTTTGGTGCAGCTGGTGAACCTGCTCAAGGCCGGTGAGCCGGTGGCCATGTCGACCCGGGCCGGCAAATTTGAAACCTTAAAGGATGTTATCGATGATGTGGGTCCGGATGCCGCCCGCTTTATATTTCTGACCCGTCATTATGAAAGTGCCCTTGATTTTGATCTGGAAGTCGCCAAGCAAAAGAGCAATGACAATCCGGTTTATTACGTTCAATACGTGCACGCCCGCATCTCAAGCATTGTGCGCAAAGGAAAGGAGCGGGGAACGCCCGAGGTTTCCTGGGATGATCAGGCCGTTGCACGATTGGAAAGACCAAAAGAAATCGATCTGATTAAAACCCTGGCGCGTTATCCCGATGTCCTGGCAGGAAGCGCCAAAAGCATGGAGCCCCACCACGTTACCTATTACCTGATGGACCTTGCATCCGCCTTCCATACTTACTACAATAAGCATCGTGTCTTAAGCGATGATCTGCAATTGCAATGCGGCAGACTCAATCTCGTTTTGGCGGTTCAAAAAGTCATTCGCAACGGTCTGACGTTGTTGGGTGTCTCGGCCCCGGACAAAATGTAAAACCGGTTTAATTTGATGGATGAAATTAAGTGAGAAAAAGGAATAAACGCAAATCACCGGAATTTAAGAAACCCTTTATCGTCCTGACCCGCAGAAAAATTGCAGGCTGGGTCTTTATCCTTTTTTTTCTATGTGCCTGGATGTTTGTTCTTGGCATATTGGTCGGCCGGGGCACGGCTCCGGTTAAATTTGATATTGCGGCGTTTGAAAAGAAAACAGAGACGTCAAAAAAAGATGATCCCGGGCAGCAAGAAAACGTGCCGGCCGACAAAGATTCCGATGCCCTAAAGGATAAGACAAAACTCGAATTTTATGAAGCCCTGAAGGAAAACTCCGAAGATACAAAAGTCCCGGTGCTTGAGAAGCCGGAGGTTATCCAGCAGAAGATCCAACCGCCGGCCAAAGAAACCGTTTCCCCTAAACCGCCAGAGACCACTCCCCAAGAGCCTGCGCCCGCAAAACCCGTTTCCCCAAAAACCGGGTCACAAAAATCCGAGGCGGTTAAACCCTCTCAAAAGGATGCAGCGCCAGAGCAAAAGGCTGCTGCTGTCGAGAAAACCCCTGCCTCCGGGCCCCTGTATACCATTCAGGCGGCTTCCGTTAAAAATGAAAAGGACGCGGATCAGTTGGTCCAAAAACTTAAAGAAAGCGGCTACCCCGCCTACCGGGCGATCGGCAAGGTACCGGGGAAAGGTATCTGGTTTCGGGTCAGAATTGGAGAATATAACAGCAAAATCGAGGCCCGTCGAACGCTGGACAAGTTGAAGAAACTCGGCTTGAAACCGATCTTGTTAAAGAAATGAGCCTTCAGCCTCCAAAGCAAATGGAGATTTCCGGGAGGGGTGACGGGAGAACTTAAATGAAAATAACCAAAGAAGAAATTTTACATGTTGCCCACCTCGCACGCCTGGATCTTGATGCGGAATCTATTGAAAAATTCGCCGGCCAAATTGACGAAATTCTGGGATACATCGAGAAGTTGAACCAGGTCGATACCCAAAACATAAAACCGACATCGCATGCCATCTTTCTGACCAATGCGTTTCGCGAAGATAAGCAACGTGAACACATCGATCGCGAGCTGGCCCTGGCCAATGCGCCTGAAAAGGAACACGGCAGTTTTGTTGTTCCTAAAGTCGTCGGATGATGCATTTGAAAAAGGCCCCCTTTTGCCCAATTTCTGTGTCAAGCTCCGGTTTTAATCCTCGACATACAATCAAGTATGCCTGCGGTTAAAATCCTCGCTTTCCTTGAAATTGAACAAAATTGAACCTTTTTCAAACGCATCATATAAAATGTCATCAAAAGAAAAGAAAAAATGAAAAGGCGCTATGGAATTATTTGAGTTAACGATAGAAGCGGCCCACCGGTTATTGAAAACCAAAAAAATATCCGCCGTCGAGCTGACACAGGCGGTTTTGGATCGCATCAACACGATCGAAGCTAAGGTAGATGCGTTCCTTACGATTTCGGAAAAAACGGCGATGGAACAGGCCAGAGAAGCGGATCAAAAGATAGCCGGTGGCCAGTGTGAGCCGCTGACCGGAATTCCGCTTGCCGTTAAGGATGTGATCTGCACCCGGGGAATCCGAACCACCTGTGCCTCTAAAATACTGGAGAATTTCATCCCCCCTTACAGTGCTACGGTTATTGAGAAGCTAAGGCGTGACGGGGCGGTGATTTTAGGGAAGACGAACATGGATGAATTTGCAATGGGCTCATCCACTGAAAACTCCGGCATGAAAAATACGCGCAATCCCTGGGATTTAAACTGTGTCCCCGGCGGGTCCAGCGGGGGGTCTGCGGCGGCCGTCGCCGCCGATATGTGCCTGGGGGCTCTGGGATCGGATACGGGGGGCTCTATTCGCCAGCCGGCGTCATATTGCAGCACGGTGGGGATGAAACCGACCTACGGGCGGGTATCGCGATTTGGTCTTGTGGCCTTTGCTTCGTCTCTGGATCAGATTGGTCCGCTGACAAAGAATGTGGCGGATTGTGCCATCATGCTGAACACAATTGCCGGTTATGATTCTGCAGATTCTACCTCTGTTCCCGAAGATGTACCCGATTATACGACCGCATTGCAAAAGGGCTTGAAAGGCGTGCGGGTGGGCATCCCCAGGGAATACGCCGCCGCCGAGGGGATGGCTCCTGAAGTCTCGAGGGCAATTGATAATGCGCTGCAGATCTTCGAGGATATGGGGGTTGAGAAGATTGACGTCTCGTTGCCGCACACCGAATACGCCGTTGCCGCGTACTATGTAATTGCGCCTTCGGAGGCAAGCTCAAACCTGGCGCGCTATGATGGTGTCAAATATGGTGTGCGGGATAAAGATCAAAACGACATGATTAAAATGTATCGAAGCACGCGTTCAAACGGATTCGGTCCCGAAGTTCAGCGGCGCATCATCATCGGGACGTACTGCCTTTCCGCCGGCTATTACGATGCCTATTACGGCAAAGCCTCCCAGGTGAGGACCCTTATTATCGAAGATTTTCATAAGGCCTTCGAGATCTGTGATTTGATATTATGTCCGGTGGCGCCGACGCCGGCGTTTAAGATCGGTGAGAAAGTCGATGACCCGCTGACGATGTATTTAACCGATATTTTCACTTTGTCAGCGAATCTGGCCGGGATTCCGGGCATATCAATACCCTGCGGGTTTTCTGGAGAAGGGCTTCCGATCGGGCTGCAATTAATGGGCAGCCATTTTAACGAAGCAATGCTTTTAAAGGCCGCCTATAATTTTGAACAGGCCACGGATTTTCATAAAAAAAAGCCCGGTTTATAGCTTGGCGCCATAAATCGGGCTTTTTTGTCCGTCGTCAGTTGTCCGTTGTTCGTTGCATGATTCCTCTGAGGAAAAATAGTGGCAATTGAATAAAAAGCTTTTAACAACGGACAACAGACGACTAACAACAGACAAATGACAATTTCCAACCAACAGATGGGGACCCTCCATGACCACTGTTCAGCCGCAAGGTGAAGATTTAAGAAAAGCCGTCAAATGGATTTCCGAAGAGCGCCAGTACAACCCGGGGCAAAAGCTTTCAGCGCTGATTGAAAAGGCATGTTTGAAATTCGACCTGTCGCCGATGGATGCCGAATATCTTTTTAATTTTTTGAAACAGAAAAAGAAATAAAAGTTCGTGGCCGGAGGCCACTCCCACTCATATTGTCATCTTTCATGATGTGGGAGCGGCTTCCAGCCGCGAAAACAAATAGGCTTTTATCGCTATAGTTGGGACCAACGATGGCAAAAATTAAGGTACTGCCGGAAAACCTATCCAACAAAATCGCGGCCGGCGAGGTTGTCGAGCGGCCGGCTTCGGTGGTCAAGGAGCTGGTTGAAAATGCGCTGGATGCCGGGGCCACCCGTGTGATCATTGAGGTGGAAAAGGGCGGCCAGTCCCTGATTCGGGTGTCCGACAACGGCGCCGGCATGCGACGCGATGATGCGCTTTTAGCCATAGAACGCTACGCGACCAGCAAAATTTCCACGGACGACGATTTGTTTGCCATCCGCACCCTGGGATTCCGCGGCGAAGCGCTGCCCAGCATTGCCGCGGTCTCCCGCTTTGCATTGATCACCCGCGATAATACGTCAGATGCCGGCACCCAGATTATCGTTGACGGCGGAAAAATCAAAAATGTCGCCGAGATCGGCGCTCCGGAAGGGACAATGATTAGCGTCAAACAGCTGTTCTTTAATACACCGGCAAGAAGGAAATTTCTGAAAACGGTCGGCACCGAAATGAGCCATATCGCCGATATCGTTGCCCGAATGTCCCTGGGCCATCCGGAGATTCAGTTTCGATTGATCCATAACAATAAAGTTGTCAAGAGCTGGCTCCCTGTATCTCAACATCTTGACCGGGTTGTGGATGTGCTGGGCAAAGATTCGCGGCCGGATCTTCACCCGGTCGAATTTAACCGCGACGCAGTTTCGATTTCAGGCTGGATCAGCTCTCCCAAACTGACCCGGCGGACATCCACAGGGCTTTACATTTACGTAAACGGCCGGTTTGTCCGCGACCGCACCATTCAACACGGCGTATTTCAGGGGTATGCCCAACGCCTGGTCAAAGGGCAGTTCCCGATCGCCGTTGTCTTTATCCGGGTCCCTTTCGAGCAGGTGGATGTCAACGTTCATCCGACCAAAAATGAAGTTCGATTTGTGGACCCCCACCAGGTGCATGACACGGTAAAAAGCGCCATTGCACAGACGCTTTATGAAATTGATAGACTCAATTGGGGGCCGCAGAGACAAGCGTCTCAAAAACCCCCACAGATTTTTGAGTCGCGTGCAACTTTCAGACCTGCCGGAGAAGGGGCGGTTAAAGATGATTTCGGATTTCGGATTTCGGATTTCGGAATTAAGGACAGCGAACAGAAGACTGCTGACGGCGGGCAGAGACAACCGCAACTGATTTCTGAAAGCAAAGGCTTCAGCGCTTTGCGGGTTGTCGGCCAGCTCCACAACCTTTATATCGTTTGTGAATCGGACGGTGGCCTGGTGCTCATCGACCAGCATGCGGCCCACGAGCGCATTTTGTTTGAACAGCTCAAACAGCGCAGTAACGATCGGCCGGCGGCCGCCCAGAAGCTTGTGGTTCCCGAAACCCTGGAGCTCAATTTCAGGGAAGCGGAAATTCTGGGACAGATGCTTCCGGAATTAAAGAATCTGGGATTGGAGATCGAGCCGTTCGGGAAAAACACATTTGTTGTTAAGGCCGTACCGGCGTTGCTTGCCGGGCTGGATCTGCGGCCCATGATCTATGAAATCGTGGAGAAAACTGCCGCGGACGGCAATTCACCGGGTCTGGAAAATATGCTGGATCGGTGTCGAATGGTGATGGCCTGCCATGGTGCCATCCGGGCCAACCAGCAGCTCAACGGCAAACAGATCAGGGAACTGCTCCATCAGCTGGATGAATGCGAGAACCCCTCCCATTGTCCCCACGGCCGTCCGAGCTGGATCCGATGGGACCTGGGCACCCTGGAGAAGTTGTTTAAACGGACGCCATGACCAATGCTGCCAATCAGAGGCATCTGCGCCTGCTGGAGCATTTTTTTGAACACGTGGATTCCGGCAAGCTTTTCGATTCGACCGATTCGACCTATTTCCGGCGGCTGCGGGATGAAATCTGGGATGCCCTGATCCAGCTTCTGGTGTGGCAACGCTCTTTTCTGGAAGCTGAAAGGGGACTTGACTGGCCCTATGCGGGTTTCAGGCAGCGGATTTCTTTTTTCGAAGAATCGGCCCGGAAGCATACCGACCCCTTTGTCCGGAAGCAGGCCTGCCTGTTTCTGGCGCGGTTGCCCTTTCCCCGGCAGTGGCGATGGCTGGCGCGGACCCAGGATAATTTTGGGACCGACCCCGAAATCAAAGCGTTTTTGAAGCTCGAAGCGCAGCGGATCAAGGCGAAGCTTAACAAAAAGAAACAAAAGCGATATCTGCTGCGCCATTTTTGCCAGATCCTCAAAAAGCCCCGCCTGCCCGAAGAAAAAGGGATCCTGCGAATTTTTTCACTGCCATACCTGTTTGTCGATCCTGAGCTCCTCAAGGCGCTGAACCGTCTTTATTTCCTTTATGTCGAGCCGCCCTGGGGTATCGTTTTCCGGCATGCCTGGCTGCGACCTTTTGCCACCCTTGCCGATCCGACCCTTTTCGGATTGAATGGCGAAGAAGATGCCGCATTTATGCGCAGTCAGCCCGGGATTCTAACCACCGCGCTGGCCCATGCCGATTTTATGCAGGACGACAAAACCCTGGATTTTGAGCAGGAGAAACGCTTTGATCTTATTTTCAACGCGAGCTTTGACGAAATGCCGCGCAAACGGCACGCCACCATGCTGGAATTAATGCAGCATCCGCGGTTACGTCATGCGACGGCGCTTTTCATCGGGCGCGGTGAACCGCACAATGTCGATGCCTTCAAGCAGCAAGTCCAGGCAGCCGGATTATCTTCCCGTGTGACCGTCAAGGGCAATCTGCTGCGCGAGGACGTGCCCGGGCATTTAGCGCAATGCAAAATCGGCGTGCAGATCTCTTTGCACGAAAATGGCTGCCGCAGCATTGTTGAGTATTTGCGGTCCGATCTTCCCTGTGTTATCTCCACCGCCATGGCCGGCGTTAATCCGGCGATGATTAACACCCGGACCGGAATTGCCGCACCGGACCGCTGCCTTGCGCGGGCCATTTCAACAGCGCTTGCGCAGCGGGAAAAATTTAGGCCGCGCGACTGGTTTTTAACCCATTCCGGCAGCATTAATTCCAGCCGCAAGTTAAACGATCAACTCAAAGCCATATTTGTCGAGCGGGGCTATTTGTGGGGGGAAGACATTGTAGCGCTTGCAAGCAGCGGTGCCAACCGGTATGCGAATAACTCACACTATGAGCGCTTTCGAGCGCAATTTGAAGAGCTGCTGAAAATTTTTCACCAGCAGCCTCATATGCCGATGCCGCTTGATGCCGATTGACCGCTGAAAATTTATTTTTTTAAACTCCAGGTTACGATGTAGCTTTTAGGCTCGGCGATGGGGCTATCGGATCTGGCCGTCACTGCGAACACGAGTTCATCTGTTCCGTCGTTATCCAGATCGTTGATGTCATAGTCGCTGATGTATCCGGTAAATTTGCGTGTTTTCCACTGGCTGCGAAGTCCGACATTGTCCCAGACGAGAGCTTCAAAATGCCCGTTGATATATTTTCGGTATCGCTGGAAAATCCCGCGGCTAGCGTCGTGGTTTATTAAAACGATCACCTCATTTTTCTTATCCTGATCCAGGTCGGTTACGAATATCCGCTGTTGGAGGTAAAGCCCCTTGAGTGCGGATCGATCGACGAGTTGGCCTTCTGCCTTCTTTTCTTTCATGTCGGCCGGAGACAATAGGTAAATATTGCTGCCGCCGTAGGTTTCGCTGCTAGTCCATGCTTCTTGACCGTCTTTGTCCAGTATGCTGAGGGTGTTGTTCTCCCTGATTGCAAGAACCGAAGCCTGCCCCTGATTTAGCACATCTCCAAACGTCAAACCATACACGCGCACCCAATTCGGGAGGTGGTGTTTATTTTCAGGTACATAGCGGACGTTGTCCCATCTCAGGGTGTATATCGGACCTGAAAAGGCGTCGGTGAATCCCCCTTTTTGTCCCAAAAGAATCGGCAGTGCCGTTTTGGATTCTTTGACGACCCGATAATACCAGTTTTCATTCTCTGTCAGGGTTTTAAATTCGGTTCCATTCCATTCCAGCACAAAAGACCTGAGTCTGTTGGTTTCGGAGAGGCTGGTCACAAATATTTCAGCGACTCCGTTGTCGTTGATGTCCGCGACGTCGACACCGATAAAAGTGTCCGGACTTTCGACGCCGATACCGATTAGACTGTCCGAACGGGCTCCCTGGATTTCGGCTTTTTTTGTAAACCGGCGATTCGCATACTGGTAGATAAAAATTTCTTTAGCGCTGATAAAAACGGCTTCGTTGATTTTGTCGCCGTCCACATCGCCGATGGCAAATCCTTTTATTTCGATTTTGAAAGTTTGGGTTTTCCAAAGCACACTGGTCACTTCACCGGACGAAGGCGTATCCTCCGGATCCATGATTGCCACTCCGGCCTCTTTATCCAAAAGTTTTTCCGGATGCACGCGGCTGGTGTCACCGCTTTCCGGTTTCGGGCTGCTCGGGGCAGCCGGTGGCGGGGCTGGGCGGGTCTTGCGGCCGAACACTTCTTCTTTGATGCGGTCGGCCAAAAGATTGATGTGGGAGATGGCCTCGCCCTGGGTGTTGCCGACCTCTGAAAAAGTGAGCAGCGCTTGTTTTTGGCGCATATCAAAAAAACGGGCGTCGGTGCTGATGCTATTTCCCAGAACCGTCAGACTTCCGAGCAATACATAATCTGACGCGCTTTTGGCACCCAAGGCGAATGCCGCCGCCGCATCGATGGTCTCGGGTATTTCTTCTGTTTTGAGGCTTGAATCGGTCCTGCCGACAACCACGATCTTATCCTTTAAGGCCAGACGGGATGCGAGCATGTCGGCCAGCCCTTTTTTTAAATAGGCCAGATCCTTATCCGCATGGATGTTGAAAGGCAGTATCAGCACTCTGGCCGGTTCGGCGGCTGAGGTGCTGCCGATCGAAACCAGAACCAGCAGGATGATGATTGAAAATACGGATGCGGTCTTTTTTTTGATATGCAATGCTGCGCTCCTGTAAATGGGCAATCATACCGCCGTGAGTTTTTTATCAAAAAGGACTTGCGCTGTCCGGCGCGAATGTGCTTAAATCAAAAAACCAGCTGCCGACATGGGCTTTTTTGAATAGACCATATCGTAAACAATGTCAATAAAGGGCTGGTACGGTGTCGTTTTTTTAAAAAAACGCTTGACAGGACATTTTTTTGGTTGATAGAATTCTTTAATTTCAGGTGGATACCTGTACACATATGGAAGGGGGTGATGCGGGAAGAAGCGGACAAACACTTAACACATGGTAATTATTAGGCTAATTATTAATCTTAAATTCCGTTAAGGAGGAAAACCAAGATGAAGAAATTATTGGTACTAAGTTTGGCTGTCGTGATGGTCGTGGCCTTCACGCTGCCGGCCTCTGCTTTTGAGAGCGTATTCGGCGGCTACTGGCGCACAAGGGCGTATTCACAGCAAAGTTTCAATGGCGATGACAATCCCGGGAGTGATATAAGCCGGGTCGATACCAGAACCCGTCTGTATTACACTGCAATTCTCAACGACAACCTCAAGTTCATCAACCAGTTCGAGACCAATGTGGAATGGGGTGATAATGTCGGCGGTGATGCCGGTGCGGACGGTACGGGTATAATCAGAGTTAGAGCTTCCTATGTCGATGCCACCATGGGTGCGATCAGGGCAACGATCGGTATCCAACCCTGGGAGCAGGCCCGCGGTTTTATCTTTTCCGACCAGGTCAGTGGCATCGTTTTGTCCACTAAATTTGGAGAGACCCTGGTTCCCTTTAGCTGGACGAAACAAAGTGAGGGCAACGTCGGTGTTACCGATTTTAATCCTAAGGACATCGATGTGTTATCGCTATATCCCGTGTTTAATTTCGGTGAGTCCTTCAGCTTGAATCCGTTTATCGTCTTTGCTTACTCGGACCATGGTGAAGAAAATTCAACCAACCCGTTATCGACCTATGGTGCGAATGCCGCCTTCCCCGGTGCTTTCAGGAACAACGATGGCCTCAATGTCTACTGGATCGGCGCCAATGCGGATGCCACCCTGGGGGCCTTTAATCTCTGGGCCACTGCTATCTATCAGGGCGGTGAACTTAAAACGGACGACAACGGAGTTGATAATATCGATGTTAAAGCCTGGTTGGCTGCCGTCGGCGCCAGCGTGCCTTTAGGGCCTGCCAGCCTGCACGGGCAGTTTTTCTATGCATCCGGGGATGATGATGCGGATGACGATGATTTCGAAGCATTTTTCGGTATTGACGGAAGAGCCCGGGGTTGGAGTTACTACTGGGCTGAAATCATGGGTAACGGCCGCTTTGACTCGCAACTGTCAGCAGGCTCAACCGCAAATCCGTCCAACCTGTGGGCCGCCAACATTGGTGCGACCATCAAGCCGATGGAAAAATTGTCGCTGACCGGTGATTTGTGGTATGCCGCGCACCCTGAAGACGACTTCACTACCGATGAGAAAAATCTGGGCGTCGAAGTTGACCTGGTGGCGACCTACCAGCTGGTCGAAGGCATGAGCATCGATCTTGTCGGAGCCTACCTGTTTGCCGATGATGCGACTGCGACAGATGATAACGGCAACAAGGAAGATCCTTGGGAAGTGGGTACGCGACTGCAAATCAGCTTCTAACCGATGCTGTCGTAACTTCATAACCCAGGAATCAATCTGTAAAAACAAAAACCGGAAGGGGTAACCCTTCCGGTTTTTTTTACTCCCCAAATCGCCATCTTTAGCACCCGATAAGAAAATGATTTTGGTTCCGGAGTTTAAAAAAACGCGGATAGGCTGGAAAGCTATAAGGCTGGGAAGCTTGCAGACTTGAAAGCACGAAAGCGTCCGGGCTTTCTGACCTTCCAGCCTTCAAGCTATGAGCGATCAGATATTTTGAGCCTCCCAGCTTTCTGGCCTACTTGCTACGAGCTATTTTACCAGACACCTGAAAACTGAAACCATAGCCATTAAGACTGTTGCAGCTTCTTTTTCAATATCTCATTTACCATTTTTGGATTTGCTTGACCGCGAGTCTCTCTCATCACCTGGCCGACAAAAAATCCCAGCAATTTGGCTTTGCCGCTTTTATAGGCCTGGACTTCCGCCGGGTTAGCGGCCAAAATCTTGGAGACGATGTCATCGATGGCGCTTGAATCGGATATTTGAACGAGTCCTTGTTCTTCAACAATCTGATGGGCAGATTTGCCCGATTCGGCCATTTCATCGAATACGCCTTTTGCAATTTTGCCGCTGATGGTCCCATCGTCAACGAGTTTGAGCAGTTCGGCCAGATCCGAGGCTGAAATGGGCGCTTGGTCGATGGATTTTCCTTTGGCGTTTAACAGCCCCAGCAATGATCCCATAATCCAGTTGCTGACCGCTTTGGGCTGATTAAATTTCTGCAAACACGCCTCGAAATAATCTGCCAGCTCCCGGTCGGAAGTTAAAATATCCGCATCGTAAGACGGCAGGTCGTAATCGGTGATAAAGCGCTGCTTTTTGTCCGCCGGAAGTTCGGGCAGGCCCGCTTTAACCGTCTCGATCCAGTCCGCATCTATCACCAGCGGCAGAAGATCCGGATCCGGAAAGTAGCGGTAATCGTGGGCCTCTTCTTTGCCGCGCATGGAATGGGTTCGATTTTTATGGGGATCCCACAGGCGGGTTTCCTGTATGACGCTGGCGCCGTCTAACAGAACTTCTTTCTGGCGGTCGATCTCATACTGCAACGCTTTTTCAACATGCTTAAAAGAGTTGAGATTTTTCAATTCGGTGCGGGTGCCGAGAGCTTCGGTCTGCCGGGGACGAATCGAAACGTTGGCGTCGCATCTGAAACTGCCTTCCTCCAGATTGCCGTCGCAAATACCCAGATAGCGAACAATAGCACGTAATTGCCTCAGGTAAGCGCCGGCTGACGCCGGTGTCCGAATATCCGGCTCGCTGACGATTTCGATCAACGGCACCCCGGTGCGGTTAAAATCCACCATGCTGATCGGTCTGTGCGGATCATGGCCCAGTTTGCCCGCATCTTCCTCCATGTGGATGCGGGTGATGCCGATACGATGGGTACTGCCGTTTACCTCGACATCGACATAACCGTGCTGTGCGATCGGGAGCTCATACTGGGAGATTTGATAGCCTTTCGGCAGATCAGGGTAAAAATAATTCTTGCGCGCAAAGCGGCTCTGCGGCCTGATGTCGCAGTGGGTCGCCAGTGCCATCCGCAGGGTGTATTCGACTACTTTTTTGTTCAGCACGGGCAGAACGCCGGGCATTCCCAGGCATACCGGGCATGTATGCGTATTGGGCGGCGCTCCGAAAGCGGTCGAGCACGCGCAAAAGATTTTCGTCTCTGTCTTTAGCTGGGCATGGACTTCAAGCCCGATCACCGGTTCAAATTCCATGGGTAAGCCTCATTTTGAAATTTATAAATCACGAAAGCACGAAAAGACGAAAATCCGAAAGAAAAGAAAAATTTCGTGCTTTCCAAATTTCGTGTTTTCGTGATTAATACTTTTTAGTCCGGCTTGTACGGGTTTGGTTTCTATAATTTAGATAAAAAAATGCCAAAACTTAACCACAAAATGTGGATAATCAAGAGATAATACTCAAGTATTTGTTTCCTGAGACGCAAAGAATTTAAAAAAATGTCGCATAATAAACTTTATGGTGGGTTTATTGACATGAAAATTTTCTCTGCTCGCCGAAAAATAGGTCAACCCGCTCAAGGGTTGATAAATGGTGGCCATCTCAAACGCCGGGAAATAATATACATTTTCATGGCGTGCCGTAAATTCGTCGGCAACGGCCCGCAAGGTTGCTTTGGAATTGCAGCTGGCACTGATGACATCGCTGTCCTGACGGAAAGTCGCCCAGAGGTTCACCGGTGATACCGTCAGCAGGAGCTTGCAGCCCGGGTTGTGGGCCGCCATAATCTCGTAAATTCGATCCAGATTTTTGAGGTTTTCTTCGTACCGGCTAACCCGGAACCGGTATCGGCGCATATCGCCCCCCTCATTTACATACGGCCCCGAGGGCAGGCAAATAACGGACCCATCGACCTGATCCTGCCAGATTTCTGTCAGGCCGAGCGTCAATATCAGAACCTCGGCTTTTTCTAAAGCGCTGCGGGAATGTTGTCGATGCTGTGAAAAGTCTTCCTCGGCTTCCTCAAGATTGTCGTACAGAATGACGCGGCGATACGGGTCCTGGATTTTCTTGGAGCGGGGCGCTGTCCACCATCGCAAATCCGGCTTCCAGTTTTCAAATGTGTACTCAAAAATCTGACGCATGCAATGGGTGCTGTAGACCCGCTCCCAGGCGGCACTGGCATGCAAAGATGCGGGGTGATGGGTTTCGGTGGTAATATAATTGTAATCGCGCTGAATGAGTCGACGCTTTATTTCGCGGGCAAAACAGGACCCCATCGAAGCAATCGGCGTTGATTTTGAAATCGCAAATCGGCCCGCTTGCGGGGCCGGAAAATTGCCGTCCACCGGCGGGTTTTCAAAAGAGCCCGGCCAGACTTGCCATTTCTGGAACTGATGGTTGAAAGCGGCATCTGAAGGTGCCATGCGATGTTCCTTTTTAGCGGATAAACCCAATCTTTTTAATCAACTCGGGGTTTCCGTAACATATTGAAAATGCGAAGCGAACCAAGTTAATATAATTCAATTTCACGCCGAAAACCAATTTATTTTTCCGACGGTCCGCCATCCGGCGAAAAAGACCTGCGGGATTGACTCTTTTATACCAAATTGATCCTATGAATGGAAGCCCGGGATTCTCAAACCCATTTCTTGACAAAAACAGTTCGGTTCTTTTATATTAATTCATTTTATAAACAGCCTTTTAACCGACCGTTGGCCGTTTCGATGTCGGCAACCGATGAGAAGCCGATTCGGATTGGAGTTTAAGATAACGATTTTGATTGGGAGCGTGGATGGCGCGCAATTCGACATATAATATTTTGATGTACTCGCATGACACGTATGGTCTCGGGCATATCCGCAGAACAATGGCGATCGCGGCCCATTTGTTGGGGCCGCGCATCAATATACTCATCCTGACCGGATCCCCGATCGCCGGCCGGTTTTCATTTCCCGAGCAGATCGATTTTGTGCGAATCCCGGGAATGATAAAAAAAACAAGCGAAGAATACCTGCCGCTTTCAATTAAAATCAATGCCAGACACGCACTGGATATCCGCAAAAACATCATCACGGCCACCGCTAAAACATTTCAGCCCCAGCTTTTCATCGTAGACAAAGAACCGCTCGGATTGCGAAAAGAGGTGTTACCGACACTCAAGTGGCTGCAGCGCAGTCGACCCGATACCCGCGCTATCCTTGGGCTCCGAGATATCATGGATGATGGCGCTACGGTCAAGAAAGACTGGAATGAAAAAGGCGTATATCACATCCTGGAAAGCCTGTACGCCGAAATATGGGTTTACGGCATTCAGGCGTTTTATGACCCGATTGTTGAATATGATATTGCGGAATCTATCAGCCGCAAGATCCACTTCACCGGATATATTCCGCGTAAAATTCCCGGCAAAGAATCGGTGCGCAATATGCGCAAAGAGCTCGGCGTCCAACCCGACGAAAAGCTGGTTGTCGTGACAACCGGCGGCGGTGGGGACGGGTATACCGTGATGCGGAATTATGTTCGCATGCTCGAATCCAGCCCGGATGGTTTGCCCTTCAAGAGTGTATTGATAACCGGACCATTTATGCCGAAAAATAAACGCCGAAAAATCTTTAAACGTGCCAGAAAGCTTGGGGTGCGCAGCTATCACTTCTATCGGCAGATGGAAAAAATATTTGCCGCCGCCGATCTGGTTGTGACGATGGGCGGCTACAACACGCTTTGTGAAATTCTCAGTCAGGGGACGCCCAGTCTGGTCATTCCGAGGGAGAAACCCCGTAAGGAGCAGATGATCCGGGCCCAGGCGTTCAAACGGCAAAACCTGGTCGACTATATCCCATGGGGAGAATTTACACCCCGGATTTTAGAAAAGAAGATCCTGTCGCTCCTGGAAAGCCCCGAACCTTATCTGGAGGCCATTTCGCAATTTCGGCTGACCGGAATCGAGACCATGCAGCGGCGCCTTCGCGAATTCAGGCCTCCAAAACCATGAGTTCGCCCACCACACCCTTACTGGGGATGATCCTGAAAGGCTACCCGCGAATCTCCGAGACCTTTATTTCCAATGAAATTCTTTTACTGGAAAAATTGGGTTTTCCCATCCACCTGTTTTCGATGCGCGAGCCCCGCGAAAACTTCACCCATGAAAGCGTCACCCGGATTCGAGCCAACGTCGATTACCTGCCCGAGACCCTTTTGAGACCTTTGCCGCGTTTAATCTACCATAATTTCCTGCTGGCGCTGCAAAAACCCGCTGTCTATGCCAGGGCTCTAAAAATTGCGGCTCAGCGATTTATAAGGACCCGAAAATCGGCAACCATAAAGCATTTGTTCCAGGCAGGTTACCTGGTTCATCATCTGCTTCCGGGTAGAACCATAACCCATTTGCATGCCCACTTTGCCCACTCGCCGACCTCGGTGGCTATGTTTACAAGCGTATTAAGCGGTCTGCCGTTCAGCTTCACGGCGCACGCTAAAGATATTTATACTTCGGATCCCAGGCAGTTGAGGGAAAAGTTAGCGTTGGCCCGATTCGTGATAACGTGTACAGGCTATAACCGCCGTCATTTAAGCCAACTTTATGATGGTGAGCCGGATTCGATTTTTCACGTCTATCACGGTATTGATACCGGTCTGTTTTCAGTCCACCAAGAGACCCATCAGGTGCCCGCAAAGCCGTATCAAATCCTGACCGTCGCCCGCCTTACCGCCAAAAAAGGGCTGCCCACCGTTTACCGGGCACTGAAGGAATTGCAGGCAAGGGGGATCCCATTTGAGCATATCCTCATCGGTGACGGGGAGGATCGGCAAAAAGTTTTAGCGCTTATAAAAGGTCTGGACCTCAACACGCATACCCGCTGGCTGGGTACCCAACCTCATGATGTGGTGCTCGATCATTACAGACAGGCGCATCTGTTTGTGCTGGGCTGTGAGGTGGCTGCCAACGGCGACCGGGATGGCATCCCCAATGTCCTGCTGGAAAGCATGGCCATGGGCGTACCGGTAGTGGCAACCGCTGTTTCCGCTATTCCCGAACTTGTCGAAACAGAAAAAACAGGGCTTCTAGTGCCACCCGGACAACCCAAACAGCTGGCGGAAGCCATGATCAGACTATTGACCGACAGGGCGCTTCGCACCCGTGTCATATCCGCCGCCCGCCAGCGTGTGATGCAGGATTTTGACAACAGGGTCCTTGTAAAGCAGCTTGCCGATATTTTTAAAAAGCAAGGAATAACACCTGTTACAAGTTGCATGGAGCACGGGGCAGGGGGCAAGGGGGTTACATAATTTAATACCGATGTGGATAAAGGTATGAACATTTAATCGAACTACATGGAGGAACTAATAGCAACAAAATTTAGATTTCAGGATTTAAAAATCTGGTAGTCAGCAATTGAGATTACAGATGAGCTTTTCAATATAGCAGATGATCTTGAGGGGAAAAAATTATATCGTTTTGCCGAACAGTTGAGGGGTTCAGGTATGTCAGTGTCTAACAACATCGCTGAAGGTTCAGGTTCTTCATCAAAAAAGGATTTTAAAAATTTTTTGAATTTTGCCCGAAGATCGGCTTTTGAGAATGCCAACATTCTCATTATTTTAGAGAGAAGGGACTTGATTGATACGGTCCAGCTCGATAAGAAATTAACAGAGCTGAGTATTCTTTCTCGACAAATAACAAATTTTCAAAAATCATTGAATTAGAGGTATTTATTCTCTATTTATTGATTCAAAATTCATGTCATCAACCCCATGCCCCATGCTAAACGCCCTATGCGTATCCTATTTTACGCAGCGTTCAAACCGCTGGATCACGCCCACCCTTCCGGCGATTTGGTGACCGCAACCGAAATCGTGGACTTCCTGGTAAGCAGAGGCCATCAGGTCGTTGCGGCCAGTTCCTTGCGCTGCCGCTGGATCTATTGGAAACCGTGGCTGTGGCCCAAATTAATCGTTGAAAAAAGAAGGGTCGTTCGCCGATTCCTTAGAGACGATTATGACCTGTGGTTTACCTACCACACCTATTACAAAGCACCGGATTTACTGGGTCCGTATGCTTCGAATAAATTGGCAATTCCGTACGTTATATTTCAGGGCATTTATTCAACCAAACGCAGGCGCAACCTGAAAACCCTGCCCGGATTTTATTTGAACCGGCACGTCCTGCGTGCCGCCCGCCATGTTTTCATCAATAAAACAGTTGATTGGATCAACCTCAAACGGTTTTTGCCGAATGAACGCATCAGCTATCTATCGCCTGGAATTTATCCGGATCAATTTTGTTTTGACCCCGATGCCCGGCGGGCACTTCGCACCCAGTGGAACATCGGGGATATACCGGTGGTTTTTTGCGCTGCCATGTTCCGGGCGGATGTGAAAACTGAAGGATTGATCTGGGTGATTCAGGCCTGTGGCGAACTTGTGCGCCGCGGGCATCAGCTGCGCCTGGTTATTGCCGGCGACGGTAAGGAAAAGCACAAACTCCGGCGCCTGGCCGAAGCGCAATTGCCGGAGCGATTTCATTTTGCAGGCGAAATCCCCCGCAGCGAAATGTTCCGCTATTACAGCGCAAGTGACCTGTTTGTTTTCCCCGGTATCCGGGAATCATTGGGGATGGTTTTTCTCGAAGCGCAGTCATGTGGTCTGCCGGTAGTGGCTTTTGATAATGCCGGCGTTCCGGAAGCCGTTCAGGACGGCCGGACTGGATTTTTGGTGCCGGCGTATGCGGCTAAACCGTTTGCAGATGCCATCGAGCGGCTTCTGAAAAATAAAGATCTGCGCCGACAAATGAGCCGGGCGGCTCAATCCCACATTCGGCAGGCACATGATCTCAATAAGAATTATCAAAAAATGGAAACCAAGCTTCAAACTTTAGTAGGGCGGGATTGATTTCGGACCTGTCAGATTAGGTAAAAAAATCCGCAATCTTTTCTAAATTTTGGATACATTTAATGCAAAATCTATAAAGTTTATAAATGATGAAAGACAGTAAGATCACCCGCTTCGGCCTTGTACGCCACGCTGAAACTATTTGGAATCGAGAGAATAGAATTCAGGGGCAAAGCGACTCTGCGCTTACGGATAAAGGCAGGAAGGATGCCGATAATTGGGGGCGCCGATTAAGCCGGTTCTCGTGGGATTGTGTTATTATGAGTGATTCCGGTCGAGCCGTTGAGACTGCCGCGATAATAAATAACCATCTCCAGGCCCCGGTTGCGTCAGATTCGCGGCTCAGAGAACAGGATTGGGGCCGCTGGACCGGCCGCATCATCACCCAGATCCAAACTGAGGAAGCCGGCCTCTTGCAGGCGAAGCAAATGCGGGGCTGGAAATTTTGCCCGCCGGGCGGAGAGGACCGTTTGAGTTTGTGGCGCAGAAGCCACAGTGCGCTGACCGATGCCGCCAATCGATGGCGCGGGAGCACAATTTTAATTGTCACCCATGAAGGCGTGATCAAAAGCCTGATTTATCGCCTATCAGACCGCCATTTTTTGCCCGAAGAGCAGGCTCTCCTAAAATCCTACAACCTGCATTGGCTAACCTTCAGCAATAATTCACTCCGAATCGAAAAAATTAATGCTTTACCGCTATTATAACTTAGTTCGCACTTTCACAATTGGAACGATGGAAAGGTGGAATACCGGGCACGCAGTGAAGCTTTAGCGCTATATTGGGTCTGTATGGCATCTCATTTAAACGCATCCGCAGTTATGCTTTTTTGATCCTAATTCCATTATTCCACTATTCCATGTCGGCAGCATAAAATCAGTGCCGTTAAAATCGCCCCGACCGCTTAAGTGAACGCAGTATCTCCATCGCAATAATCAAATACAATCTTGCCGATATAAGCGCTAAGCGGGCTGGGGCTGCTTCCGGGGTAAAACATATACAGGCGGCGTTGTTTTTTTATCAATTTTTTAAACCCGATTGTCTTTTTAAAATAAATTTCCAAACTGCAGGGATATTCGATACGGTCTGCCAGAAAAACTTTTGCATATTTGAGTGCCAGATAAACGGCAATTTCACCATCTGATGGATTATTGAATTGGAAGTCTAGGATTTTTACTCTGGTTTTTTCTTTTTTATGCGAAATCGATAAAACCAGAAAACCTTCAGGCAGTCCCTCTGCGGGCGAACTTATTTCAATTGCGATGTAACGGAAAATTTCGCGGACATCTGAAAAATAATAACCGGGCATGTCTTTTATGTTGTCACTTCTGGAAGCCACCCAGGGATATTTTAGCATCCAGTTGACCGCTTTTGCCCCTCGAAAAAAAGCAGGGTCGTGGGGCTGCCGGTCCAGAGCACCCCACAGGGATTCATTAATTTGATCCACCACTTTCCATGCAAACCTGCCCTTTGGTTTGTGACTTTTACCGGCAACGATATGATAAAATATTTTTTTGATAAAGTTGTAAACGTGACGCTTAAGGCGCATAAAGCCCGGGAGTCCATTTTTAAGGTCGGGGCTCTTTTTTCTAAATAGATGGGCGATGGCATCGAAAAATCTGTCGGGGAAATCCAATCGGTCCACGCGCAATTGAAAATAGTCAAGAGCGCCGATATCCTGATAACCGGCGCTTCGGTAGGTGCGTTCGGCGCTTTGCGTCATTTGGGTTACGAAAAAATCAATGTTGGCATTTTTGATTTCTTCTAATAGACATTTTCCGATGCCCTGTCCCCTGAATTCAGGGGCCACGAAAAAAGCGGTCGCCCAATAGATTCTATCAAGATTAGCGCCATGATGGAAAACAGCCGGGAGCAATCCATGGTATCCGACACACTGCTTTCCGCTGAAGGCGACGAGCAGGGCTACATCTTCCGGACGACCGTAGGGATTTTTAGATTGAGACGCCGCACGCATCAAAGAAATCGGTGCAACCTTCTCAAATGACGGATTTGCGAAGATATCGCGGGTAAAATCGTAAAGATCGCCGAGCTTGATCTTTTTTATTGTGATTTGATCATCTTTCAATTTCAATTAATTCTTGCGCATTGACATCGGGCGTAATGAGTTCGTTCGTTGTTGCGGGTGACGAGTTACGAGTCAAGCACTTCAGAGTTTAGTTTGCAATATTTTAACCCGTAACGCGAAACTCGAAACGCTTAAATTCATTATATGTAGCAGAAATTGGGGTTCGAAGGAAGATGTAACAAACTGTTGACAATAATCGCGCGTAATCTTAGGGTTTTGAGGAGTCGGGGATTTTTCTGCTATGAAAATTATTTTTTACTGTCAGCACGTACTGGGGATCGGGCATCTCTTCAGAGCGCGTGAAATTTGCAGGGCGCTGGTCGGGCATGAAGTGATTCTGATAACCGGCGGGCCACGGTTCGAAACAAACTTACCAGAGCATGTCACGGTGGTAAAACTTCCCGAATTGCAGATGGATCGGAAATTTAAAGTTCTTTACAGCCCGGACAAATCCGCCGCGCTGGATCAAATCAAAAAAAAGCGGCAAGAGAAACTGCTCGCCATTATCCAAAAGGAAAGGCCGGACATTTTTTTTCTCGAGCTCTTTCCGTTTGGCCGCCAGGCCTTTCGGTTTGAGCTGGATCCGGCCCTTCAAGCCATTCGCAGCAACCGGCGGGCGCGTTGCGGCGTGGTCAGCAGCGTGCGAGACATCCTTGTCGAAAAGGAGAAACCCAAACATGAGCGGCGCGCACTTGAAAGGCTGAATACGTTTTTTGATGCGGTGCTGGTACATTCCGATCCGAATTTGATTGCCCTTAAAGAAACATTTTTCCGATTTGATGAAATCAGGATTCCGGTGATTCATACGGGGTATATCGCCCAAAAGCCCCCGGATAATGCCCGGAACAGGATTCGCAACCAGCTGGGCATCGGTGAAAACGATGTGATGATCGTTGCCAGTGCCGGCGGCGGCAGTGTGGGCAAACCGATTCTTGAATCCGCCATTCAAGCCTTTGACCATTTAAAAGTTGACGGCACGCCGCACCTCTATGTTTACACCGGGCCTTATATGGCAGACCACGAGGTTGCATATTTAAAAAGGCTGAAAAAAAATAAAAGGATTCAAATCGAAAAATTTAAATCCGATTTTCTATCGTACCTGGCAGCAGCGGATCTGTCGATCAGCATGGCCGGGTACAATACCACTATGAATATTTTAGCTGCAGACGTATCGGCATTGGTGTGGCCCTTTGCCGAGAATCGCGAACAACGGTTACGTGCCGAACGCCTGGCGGATCGGGGCGCATTGAAACTCATCGATGATCAGGATCTGAACCCCGCTGATCTTGCCGGTATCATATCCCAGACACTGGCGCGGACAGATTCAAGGAAAACCGGGATTGATCTGGATGGAGCGGTCCATACGGCTCAATGGCTGGAAGGCTGGATAAACCGGAACCTGAAAACTCCATGAGATCTTTTATCTCCTCGATATGGCGGCACCCCCCATCTGATTTGGGCGCCCGCATTGAAGCCTGCATCCGGGATGCCCGGGCCCATTGTGGCACCGCGGAACCGGCATGCATCTATTTCCGGGCGGATGATGTGGCGGTTCCGGGAAGACAGTTTTACCGGATGATGGAATTATTTTCGCATTTCCGGGTTCCATTATCCCTTGCGGTTGTGCCGGCCTGGCTTACGCCGGCGCGCTGGAATTCTTTACAAAATACAGGTGTTGGGTCTTCAGCGCTGTGGTGCTGGCACCAGCACGGGTGGCGTCATATGAACCACGAAACAACCGGAAAAAATCAGGAATTCGGTTCAGCGCGTCTCTATTCCGAGATCAAAGACGATCTTTTGAAAGGCAAACAACGCCTGGAGAAAATCCTGGGAAAGCATTTTTTCCCCGTATTCACGCCGCCCTGGAACCGCTGCAATCTAAAAACCTTAGAGCTTCTCAAGGAATGCCGCTATCTAGCAGTTTCCCGGAACCATGGTGCCTTACCGCCGTCTCCGGAAAAATTGCCGGATCTTTGCATCGATGTTGACCTTCACACGCGTAAAGACAAGGATCCGGTTTCAGGATGGGATCGTCTTTTTAAGGTATTAACAAAGGATATATCCTCAGGCCGATGCGGGATTATGCTTCATCACCAGAAGATGAATGCCGTCGCCTTTGATTTTCTTGAGATACTATTAAAGAATCTAAAAGTATGTAAGGACATTCGTCTGGTTAATTTTAAAGATTTGGTTTAGCTTGTTGAAACGATGAAAATAATCATTTACTGCCAATATGTCTGGGGGATGGGGCACTTATTTCGCAGTATTGAAGTGGCGCGGGCCCTTTCGGAACATGAAGTGATTCTGGTGGTCGGCGGCCGGGAAGTTGACATTAAACTTCCCGAGCATGTCTCGCTTGTTCGCCTTCCGGGACTTTACATGGATGAACTGTTTACCACGCTAATCCCGGAAGACCCCGATAAAACGATTGAAGATATTCAGAAAAAGCGCCGGGAGATTCTGTTCGCATTGTGCCAGACGCATAAACCGGATCTCTTTATCATCGAGCTGTACCCGTTTGGCCGCACCATATTCGGATTTGAGCTTCAGCCTTTGCTTGATTCGATTCAGCAGGGCAGGTTCGGGAAGATTAAAGTCGTTTGCAGTTTGCGTGATATCTTGGTGGAAAAAAGAGATCCGCAGGCCTATGAAAAACGGGTATTAGATCAACTCAATGCCCATTTTGATCTATTGCTCATTCATTCGGATCCGGAAATAATGGCGCTTGATGAGACCTTTAGCCGTGTGAAGGACATCCGCATACCGATTTTCTATACCGGCTTTGTAACCCGTAAAGTAAAACCGGCTGCCGGCAAAGAACTGCGGCGGGAACTGGCAATCGGTGCGCGCGAAAAACTTATTGTGGCCAGTGCCGGCGGCGGTCGATCAGGATATACGCTTTTAAGTAATGTAATCGAGGCAGTGCATCTGTTTGCGGACCGGCAAAAGATTCGACTTGAAATGTTTACAGGCCCTTTCAGGGACGATGGCGAATTCAAAAAATTGTCAGCGAATTCGACCCAGCGGATTCGCGTTCGGCGTTTTACCAAACGGTTTCTTGACTACTTATCCGCGGCGGATGTTTCCGTGAGTCTGGGCGGATACAATACATGTATGAATCTGCTGGTAACCCGGGTTCCGGCCCTGGTTTATCCTTATTTTCGACAACGGGAGCAGCCCCTGCGTGTCGAAAAAATCAAACGGTTTTTACCCATAACAATATTGCAGGACAAAGATTTAAACCCAATTCCACTGGGTGATCACATTCAGCAGATGCTGGGTGCGTCGAGACCGCCCGATGGCGTATCGCTAAACCTCGATGGTGCCGAGAATGGCGCCCGTTACCTGATTGAATGGATGGCTTGCCAAACCTGACAATATTGCCAGAAACAAATTAAGGGGATTTAATGTGGAAAAAGATCTGGGCGCTATCATAGACAATTATATCGAAGATTATACCGATGATATCTCACCGCTGCTGTTGGAGCTTATCGATGAAACCGAAAAAATAACCGGGTTGTCGTGGTGGAGCATCGGGAAGGTCGAAGGAAAACTGTTGCAATTTCTGGTGAAAATTTCAGGCGCCAGAAATGCGATTGAAATCGGCACCTTTACCGGTTATTCAGCGCTGGTCATCGCCGAAGCATTGCCTGAAGACGGAAGGTTAATAACATGCGAAACCAACCCAAAACATGCTGAAATTGCTTTGCGGTATTTTCGGAAAAGCGCGCAGGGAAGCAAAATTCGTTTGGAATTGAAGCCCGCTATGGAAACCCTGAGGGCAATTGCGGAAAACAGTGTTGATTTTGTCTTTATCGATGCCGACAAACCCTCCTATGGTGTCTACTTTGATGAGGCCATGCGCATACTGCGCGTAGGTGGCCTTGTATTCGTTGACAATGTTTTTTGGCGAAATAAGATTTTTAAAAAGCCCATTACAAATAAGAATGCCAAAGCAATTGCAGCCTTTAATAAAAAGGTCAAAAATGACGACCGGGCAGAAAAAGTGATGCTGAATATCCGGGACGGGGTTTATTTAATTCGGAAAAAGTAGCCATTTTTGGGGGCACTGTATGTGATCGATGATGAACAGCGTAGCGATTAAAAAACCCATTGTGGTTGACAATTTAGATATTCATGTTGTCAATTCGTGTAATCTTCGCTGCCAGGGCTGCAATCATTTGGCAAATTACGGCTATGGCGGATTATTTACCGAGAAAGAACTTGTCGATTGGATTAAGCCCTGGAAGCCTAGATTGGCATTCAAAAGAATAAGCCTGCTGGGCGGAGAGCCGCTTCTCAATCCGTATCTGAAAAATATCTGTATTGCTTACAGGAGGCTTTTTCCGAGCGAGGAGACAAAACTTCGCATTACGACAAATGGGATATTAATAAAGAAATGCCCCTGGCTAAAGGAGTTGATTCAAGAATATAACATCCACATACAGGTTTCCCTGCACGTGCTCAACGGAAAAACAAAATATCCAAAACTGATCAAGCAAGTGACGCAGGGATTGAGACTTATCGAAAAATGGGCTGGAGAAACGCCTAAGCCTGTTGAATATAGATGGAGTTCCACCGTCGATAGTAAAGAAAAGCTAAATTTTCAAGTTTTTTACGACGGTGCGGGAGACAACATAAAACCGTTTAAGCATGACAACATCGTTGAAAGCAAAAAACATTGTACCTGTGAAACATTGCAGCTCTACAAGCAACATCTTTACAAGTGTTCACCCCTGGCTTACTTAGAAGAAGCCCTTATGAAAATTGGGATTAAAGATGATCCGGACTGGCGCCCATTCCTCAATTATATCCCGCTGACACCGGATTGCTCGGATGATGATCTGAAGCGTTTCATGGATAATCAGCCGAAACCGGAGTGGACTTGCAGAATGTGTCCGCCCTATTCAAACGTCATATTATCAAAAAAAAGAAAAATATTCGAATAGCCTGCCGGATGGATTGACCTAATTCAACATCTTGGAATTTCTTTAACATATTAAAAGTAGGGTGCTTTCGGGAGAGAAGAAAACGGATTTCAGTTAGGAATCATTCCTATTTACTAATTTAAATGACTATGGTACAGGGAGTTTGCATTTTTGCAAATAAATTGAGCGGTCGGGACGCTTTTACCCGGACCCCATGCGGGCATACGGGGATAAAAGATAAAAAAAGCGCCACACGCGCTCAATTCTTCGCAATTAGAGAACTCTTCCTCACAAATTGGATAAATTCGCCATTGCCAAACCGGTGCGAACGGGTTAAACAAGATTATTGCCAATTTATCGATTCAGATCGTAACCGATATATCTTTTTAAGCATTTAATCGTTCTGATACCGAATAATGGGGCTCGAGTATGGTTAAACCACAAATCCTGCCATCCGCGAAAAAAGAGTCCGAGCGCGTTGAGCGCCAGATCGTGCTTCCATTTTTAAAATCAGTGGAGATTTCGCTAAAAAGCATCCGGGTTCGATTTTTCCGTTCTCTCATTACCACGATGAGCCTGGTTCTTGCGGTTTCCTTCCTAAGTTTTGTAAGAGTAAGCAATGACGTCGCCAATGGCATACTGGCCACGCAGGATCGACATCTGCGTCAGGCAGTTATTCAATCGGGTTATGATTTAGGCCCTGCGGACACCAATGTGGGGTCCAGCCCGAAACAACGCTGGATTGTTATCCTGTCGCTTTTAGTCTGTGTGGTGGGTATTGTAAATGCGCAACTCATGTCCGTAACGGAGCGGTTCCGAGAAATCGGTACCATGAAATGCCTCGGTGCTCTGGATCGTTTTATTTTGAGACTATTTATTCTTGAAGCCGGTATGCAAGGTTTGGTCGGTGCGGGTGCGGGGGCGCTGGCCGGGGCGTTTTTTGCATTGATCGGCGGCGTATTCCGGTTTGGTTTCGTGGCGATGGCATCAATTTCGTGGATCAGTGTTATCGTTTCCGTTTTGATTGCCCTGGGTGTCGGTTGCCTGTTAAGCTTGCTGGGTGTTTTATATCCTGCACTCATCGCGGCCAGAATGCAGCCGGTAGAGGCGATGCGGGTGGAGCAGTAAAAGTAGCATAGCGCATGGCGCAAAGGGCATTACGTGTTTAATGGATTGAGAGAGCACGTTTTTAGCATAGGTAGACAAACTCTATGCCCTATGCGCTCTGCTGAGCGCAGCGAAAAAATTAGGAGTTTACCATGGCAGAATCGACCAGTATTGTTCGTGTTACCGATGTCTATAAGACTTTCCATCTCGGAAAGGTGGAAGTCAAAGCCCTTCAGGGTGTAAACCTCGAGATCCCGCGGGGTAATTATATCTCCATCATGGGACCCTCCGGCTCAGGAAAAAGTACGCTATTCAATATGATCGGCGGTCTGGACAAGCCTTCGTCCGGCAAAGTGTTTATCGATGAAGTCGATATCGCGCAACTGGATGCCTATGAACTGGCCTGGCTGCGTTGCCGTAAAATTGGTTACATATTTCAGACCTTCAATATCATTCAGGTGATGACTGCTTTGGAGAATATTACGCTTCCGATGATCTTCGCCGGTATGAACAACGATGCTGCGGTAGAGAAAGGGATTCAGCTCCTGGAACTTGTGGGGCTGGGTGACCGTTACAATCATAAACCGTTTGAGCTTTCCGGCGGGCAACAGCAGAGAGTGGCTATCGCGCGGGCGCTGGCCAATGATCCGGCCATCATCCTTGCCGACGAGCCGACGGGTAACCTCGATCTGACCACCGGTGAGGAAATCATTGCGTTGCTCAAACGCTTGAGTGCCGAACGCAAAGTGACGGTCATATCGGCCACCCATGATTTCAAAATGCTCAATGTGTCCGATCAGGTGGTCTGGATTCGGGATGGAACGGTTGACAAAATCGAAGATCGCGAAGAGCTGTCCATCTCGATCGGCAAGATCGATACACGCCATTAGAAAACCGGCTGCTGGCTGCTGGCTTCTGGCACCCGGCAGTCGGCAACTTTCATTAAATACCGGTGCGAATCTCTAGTCTACTAAGGTAAGCACTTTTAAAATATATAGTTCGAAACTCTCTGTCTGGCGTTATTATAAGAACGGTTTTAAAAATTTATCTGCTAAAATTACAGCCGGGATAAGGTAGGGATAATGCAAGAATTATCTGCCTTCAACCAAATTAAACGATTGTTTCGTATCTCTATTAGAAAGCCCAAAAGCCCGCGGCCAGCAGCCGGCAGCCAGCAGCCAGTAGCCAGCCACCGGTTATCAGTGGCCAGAGATAGACGGAAATTACCTTGGATCGCAATAGCGGTATGCGGATGCCTGCTGTGGTTTTCTGCTGCAGGGGCCCAGATTACCGAACAGCGCCTTCCCGATGCGTTTACGGATATTATCGGGAAACTCTCCTCACTGGCAGATCGCAGCACCGGCACCGCCGAAAACCAGAAGGCTGCTCTTTATATCAAGGAACAGCTAGAACAACTCGGCTATGAAGACGTGGGATCGTATCGCTTCTCAGTGCCGTTGATTCGAAATGAAAAAAGCACCCTCAGCCTTCCAGACCGCAATACCCAAATTAACCTGCATCCCATAGCCGGCAATGCGGTTACGCCCCAGACCGTGGCACCTCCGGGACTCACCGGTCCGCTGATTTATGTCGGTCGCGGTGAACTAAAGCATATGAATGGGAAACAGATTGAAAATTCCATTATCCTGATGGAGCTTGATTCCGGAAAAAATTGGCTGCAGGCCGCCAATCTGGGTGCCAGGGCGTTGATATACATTGGCCGCAAGGATGCGCCGCGGATATTTTTTGAAGAAAAATTCGAGCTTTCGCCACTTCAGTTTCCGCGATTCTGGATTTCACGGTCGAAAGCCAAAGAGGTTTTCGGTGATTTCGAAAACGCACCGGCTGGCCGGGTTGCCGCCGAAGTGCGACTGATTTCTCAGACCCGCTGGCAACTTGCGAGTTCGGAAAATATTTACTGTTTTGTCAACGGAACAGACCCCGAACTCAAAGAAAGACTGATAATGGTGGAGGCGTTTTACGATAGCACCGCCAGGGTAGCGGGACTCTCTCCGGGCGCCGATGAAGCCGTCAGTATTGCCACCCTTTTGGATTTGGCGCGTTTTTTTAAAGAAAATCCTCCCAAACGATCCGTGTTGCTGGTTGCCAGTGGCGGCCGCGCCCAGAGTCTTGCCGGTATGCGGGAGATGATCTGGAGTATTTCTGCCAGATCCAAAGATTTGCGCGAATCAATTAAATCATTAAAAACACTGGTCAAAGAAACGCGCAACACAATCAAACTGCTAAAAAACCTGTCCCTCGATTTGGCAGCAACAATTGAATCAGCCGATGCGGAGACCACCCGCAAACTAAAAGCGGCAATTGACGAACACTTAAAGACAGAATCCGACAGGGTCTCCCGCCAATTGATGCGTCTTCGCCTCGAGAAGAAAGGTCAAACCGATGCACAACAGATTCAAAAACTGACCGACGAAAGATTACTGCTAAAACGCTTGATGTGGAGCAGCGATTTTTTGGATCTGTCTGCTGAAGACCGCCAGGCCCTTTTGGAATTTATACCCAGGACCATTCAAGATCAAAAGGCCATCCTTGCAGATGCGAGCAGGCATTCCAGAGAGATCAATGATGCGCGCAGTTTTAGAAGCCAGGTCAAAACCTATGATCTGGATGTCGCTGTCTCCCTGCATTTATCCAGCCATGGAGATGGTTTCGGTGCTTTCAATTTTGGATGGATGTTTCCGTTCCGGCCGCGGATTAAACGCACCGCCATCTATAGCACACTGGACGACGTGTTGCGTCAGGGGGCAAGCCGGGCTGAAAACGCCTTGGGATACACCGGTATGTATAAAGATTCTTTGCGACCCAGTGGAAAAAGATCCTGGCAAAGCTATTTTCTTGATCAACCTTTTCTTGGCGGTGAGCTGACCGCAATAGCTGGTGTTCACGGCCTGACTTTTGTGACCACCCATGATGCCAGGGCTCGCTGGGGTACGCCGGATGATACTCCTGAACACGTTGATGCGGCTTTTGCACTCAAACAAAGTGCGTTTATCACCAGACTCATTGAGCATCTCGCACAGGCGCCCAGATTACATGACAATGTTTTTCCCAGATTCGGCTACGCCACTGTCGTCGGAAGCGCTAAATTTTTGCGACACGGAGAGCTGTTTGCCGACCAGCCGGCGCCTGGGACCGTGCTTCTTTGCTATCAAGGTCCGGCCCGCTTTTACGTCATGGTCGATCATCTGGGCATGTTTTATCTCAGGGGTGTGGCGGATTCAAAACACACGTATTATAAGATCATTTTCGAAGGTTATAAATTTGACACTGAAAGTGGCGATATTATCTGGACCATCGATAAAAATAAAACCGGCAAAGCAGCCTATCGCCTAAAAATGTATCGTCGCCTAATGGAAACCAAGCTGACGATGTTTGCCAGCCAGGGGACGACCCTGTTCAATCTGCTGGAGCCCAGGACCTTTCGCCACCTGAGCAAGGTCAAAATTATCGACGGCCGCAGGGAAGCCGATCCGTTGCGCTGGTTTATCAGCAGACTCGACACCTGGATTTCAAATTATACCAACGCTTCGACGGTTACCACGGCATTTCTGGAACCCGGCACACCGCTGAAATTAACCCTGTCCGATACGGTCCTGCGAAATAAATTGATTCTAATTAACGCCAGCAAGGATAAATCCACCGGAACGGGGTATATGGTGGGCAAAGTACCCTTTTTACATCGAACTGAATATAAGGTGGCGCGGGATATGTGGCTGTTGCTGGAGCCCCGTATCTCCAATCTTGAAAAACGCGGGATCTTTAACGACCGCATTCGAAAGCTCCAAATAGAGGGATTGACGGCCTTAGAGGCAGCACGATTGGCATTTGAGAATAAATTATACGATCAGGCCCTGGAAGCCAGTGCCCGCTCCTGGGCCCTGGCTACCCGTGTTTATGATGACATTGAAAAAACCCAAAAAGATGTGCTTTACGGGGTGTTATTTTATATTGCCCTTTTTGTTCCCTTCGCGTTTTGTATGGAACGACTTTTGTTCTCGTTTGCAAATATTTATAAACGCATCATCGCCTTTGCGGTTATTCTAATTTTACTGATCGCCCTTATTTACAATGTGCATCCGGCATTCCGCCTGGCTTACAGCCCGATGGTGGTTATTCTGGCCTTTTTCATTATGGGACTCTCCTTGATGGTAACGCTGATTATCTTTTTCCGCTTTGAAGCAGAAATGGCTCAGCTTCAAACCCGGGCAAAACTGATTCAGTCCGAAGAACTCGGACGCTGGAAGGCGTTTGTTGCCGCCTTCATGCTGGGCGTCAGCAATTTGAGACGTCGGCGCCTGCGAACCGCCCTGACCTGTGCCACACTGGTAATTTTAACGTTTACGATAATGAGCTTTACGGCCGTCAAATCCATGCGGCACCATGCCAGGCTACTGTATGAACCGACTGCTCCCTATACGGGATTTCTTTTAAAGAATGTCAACTGGCGGGATTTACCCCCGCTGGCGTTGGAATTCATCACCAATAATTTTGCCCAGAAAGGGATTAGCGTTCCGCGCGTCTGGCTGGAAGATGAGGATAAAACCCGGTCACTTCGAATACCGGTTTATCATAACGGCCGCTCATTTGAGGCCCAGGGCCTTGTCGGCCTTTCCCACCTGGAACCCCGTGTCTCAGGACTTGATAAGATCCTCATCGGCGGACGCTGGCTGGCGGAAGATGAATTGGATACGATCCTTTTGCCCGAGCGCATGGCAAAAAATCTGGGGATCAACCCCCACAAGCCGGAAGGAGCGACAGTGTCCGTATGGGGCATGCCGTTTAAGGTGATCGGGGTCTTTGCGGGCGAAAAACTGCAGCAGCAAACCGATCTGGACGGTGAGCCCTTGACGCCGGTCACATTTCCGCGAGAGGTTTCTGCCGAAATGACCGAAGCGGAGGCCGATGCCCTGGAATCCGGTGATGAGGTGCGCGAATTTCAGAGCCGCTATCAGCATATCCCCGGTGATTTGAGCATGATCATCCCCTATCAGAGTCTGCTGGCGGCCGGGGGCCATCTGAAAGGGGTCGCGATCGTTCCGCAGAGGCAAATATCCATCCAGGAAACGGCAGAGAACCTGGTGGACCGCTTCGGGCTGTCGCTGTTCAGCGGCGAGCCGGACGGGACCTATCTCTATCACGCCAGCGATACGATGAGTTACAGCGGGGTCCCCAATATCATCATTCCCATTATCATCTCGGTCTTTATTGTCTTAAATACCATGATCGGAAGCGTTTATGAGCGCAAGCGCGAAATCGGGATTTACACCTCGGTCGGATTGGCGCCCTCGCATGTGTCGTTTTTGTTTATAGCCGAAGCCATAGCGCTGGCCGTCATCAGTGTGGTTCTGGGTTATCTTTTAGCCCAGACGTCAGCCAAGCTGTTCGCCGAAACCTCGCTGTGGGCCGGCATTACCGTCAATTATTCTTCCTGGGCCGGCGTAGCCGCCATGATTTTAGTGATCATTGTGGTGCTGGTTTCCGTCATCTATCCGTCAAAAGTGGCCGGCGAAATTGCCATCCCTGATGTCAATCGGGCATGGACGCTGCCCAAAGCAGACGGTAACGTCCTGGAAGTCACGCTACCATTTTACATGAGTTATACCGAACATCGCAGTATTGGCGGATTCCTGCTGGAATTTTTTCAAAGCCATCAGGATGTATCCCACGGTTTGTTTTCAACCGGTGAGATTGATTTTGGCTTTATCTGCCAGACGGCTCCCGGTCTTTCCGATGACGCTGATGACTGCCCGCAGGAAGCCTGTGAGTTCGACGCCTGTCTTCAGGTCCGATCTAGTGTCTGGCTGGCCCCGTTTGACTTCGGGATCAACCAACGGGTGGATGTGCAGTTTTGTCCGGCTGAAGACGAACCCGGGTTTCTCGAAATCAAGATCCGCCTGACGCGTGAATCGGGTGAAGCCAATGCCTGGCGACGGATCAATAAGGGATTTTTACACAACATCCGCAAACAGCTGCTATTGTGGCGATCCTTTGATCTGCCGACCAAAGAACACTATCAACGGTTGTTGACAGAAGCAGAAAAGGAAATGGGAATCGCATCGAATTAGGATAAGAAGATGACCGAAAACCAGCAACCTGCGACCAATGAAGAATCGCTGACAACTTATGGGGAAAAGGAATCCGGCCAAAAAATCCGTCTGCGCGCCATCCTGCTGGGCTCGTTTTTTGCGCTGGCGATTTGCCTGATAACACCTTTTAATAACGCCTACCGCCAGGCGACTCCGCTGGGCGGCGGGCATTTTCCGCTGGCGCCGTTTTACATTCTGGTGTGGTTGATGATACTGACGGCCCTCTTACGCATGATTTTCAAGGGCCGCAACTTAATTACCGGAAAAGAACTTCTGGTGTCCTGGGCGTTGATGGTGTTGCTGTCCGGTATCGCCTGGACGGGTCTGGCGCGAACCTTCTTTGTTAATTTAACAGCGCCGTTTCATTTTGCCACCATGGAAAACCGCTGGTCGGAAGTGCTGCACCCGCTTCTTCCTGCGAGCTGGTATCCTCAAAGCAAAGAGGCCGTCACCAGTATATTCAACGGCCTCACGGGGGGGCGGCAGCTGGGGTGGTTCGATGTTCTCAAACAGATTGAATGGGATGCGTGGCTCCCCCCCCTGCTGACCTGGACGGTATTTATCCTGCTTTGCTATTTTGTCATGGTGTGTATTGTTAATTTGTTAAGCCGGCAGCCATTATACAATGAACGCATGAATTTTCCGCTCTTGCGGGTGCCGTTTATGATGGAGGAGGCCCTCGATCAGACCGGGCTGGTGCGATTTTTTTCCAACCGCTTTCTGATCGCAGGTTTGATGGTTCCGGTTTGCCTGCACCTGCTCAATGGGCTGGGCTTTTATAACCCATCCATCCCGCAGATTCCAACCCTGATCTTAGCCGGACCATACTTTCCAAAAGTCGGCCTTCTTTCCGGATTTTTTAAACTAAAAATCTACATCTACCCGGCCTTTATCGGTTTTGCTTTTTTAACCTCCAAGCAGATTTCTTTTTCCTTCTGGTTCTTTTTCATCTTGGGCACCTTGCTGTACGGTCTGCTCAGCGTTTTGGGATTAAATATTCCGGCAGCCAGTATGGGGGTGACCTTTGGCCCGACCATATCCCGCCCTGAAGAGACCCAGATGATTGGGGCGTACATCGTTTTCTTTGCATTTCTGGCCTGGCTGGCCCGATTTCATTTCATTGATATTATCCGTCAGGGATTCGGTTTCAAAAAACAGGAGGATTTGGAATCTGAATGGCTCTCCACTCGTTTTGCTTTCTGGGGATTTATCCTGGGGAGCCTGGCGATTGTCATCTGGTGCCATTATTTCGGTATTCCATTTTTAGTTTCTATTCTCGTCGTTTTTGCTTTTTTTATGTTTACCCTGGTAGCCATGCGGGTAATCTGCCAGGGTGGGATCGCCTATTTTACGCTAACCGCCGCTCCCATGGACGGACTGATGGCTTTCATCGGTCCTAAATTTTTTACCGGCCTTGGAATCCTCGTAGCCGCTGTTATTCAGAAGGTCCTATTTGTTGATTTGCGGGAATCGCTCATGCCGTCTTTATTGCACGCCCGTAAACTTACGGATAAAGCCCGTAACAATCGATTGATCTTCTTAGCCATTGCGATCACCTTAATTGCCGGCGTATTGCTCTCGTTACTTGCCATGCTGGCGCTTTGTTACAAATTCGGCATTCGTGAGTTGCAGCTGGACTGGGCCACGCGCACGACGGTTACAGTTTATGATAACGTTTACAGCCTGGTTGAATCACCCATAAAGCCCGGAGAATGGGTGCTGATCTTTTCGATTGCCGGCGCTGTCGTCATGCTGGCTTTAGTCATTTGTTATCATCGCTTTTACTGGTGGCCGATCCATCCGATCGGTTACCTGACCGCTTACAGCTCTGCTATGTGGATTCTGTGGTTCAGCTTTTTTGTGGGATGGGTGTGCAACGCACTGTGTATGCGTTACGGAGGCGTGGGGCTGTTTAAAAAGCTGCGTTATTTCTTTGTTGGATTGATCATCGGCGATTTTTTTATGGCCGGCACATGGGCCATTGTCGGGCTTTTTAAATATTCGAGTTATTTGGCGCTACCCAACTGATGGGCTCGGGCATAGGGCATAGAGCATGGCGCAAAGCGTCGGGAAAGTATCATCATTTTACAGCAAACCCTTTGCCCTATGCGCTTTGCTCTTTGCCAGGTGATCCATGATTCTGACAACTAAACTTAGAACGCGCTTACGTCGTATACCTAACCCGATTGGATTATCCTAATGTACGAAGACAAGGAACTTCAAGAGTACCGCGACCTGTTGGAAACACCGGAGCATTTTGAAGAGGGCTTTGACTGGAAGACTGTCGTCGGGGCGATTTTCATTGGCTTTCTGATGATGCCCGGCAGCATGTACCTGCAGTTAGTCATCGGTACCGGAATCGGACCCGCTGCGCGCTGGGTAACCATTATCTTATTTGCAGAACTTGCGAAGCGGTCATACAGTGAATTGAAACAGCAGGAAATATTTCTGCTCTATTATATGGCCGGAGCGGCGCTGGCCACACCCTTTCAGGGCCTGTTGTGGAACCAGTATCTGGTGCAGTCCGATGCTGCCCGGATGCTGGGGGTCACCGAGTTCATCCCCACCTGGGTGGCACCGGCACCGGAATCCGACTCGCTGGTGGAACGCACGTTTTTCCACCGGGACTGGCTTATCCCCATTTTGTTGCTGGTGGGAACCCAGGTCATCCAGCGCGTCGACCAATTCGGTCTGGGGTATGCCCTTTTTCGAATTACCTCCGACGTCGAAAAACTGCCATTTCCCATGGCTCCGGTAGCCGCTCTCGGAACCATGGCCCTGGCGGAATCGACCGAAGAAAGGGAAAAAAGCTGGAAATGGCGCGTTTTTTCAATCGGCGGGATTATCGGTTTGGCCTTTGGGGGCATTTACGTGCTTCTGCCGACGGTGTCCGGGCTCATTCTCATGGAGCCGATTCGGCTGATTCCGATTCCCTGGATCGAACTGACCGGCCATACCGAAGACGTACTGCCGGCGGTTGCCACCGGTATTCAGCTGGATCTGGGCCTGCTTTTTCTCGGCATGGTGCTGCCATTCTGGGCGGTCATCGGGGGTCTAATTGGCATCATCATTACGTTTGTTGCCAACCCGATTCTTTATAAACACGGAATTCTTACACGCTGGCATCCCGGGATGGAAACCGTTGATACGATGTTTGCCAATAATTTTGATTTTTATATGAGTTTTAGTATCGGTTTGGGTCTGGCGATTGCTTTCATCGGAATCTGGCATGTGGTGCGCTCCTTCAGCAAAAGCGATTCGACTCAAAAAGGCAGTCTGCGGGATTTGTTTCGGCCGCCGCCCGGCCGCGGGGATTTTAATTTCTGGATTTCGATCGGTATTTATGTTTTTTCAACGATTTCCTATGTCCTGCTTTGCCTCTGGCTGGTTCCCAATTTCCCCTGGATCTTTTTTATCGCCTACGGTTTTTTATACACACCGATCGTTTCCTATATTACCGCTCGCATGGAAGGTATTGCCGGGCAGTTTGTGAGTTTGCCCCTGGTCAGAGAAATCAGCTTCATCGCCGGCGCCAAATATTTCGGCTACCAGGGCATTGAGATCTGGTATGCGCCGATTCCGATTCACAATTATGGCGAAGCGACCGTTAATTTTCGACAAATCGAGTTGACCGGCACGAGCATCCGCGGAATAATCAAGTCTGAAATCGTCGTGTTTCCGATCGTCATGACAGCCAGCCTGCTTTTTTCACAATTTATCTGGCGCCTGGCCCCCATACCCTCCAGTGCCTATCCTTTTGCCCAGGAAGTCTGGCATTTACAGGCACTCAACACCCTGCTGATGCAAAGCTCCACCCTGGAGGGCAGTGCTGCTTTTTACCAGGCCCTCAATTATATTTATGTGGCAGCCGGTGTGGGTTTGGGCGTGATCGTGTACGCCATATTGACCCTGTTTGGTCTTCCCATCATGTTGGTGTATGGAATGGTGCGCGGGCTGGGCCAGACGCTGCCCCACGGGCACGTCCTTGAGGTCGCCGGCGCTTTGCTGGGCCGCTTCTTTTTCTTGAAACGGTATGGGGCCATGTGGCGGCAGTATGCACCGGTACTGCTGGCTGGATTTTCTTGCGGTATGGGGCTAACCGGAATGTTTGCGATGGGGGTTACGTTGATACTCAAATCCTTGGGCCGGCTCGCCTATTAATCCCTGACGGATGTCAATTCATTAATTTTAGGCATTTTAGCTCATTTAAGTCACTTTAGGCACTTCTAACTTATGAGCATCTTCCGAACTTTGTTTCTCTGCCTTCGAAGATAAGCTGCAATTTTTGAGATCACTTCCATCATTCTAGTTGAAATACTGCGAAAAACCTAATATGGATAAATTGCGAACCAAAAATTTCGATAATTTTATGAATGGTTAACCCGGGTTTAAAAAGAGAGGTTGCTATGAAAAACAAGTTGATATTCGGTTTGGCAGTGCTTCTTTTATTTGCCCCCGGCACGACCCGGGCAGAGGCCCCGCACCAGGTTGGCGGTTTTGCTCTGGGCGAAAACATCGAGGTGTATAAGGACCGGGTCATCATGGACACGGCGCTTCCGGTTCGATATTCGGAAAATATAGAGGAGGTGGAGATAAAATTTACCCAGGGCTTTAAAAGCGGACTGATTGCCTATGGAACCTGCGCCGAGCCGGGTCATATTGTAAGAATCAAACTCAAATATGCAGATTCCAGCAAGGAATTCTACGAAAATTTGCTCAAGCGCTTTAAAAGGCATTTCGGTGAACCGGATGAGTATCGTGGCGATCCCTTTGGCATTGTGAAGGCCTGGAAGTGGTCTTTTGTCGATAAGCAGAACCAGCGCATCAGCCTCAACCTGCAGCACAACTCGATCGATGCAGAGGAAAAAAAAGGCAATGCTGTGAAAATCACCCATACAACGCTTATTGAAGAAGACGGGCTTTGCTACAAACGCAAGCAACTCGACCATCGGGAAAGACTTCGACAGCGAGAATGGAAAGCCGTAAATCCGGAATTAACCGGCTGGGATCTTTATGTCCCGCGTTAGCGGACCGGTCAATGAATTAAGTCGTCTAGTGATCAAATGGAAGAAGCCTGGACAGAAGTTGCCTGGAATGGTATTGGTTTCCGGGCTCCGGCCAACTGGCAACTGGCTCAGATCGGTTCCCGTCATCTTGTGCTCGAAGACGAAGCCGCCCCGGTAATGGAGATCAAATGGGCAAAGGTTAAAGGAAATTTTTCCCACCGAACGCATCTCAAACGTTTAACTTCCCTGCAAAAAAAACAGGTTAGAAAGACTTTCAAAGCCGAATCGATTCCGGCTGACTGGGAAGCGGTCCTGACGAACTTTCAGGTCAGCGGGTTTTCCTGGCAGGGGAATACCGCCCGCGGCCAGGGTGTCATTTTATTTTGTCCGAGCTGCCGCACCGCCACTCTGATTCAATTTTTTCAGCAAAAATCGTTTGAGAATATCCGGGTTTCTTCGCAAGTTTTGGATTCCTTTCGCGATCACCGGCAGGACGGCCAGGTTTTGTGGTCGGCTTATGATATTCGAGCCATCGTCCCGCAAACCTATCAGCTGAAACGCCATCGATTTGAAGCCGGCAAATATGAGCTTGATTTTGCAGACGGCAGCCAGCAGATATGTTTGCATCGCTGGGCGATGGCATCCGTCTTGCTGGCCGAACAGGACCTGGTACAGCTTGCCAGAACGGTTTCCGGCTTCAATAAGCCGGAACCGGTTGGCGGGAGTATGAATGGATGCCCTACGGCGGAATGGAGCCTTTCGCCCAAAACGGATTGGCAACGGTGGCTGGGACGCCTTACGCGCAAGGCCTCCTATTATTGGCTTGGACTCTGGCACCTGGAAGAAAAAAACCGTATCCTTGGCGTCCGCGCCGAAGGCAAAAAACCCCTGGACACCGAATTGCTGGACGGGATTTGTACCCATTATGAGAGTGTTTAAAAAAAAGCGCAAGAAACCGCAAATAAGCCGCGCAGAGGCACTCAAATGCACCCCGGTTATCAGTGCCCAGGTTGTCGAAGATCGGCTGGAGAGCGGTGAGGTCATTATCCGATATCCGGTAACCATACGTCCGTTTTTTGCCACCTGGGTCAAACGGTTCGGAGGGCCTGATGATTACGTCCAGACGAAGAAGCTTCAGTTAGACAAGTTGGGCGCATCGGTCTGGGATATGCTGGATGGCAAGCGCTCGGTACGTCGATTGATTGAACTATTTGCCGAAACCCATCAATTGCAATTCAGGGAGGCTGAAGTGGCGGTCACCCGATTCTTACGGGAACTCGGCAGGCGCGGTCTGATCGGTTTGGGGTAGGTTAGTTAATTTGTCTTTCGGACCACGGTTCGGTTAGAATGCGTTCAGGGCATCATCCATGCTGCCGACTATCGGCAGAAAAGAATCAAATCCTGCAATTTCGAAAACTTCCTTTACATAATCCTGCATATCGCACAACATGATCTTTCCATCTTCGCGTTTGAGCGCCTTGGTTGCCTTTAAGATAACACGTAAGCCGGCGCTTGAAATGTAATCAAGGTTTTTAAAGTCAATGATCATGCTTTTGGAGCCATCATCAATTGCCTGAAAAATTTTTTTCTCAAACCCTTGAGATGTATTGGAATCGAGGCGCCCGTTGAGTTTATAAATGTTTATTCCGCTTTGGTTTTCTTCGATAATTTCCATTTACCACCCTCCCTGAATACTAAAATAAAAAGTCGAGATTAAATTATTGTTGCCCAAGCCTCCGGTTCCATTCAGCGTTATAGATTTTAAGATCAACCTTTAACTCGCTTCTTTTGAGTTTCAGTTTCTTTGATATTTTTCCTCAGGGTTAAAATATTTTTATCATTGCACCTCTGGTAGCACACTTCATCCATAAGATTTTTTGCCAGGTGGATACCCAGACCGCCGATTCTGCATTCTTCAATGGTGCATTCCAGGTCCGGCGTTTCCACCTTTGTGGGGTTAAACGGGACGCCGTCATCTTCAATACTAAAGACGAGTTCATCATTCTGGAGGGATATTGTAATGCTGATGGTATGGTCGTTTTTGTCGTCAAACCCGTAGGAAATGATGTTGGTGAACAGTTCATCAAGCGCCAGGTTGGCTTCGAATATGCATTTTTTGGACAACCCCTTGGATTGACCGAACTTTTCCAACTTTTGGCACAAGGCGTCCAATTCGGACAAATTACTTTTAAGTTTAAATGATACTTTGTTTTTTGCCATAATGTTTTACTTTTGAGACCGTGAGACCTCCTTTTCCGGATCGGCTTTATTGTATCCCAAAAAAACCTCGCTTGAAAAGATTTTTTTCATTTGAGGCTTAAATCAGGCTGACGCCTAAATTTACCATGCATTCTCCGCACATATCGGCGCGGTCGGCTAAAAACCGCTCTTCCCAGGCATCGACATTTTTGGCCACCGCTTTGAAAATTCGGGGCATGATATTCGGGAACTGTTCAATGGCTTTTGAAAATTTTTCTCGCTCCAGTATCAGGCAGACGGTGTCCTGCAATGCCTTCAGTGAAAAAAGCCGGCGTACTTCTCCGAGCAACGTCAGGCCGCCCATAAATTCACCGGCATTGCAGTCTCTTATTTCTTTAGCGGTACTATTGTCTGCGCGCTCCAGTTTGGCTTTTCCGCTGATGATGTAAAACGCGCGCCCATCGTCTTCATTCTGATTGAAGATGTACTCGCCCTCCTTAAATTTTACCCTCTTGCAAAGATAAGCAAAAACCTTCAGGGTTTCAAGAGGCAGTCCAGAGAAAAAGTAGGTTTGTCTTAAAATCTCAAGGTTTTCTTCTAACTCGCTGGACGGGCCGGTTCTATTTTTTTCCGACGAGCTCATATAACGTTCCTTTCCGGGCCATCAGTTCGTCATAGGTTCCCATTTCAAGGATCTTGCCGGCTTTCATGACGGCCACATGATCATAGTTTTTAACGGTATCCAGGCGGTGAACGACCGATATGACAGTACTTTTTTTCTTCCAGCGCGTCTCCAGTAGATTTTGAATGCGAGCTTGTGATGTGTTATCCAGAGCTGATGTGGCTTCGTCCATAATTAAAATCTTCGGACTCTTCAGGAAAGCCCTGGCAATTGCCAGTTTCTGTCGTTGCCCGCCCGATAACTTGTCGCCTTTGCTGCCGACCTGGTAATGCATGCCGATTTCGATGATGGTCTCCAGAAGATCCTCTTCGATCAAAAGCTGAATAATGCTTTGATAGATCTTCTCCTGGGCCTCGGGGTTGGCTTCCTTGGTTTTGCCAAAAAAGATATTGTTCAATATGGTTTGGGAATGGATATATTCCGGCAGTTGATAAAACGTCACAGCGCCAGGGTCGTCAGCGGAGATCTTCTCATGGAACAAGGCCCGGCCTTCTAAAATTAGATTTTCCAATATGCCAGGCAGAGCGACCATTTTATGAACTCCCGGAACAAACCGCAGCGCCAGTTCCAGGAGCTTTTCGCGATCCGTATCGGTTAATTCATGCAGTTTCATGCGCTTTAGACGCTCGGACAATACTTTGAATTCATTCAATTCCTCCGGTCCAATGGGGCTTTGCTCGAAAAATATGGCGTCCGGCGGGAGATTGCCCAGGATATCCACGGTTTGTTTGGCCAATTCTGCTCCCAGACTGAGCAGCGGTCGGGTCAAATCCGCCCGGTTTAAAAAGGTTAAAAAATATTCATTTTTTGGCAGATTGGCGTCACTAAACGTATCCTTATTGGGGGTGCCGAAAATTAAATTTTCGGCCACACTGGAGTAAAAGAGGTATAGGTTTTCATCGAAAAATTCTACGTACTCCGCAAGCTTATCTCCGAAATCGCGCTGAAAGTTTTCACGAACCCGGATAAGAACTTCGACCAATTCCTTTTTCTGGTCATAGGCCAAAATGGCGTTCAGACCGAATCGCAATACATCCACAAATATGCCTGTTTGATGGAGTATCGCAATAATATCATCCAGGCTTGGAAGCGCTTCCCGGCCTTGGCCGTTTCCGTCAACTTTGGCCCGGCAGGCGTAAAGGATGTTATCTTCAATGCTTCCGTCAAAGATGAACGGGTTCTGGGCGACAAAGCCCAAATTATTGACCATATCCTTTTTGGTCAGGTCAGACACTTCTTGCTCTCCGATTAAAACGTGGCCAGCGGTGTACTTATAGAGCTGCCCGATGCAAAGTGCCAGGGTGCTTTTGCCGCTGCCGGAAAATCCGACCAACGCCAGATGTTCCCCGGGATTTAAGGACAAATTGATGCCATCAAGTAAACGGATACCGCTATCCGTGACAAAAGACATATCTTTGACTTCCACGCTACCATCCAAATCAAAAGGTTCACGATTTTGCGGTTCCATGGCATACTCGGGCATCAAATCGAAAAATTCCATGGTGCGCTTATAGGTCACGGAACCATCCTGATACACCTGATAAAATTCAATCAATTCCTTCCAGGGGTCATAGAGTTTTTCCTGGGCGGATAAAAACGCCACCAGCGCTCCCAGTTCCAGCTGGCCTTTTATGGTCAGATAGCCGCCCAGAATGAACACGATAAAAGGCCCCAGGCTGACAAAAAAACTGTTGGATGTTTTGACGGCGAATCGGTAGAGACTCCAGACGATTCTTATTTTCAGCAGTCGATCCACCATGCTGTCATATTTTCGATTTTCGATGCCGTAGGCACCATTGCCCTGGATCTCGTGAATGCCCGTAATTGATTCGGCGATACGGCTGGATAATTGCCGGGCCGCATCGACCCGCTTTTTGTTGGCCCGGTTGACACCTTTTTGGAGCACCGGGACCAGGAAAACGACGATGGGATAAATGCTCAATGATACGGCCGCCAGCAGCGGATTCAGAAAAAAAAGGTAAACGGCAAATGCCAGCAGCGTCAATAGATTGGTAACCGGTGATGTGATGGCCATGCCCGCGAAATTGCCCGGCATCGTCAGCTCTGAGACCAGAGAATTGACCACCGACCCCGGTTGCGTGTTTCTGAAAAAGCCTAATGGCAGGGTCAGAATATGGTGATATAGCGCTTTACGCATCCTGGCCGTGGTGCGTTGGGTAATCAGGGTTTGTAGAACGTTTGTCAGGTATTTCAGCGCACTGAAAAAAATAACGGCAACCAGATAAATACCGCAATACATCAACAACAAGTCAATGCTTCTTAAGTTAATAGCTTCATTGACAATACGCTTTTGCATTTCCAGGGGCAGAACCCTGGCAAAAACCATCACGACAATGATAACCAAAAGCATGATTTGAAGTTTGACATTGCCGGCAAATACCCAGGAAAAAAGCGATCGTTTGACAACGGGTATTTCAGCTTTTTTCATTTCAAAGCTCCTTTATACCGGATTAATGGATACTATAAACGCGATAAAATAAGATTTTTCGAAATGTTAAGTTCGTTAGTATTACTATTAAAGCGGCCCTTTTGACAAGCAGAAATTCGCAAGAGCAGCGATTCTCTAAATGACAAAATCGCTGGGTCTATATGAAAAAACGTATAATCAGGCATTTGGCCTGGCATGATCGGTTCACCGAGAATCGCTGGCCCGGTCCAATTTGTTTTGACAAAATATGTACGAAAGGATTATAAATATTAGTTTAATCATTTAACGCAAGAATAAGATTATCGAAGAAACGCGTATTCTTAGCGTTAAAAATTCGACAATCGTCGCGTTTTTCAACATATTTATCGGAAACCGGGATCTAACAGCCAATGGAATTTTTTTTATGCGTAATCGGAATGGTGATGATCGTTGAAGGACTGCCTTATTTTGCTTTTCCAAGTAAAATGAAGATCTGGGTTAAAAAAATTATCAATTCTCCGGAGAGTTCATTGAGAAGATTCGGTTTGGTGCTGATGATTCTGGGTTTGGCTCTGGTGTACTATGGACGAAGTTAATTTGAACCCATCAAACAAAAATTATGTACGCATTATCTGACTATAATTACCCGCTTCCGTTGGAGCTAATTGCCCAGAAACCGGCGGAACGAAGGGATCACTCCAATCTTTTGGTCATGGAACGCAAGACCGCGATGCTGTCTCATCATCGGTTTGATGCGCTGGTTAATTTTTTAAGCCCGGGTGACGTGCTGGTGGTGAATAACACCGCGGTTATTCCGGGGCGTCTGCTGGGCAAAAAAGATACCGGGGGAAGGATCGAAATTCTCATATGCGGTTTTAACGGCAACCGCCACCCCCGGACCATAAGTGAAGACCTGGTTTGCGAATGCCTGGTTAAGGCTGCCAAACCGCCCGGAAAGGGCAGCTTATTTTATTTTGATGAGGGGCTGACGGCCAAAGTAATCGAGCGCCGCAATGGAACGTATTTCGTCAGATTTTGCACTGAAGGTGATTTTGAAACCCTGCTTGACCGCATTGGAAAAGTGCCCCTTCCGCCTTACATAAGGCGCAGCGCGGAGTTGGAGCCGCCATGTGATGATCGGGCCGCTTACCAAACCGTTTATGCGTCTGAAAAGGGTGCGATTGCCGCTCCTACCGCCGGATTGCATTTTACACCCGAACTTCTGGAAAGATTGAAAGCCAAAGGAATTGCCGTCGTTTCGATTACGCTGCACGTGGGTTATGGCACTTTTTTGCCGGTACGGGTGGAAGATATTCGGTGCCATCAGATGCATTCTGAAGCATATTCGATTTCCGGACAGGCAGCGGATCAGATTAATTCAGCCCGGTCCGCAGGACATCGCGTGATTGCGGTTGGCACCACCTGTGTGCGCACGCTGGAATATGTTTCTGATTCCGGTGGGCATGTGCGGGCAGGAAGCGATTGCTGTGATTTGTTTATTTATCCAGGTTACAGGTTTAAGGCCGTTGATGCAATGATTACCAATTTTCATCTTCCCAAATCAACGCTCTTAATGCTGGTTTCAGCCTTTGCCGGACGGGAAAAAGTCCTGCATGCTTACGAAGAGGCCATCAAACGAAAGTACCGGTTTTACAGTTACGGGGATGCGATGCTAATCGTTTAATGTTTGTTGTCCGTTGTCCGTTGCAGTAAAATCCGATGTGCCCAGGGGCAAGTAACAACGGACCACGGACAACGGACGACTGACCTGATTATGACAGCAATAGATAGTTTAACTTAATTGCCATGTTTGATTTTAAAGTCATTGCCGAATCCAAGACCACCCGCGCCAGAGCCGGTGTCATCCAGACCGCCCGCGGGAAGGTCGAGACTCCGATTTTTATGCCGGTGGGAACCCAGGGAACGGTGAAATCATTGACACCCGAGGAGTTATTATCGGCCGGCGCTCAGATCATTCTCGGCAACACCTACCATCTTTATCTGAGACCCGGCTGTGATGTCATTGATCGATTTAACGGCCTGCATGCGTTTATGAACTGGAGCGGTCCGATTCTGACGGACAGCGGCGGGTTTCAGATTTTTTCACTGGCCAAATTGGCTAAGATTTCCGAAGAAGGTGTAACGTTTCAATCTCATATTGACGGGACCCGTCATCTCCTGACGCCTGAAAAGGCAATTGAAATTCAAGCCTGCTTGGGGTCGGACGTCAGTATGTGCCTGGATGCCTGTATCCAGTATCCGGCCGCGCGCGATCACACGCGCCAGGCGCTTGAAACTACCGGCCAATGGGCGAAGCGCTGTAAAGCTGCCTGGCAGGACAGGTCAAATGACCAGCGCGCGTTGTTCGGCATCGTTCAGGGTGGGGTGTTCAAGGACCTGCGCGCCGCATCGGCAGAATCTTTAATCCCTCTCGACTTTGACGGTTTTGCGATCGGTGGGCTGAGTGTCGGAGAACCGCTGGAGATCATGCTGGAAATCGCCGATTTTACCCTGCCGAAACTGCCGGCTGACAGACCCAAATATATTATGGGTGTCGGCACACCCGAAAACCTGATTGAACTGGTGGCGCTGGGTGCCGATATGTTCGATTGTGTTTTACCGACACGCAATGCCCGCAATGGACAAGTTTTTAATCGGCAAGGCACGCTAAACATTTCCAACGCAAAATTCAGGCATGATACGGACCCTCTGGAGCCCGGTTGCCTGTGCTACACATGCCAGAATTATTCCCGGGCCTATTTACGCCATCTTTACATCGCCAAAGAGCTACTGGCGTATCGGTTAAATACACTGCACAATGTTCATTTTTTTCTGGGTTTAATGAAACAGGTGCGGGAGGCGATTGTGAAGGATGAATTTGAATCTTTTCGAAAGAACTTCTATAGAAACCGAAACAACTAGAAGTGGTTTCAAAGTCTCAGATCAGATTCAAGGGCAAAGCGCAGGCCGATCGATAAGGCGCAGCATAATGGGTATGTGAGCATTTATCGGAGGCCTGCAACGCAGCCATTGGGCCTCAGATGGGGTTTTCAAACCACTTCCAACCAAAAGGAGATACCGACATGAGAGAAAAAGTTGAGGCGGCCATTAATAAAATTAGACCCATGCTCCAGGCCGATGGGGGTGATGTGGAACTTGTCGACGTTCAGGAAGGTGTTGTCACTGTCCGATTACAGGGTGCCTGCGCGGGGTGCCCCATGTCACAAATGACCTTGAAAAATGGAATAGAAAAGATACTAAAAAAGGAAATCCCGGAAGTGGTTTCCGTGGAATCGGCACCGTAAGGGCTCTAAGGGCAGGTATAGAGCCGTATCAGATTTGTAAAATATTACGGAGTTCAATTTGACTTGCATGCAAACAGCCCGTTATTGGTTAATAGTCATTTGTTATTGAGTAATGTCTTTATCTGAGTTTAGTTACAAATAACTGATAACGAATAACATGATTTAACGAAGGAGCCACAGTGAAAATCCTAAAGATTGACCATTTAGGGATTGCTGTAAAAAGCATTGAAGGGGGAAAAAATTTTTGGACCGATGCCCTGGGGCTTGAGTTCGAGGGGACTGAAACCGTGGCCGAACAGAAAGTCGTCACCGCTTTTTTCCCTGTTGGAGAGAGTGAAGTGGAACTTCTTGAATCCACTGAACCGGATGGACCGATCGCCAGGTACCTTGAAAAAAAAGGCGAAGGAATTCAACACGTCGCGTTTCGAGTGGAAAACATCGAAGCGGCCTTAAACGAATTAAAAGAAAAAGATATCCGTTTAATCGATGAAAAGCCGCGAATCGGGGCCGGTGGTGCTAAAATTGCCTTTCTGCACCCGAAATCCACCAATGGGGTGCTTGTCGAGCTGTGTGAACGCAAGGATTAACACGCCATATTTATGGAATTCAAAAAGGCGGCCGTAAATTTTTTGCTGGCCCCTGGCTTCTTGTTGCTGGCTACTGGTCGCACCCGTCAGAAACCAGCAGCTAGCAGCCAGTGACAAGTAGCTGTTTGCGAGGTGTGGAAGATTTTAATTTGAAGTAAGAAAAATAAGCAATTGAGCTTTTTTAACAGAAGATAAGGTTAACAGGAGCAGACGATCATGGCAAAAGATGCCGAATTGAAAAAATGGAAGGACCTTGCCATAAAAGAGTTAAAGGGCAAACCTCTGGAATCCCTGGATTGGCATACGGCTGAAGGCATACGCGTTAAACCGATGTATGCAGCGGCAGACCTTGAGGGAATGGAGCATATGAACACCCTTCCGGGTTTAGCGCCATATGTGCGGGGTCCCAGAGCGACCATGTATGCTGTGAGGCCCTGGACGATCCGGCAGTATGCCGGTTTTTCGACCGCCAAAGAGTCCAACGCCTTTTATCGCCGAAACCTGGCCGCCGGGCAGAAGGGTTTATCAGTTGCTTTTGACCTGGCGACCCATAGGGGATACGACTCCGATCATCCGCGCGTGGCCGGTGACATCGGAAAGGCCGGTGTGGCAGTCGACTCCGTTGAGGACATGAAAATTCTTTTTGATCAGATCCCGCTGGATCAGATGACGGTTTCCATGACCATGAATGGCGCGGTTTTGCCTATTTTAGCGGGCTACATTGTTGCCGCCGAGGAGCAGGGGGTGAGTCAGGACAAACTTGCCGGCACGATCCAAAACGATATTTTAAAGGAATATCTGACCCGCAACACGTACATCTACCCGCCGGAACCTTCAATGCGGATTGTATCCGACATTATCGGATATTGTTCAGCGCATATGCCCCGATACAATACGATCAGTATCAGCGGCTACCATATGATGGAAGCCGGGGCCGACTCCGTCCTGCAGGCTGCCTTTACCCTGGCTGACGGGCTGGAATATGTGCGGGCGGCCCTCAATGCCGGACTGGATATTGATACTTTTGCGCCGCGGCTGTCGTTTTTCTTTGGAATCGGCATGAATTTTTTCATGGAAATTGCCATGCTGCGCGCCGCGCGGTTCCTGTGGCACAAACTCATCAGCCAGTTCAACCCCAAGGATCCGCGATCAACCATGCTGCGCACGCACTGCCAGACTTCGGGATGGAGCCTGACCGCTCAGGATCCTTATAACAATATTATTCGAACCACTCTGGAATGTCTGTCCGCGGCTCTGGGCGGCACGCAGTCGCTGCATACCAACTCCTTTGATGAAGCCGTCGGGCTCCCCACAGATTTTTCGGCCCGGATTGCGCGCAACACACAGCTGGTTGTAAAGGAAGAATCCCAGGTGTGCCATGTGGTCGATCCTTTGGCAGGCTCCTATTATCTGGAATCTTTAACTGCCGGCATTATTCGCGAAGCCGGCAAAATTATCGATGAAGTTGAAGAAATGGGGGGCATGGCCAAGGCAATTGAAACCGGGATGCCCAAGATGAGAATTGAAGAGGCGGCCGCCCGACGTCAGGCGCGCATCGACCAGGGCAAAGATGTTATTGTGGGGGTCAATAAATACCAGATTGAAGAGGCGGTTGATCTGGAAATTCTGGAGGTTCCGGCCAGCGTTCGGGATGAACAGATCTCTCGATTGAAAGAACTGAAAGCCCATCGGGATGCCAAAGTGCTCAAGCAGGCGCTGGAAACCCTGGCCGGAGCTGCTGAAAATGACGGCAATTTGCTGGAGGCATGCATTCCGGCGGTGAGGGCCCGGGCCACCGTGGGTGAGGTCTCGGATGTTCTCGAAAAAATATTTGGACGTTATGTGGCAACAACCCAGTGTATCTCCGGCGTATACGCTTCCGAATACGGCGATAGTGAGATCATTGAGTCGATTCGCAAGCGGACCGAAAATTTTAAGGAAAACGAAGGCCGGCGTCCCCGAATCCTGGTGACCAAAATGGGCCAGGATGGTCACGACCGTGGTGTCAAAGTAATTGCCACCGCGTTTGCCGATCTGGGCTTTGACGTTGATATCAGTCCCATGTTTCAGACACCCCAAGAGGCCGCACGCATGGCGGTTGAAAATGATGTCCATGTGGTTGGCGCATCCAGTCTGGCTGCCGGGCATAACACTCTGGTCCCGGAATTGATCGCCGCGCTCAAAAAAGAAGGCGGTGAGGACATTTTAGTGGTTGTGGGCGGGATCATTCCGCCCTCTGATTATGAGTTGCTTTATAATGCCGGTGTTGTCGGTATTTATGGTCCCGGGACCCCGGTTACCGAATCTGCCAACCAGGTGCTCAAGGTATTGGAGCAGAAGCGATAGCAGAGATATTGGGATTATTTAGACAGGCAAATTTTATGATTGACTTATAAGCCCTTAACTAAGTCTGAAATTCGCCTGATTTAATAAAATTGGCCGAAACTCGAAACAAATCCGAAATCCGAATTCTCAAATTCTCAAAACAAGGGCGGTGGAAGCACAAATCCCAGCGTGTTGTTTTTTGTGGTTGTTTTGGTCATTAGGATTTTAAAAATTAGAAAATTGTTTCGCATTGCGATATTCGGATTTCGGATTTTATTTCCAACACAATGAGCATAACATGAAGGATAAATAAAGTAGGCTATAAAATTGGAACATGAATCCAGAAGATCTTAAAACATATATCGAGGGCGTGCGGGGCCAAAATCGACGAATTCTTTCTAAAACCATAACCCTGATTGAAAGTTCGCGTCCCGATCATCAAGAATTGGCCCGCAAGATTGTTGATGAACTATTGCCGCACACCGGAAAAACCGTTCGTCTCGGCATCACCGGTGTGCCCGGAGTTGGCAAAAGCACTTTTATTGAGCGTCTCGGCATGTCGCTTGTGGATGCGGGCCATCGGGTAGCGGTTTTGGCGGTGGACCCCAGCAGTTCCAGAAGCGGGGGCAGCGTCATGGCCGATAAAACACGTATGGAAAGGCTCGCGGTTGAAGAAAATGCCTTTATTCGTCCGTCGCCTTCCGGAGGGACTTTAGGGGGTGTGGCCCGTAAAACCAGAGAAACCATGCTTGTTTGCGAAGCTGCCGGTTTTGACGTTATTATTGTCGAAACGGTGGGTGTGGGACAATCGGAGACGACCGTGGCGTCGATGGTCGATTTTTTTCTGGTTTTGATGCTATCCGGAGCCGGAGACGAACTTCAGGGAATAAAACGCGGCGTTTTGGAGTTAGCCGATGCTATTGCCATTACCAAGGCTGATGGCGACAACATTGAAAAAGCCAAAAAAGCAGCCAAAATATATGAAACTGCCTTGCATATGCTGCAGCCGACATCTCCAAACTGGGATCCACCGGTACTGACCTGCAGTGCTCTGGAAATGATGGGCATTGGCGAAATCTGGCAAACGGTTACCAAATACCACAAAAAATTTGCCGCCAGCGGTGAGCTGGAACAGAAACGCCAAAAGCAGGCACTGGATTGGTTGTGGTCACTGGTTGAAGAAGGACTTCGTCAAAGGTTTGATAGGAACCCTGAAATCAAAAAGCGACTTCATCCAATCACCCGCGCAGTAGAAAAAGGGGAGACCTCGCCAACGCTTGCGGCGGATAAATTGCTTTTTTTTCTTGACAATCATCGCTCGGTCTAGAAAATTAAATCCTTTATTTTTAAAATGGGGGTTTGACTAAATTTTACCAGAAATGCCTTGAATTTGCCTGCAAATCGAATCCTGGCGCACGTAAACAGTCCAGCCATCCTATTACCAAATTGGAAAAGTAAGCCGAAAAGTACGTATTTTGGAACGAAAGGATATCAATGATGGGTGTCGTCAAAGATAAACTCAAAGAGCTTAAAGATCGTGAGACCAAAACATTTCAAATGGGTGGTGAAAAAGCAGTCGCCAAACAACATGAGAAGAACAAGCTCACGGCCCGGGAACGGTTAAATTTATTATTTGATGAAGGTACGTTTCGTGAGATCGATATGTTCGTCAGCCATCGCTGTGTGAATTTTGGCATGCAAAGTGTCGACATCCCGTCAGATGGCGTTATCACCGGCCACGGGCTTGTCAATGGGCGACCGGTGTTTGCTTTTTCCCAGGATTTTACGTCCAGAGCCGGCAGTCTGGGGGAGATGCATTCCAAGAAAATATGCAAGGTCATGGATCTGGCCCTGAAGGCCGGGGTGCCGTTTGTCGGTATAAATGATTCCGGTGGTGCCCGTATACAGGAAGGTGTCGATGCGCTATCCGGTTACGGTCAGATTTTTTTCCGTAATTCGGCTTCATCCGGTGTCATCCCTCAGATTTCAGCGATTATGGGGCCAACAGCCGGAGGTGCCGTATATTCACCGGCCATGACCGACTGGGTTTTTATGGTTAAAGGCAGCAGTTATATGTTTATCACCGGACCGGAGGTTATTAAAGCCGTCACCGGTGAAGAGATTACCTTTGAGGAGCTGGGTGGCGCCAAAACCCATAATGAAAAAAGCGGTGTAGCGCATTTTGCCTGTGAAAGCGATGAAGATGCCATCGACCGGATTAAAAAACTGCTCTCCTATCTGCCGTCTAACAATATGGAAGACCCGCCCATCATCGATACGGGTGACCATCCTCAACGGACAGATCCGGCTTTAAATTCGGTTATCCCAGACAGTCCCAACAAATCCTATGACATGAAAGAGATCATTAGCAGTATCGTAGATAATGGTGAGATTTTCGAACCGCATCAGTATTATGCGCGCAATATGGTGGTTTGTTTTGCGCGCTTAAACGGCAGGGCCATCGGAATTATCGCGAATCAGCCCAAAGTGCTGGCCGGATGCCTGGATATCGACGCATCGGACAAAGCCACCCGCTTTATCCGGTTTTGTGACGCATTTAACATACCCATGTTAACCATCGCTGACGTACCGGGATACCTGCCCGGCAGCCAGCAGGAATGGGGTGGGATCATTCGGCACGGGGCCAAACTATTGTGGTGCTATTCGGAGGCGACCGTACCGAAACTGCTGCTTGTCACCCGTAAGGATTACGGGGGTTCATATCTGGCGATGTGCTCCAAAGATCTGGGTGCGGATATGGCATTTGCCTGGCCCACCGCTGAAATCGCGGTCATGGGTGCCGCCGGCGCCGCCAATATTATCCACCGCAGGGAAATTAACGCAGCCGAGGATCCGGCCGCAAAGCGGGAGGAAAAGATTAAAGAATATGATGGTTTATTTTCAAATCCTTACCAGGCGGCCAAAAGGGGATATATCGATGCCGTCATCGAGCCCAGCGAGACGCGATCACGGCTGATTGATGCCCTGGAGATAATGTGCTCCAAGCGTGAGACCCGGCCGCCCAAAAAACATGGCAATATTCCCGTGTAAAGTGCCTGAAATGATCTAAGGTGAGCTAAAATGCTTAAAATAAAAAAGGAATTTCGAATGGGAGATATAAAGAAAGCCACTGCCGCAATTTCTGCAGTTTTGCTCTATATCAAAGCTGAAGAGGAAGCGATCGCTATGCAGGCTCAAGCTGCAGGGCCGGTGATGCCGCAGGTTTCGCGGGCGCATGCGCCGGCGGCAAAACCCTGGGCACTGAACGGCAGACAAGCGCAAATGCAGATGCGCAATTTGATGCAGCTAAGAACGTTTTTCAGACGATAATACGTGTTTTAAAAGGAGTAATAAAAATGAGCGATGACATTCAAGTGAAAATGACGAAAATGAATTACGACAAAGATCGTCCGAAGGCCCAGAACCCGGTCAAGGTTGAGGATCTGACCCTGCGCGATGGCCACCAGTCCCTGTTTGCAACGCGGGGTCGGACTGAAGATATGATCCCGGTCGCCGAGATGATGGATGAAGTCGGCTTTTGGGCACTTGAAGTCTGGGGCGGGGCGACCTTTGACACCATGCACCGGTTTTTAAATGAGGATCCCTGGGAACGGATTCGGACACTGAAGCATTATATTAAGAAAACGCCGTTTTCCATGCTGCTGCGCGGTCAAAATCTAGTCGGGTACCGCAACTATGCCGATGATGTTGCCAGGGCATTCGTGGAAAGAGCATGCGAAAATGGAATGGACATCTTCCGTACATTTGATGCCCTCAATGACTACCGCAACTTTGAGACCGTCGTACCGGTGATCAAAGCGTGCGGCAAACATTTTCAGGGTTGTATGTGTTACAGCATGACCGAGCCGCGCATGGGCGGAGAGGTTTATAACATCGACTATTATGTCGGCAAGGCCAGAGAGCTTGAAAAACTCGGTGCGGACAGTATCTGCGTAAAGGATATGGCCGGGCTGCTAGCACCTTATGATGCCTTCGAACTTATCAAAGAGCTGAAAGCGGCTGTCAAGCAGCCGATTCATCTTCACAGTCATTTTACGTCAGGCATGTCGGCGATGACCCATCTGAAGGCCATCGAAGCCGGTGTGGATATCATTGACGCCTGCATGTCTCCCTATGCTTATCGAACATCCCATGCAGCCATTGAACCGCTGGTGATGACCCTGCTGGGAACCAACCGCGACACCGGCTTTGATATTCGGTTGCTGGCGCAGATCAATGAAATCTTTGAGAAAGAGGTCTTGCCTAAATACCGACACCTGCTGGATGATACCAAGATGTCAATTATTGACATAAACGTGCTGCTGCACCAAACCCCGGGCGGGATGCTTTCCAACCTGGTGAATCAGTTAAGGGAAATGGATGCCCTGGATAAGATTGACCAGGTATATGCCGAGTTGCCGCGGGTCAGAAAGGAATTGGGGCAGGTTCCGCTGGTTACCCCCACCAGCCAGATTGTCGGGATCCAAACGGTCAATAACGTTCTTTTTGACGATGAAAAGGAACGTTACAAGATGATTACCGGTCAGGTCAAAGATTTGTGCTACGGCTTATACGGCAAAACCGCGGTTCCGATAGATCCGAAGGTTCAAAAGAAAGCCCTTAAAGGTTATGAACGCGGGGAGAAGCCCATTGAGTGTCGACCGGCGGAAGTTTTGGAACCCGAGCTGGATAAGGCCAAAAAAGAGACCGGAGGGCTTGCCGTTGACCTGGATGACACGTTGATTTATGCCCTCTATCCCGTCACCGGCAAACGCTTTTTAAAGTGGAAATACGGCAAAGAACAACCGCCGGATGATGTCAAACCCAAAACCCTGGAAGCTGCGCTGGCCGAGCAGGAACTCCTAAAAAAGGCCAGAGCCGGCCAGCTGATCGAAAAGGTGGCTAAGGAATCCCCGAATAAAAGCGAGAATACACGGACATTTAATGTGTTTGTGGATGACGAATACTTTGAGGTTGCGGTTGATGAAGTCGGCGGATCACCGGTGATCAGCTATGTCCAACCCATGTCAATGGGAACTCAAATGCCGACCATGGCGCAACCAGCCGCGGCGGCACCTCCAGCCGTTGCGCCCGCCGCAAAACAGCCGGAAACATCCCAGGCCGAAGAAACGAAACGCGAACCTGATTCTGCAGCTGCCCCGGAAGCCGGTGCTGCAGCGGACGGGACGCCGGTGACCGCACCCATGCCCGGCATGATTGTCAGCTATGAGAAAAAAGTCGGCGACTCCGTCAGCCAGGGCGAAACCGTGGTTATCCTGGAAGCCATGAAAATGGAAAATGCATTGCCGGCTCCGGCCAGCGGAACCATTAAGAACATTAACTTCAGCAGCGGTGATTCGGTAGGCAAAGGTGATGTTCTCTGCGTAATAGGCTAAGGCTTTCAGAAGACAGAGGTCAGATGACAGATCAAAACCGAAGCGTAGGGCGGGCCTCTGCGGATATCAGGATCCAGCAGCCAGTTATCATCTACTGTTTTGAATATCGAATATCGAACAAGGAATTTACAATGATGAAGTTTTATAATCCTTCGCTATTCAACATTATAGATTCGATATTCTGCGGTTCTCAGTTTTCTGGCATCTGACTTCTGTCCTCTGACTTCTGATAAGGGAGTATCGCGACCATGAAGATCCACGAATATCAGGCCAAAGAATTGTTTAAAAAGCATGGTGTCCCCGTACCGGAGGGCGGGATTGCGCTCAAACCGGAAGAAGCTGTCGCCATCGCTCAAAAATTGGCGAATTATCCGGTGATTGTGAAAGCTCAGATACACGCCGGTGGTCGCGGTAAAGGCGGGGGTGTCAAGCTTGCCCGGTCGGCTGACGCGGTCCAAAACATCGCTCGGGAAATCATCGGAATGACCCTGGTAACGCATCAGACCGGACCGGAAGGCAGACGCGTTAAGAAGGTATTGGTGGAACAGGGTTTGAACATCGAAAAGGAGCTGTACCTGAGCATTATTCCGGACCGCGCATCGGCGCAAATAGTCGTTATGGCCAGTGAAGCCGGCGGCATGGATATTGAAGCGGTGGCGGCCAAAACTCCGGAACGAATTATTAAAGTTCCGATCAATCCACTGTTGGGTATACAGCCTTATCATTACCGCACGGTTGCCTTCGGGTTGAATTTAAGCCCGGCGGTCACCAAACCGTTTGTGACGATGCTGAAAAATCTTTACCGCCTGTTTGTTGAATATGACTGCTCGCTGGTCGAAATCAATCCGCTGGTCATTACAAACGAAGAAATGGTGATCGCACTGGATGCCAAGGTGAATTTCGATGATAATGCCTTATTTCGGCACCCTGACATACAGGAATACCGCGATCTTGATGAGGAGGACCCGCTTGAGGTTGAAGCCTCCAAATTCGACCTCAACTATATCAATCTGGATGGCAACGTGGGCAATATGGTCAATGGGGCCGGGCTGGCAATGGCCACCATGGATATTATCAAACAGGCCGGGGCGGAGCCGGCAAATTTTTTGGATGTGGGCGGCGGTGCCAGTGCCGAAATGGTCGAAAACGGTTTTCGAATCATTTTAAGCGATAAAAATGTAAAGGGTATCCTGATTAACATTTTTGGCGGCATTTTACGCTGTGATGTTCTGGCGAGCGGCGTGGTAGAGGCCGCCAAGAAAACAGGAATCCAGGTTCCGGTGGTGGTGCGAATGGAAGGAACCAATGTTGAAGAAGGTCGTAAAATTCTGGCCGACTCCGGGCTGAATTTAATCACCGCCACCGATTTAAAAGATGCCGCCCAAAAGATCGCCGAGGTGGTTCATTAGAGGTGATAACTGCTCGATTTATATTACGCACCGCAGAGACCGCAGAGGATTTTTGCCTTTGACCTGTGTTTTTGAGACAAAAAAACAGGCCAAACAATCTGCCCTTTGGGCACTAAAAAATACCGCTAAACTAAAAAAGTTGCGAAAAAAATTATCTCTGCGCACTCTGCGCCGCTGCGGTAAAAATTCTAATTAGAACAAAGTAGAAAAATGGGCATTTTTGCAGATAAAGATACGCGGGTGGTGGTTCAGGGAATCACCGGCAGAGAAGGACAATTTCACGCGCGGCAATGCATTGCGTACGGCACCCGGGTTGTTGCCGGCGTTACCCCCGGCAAAGCCGGCCAGAAAATGGATAATGTGCCGGTATTTAATACCGTTAAAGATGCCGTCGATAAAACCGGTGCCGATTGCAGCTTGATTTTTGTTCCCCCGGCTTTTGCCGCCGATGCAATCATGGAGGCCGCTGATGCGGGACTTGGTCTGGTAGTTGTAATAACCGAGGGAATACCGGTTCTGGATATGATGAAAGTTAAAAATTATCTGCAGGCTAAACCCGTACGTATGATCGGACCCAACTGTCCGGGAATCATTACACCCGGACAGACAAAAATCGGCATTATGCCGGGCCCGATCCACAAGCCCGGAGGTCCGATCGGTGTTGTTTCCAGATCCGGCACGCTGACATATGAGGTCGTCCATCAATTAACCTTGCAGGGCATCGGCCAAACCACCTGTATCGGCATCGGGGGTGATCCGATCTGCGGCACGAGCTTCATTGATTGTCTGCAGGCCTTCGAAGAAGATCCTGTAACCCAGGGCGTCGTTATGGTCGGCGAGATCGGCGGGACTGCCGAAGAAGATGCTTCAGAATTTATCGCCCGCAAGATGTCCATTCCGGTTGTTGGCTTTATTTCCGGTTTAACGGCGCCGCCGGGAAGACGGATGGGTCATGCCGGCGCCATTATTTCCGGCAGCAGCGGAACGGCCCAGGCAAAAATTGAAGCAATGAAAACCAATGGCGTTCATGTATGCGAGGATCTGGGAACCCTCGGGGAATTTTGTTCCAAAATCTTCGATTAGTGTTTAGTGTTTGGTATTTCGTGTTTAGTATCTTTTTCCCATTATCCATTGCCAAACACCAAACACGAAACACCAATTTACAAACGCAGTTTGGAAATTGTTATGCACGAAATGGGAATTGCCCTGCAAATCGTTGAAATTGCCACCGCTTCCCTGCCGGTGGATCTGGGCGGTGCCCGGGTTACACAGGTGAATCTGAAGATTGGCAAATTGGCCGCGGTTGTGCCCGAAAGCCTCCGCTTTTGTTTCGATGTCGCCGTCAAAGACACCTTGCTTGCGGGTGCCAAACTGGCCATCGAAGTGATGCCGGTGGTGGCAAGGTGCAAAGACTGCAGCGCCCAATGGACGATTGATCAGCCGGTTTTTATCTGTAAGATATGTCAAAGCGGTTCATTGGAAATTCTTTCCGGCCGTGAACTGGATATCGAATCCATAGAGGTTGTAGAAGAGGTCAAAAATGATTCCGGGTGATCCATTTAAAAGCAAACGCTATTATCACCACAAAGATTTTCACCATCCGCACCATTCACATCCAAAAAATCCTGCCACCGATGTGAGCACTCAAAAAAGCGGAACCCGGCAGATAAAAGTCGTCCGCCGAGTCCTGGATATCAACGATAAGATGGCTGCGGAAAACCGCAAACTCTTTGCGCAAAAAGGGCTCTTTGTGCTCAACCTGATGAGTTCTCCCGGATCCGGGAAAACCACCACCCTGGAGAAAACCCTGGCTCGAATTATGCCGGAAATCAAAAGTGCGGTGATCGTCGGCGATATCTGCACCACCCATGATGCCGACCGGCTGGCGGAGACCGGAGCGCCGGTCGTACAAATTAATACGGATGAATTTGGCGGCGATTGCCATCTGGTTGCGCACGTCATTGAAAAAGCAGCCGCTAGCCTGGATCTTGATGATATCGATTTTTTGGTTATTGAAAACGTGGGAAATCTGGTATGTCCGGCCGAGTTTGACATTGGCGAGGATTCGCGTGTGGTGGTATTGAGTGTGACGGAGGGAGAAGATAAACCGGTAAAATACCCGCTGATGTTTCGGGAATGTGAGGTGGCGCTCTTAAATAAGATTGATTTGCTGCCCTATCTGGATTTCGACAAAGAAAAAGCAGTCGCCTACATTCATCAGGTTCATCCGCAAATGCCGGTTTTTGAAATTTCATCTAAAACCGAGGAAGGCTTCGAGCCCTGGATTGAGTGGCTGAAGAATAAGATTCGCGAGAAAGTTTAGAAGGGCTTATATTTCACCGCAGAGGCGCAAAGGTCGCAGAGAGTATTTTTTTTGGCCTGTTTTTTTGAGAGGAAAAAACAGGCCAACTCATCTGCCTTTCGGGCAATAAAAAAGCTGCGAAAAAAACTTACCTCTGCGCACTTTGCGCCTCTGCGGTGAGTTATTGATATCAATCCTGCTGTTACACCGCGGCGCTATCCTTCCATTGCTTTTTTCCAAAAGGGCGACAGATCTCTTAGGCGCTCGATAATGGGCGGCAATTTTTCCATAATCACCTCAATTTCATCTTCGGTATTATAACGGCTGAGGCTGAAGCGGATAGAACCGTGGGCCGCGGTGAAGGGGACTCCCATTGCGCGTAATACATGCGAGGGCTCCAGCGAACCGGATGTGCAGGCAGAACCCGATGATGCACAGATGCCGTGTTCGTTCATCATCAGCAGAATCGCTTCCCCTTCTATATATTCAAAAGCAATGCTGGTGGTGTTCGGCAATCGATTTGCCTGATCGCCATTGATAATTGCATTGGGCACCCTTTCCAGCAGGGTGCGCTCAAGTTTATCCCGCAGCCGGCTGATCCGATCATACCCATTTTCTTTAAGATGTGCTGACGCCAATTGCGCCGCCTTACCCAGGCCGATAATCGCGGCGGTGTTTTCAGTACCCCCGCGTCGGCCCTTTTCCTGATGACCACCGATCATAAACGGCGCGAATCTGGTGCCTTTGCGGATATAAAGCGCACCGATTCCCTTGGGTGAGTGAAACTTGTGGCCCGAAAGCGAGAGCATGTCCACGCCGGTCTGGGCGACATTAATGGGAATCTTGCCGACAACCTGGACCGCATCGGTATGGAAAAGAATCCCCCGACCTTTGACCTCGCGGGAGATTTCTTCGACTGGAAAAATTACCCCGGTTTCATTGTTGCCCCACATGAGGCTGACAACTGCGGTGTCTTCGCTGAGGCTATCATACAGATAATCGAGATCGAGTCTGCCGCTGCTGTCTACCGGAACAAAGCTGGCCCGATATCCTTTTTTGGATAGCGTTTCGCAGAGGTTTTTAACAGCCGGATGCTCAACTCGGGAAGTTACAATATGCTTTTTATCGGGATAGGATTCAATGGCTGCGCGTATGGCGGTACTATCGCTTTCTGTGCCGCAGCTGGTAAAAACGATTTCATCGGGGCTAGCGCCGATCAGTCGGGCAACATTTTCTCGGGCGTCCTTGATTTTAGCGGCGACATCACCGCCGAAGGAATGCATGCTGGACGGATTGCCGTAATACTCACTGAAATAAGGCAGCATGGCGTCGAGCACTTCCGGAGCGACCATGGTCGTGGCATTGTTGTCAACGTAAATCACGTTCATCACTGGACCTCCTCAACCACGATTTCCGGGGAAACGAGCTCGCGCAGCCTGGATTCGACATAGTGTTTTAGGGTAACGGGGGACTTGGCACATGATGCACAGGTGCCGCCCAGGCGTACCAGGACCCGATTGCCGTCAACATCTATCAGCTCGAGCTTGCCGGCATCCTTTTTTAGAGTTGGATTTATTTCGCGCTCGATACTTTCTTCGATCAATTTGATTTTTTGCAGATTGGTCAAGGCGGGAATTTTTTTCTTAACCGGCCGTTCGGTTCCCAGAATGGCGTCGATGATCTCCTGGATGCGGTCGTGGCAATTACCGCATCCGCCGCCGGCTTTGACATAGTCGGTGACATCTTCTATGGTGGTTAGTTGATTTTCCCGAACCACCCGTTCGATTTCACGGTCGGTGACACCGAAGCATTCACACACGATTTCCCCTTCTACTTTTTTTTCGGGTTCGCCGCGATAGCAGGTTATTGCCTTTTCAAGGGCATCACGGCCCATTACCGAACAATGCATCTTTTCCTTCGGCAGACCGCCCAGATAATCGGCAATGTCTTCGTTGGTGATTTTTTCAGCTTCCTCCAGAGTCATGCCTTTGACCATTTCGGTCAGTGCCGATGAAGAGGCAATGGCACTGGCACAGCCAAACGTCTGAAAGGTGGCATCTTTAATCCTACCATTTTCATCGAGCTTGAAATAGAAAGTCAAGGCATCACCACATGCGATGGAGCCGACTTCTCCCACGCCATCGGCGTCTTCGATAACACCGACATTGCGCGGATTGAGAAAATGCTCTTTGACTTTATCCGTGTACTCCCACATTTCATCCTCCCGTTTGAAATCGCCTTTGAGATGCGTCCTAATATATGCCACCTGCGTGCTGGCTCTTCCAGCAAACATACAATCCAATAATAATCATCTTTTTTTAAAAGAAAAGCCTACTGAAGATGAATAGGATGAAGGGTTTATTTCATTTCAAAACAACAATCACATTCTTCGCATTGGTACTCGTAAATTGGCATGGACAATCTCCTGCGGATTCTTTATACTGAAATTCAAGACCTCAGAAAATAAGTGGCCGGGACGGATGCAAAAGGCGCTGGTTAATTTTGAGCGTCCCTTTCAGAGGGACTCGAGGAGCGGCTCTTCGAGCCTTGAGGACCGGCCATACGGCCTCTATGTTGGAGGCAATTAACATTTCTCCTCAAGCACTACGCTCCTCAAGTGAAACGCTCTTAAAGCGCCAGCGCTCCTCATGCGTAATCTTTTCTACGGGGGGGTGACGATGAAACCCACAAAGCTCAGAAGAGCAATCTTTGCGGGCAGCTGGTACCCTGCCAGTGCCGCGGAATGCGAAAAAGAGATCGCCGGTTTTCTGGACGAAGGTAAAAATATGGATCTTCCGGCCGGAAAACGGGTGGGCGGCATTGTTCCGCATGCCGGGTGGTTTTTTTCGGGAAGTATCGCCTGCAATGTCATCAGATGCTTGAAAACAGATGACCCGCCCGATGTGTTTATTGTCTTCGGGATGCACCTTCACCCGGATTCCGACTGTATAATGATGGCCGAAGGCGCCTGGGAGACACCCTTCGGCGAAATTATCGTCGAAGAACAGCTGGCCGCCGAATTGACAAAACGATTTTCATTTACATTGGAAACGCCCGACAGCTTTTCCCAGGACAATACCATTGAGCTTCAGCTTCCCTTCATCAAATACTTCTTCAATGATGTGAAAATTGTTGCTATGGGTGTGCCGCCTGCAAAGAGTTCGCTGGAAATCGGCCGTGCGGTTGTTGAAATTGCAAAAAATCTGCAAATGCAGATTAAGGTGATTGGATCGACTGATCTGACACATTACGGCCGTAACTATGGATTCGTGTCTGAAGGAACCGGCCCCCAGGCTGTTGATTGGGTTCGCAATCTAAACGATCGTCGCATTATCGACACGATGCTGGAAATGGATACTGAAAAGGTGATCGATGAAGCCTTGGCCAGCCAGAATGCCTGTTGTGCCGGTGCTGCTGCCACGGCAATTGAAGCGGCCAAACATCTGGGAGCCGGTCAGCCTGAATCAATTGCCTATGCGACCAGCTACGATAAAAGCCCGGGCGACAGTTTTGTCGGTTACGTGGGGATTGTGCTTTAGTTCAGAAATGCAAAAGATGAGGGTTTACAAACCACTTTTAAAAATAGTCGGGGTGGCAGCCCAAGACTCTTTTCTCTCTTACTCCCATTATTGGTCCACAATTTTGATCAAATCCGAAATCACCCCTATTTAAATCCTGCTCTGCTCTCCTCCTGTCGCTGCTGGCGCTTAATTCCATTGGTCTACTGGAATACATCCGGCACGACACAATCCACAAGCTGAAAGAAATGCACCACGATTTCCGTGCGCTTGACGGAAAAAAACATGGTGCCGGTGATCTCGAATCAGACACGATGGATCACGCTATGTCGGGAAATTAGAACCTATCGCTATCCGAGTCTGGATCGGCCACCACCCCGAATTCGGATTATCAGGGCGGGCCTTAATACTAAATTATAAATCGAAAATTTGCAAGAACCTCATCCGCAGACTTTGGTAACACAATTTTTCGATTTATTCAATTTTTAGTTTTAAAAAACGCCGAATTATTATAATTAATTGTTTTTATTTGATTAAACTTTTTAAACAGGGGCTAGATATCTTTGCGCGACGGTTCATATGAAAACAGGAACGCACGCTTTTAAAAGATCGATCGGACTATTTTTTTTGCTGCTGGGCTTTCAATATCTTTGCCCAGGTATCGCGTAAGGTCACTGTGCGATTGAACACCAAAGATCCTTCGGCCGAATCTTTCGAATCGACACAAAAATAACCCAGGCGTTCAAACTGGTAACGACTTCCCGGCCGGGCTTCAGACAGGCTGGGTTCCACCAGGCAATTTTCTAATATATCTAATGAATTCGGGTTTATACAGGCAATAAAATCCTTGCCCTCTTCAGTCTCATTGGGATTTTCTTTAATAAAAAAATGGTCATAAAGGCGCACTTCCGCGCTTACCGCATGAGATGCTGAAACCCAATGCAGGGTACCCTTAACTTTGCGTCCGTCAGGGGCATCACCCCCCCGGGTTTCGGGATCATATGTGCAATGCAGTTCGATGACATCTCCCGTTTTCGGATCTTTGACGACATCGACACAGGTAATGAAGTAAGCATAGCGCAGTCTTACCTCGCGGCCCGGGGCCAGGCGGAAAAATTTTCTGGGCGGATCTTCCATGAAATCATCTAACTCAATGTAGAGTTCCCGTGAAAAAGGCACCTTGCGGGTACCCATGTCCGGATCTTCCGGATTGTTCACGGCATCTAATTCTTCCACTTTATTTTCCGGGTAATTGTCGATGATGACTTTCAGCGGTCGTAAAACGCCCATTACCCGTGGTGCCAGCTTGTTCAAATCTTCCCGGATACAATATTCCAGCAAGGCAATGTCCACCATGCTGTCGGCTTTGGCAACCCCGATTCGATCGCAGAAATTGCGGATTGCCTGCGGCGTATACCCCCGGCGCCGTAAACCGGAAATCGTCGGCATACGCGGGTCATCCCAGCCCTCCACATAGCCCTCATCAGCTAATCGGATCAGTTTACGCTTGCTGAGTACTGTGTGGCTGAGGTTGAGGCGGGCGAACTCAATTTGCTGCGGATGGTATACGTCGAGCTGGTCCAGGACCCAATCGTAGAGCTCACGATTTATTTCAAATTCCAGCGTACAAATCGAATGGGTAATGCCTTCGATCGAATCCGACAGGCAGTGGGTGAAATCGTACATGGGATATATCACCCACATGCCGGCGGTGCGATAGTGGGGTACTTTCTTGATCCGATAGAGGGTGGGATCGCGCATCAACATGTTGGGGGACGCCATATCTATTTTGGCCCTTAGCACGTGCTGGCCCTCTTTATATTCACCGGCCCGCATGCGTTCAAACAGATCCAGATTTTCTTCAATTGAACGCTCTCGGTAAGGGCTGTTTTTACCGGGCTCGGTCAGGGTGCCTCGATATTCCCTGATTTCATCCGCATTTAAACTGTCGACATAGGCTTTGCCCTTTTTTATAAGCTGAACTGCAAATTCAAATAGCTGTTCAAAATAATCGGAGGCATAGTATTCGCGATCCTCCCAGTCAAATCCCAACCAGCGAACATCTTGCTTGATGGATTCCACATACTCCACCTCTTCTTTGGCCGGGTCGGTATCATCATAGCGCAGGTTGCACAGTCCGTTGTATTCTTCGGCCAGTCCGAAATTTAAACAGATGGATTTGGCGTGTCCGATGTGCAAATATCCGTTGGGCTCAGGTGGAAAGCGCGTATGGACACGCCCGTCGTTTTTACCGGCTTTGAGGTCGGCATCAATAATATGTTTGATAAAGTTCGGCGGCGGTGTTAATTCGCCTGGGGTTTTTGAGGAAGCCGGTGTTGAGCTTTTTGTGGCTTTGGTATCCGGTTTTTTCATAATAGTTGTTCCTTAACAGGGGAGGAAGAGATCTGAACGCATCGGTAAATTAGAATTTATCTTCAAAAAAATCAAACTATTTGAACAATCTCATTAATACGGATTTACACCGTTTACAACAATAGACAAAATATTTTAAAAAGTATTAATGCTTACATTTTTTAATAAAACCAAATATTAATCTGGCTATTTCCGCCAAGGCCCCGGAGCTTTCCATACATCTTTAAATTGTCTATTTCCGGCCAGGCATTCTGCAATTGGTATGAGAAAAGAAGCAATTGCGCTAATGATCTCTTTAAAATCTTGCGGTACATGGCCAATTCTAATATTTCTGATGAAAGCACGCTATTGTGCTGATTTTTTGATATCTTCGGCGAAGGAGTTCGTCAAGGGAATTGGTTCAGGCTTAAGCGCTGTTCCTCTTGCTGAGAATGTTTTTTCAATGGCTGTTGCGAGGGTTGCGCCGTCAAAATCGAACTGCGAGAAAGCATCCAGATATCAAAAAAATCCTTCATGCGGCTGTTAATAATGCCCAATTTAACCATTGCTTCAAACTTTTCTGCAATAGTGCTTTCTTTGCTGTAACCATATAGATGTGGTGGCGGCAAATCAAGTACCACAGGGTAATCAAATACATCTGCCTCCGGAATTACGACATCACCGAATCCAATATCAAGCTGCATGGAGAATCGAGCCGTATCCAAACTTCCCTTAAATCTAACGCGAATGCCTTCATAATCCGCATCTTCCCTGATATTTTCTGCAATCACGCTATCCAGGTCAAAAATGATTCCATCCGGTTCAACTTCTTGAAGACACACTTCTCTGGTAAATGAAATTATAGAATTGATGTCGTTATTAATTTGCCCCAGCATATCGATGTCCATGGTAGGACGTGTATAAGGAGCGTCCCATACAGGGAGCATCAAGGCGCCTTTGAGTATAAAGTTCCCAGAATAGGCAGATTTAGATAAACGGTAGAGAAACCGCTCCATTGCAAAATACTGAAGCAGTTCTGCAAAAGGCCTTTCAGTTGCTCGCGCTTTATTGAGCAGGCGCTGTCGCACAGAGGCGGCTATATTTGTTTGCTTGTTGCTTTTCAAATTATCGCCTCAAGATAAGGTCGCATGACCTTTTCAACCCGACATACGCGTGCGAAATGCATGAGGTCATCAATTTTGAAACCAATTCCTTCCCGGTAAAGCTTAAGTGCTTCAAGAGCAACATCAAGGCCGATCTTATTTCGATATTTGAAACAATCTGCTATTGTTTTTTCAGGGCAGTAAACCTTTATTTGAACCCCTTCTGTTTCATATGTCTCAATTCCACTTTTATATGCTTCACCGGTAAATCGAAAAATACGGATTGGAGGGAAATCCACTTTTGGCGGCCGGGAATGCCGATCTATCGCGATATAGACTTCATGGGGTATTTGGGTGGTTATCTCATAGAATGCCAGAGCAGAGATTAGACAGACCACTCCCTTTGGAATCCTCAACGTAACTGAAACTAGATCTGGATCATCCATAGGCCGCAGTTCAGATAGACGGTAAACGCCACGACTAAGCACCTCTACGATCCCTTCGTCTCTCATTGCGTATAGAGTTCTAGGATGGATGCCAGCGGTAATTGCCTCTCCAGTTCTCAGGATTCCATCGTGTTTCCGGAAAATAGAGATTGGCTTTTCATATTTGTTTCGTGTTTCTTTCATAGAAAATGGATAAAAATGTTTGCATTTATATATTTTTGGCAACATTTTTATCCATCCCTGTATAAATTGTCAAGATCAAATATGTTGTGAGTCAACATTGGGTTTGATAGTTGTGCTTCCGTCTGACGTTAAAGTAGCTATTGAGAAAAAAAGGCGCACATTTTTGTGGACGCCTTTTAAAATCAAGACAGGCAGAATAGTGAATTTGTTGACTAATTGGACTTACTTTCTTTGAGATAGGCGGCTTCATCGATGGAATATAATTCTTTTCTAATTGGAAAATAAATAGGTAGGCGGTAAATCATCTAAGTTCAGTTACCGAGACGAGATAGGAGCGGCCCTTGCCGGATTAAGCCGGAAAACGATCCGGCATCGCTCTGGCGAGCTATGCCGGACAGGCTATGACTCCTGGAGGACGATTCAGGCCGGAAAACGACAAGTAAGGCTGTGGGCTCCTCGACTTGGCTTGGAATGCTGAGCTTGTCGAAGCACAAGCCCGTCGATACATTCAGGATAAATGAAAAGGGTACCCACTTTGTGGCGTACCCCCTGAGCGCGTCGAAATGGCTGAGGGACCAGGATTCGAACCTGGGTTAACGGGGCCAGAACCCGTCGTCCTGCCGCTAGACGATCCCTCAGCATGTTGCAATATCTAATTAATACATACAGGTATGAGCGCAGTCAAGTCAATTTTTCTGTTTAAAATTAGCCACAGACCCACGCAAACACACACAGACAAAATTTTTTCTTCGGGCGACGCTGCCCGAAGAAAAACTGTATGCCCTGCGGGCAATTCAGTAAAGGGTCTTGAAAAACGCATCTATTAGGTAGGAGTGTTAAATATTGCTATTCACCGCGAGCTATATTTTTTTATCCCGCGCAGCGGGATGACTGTTTTTGTTCGGCCAGGTCGGCCGAACAAAAGGTCCGTGTGAGTCTGTGTGGGTCCGTGGCCATTAAATTACCTTATTATTCTGTCCGTTCTTCAATAAAGCGGATCGCCTTGTTCAATCTCGAAATCACCTTCTCCTTGCCCAGGATGGCGGTGACTTCAAAAATACCGGGGCTGGCGGTTTTTCCGGTCAATGCTACCCGCACGGGTTGGGCAATTTTTCCCAGCTTGAGGCCGGTTTGATCCATTACAGATTTAAAGGCGTTTTCAAGTTTTTTTTCTGAAAAATCTTCCAGTTTTTCAAGTTGGCCGGCCAGCAGCTTTAAGGCCTCGAGCACAGCCGGTTTAAGAAATTTTTTGGCCGCCTTTTCTTCATAGTCGATGTCATCTGTAAAATAAAATAAAGAAATTTCAGCCATTTCCTCCAGGGTTTTGCTGCGGGCGTGCAGGGTCTCGATGACCTTTATCAAAAGGCCGCTGTCCTCAGCCGCGATGCCGCGTTTTCTTAAAAAGGGTTTAAGGGGCTCCACGAGCTTTTCAGCGGGAGTGGCCCGAATGTGGTCAGCATTCAGCGCCAAAAGTTTTTCCGGATCGAAAACGCCGGCGGAACGTCCGATGTGTTCCAGATCAAACACATCGATGAGCTCCCGGCGGGTAAAAAACTCCTGATCGCCGTGGGACCAGCCCAGCCGGACAAGATAGTTGAGCATCGCATCCGGCAGAAAACCCATATCCCGGTACGCCGATACGGATACGGCGCCATGGCGCTTGCTGAAGCGGCTTTTGTCGGTTCCCAGAACCATGGGGACATGACCAAACACCGGCAGCGGGCAATCCAGCGCCGCATAGATGCGTATTTGTTTGGGGGTGTTCATAACATGATCATCGCCGCGGATGACGGTGTTCACCTGCATGGTGATATCGTCAATCACCACAGCGAAGTTATAGGTGGGAATGCCATCGCTGCGGCACAGAATAAAATCATCGAGTTCATCATTTTGAAATACGATGTTGCCTTTGATCACGTCTTCGACCACCGTTGTTCCGCTTGAAGGTGCCTTAAACCGTATCACCGCACTCGGAGTTTTCGATAGTCCTTTGTCGCGACAGGTACCGTCATATCTCGGCTTGCCGCCGGTGGCCATGGCCTTTTGACGCATGGCTTCAATATCTTCGGGCGAACAGGTGCAATAGTACGCCTGGCCTGAATCGATCAGGCGTTCTAAATAGCCGTTATAAATATCGAGGCGTTTGGTTTGATAGTAAGGACCCTCATCCCAGTCGATGCCGAGCCATTCAAGCGCATCAAAGATGGCATCAATGGCCTCCTGGGTTGAACGCTCGGTGTCTGTGTCCTCAATTCGTAAAACAAATTTTCCTTTCATGCGGCGGGCGTACAGCCAGTTAAAAACAGCGGTGCGGGCATTGCCGACATGAAGATAGCCGGTAGGGCTGGGCGGAAAACGCGTCACAATCATTTCATTTTTCATTGCCATGAGTTTTTACCGATCCCTTTGCTTTTTTTGGGGGTCATTCAACAAGTAAATAGTTAAGTAATGTTTACATCTCAAATTGCAGATATTATATTATAAGATTTTGATATCTTGACAAATTAACAATATGAATTATAATACCTGCAATTATCTATTCATACAATTTAATAAGTAAACCCAACTTTACAAGATTTTTATAAGTAAACCGCCCCTTCTTCACGATCTGCCATTAATAATAAGTATCAAGTTTAAAATGCCGGAAGGTATCTTCCGTATTTTTATATAATTATAATAATTCTAAATAGTTGTAAAGATATGACCGTCACCGCCATAGCGGTAAATTTCCATAGCACAGAAGATTGCTGAGTACAAGAGAACATATCGCATAAAAGCCAGGAAAACACTTGACAATCGTTTCAAGATAAATTACTAGTTGCGCACCTCTAAATTGAGCCGTTTAAACTCAAATATGTAGAAAATATAATTAGTTAGGAGATTACTTATGGCAGTACCAAAACGGAAAAAATCAAAATCAAAGCGCGATAAACGACGGACCCACCAGAAAATTGCCGCACCAAATTTGTCAACTTGTCCGGAGTGTGGTGAAGCCATCCTCCCACACCATGCCTGCCCCAGTTGTGGTCATTACAGGGGCCGCAAGGTTGTCGAAACCGAAGAAGACTAATCTTATATACCATCACCCACACAATCAAAAGGACACCATTCAATGGCTTCAAATACGAAACCCGCGGAAAGCAATTTATACGGATTGGATCAAGAATCCAGGCAGATGGTTCTGGATACGGTGGGGCAACTTAAAAAACGACTTCTGACACCGGAAAAAATTTCTGAATATGATCGCGAGGAGATATTCCCCGAAGAGACCATCCGCGAAATGCTGGGCCCGGAGATCGGGTTGCAGCTTTTGATGATCCCTGAAGAATATGGTGGTTTGGGTGGCGGTGCCCGTGACAGCTGCGCCATCACCCGCGAAATGGCCAAGATCTGTCTGGGCATCACCACAGCGTTTTTTGCCATTCAGCTGGGGGCGGACCCGATCATTGTCGGGGGTACCGAAGCCCAAAAGCAAAAATGGCTCGGGAAAATTGCTGCCGGAGAAGCTCTTGTGGCTTACGCGGTCACCGAGCCGGATGCCGGCAGTAATGTGGTTTCCATAAAAACCAAGGCCGATCCGGTTTTGAATGATGCTGGAGAAATCACCGGGTATAAAATAAACGGTGCCAAACAATTTATTTCAACGGGCGGATATGCAGAATTCATCACGCTGCTGGCCAACACACCCGAGGGGGCAACCTTTTTTATCATTGAAAAAGACACAGAGGGTTATATTCGCGGAAAAGGCGAAGAAAAGCATGGAATCCGTGCCTCAAATACATCGCCGCTGACATTTACCGATGTTTTTGTGCCGGTGGAAAACGTCATCGGCGGTGTCACGGGTCAGGGACTCAAACAGGCCAGCAAGGTATTCGGGTACACCCGACTGATGGTGGCTTCCATGGCGCTGGGCGGCGGTGAAGCTGCTCTGGATATCGTCATTCCGTATGCCAAAGCACGGATTCAATTCAAAACACCGCTCTCGGAAAAGCAGGGCTACACCCACAAGCTGGTTGTACCGCATGCCGTTCGGCTGACAGCGGCGGCAACTTATATTGATGAGGTGGCCATAAGACTGGATGCCGGCGAGCAGGACCTTGAAGTCGAGGGTTCCATTGCCAAGCTTTTTGCAACCGAATCCGCCAATAAGGCGGCCGATGATGCCATGCAGGCATTAGGCGGATATGGATATATCACCGAATATGGCGTTGAAAAAATAAAAAGAGATGTCAAAATTACCTGCATTTACGAGGGTACCAGTGAAATCCAGCAAAACATCATCAGCACGTTCCGCTGGAAAAAAACGCGTAAAACAAAAGGGGGCTATTACGACGGCCTGGCCGAAGAAATGGACAAGCTTGACAATCAATGCGGCGGTGCGGGCGGCCGCTATATCGGTCTGGCGGCGCGCGCATTAAACAAAACCATTTTTTTGGTCAATGATCATCGCTTGACCCGTGAACAGTATGTTATGTTTGCTCTGGCCGACATGATGATGCATGTGGAGGTAGCCGCCAGCCTGGCGCGGAAGGCTGCTGCCGTGAGTCGTGAAAATAATCCGGAAGCTGAAAAAATATGCCTTTTCTCGCGACTGTTCGCCAATGAAATCGCCGAACTGGTTTCCGGTAATATCTTAAAAATTTTGCTGGGTTCCGGCGTTTTTGATTCCGAGCAGGTATCGGCATTTCTGGCGGAAACAGCGCATTCAGCGCTGGCGGAAAGCTATCAGAACATTATTCCGGACATGAACCGTGCCGCTGACATAATATTTGATCGTTAACACATAATTGAGCGTTTGCCGCTCAATTATGTATATTTTGGCGTGAAGGGAGGCCAACTTGCGATTTAAAAACAAAGTGGTGATGGTCACCGGAGGTGCTGCTGGAATCGGTCGGGTCACCGCCGAAAACTTTGCGAAAGAAGGTGCCAGAGTCGCGATCTGCGATGTCAATCCGGAAGCGGGCGAAGCCGCCGCAAAAGCGTTAGGATCCGAAGCTTCCTTTGAAAAGATCGACGTCGCCGACAGCATGTCCGTATCAGAATGGATTGAAGGTGTCTTTGAAAAATACGGCCAAATTGACGTACTGGTCAACAATGCCGGGATCACACGTGACGGCCTGATCATGCGAATGAAAGAAGAAGACTGGGATGCTGTGATCAGCGTTAATCTTAAAAGCGCCTTTAACTGTATCAAGGCGGTCTCTAAAATAATGGTCAAGCAGCGTTCTGGCAGGATTATCAATCTGGCCTCGGTGGTGGGGGTAATGGGCAATCCCGGTCAGGCCAATTATGTGGCCTCAAAAGCCGGTATGATTGGCCTTACAAAAACGGTGGCCAAGGAACTCGGTGCCAGAGGCATCACCGTAAACGCCGTTGCGCCGGGATTTATAGAAACCGATATGACGGCCGTACTGTCTGATAAAGTCAAAGAAGCCATGCTTGCCATGATACCCTTACAAAGAGCTGGAACTCCCCAGGATGTGGCCGATGCCATTACATTTTTGGCTTCAGATAGGGCTGCTTATATCACCGGCCAGGTGATACATGTCACGGGCGGGATGTACATGTAAAAGCGGATTCAAAAATTCATCCCGCACCAAATAGCCGCGTTCCGCTCAGGCCAAAAATGCTCACGTACTAGCGTGTGCGCTCCGCTTTTTTGCCTGAGCGCGCCTTGCTCTTTGGCACGATCTAAACTTGCAATCAAAATTATTTTTGACCGGCTTGACCGGGTAAGGAGGAAAATCTAATGTCTGTTGAAGAGAGAGTAAAAAAGATCATTGCCGAAAAACTCAGTGTTGATTTGGAAGAAGTTGTTCCTGAAGCTTCGTTTGTAGATGATTTGGGAGCAGATTCACTTGATCTTGTTGAGTTGATTATGTCCATGGAAGAGGAATTTGATGCGGACATTTCAGATGAGGATGCCGAGCAAATTACAACCGTTAAGGATGCCATTGATTATATTAAAGCACAGTAGGCAGATATTTTCTTAATTGTTTAGAAGTGGTCTCAAAACTTCAGATCAGGTTCAAGGGCCCCGCACAGTGCGGGATTTCGCATCTAATTTTATAAATTAAGGTGCTCAAAAGGCGCAGGCCGATCGAGAAAGTCGTTGTTCCCAGCATACAGGGGTATCTGAACATTTAGCGGAGGCCTGTGATGCACTTCAGTGTGATAAAATTGATGCAAATCCCGCTTCGCGGGGCAACGCAGCCATTGGGCCTCAGATGGGGTTTTGAGACCACTTCTAATCATTCCTCAAAACAGGAGACTGGTTTAAATTAAGGTTTTTTCAGACACGGGGCAGGGTAACAACTTTGCCAACTGAACAGGAGGTCTTTTGAACAGGCGAGTCGTAGTTACAGGGATGGGTTTAATTACCCCGTTGGGGATAGGCATCGAAGAGACCTGGGCGGCTCTTTGTGCCGGGAAATCGGGCATAACTGAAATAACGCGATTCGATGCATCGGCCTATCATACCCAAATAGCCGCTGAAGTGAAGGGCTTTAACGCCCAGGATTTTATGCCCAAAAAAGAGGCCAAGCGAAACGAACTTTTTATTTCCTATGCAATGGCGGCAACGCGTATGGCGTTGGAAGATGCCGGTCTTGTAATTGACAGCCACAATGCAAACCGGATCGGGGTTGTTACCGGTTGTGGTTTGGGTGGTCTTGGGATTATGGAGGAGACGATTCTCAATGTAGCCACCAAGGGACCCAGAAGGGTCAGCCCGTTTTTCATCCCAATGATGATTGGCAATATGGCACCGGGAATGATTTCGATCCACTTTGGGGCCAAAGGGCCGAATCTGTCAATTGCCACTGCCTGTGCCGCCGGTGCCCACGCGGTCGGGGATTCTTTTAAGATGATTCAAATGGGCACAGTCGACGCCATGATTACAGGCGGAACCGAGGCCGTTGTATCGGCCACTGCGGTAGCGGGCTTTAATGCGATGAAAGCCTTATCCACCCGCAACGATGAACCCGAAAAAGCTTCGCGACCTTTTGATCGGGATCGCGACGGTTTTGTGATCGGTGAAGGCAGCGGCATCTTGATCCTTGAAGCTCTTGATTGTGCCCTTGAGAGAGGCGCGAAAATTTATGCCGAGTTAGTTGGTTTCGGCCTGACCGGAGACGGTTACCATATGACCTCACCGTGTCCGGATGGTGACGGTGCGGTGCGTTGCATGCAAGCGGCCTTAGATGATGCCGGGATCGGCTATGACAGCGTTGATTATATCAATGCCCATGGGACCTCCACCGAACTCAATGATCTGTATGAATCCCGGGCGGTCAAAACGGTATTTAAAGACAAGGCTTACAAGGTGGCGATCAGTTCCACCAAATCGATGACCGGTCATCTGCTGGGCGGCGCCGGTGGCATTGAGACGGTGTTTACCGCCCTCAGTGTGTATCACGATATGATTCCGCCGACCATTAATTATGAAAATCAGGCCGAAGAATGTGACCTGGATTATGTACCCAACACCGCTCGTCAGGCCACGGTCAAGGTGGCCATGACCAACTCTTTTGGCTTCGGTGGTACCAATGCAACCCTGATTTTGAAAAAATTTACCGAGCAATAACCGCTGGCTCCCGCTTCTGGTTGCTGGATAGAAGCCGGTGGCTTCCCCCAGATTACTTCTCCTGTTTGAGTATGTGGCCAATTTACTTGAATGGCAGGGCACATGTGGCCTTGCCGTTTTTTTTCTTGCGGTAATTTCGATTGGAATATATTATCATAAGTTAACCTTTTTTGAGCCCGTCTTGTGGGGCGTTTCCCGTCCAGATAAAACCCATCTCAAAAAGCTGGATCAGAGTTCCCCGCTTATACCGGCGGGGGAACGCCGACAGGGATAATTAGACGCCTTTTTGAAATGGGTTCTAATAATGAGTTGAATTCGGATATGCGGAGGCAGTTAATTTCATGGTACCTGACAATCCACGACCTTCATGGGAAGATTATTTCATGGATATTGCGATGCTTGTAGCCAAACGTTCCACCTGTCTGAGGCGGTCGGTTGGCGCGATTATCGTTAAAGACAAACGGGTCCTTTCGACCGGTTATAACGGAGCACCCTCCGGTGTTCGGCACTGTGTCGAAGTCGGATGTTTAAGGGAAAAGCTAAATGTTGATTCCGGGAAAATGCATGAATTATGCCGGGGTATTCATGCGGAACAAAATGCGATTATTCAAGCAGCTTATCATGGCGTTTCGCTGAAGGGGGCGAGCCTGTATTGTACGAATTTGCCCTGTTCTATCTGTGCAAAGATGATTATCAATGCGGGTATTAAAGCGATCTATTACCACTCGGGCTATGCAGATCAATTGTCAGAGGACATGTTAAAGGAGGCCGAAATAGAGCTCGTACATCTTGTAATCCAGCAGCAGGGAGAAGACTCATGAAGTGTCCATATTGTGGAGAAATTGATAATAAAGTCATCGATTCCAGATTGAGTAAAGATGCCAGTGTTATTCGCAGACGCCGGGAATGCATCATATGCAGCCGCCGATTTACAACTTACGAGCATATTGAAGAAATTCCTATCATGATCGTTAAAAAAGACGGCCGGCGCGAAGTATTCAATAGAGAAAAAGTGCGTTCGGGACTGAAGAAAGCCTGCCAAAAGCGAAATATCAGCATAAACGTGATCGAAGAATTTATAGATGATCTCGAACGGGATTTAAGAGAAACCGGGGAAAAGGAAATTCCGGCTTCTTTTCTCGGGGAAAAGATCATGACGATGCTTCATGAGCTTGACGATGTGGCCTATGTGCGGTTTGCTTCGGTTTACCGGGAATTTAAAGATGTCAATGATTTTGTCTCTGAACTTAAAACCCTGCTCAGTAAACAGCAAAAATAGATCAGAAGTCAGAGGCCAGAGGTCAGAGAACAGAGGTCAGAAGACATATGACAGATATCGGATTTAACATATTTCAAATCAAATTGGATCTATTTCTGTTCTCTGTTTTCGGTACGCTGACATCTGACTTCTGACATCTGGGCAACAATACAATGGATGACGAATATTTTATGAGGATGGCCTTAGACCTTGCCCGGAAGGGGCAGGGCCATACCTCACCGAATCCGATGGTCGGAGCCGTGGTGGTGAAAGATGGTGAAGTGATAGGTAGCGGATACCATCAAGCCATCGGTCTTGCGCATGCGGAAGTTAATGCCATTGAAGCTGCCGGTGCGCAGACAAAAGGCGCTACACTTTACGTAAATTTGGAGCCCTGCAACCACACCGGCAGAACACCACCATGCACCCGCAAAATCCTGGATGCCGGCATTAAGCGGGTTGTCGTAGCGATGGAAGATCCGAATACCAAAGCCGGCGGCGGGGCTGCTTTATTAAGAAAACATGGCATCGATGTGCATATAGGAGTTTGTGAAGAACCCGCTAAAAAACTGAATGAAGCGTTTGTAAAATATGTTCATACAAAGCGCCCCTTTGTGCTTCTGAAATGTGCCGCCACCCTGGATGGGCGTATTGCAACCCGCAGCGGTGATTCCAAGTGGGTGACGGGCGAGAAGGCGCGCAAATTCGTGCATCAGCTTCGACATGCCGTGGATGCCATTCTGGTGGGAATCGGGACAATTCACGCCGATGACCCGAGCTTGACAACACGCCTGGATTCGGGCAACGGCCTGGATCCTGTTCGGATCGTCCTGGATACGCATTTGTCCATCTCCCCTAGCGCCAGAATATTGCAGCTGGATTCCAATTCTGATACGATCCTTGTCACCGGCGATAGGGTACCCGCTAATAAACGGAGAGCGGTTGAAAAAAAAGGAGTGCGCTTAATTGAACTGCCGATTCACAAAGATGGTATTGAAATGCAGGCTTTGATGGATCGGTTAGGCAAAATGGGTATCACTAGCCTGTTGGTCGAGGGGGGGAGCCGTGTGATCGCCTCGGCATTTAGCAGTGGCATTGTTGACAAAGTCCTCTTTTTTTATGCGCCCAAAATTCTGGGCGGCGATGACGGCATTCCAATCTGTCGGGGCCCAGGACCGGAACGGATGAAAGACTGCATCCGGATTAAAAATATCCGCGTCCAACGATTTGACGATGATGTAATGATCGAGGGGTATATCCGTTAGTTGTTTGTGGTTAGTGGTCAGTTGTATATTTTAAGATAATAATTATATTGGAGTTGGTTGTTCGTCCGTAATCGGAGAATTCCCACCCTTAAAACAATTCGCTACTTTATACGACGGACAACGATCAACGGACAATGGACAAAAAATGTTTACCGGAATTATTGAAGGTCTGGGCACCATTAGCGGGATTCGTCCTGCCGGCCAGGGAAAGCGCCTGACCATTGATGCGGATTACGCACTGGACCAAACCAAGATCGGCGACAGCATTGCGGTCAATGGTGCCTGCCTGACGGTTGTAAAAGTCAACCTCAGACGGTTTGAAGCGGATCTCTCTTCCGAGACGCTGGAAGTGTCCACTTTTGAGCGTTTAAAACCGGGTGACCGCGTAAACCTCGAAAGGGCAATGCGATTGTCCGACCGCATTGACGGACATCTGGTTCTGGGACATGTTGACGGTATCGGCTTTATCAAACAGCGGGAAAAAGTGGGAAATGCGGTTATTGTTACCATTGGCGTGCCGGAGACGCTTTCGCGCTATATGATCCACAAAGGGTCAATTGCCATTGATGGTATCAGCTTGACCATCAACGCCTGCGAACCCGAGCAGATTACGGTTAGCATTATCCCGCATACAGCCGAAAAAACCACCATCGGAATGAAACAGAACGGCGACGCGGTTAACATTGAAACCGATATGATTGGCAAATACGTCGAACGCTTCGCTCAGGCCGTTACGGTGCCCGGCGGCAAAAAAACGACTGGGTCTCCCGGTATTGATAGGGAATTACTGGCCAAATCGGGATTTTTATAAAATATAATATTCAGGAGATAAATAACCCATGCCACATCTTACAATAGAACAAGCCATTCGCGATATCAAAGATGGCAAGATGGTCATCCTGGTGGATGATAAAGATCGTGAAAACGAGGGCGATCTCTGTATGGCGGCTGAAAGTGTAACGCCGGAAGCCATCAATTTTATGGCAACTTACGGCAAAGGCCTTGTTTGCCTCGCCATGACTGCGGAGAAATGCGATTCCCTGGATCTGCCCCCGATGGTGGATAATAATACCTCACCCTTTGGGACAGGTTTCACGGTTACTATAGAAGCCCGCTGCGGGGTGACCACCGGTATTTCGGCGCAGGACCGCGCGACTACGATTTTGACGGCCGTAGCCGATGGTTGCCGGCCGCGCGATCTGGTGCGGCCCGGGCATATATTCCCCCTAAGAGCAAAGGCCGGTGGGGCGATCGTTCGGGCCGGGCAAACCGAAGGCTCGGTGGACCTTGCCCGTCTGGCCGGTCGAAAACCCGCCGGGGTTATTTGCGAGGTCATGGACGATGACGGTACAATGGCACGCATGCCGGCGCTGGAAAAATTTAGCGAAAAACACGGTGTCGGAATTTGTGCCATTGCAGATTTGATTGCATACCGAATGCAGACGGAATCATTTGTACATCGGGCGGCGGAAACGATAATTCCCACATCGATTGCCGGTGATTTCAAAGCAGTCGTGTATGAAAACGATATCGACAATCTATTGCACATTGCTATGGTTAAAGGTGATATTGATCCGGCTAAACCGGTACTGGCGCGGGTACACTCAGAGTGTTTGACCGGGGACATCTTCGGCTCGCTGAGATGCGATTGCGGCCTGCAGCTGAAGCAGGCCATGACCGTCATTGAAAAGGAAGGGTGCGGCGTTCTGCTCTATATTCGTCAAGAGGGGCGCGGCATCGGCCTTGTGAACAAGATCAAAGCCTATGCGCTCCAGGATCAGGGGCTAGATACCGTTGAGGCCAATGAAGAGCTCGGATTTAAACCGGACATGCGCAATTACGGTATCGGGGCTCAAATCCTGGTCGATCTTGGGGTTCGAAAAATGCGGCTTATGACCAACAACCCGAAAAAAATGGTCGGCCTTGATGGCTACGGGCTGAGCATTGTTGAACAGGTTCCGATAGAAGTACCGGCAAATATACACAATAAATGTTATCTGGAATGTAAAAAGTTAAAAATGGGGCACCTACTGAACGTTGATGCCGCACCCTGACGGATGCCGGCCAATATCATTTGACAGCTTCATCCGCGTTTCGGCAGTTTGAAATTTTAACGATACGTTACACCGAAAGGAGCTTTTATGGCTAAGACTCTCGAAGCTCATTTAAATGCAGAAGGTAAAAAGTTTGCCATTGTGGTGAGCCGATTTAATGATTTTATAACCGAAAAACTTCTAAGCGGTGCCCTTGATGCACTGGTGCGATCTGGAGCCAAAGACGGCGATATCAAGATCGTGAAGGTTCCGGGCGCATTTGAAATCCCGCTGGTGGCCAAAAGGATGACGAAAAAAAAGGGATTTCATGCCATTATTTGCCTGGGTGCCGTCATCCGCGGCGCGACGCCGCATTTTGATTATGTAAGCGCCGAGGTATCCAAGGGGATTGCTCAGGTCAGTTTGGAGTCGGAAGTCCCGATCATTTTTGGCGTCATCACCACCGATACTATCGAGCAAGCCATCGAACGCGCCGGGACCAAAGCCGGCAATAAAGGCTGGAACGCGGCTATGGCTGCTGTTGAAATGGCGAATCTGCTTGAAGTGGTGGGATAGTCTTAGTCATGGGGACCCGTCGAAGAGCGCGAGAATTGGCGATGCAGGCGCTCTTTTATATGGATACCAGGCGGAGCGCTTCACCTCAGATGCTGGAGCGCTTCTGTGAGAATTTTTCCCCACCCCAAAAGGTGCGGCCGTTTTTTATGAAGCTGGTAACAGGTGTTTTAGAGGCCAAGCCGCAAATCGATGCCCTCATTGAGCGATTTTCCAAAAACTGGAGAATGCAGCGTATGTCCTGCGTGGATCGAAATATCATGCGGGTTGCCGTATTTGAAATGTTGTTTTGCCATGATATTCCGCCAAAGGTTTCGATCAATGAAGCCATCGATGTTGGCAAAAAATTCGGCACCGAAGAATCCGGCGCATTCATAAACGGGATTATTGACAGCATCCGCATCGCGATCGAAAAAGGAGAAATCTCAGTCGAACCGTCGGAAATTAACATTGAATGATGTAGACCAGATTATGGTAAAAGGAAGTGGGAGCGCTAAATTTCGGATTGCGGATTATGATCAGCCGGGCCTAATTATCAATTTAGCCGAGTTAGAAATTAAAATCAGCGTTAATCTCAATGCCTTCCTTGCAAACTGCTCAACCCTGCCATACAGCCAATCCATTCGGCCCGAGATCATGGCCGAGGGCGGACGTTGGCTTCTGCGGTTAAATGAAATCCGCAATCCGAAATCCGAAATCAATTCACACTGGAGGCTGAAGCAATGATTATAAAGACGCTACCTGTGGGTCCGATTATGGCAAATTGCTTTGTTGTCGGCTGCAAAGAAACCCTGGAAGCTGCGGTTATCGATCCGGGCGATGAGGCTGATAAAATTCTTGGGGCGGTGGCCCAGTCAGATTTAATCGTCAAATTCATCATCAACACCCATGGCCATTTTGATCATGTCAGTGGCAACAAGGGGATACATGCGGCTACAAATGCGCCGATTTTAATTCACGCGTTGGATGCACCCATGCTGGAACAAATATCTGCAAGCGCTGCCAGCTGGGGCCTTTCCGCAGAAAATTCGCCTTCCCCTGACCGCACCTTAGATGATGGCGATACCATCACCTTCGGTAAAATTGCGTTTAAAGTGATCCACACCCCGGGACATACCCCTGGCGGTATTTCTCTATTTACAGAGGGCCATGTGTTTGTGGGTGATACGCTGTTTGCCGGCTCAATCGGACGCACCGATTTTCCGGGAGGGGATTTTGCAACCTTGAAATCAAGTATTCAAGATAAATTATTTATGCTGGGGGATGATGTCCGTGTATATACCGGACATGGACCGGAGACGACCATCGGGCATGAAAAGCAACATAACCCCTTTGTGGGCGTGAATGCGATGTATTAGGCTTTCGCTTAGGTCGTTTTGTAGTCGAAACCTTGTTTCCTCAAAACGTCGTAATAGATCATAATCTGCTTTATGTAGCGGATGGGTTCATTGCCCCGGCAAAAGCCGTACTTGGTGTTTTTGTAGTATTTTCTGAATCTTAACAGAGGGAGCGTTTCGGCAAGGGCATCCCATTTGTTTGGGTCAAGCCCCCTCTTTTTTGCGAGTTTACGCGCATCATGGATATGCCCCTGACCGATATTATAGGCTGCCAGGGAGATCAACAAACGGTCCTTACCTTTAGCCTTGTCAAAATGTTCATACAGATCTTTAAGGTGCTGCACGCCGGCATTTATGTTTTGTACCGGATCAAATAGATCGGTGACCCCCAGGCTTTTACTTGTTGAGGGCATAATTTGCATCAGCCCTCTGGCGCCCGCCCGGCTTTTGGCCCAGGGATTTAAATGCGACTCCTGATATATCTGAGCGGCAATCAGGCGCCAGTCAAATCCGTGTTTCTTGGCGGCGGCTTTGATAAACGGACTGTAACGGGAAAGCCGGGCTTTTACCCTTCTATGAAAAACCTCTAAATCCACATAATTAAAATCCTGAACATCGCCATAGTATTTATTATAGATTTCATCGAATTTGCCGCTCTTTTTGGTCAACTTTAAAAACGCATTGATGCGCTGGAGCAACGCTTTCGATTTCGCATTTACGGCCCAGCCCAGCTGCATGCCCTCGTTAATCGTTCCCGTACTGACAGCCCCCGGGAAGCTCCGCTGATTGATTAAAATGATGTTGCTGTTGGCAATTGTGAAATTGATTTCGCCATCCGCCACTTTTTGAATGAGTTCTTCTGTTGGCAGGTCATCATGCAGCCGGATCGTCAGATCAATTCCCTGATCTTTTAGCTCCACCAGGCGATGCTGATAAGCGGTTCCCTTTCTGACATCAATGGTCTTGCCGGAAAGATCTTCCACTCTTTTTATACGCGCATTTTTGCGATGGGTAATAATTTGCTGCGCCACTTCCATGTATCCATCCGAAAAGGCGACCTGGGTTTGCCATTCGGGTATAATGGCCAAACTGGCAGCGATAAAAGCGGCCGATCCGTCATTTAAGGCCGCCACCATGTCTTCCCATTTATCAACAACCTTTACCTGCAGGGTAACCCCCAGATATTCGGCAAAGGCTTGGGCCATTTCATACTCAAAGCCCATCGGTTGATCTCGGTAAAGATAATAACTATGGGCGGTATTGCGGGTCACAACCGCTATTTCTCCGGTTTTTAGGATTCTTTTCAGGGTAACATATCTGTGCGCATCAATCACCGGACTAAAAACATAATACCCGATAACACCCCAGATGATCAGAATGGTTATCTGAAAACCGGTTCTTTCCCGTAAAATATTATTTGCTGCCGACCAACTCACAATACCGAATCCTGTTTTGATAAACTTTACAACATTTCAATATGTTGTAGGAATTCCAGGGCGCCTGGCCCTGCTCTGCCTATATAGGTATTATCGCCTCAAATAAGAACAATCTTGAACACAAACTGCCTAAAAAGCGCCCAGTTGACAGGGTTTTATTTTGATATTAAGTTGCTCACAAACCGCGCTGACGTTCATCTTGCGGACATCATAGTTGCGCGCAATTTCCCAGGCCTTTTCGCAGGAAAGTGCGCCGTCAACCAGGGAATTCCGAATGGCGCTTTCCAGATCCTGATTTTCGGTATTTTGGGGCTTTACAATCTTTTTATCCGGTTTATAGCCAAATAATCCCAGCTGGCATTTTACCAGCTCTATTTCCATCAAATCTGCTGTTTTTCCAACTTCAGCCGCTGAAACATCCAGTTCATCCGCGATTTTAAATGCCAGCGCACAGGGAAGTTCATTATTCTTTGCCTGGCGGGTAATATGATCTTTGATGCGGTCGTTTAAGTGGGTGTCGGATCCGTGTTTATCGGCAAATTTTTGATCTTTTTGGCGTGTCATTTTTTATCTCCGCATAGTTAAGGTTTTGCAACAGTCGGTGCTGGCAATCCTGCCGGGAGGAGCCGGTTTGGCAAGCATCCTGGCAGATTAGCCTGCGCGCTGGGCGTTTTAAGGCTCTATTTTGCTTGAATAATCAGCATGCGTCTGTTAGTGTAAGATATCCAAACCATAAGGAATTTCATTCCTGGTGGCAGACAGACGACCGGTGAGCACAAGCAGGTTCGAAATTATTTGGGCAGCTTTCCGGTTATTAGATTAAAATCCGGATATGGTATTACTTTACAGACAGATGAATACGCATTAAATATTAGTTTACATCTTATAGCTGCGCACTTAAAAGACAGCCGGGGATTCAAGTACAGCGGTAACTGAAATATCGAGACACTATATCATAATTTTATTTATGAATGCAATCTGACGGCCTAAAATTGCAACACGCGCACCATGGGCCGGCTGAGATCGATATAGCCGCTTTAACATTGACTGGTTCAAAAAATAAGTATTCTTATGAAAGTTTCTACGATCAAGCGAAAAAAAACACGTCAAATAGCGGTCGGTAAAGTAAAGGTTGGTGGAACCGCACCCATTGCCGTGCAATCCATGACCAACACGCCGACCCAGGATATTGCAGCGACCGTTGCTCAAATTCTGCGCCTGCAGGAAGCGGGCTGTGAAATCGTGCGTGTCGCCGTTCCGGACCAGGAAGCTGCTGAAGCCCTATCGGCGATCAAGGAACAGATCGATATTCCGCTGATTGCTGACATTCATTTCAATTACCGGCTTGCGATTGCCGCCGCTAGAGCAGGGGCGGATGGGCTTAGGTTGAATCCTGGCAATATCGGCGGGATCAAAAAGGTAAAAGCCGTGGTGGACTGCGCCAAAGAATTTAATATCCCCATCCGCATCGGAGTCAATTCCGGTTCCCTTGAAAAAGATATTCTAAAAAAATATAATGGCGTTACACCGGCCGGCATGGTAGAGAGCGGGTTGCGCCATGTTGAATTGTTAAAATCTTTAGACTTTCACCAGATAAAGATTTCCCTTAAAGCCTCCGATGTTCAGCGCACGGTAGAGGCCTATCGGCTCCTGTCTACAAAAACAGATCTGCCGCTGCATGTCGGCGTAACCGAGGCCGGAGCGCTTTATTCGGGCATTGTCAAATCGGCTCTGGGTATCGGTATGCTTTTAGCCGAAGGCATTGGTGACACCATCAGGGTTTCCCTGACCCGTGATCCGGTGGAAGAGGTGCGGGTCGGGTTCGAAATCCTGAAGGCGCTGGATATTCGCCGCCGGGGACCGGAAATTATCGCCTGTCCGACCTGTGGGCGTTGCAACATTGAACTGTTTGATATTGTCGAACGGGTCGAAAAAGCATTGATGACCACGGCCGAACCCCTTAAGATCGCAATCATGGGCTGTGTGGTCAACGGTCCGGGAGAAGCCAAGGAGGTGGACATTGGCATTGCCGGCGGAGATGGCAATGGGGTCCTTTTTCGGAAGGGAAAGGTCGTAAAAAAATTTGCGCAGGAGAAACTGGTGGATGTTCTGTTGCACGAAGTGCGCGAGTATTTAAAAAATCTGGATACCGATCGTCAGGATAATTAGAAGTGGTTTCAAAACCCCATCTGAGGCCCAATGGCTGCGTTGCCCCGCGAATTTAAATGCTCACGTACTATCGTGTACGCTCCGCTTTAAATTCGCGAGACGCCTTGCCCTTGAACCTGATCTGAGGTTTTGAAACCACTTCTAAGAAACAGTGAAAGGCAAAACATGGCAAAGCAGGTCAAGACAGCGATTTCACCGACACGGAATGAAGATTATCCGGAATGGTACCAACAGGTAATTAAAGCATCCGATATGGCGGAGCGGTCACCGGTCAGGGGCTGCATGGTGATTAAACCCTGGGGCTACGCCCTCTGGGAAAACATCATGCACACCATGGATAATTTGTTCAAAGCGACCGGGGTTCAAAACGCCTATTTCCCCCTTTTTATTCCTTTGAGTTTCCTGGAAAAAGAGGCCGAACATGTTGAAGGCTTCGCAAAGGAATGTGCAGTGGTTACCCATCATCGGTTAGAAAAGGGGGCCAGCGGCGGTCTCAAGCCTGCCGGTGAGCTGGCGGAACCTCTGGTCGTGCGTCCGACCTCCGAGACCATAATCGGAGATTCATTTTCCAAATGGGTGAGCAGCTATCGCGATTTGCCGATACTCATCAACCAGTGGGCCAATGTGGTGCGCTGGGAGATGCGGACCCGGATATTTTTGAGGACCAGCGAATTTTTGTGGCAGGAAGGACACACCGTACACGCAACTGCCGAAGAGGCGCTGGAGCGCACCCGTATGATGCTGGATGTTTATACGACATGTGCCGAAGAATACCTGGCCATGCCGGTTATCCGGGGGCGCAAGTCGCCGGCCGAACGGTTCCCCGGGGCAGTGGACACGTTAAGCATCGAAGCCATGATGCAGGATCGCAAGGCGCTGCAGGCCGGGACTTCACATTTTCTGGGACAAAATTTTGCCCGGGCTTCAGAGATTAAGTTTCAATCGGCGGCTGAAACCGAAGAATATGCCTGGACGACTTCATGGGGCACTTCGACCCGACTGATCGGTGGGCTCATTATGAGCCACGGCGATGATGATGGCATCATTTTGCCGCCCAAAGTTGCCTCCGCCCATATTGTACTTTTGCCCATCATCCGAAAATCTGAAGATCGAGAGCCGGTAATGGATTTTTGCGGAAAGCTCGCCCGGGAGTTAAAGGAAAAAAGCTATCACCATCGTCGCTTAGATGTGGAGATTGATGACCGCGAAATCGGGGGCGCCCGGGGATGGGACTGGATTAAAAAAGGGATCCCACTGCGGGTGGAGATCGGGCCCCGAGATATTGCCGAAAACTCTGTTTATGTCGGACGACGCGACAAAGCACCCAATGAAAAAAGCGTTTTCAAAAGGAATCAATTTGTGGCTGAGATAACCGAGATTCTGGATGAAATCCAGGAAAATCTTTACCAGCGAGCCTTAACCTATCGTCAGGCGCACACCATAGAAATCGAAGACAAAAAAACGTTTTATGAATTCTTTACGCCCCAGGATGAGAATAAACCTGAAATTCACGGAGGCTTCGCCATTTCCGGCTGGTGTGGCTCAGATGAATGCGAATCAAAACTAAAGGAAGATCTCGCTGTCACCATCCGCTGCATTCCGTTTGAAAACGAAAACCTGGGGTCCTGTATTTGTTGCGGCAAGGCCAGCGATAGCCAGGTTATATTCGCAAAAGCATATTAATCTGGCAACTGGCTTCCGGTTAAAGGGTTCAGGGTTCAAAGGTTCAAGGTTCAAAAATGGTTAACCGGCTGGGAAGCGGGGAGGCCGGAAAGCCTGAAAGCTCGCAAGCTTTAAAGCCTTCAAGCCTTCCAGCTTCCCAGCCTGTTACCTATGAGCTGAAAACGGATGACCGAAACCCGGTTACCAATAATCCATAACCCATAATGAATTACAAACGACCTGCATTGATCCGGATTAATGATATAGTCGATAAGGTTACCAATTACGCCGCCGATGCTGATCTTGATATCATTGAACGGGCGTATATTTATTCCGCGCGGGTTCACGAAGGCCAGGTGCGGCTTTCAGGGGAACCCTACCTGTCTCACCCCCTTGAGGTGGCCGGGATTCTCGCTGATATGAAATTGGACCCCGAAAGCGTAGCCGCCGGCCTCTTGCATGACGTCATCGAGGATACGGCTGCTACCCCGAAAGAAATTAAAACGCTTTTTGGCCCGGAAGTCATGCATATCGTATCCGGCGTCTCCAAACTCAGCAGCCTTTCCTTTGGCAGTTCCCGGGCCCGTCAGGCCGAAAGCATCCGCAAAATGTTCCTGGCTATGGCGGACGATATTCGGGTTATTCTCATCAAACTGGCCGACCGGGTGCACAATATGCGCACCTTGCAATTTCACACACCGGACAAACGAAAGGAAATTGCCAGAGAAACCCTCGACATCTATGCACCCATTGCCGCTCGCCTTGGAATTTACTGGATGAAAAATGAACTCGAAGAATCCTCCTTCAAGTATGTCCTGCCGGACGAATATGCCAGAATAGAAAACGCTGTCAGCAAATCCAGGATTGAGCGTGAAAAATACATCGAAACGGTGAAAGGCTACATTGAAAAAGTGATGAATGAAGCCGGGTTAACGTGCGAAGTCCTGGGTCGGAGCAAAAATTATTACAGCATTTATAACAAAATGATTTCCCAAAACCTTCCCTTTGAGGAAATCTATGACATTATTGCCTTTAGAATCATTCTTGCTACGGTGCCGCAATGCTACGAAGCACTGGGCCATATCCATTCATTATGGAAGCCGATCGATCATAAGTTTAAAGACTATATCGGGCGCCCGAAGACGAATATGTACCAGTCCCTGCATACGACGGTGATAGGACCGGTTGGGGAGCGCATTGAGATTCAGATCCGTACTTGGGAGATGGATAAAGTTGCCACAGCCGGTATTGCCGCTCACTGGGGTTATAAAGAAGGCAAGCACGTCGACGAAAATGTCAGCCGAAAATTTGCCTGGATCCAAAACCTGGTAGAAAACCAGGAAAATTTCATGGATCCAGGCGAATTCATGGAGAATGTCCGCATCGATCTTTTTCCCGATGAAGTTTATGTATTCACCCCCCGCGGCGAGGTGAAGACACTGCCACGCGGCGCCACCCCGGTCGATTTTGCCTATATGATTCATACTGAAGTCGGAAACCAATGTACCGGAGCAAAAGTCAACGGACGGATGGTGCCGCTGCCCTATGAGCTAAAAACCGGTGATATCGTTGAAATCGTCACTTCCAAGAACCATCATCCCAGCAAGGACTGGCTGAACTTTGTCAAAACGGTAAAAGCACGCTCTAAAATCAGACACTGGATAAAAGTTCAGGAGACCGAACGAAGCCTCACCCTGGGCCGGGAAATGTGCGAAAAGGCATTTCGAAAAGAACGGCTGAATTTTAACACCCTGGTCAAATCGGAGGAGATGATGCGGGTCGTCGAACATTTTGGATTCAAGGCCATCGATGACCTGATTGCCAGTGTGGGCTATGGCAAGATTACACCGCTACAGGTGCTGCGGAAGTTCGCTCCCAGGGTAGAGGAAGAGGAAGTCGATGTATCGATTTTCAACAAATTGATGGAGCGGGTCCGAAAGAAGAAACCGAAGACCGGCGTGCTGGTTAAAGGGGTGGATGACATTCTTATTAAGTTTGGCAAATGCTGCCAACCGGTGCCCGGAGATCCTATTATCGGTTACATTACCCGGGGATACGGTGTAACCATTCACCGGACGAACTGTGTGAACGCCTTAAGAATGAATCCTGAAAGGCAAATCGAAGTGGAGTGGAATCAGGAGGTCACGGAAACCTATCCCGTAAAAATCCGAATCATTTCCCAGGATCGGGTTGGATTACTGGCCGATGTGGTCGGCAATATCAGTAAATTCGGTGCGAATATCCTGAATGCGAGAACCGAGACTCGGGAAAACAAGATTGTTGACAGTTTTTTTACCATCGGGGTGGAGGATACCGCCCATTTAGAAAAGATTGTAGCCGCTGTTAAAAAGGTTAAACATGTTCAGGAGGTGAAGCGGGTCGGTTAGGGTGCCTTGACAACATAGCCTGATTTGATGCAATTGGTACAGACCATCATTTTTTTAACCCGGCCGCTTGAGAGGGTCCGCACTTTCTGCAGGTTCGGATTAAATCGGCGTTTGGTCAAATTATGCGCATGGCTGACGTTATGACCGATCATAGGTTTTTTTCCACATATTTCACATACTTTTGACATTTTAAGTTCTCCTTATTAATCATCCACTTCCCGTTCAAACCGGTATTTCTCAATCAATTTGAGTCGCCGAGTATTCGCAGAACGTATGGCTTGGATTTTTCCGCCATCGGCTGAAAAATTCAAAGGCAGGGCAGTGTCTTAATCGGTTTGGGAACACCCAGTTAAAGACTGGGCTAGTACACCAAAAAAAAGGGTCTGTAAAGCCTTTTTTACTTTGAGTTTTTTTTCGCAAGTGATGCTTCACACTTGGCAATGTATTCAAGTGCCTGTTGGTGGTATCCTACATCCGGGTAGTCTGATATGATCGACATGAATCGATGGAGCGCGGCTTCATAGTGTTTTGTCTTGTAATAGAACACCCCGATATTATAGGTATGTCCGGCCAGGCTTTTTAGCGTTTTGTTGATTTTTTCCTCTGATCTGCGAGCGTATTGATCTTTCGGAAACTGTTTTTGTAAGCGCTGAAATGCTTCAAGCGCCTTGCGGGCTGAAGTCTGATCGCGGTCCGTCGTACCGATTTGGTCGTAATAACACATGCCGATCTGGTATATGACATAGGGTACGGCTTCGTTGCGTGGGTGGAGCCTTTCAAAATTTTCATACTCAAATATGGCTTCTTCGTATTCCTCACGCTGGTAATGCGCATCGGCGATCTTCAATTCTGCTAAAATGGCATATTTTGAAAAGGGATAATAGTCTTTAAGCTTCTGAAATTTTTCGATCGCCTTGCTGTATTTTCCATTCTCATAGGCGTCCATTCCATCCCAGGCGAGTTCCTGGGCAGAATCGCCCTCGTCAACCCCTAAGAATTTATCTATTCTGTCCTGAAGCGAACTACATCCGGTTAGCACCAACAATGTAATCAGGCTTACAATGGTTATTCGCTCCATGCGTTTCAACCTTTAACTTTTTCTGAAATACCCTTACGCTAAAAGCTTATCGTCCCCAAACGTTACACAACCTTGTTTAACGCTTCTTCCAATTTTGATTTCGCCACCATTCCGGTGATTTGTTCTACCACGTCGCCGTTTTTGAAAAATATGAGTGTTGGTATCGCCTTTATACCATATTTACTCGGGGTAACAGGGCTGTTGTCAACATTACATTTGGCAAACTTCACTTTTTCGCCGAAAACGTTTGCAAGATCTTCAACCATGGGAGCAATTGCTTTGCAAGGGCCGCACCAGGGGGCCCAAAAATCGACCATCACCGGCTTATCGGTCTGCAAAACTTCTGTTTCAAAATTTCCGTCATCCACTTCCATGATGCCTTCTGCCATGATTTTTTATCCTTTCCTTATCGAAGTTAAACAATTATTCAATAATAGTTATATGCGGTTATATTGTCAACCTCGGCTTGTTCCCCGTTGTTCTGCCGGATGCGCCGCAAAATGTCACCCGGCTGGCGGTGTCATCCGTCGTCCCTGTTATGATCAAAATTGAATTCGGTTATAGTGAAAGCTGGAGTCGGTGTCAATTGAGGATTTAAAACTTTAGCATTGATTTGGATTGAAGTTTTTGGCAACTTTAGCATTTAGTCGACGCCAGAACGCTCCGAAAACAGCGAAGTCAAATTTGTTTCTATATTTATAAAATTCTGAGAGTCGAGGCGGCGGAAAGGTTTTGAGAATGGGCAAACAAATTCATATCGGCGTCCTTATTTCCGGGGGCGGATCAAATCTGCAGGCCATTATCGATGCATGTGAAAACGGTAATATCTCCGGGCAATTGGCATTTATCGGATCTGACAATCCCAAAGCTGATGGCCTTAAAAGAGCCGCAAAATACAATATTCCATCCTTTGTCGTTGACTACCCTGCGGTTATCCGTAAATTTAAAGAGGCGCCATCCAAGATAAGCCTGCCGGCTGATTTTGACCTTGATGACCTTATTTCAAAGCAATCTCTTGTTCATGGCAAGGGTGGCGCAAAAAAGGTGAAATATTTTTTAACAACACGCGCAATTGCCGAGGCGAAGCTGCTAAAGGAGATGAAAGCCTATTCCTTTGACCTGCTGGTGCTGGCCGGTTTCATGAGAAATCTCTCTCCGTATTTCATAGATCGAATTAATCTGGATCGTAACAATCCCCGCATCATGAATATTCATCCAGCCTTGCTTCCGGCTTTTCCCGGCACAGACGGATACGCAGACACTTATCGTTATGGCTGTAAGGTCGGCGGGTGTACCGTTCATTTTATTGATTACGGTGAAGATACCGGGCCGATAATCGGGCAGCGGGCCTTTCCGATTTCCGAGGAAGATACGCTTGAATCCATCCGAAAGAAAGGTCTGGTGTTGGAGTGGGAGCTTTATCCGAAATGTATCCAGATGTTTGCCGAAGGCCGTTTAAAAACGGTTAAGAAAACATTTACGCTGGCGAATGGGCAAACAGTTCGGCGCACCATTGTCGAGATTTTGCCGAATAACAAATAACCAAGTTAGAGGTAGGATCGCGCCCCCACATAACGGGCCCTGTAATATTTGCTGGACAGAGATGAGGTTTGAATTCGTCGCCCCCTGCCGGGTGCATGCAAAAATTTATTGCCGCCTGTATAAATACCGACGTGGGAAACCTTGTTGCCACTCCTGGTGGCGAAGAATACCAGATCGCCTTTTCGCAACTGGTGACGGTCAATCGATATTCCCACCTGCCATTGTTGTCCGGAGGACCGCGGCAGATCCAATCCGTTAATTCGATAAACAACCATGGTCAGTCCACTGCAGTCAAATCCGGTCCGGGGGGACTCACCGCCCCACCGGTACGGTACGCCGACATAGCGCCTGGCGGTTGTGACGATCGCTTCCCGGAGCTCCACATCGCCGTCGCGTTGTCCTTTTGCGGCGGCATATTCCTGCGGATCAACAATATAATAGGATTCGATGACCCTTTGGCGTTTAAGGTCTTCGGCGCGTTTGCGGGCAGTGTCCTGGGTCTCATAGTTTTCAAAGCGTACCTTGTATAATCCGGAACTGTGTAAAAAATGATAGGCATTAATTCCGTGCTGCTGCAGCCGTTCGGTCAGCCGAACAGCGTTGTCGATATTGGAGAAGGCGCCGACCTGTATGCTAAAGCCCATTCGGGGTAGGTAGGATTTCTTTACAGTCGTAGTTGTGTCGGGCTTTACGGACGGCCCGCCGCAGGCGGCTGTCAGAAGTAGCCATGCGGATATAATTAAGACGATGTACCCCTTGAGTGCGGATGTTGTATCTCGGTGAGTTAGAGGGTTCATTATAAAATATGTCTTGCTTATGGTCTCTGGCTCAGGGATGCCCGTTTTGAATATCGAATATCGAACAAGGAATTTCGAATTATGAAGTTTTATTGCCCTTCGACATTCATTATTCCTTGTTCGGTGTTCTGCGGTTCTCTGCTTTCTGACCTCTGACCTCTGGCTACTGCGAGACCCCCAATAATACCTTTACAATTACCGGAAAGGCAACAAAGGTTCCCAGGGAGCTTCCGAGGTTGGTGAATACCACAACGAGGAGGATTCGCGTTACATTGTTTTTCCAAAATCCTTTGATTGACAGGATATCATCCGGCAGGTTCTCCAAATCTTTTACTTTTGGCTTTCTTGAAAAGGCCTCTACAAGCCCCGACACCCAGCCCGCTGCAATCATGGGGTTTAGCGATGTCAGCGGTGCGGCCAGTATGGAAGATAAAACCGTGGCTGGATGTGCCAGGGCGATGATCGCTCCAACTCCGGCCAACAGGCCGTTAGCCAAAATCCACCAGACGATCATGTCTGTTCCAGCCTTGGTGCCGCCATAAAAAAAGCCGGCGACAAACAGCCCAACAATTACCGCCGGGATTAACCACTTAACAATACCGATGGATTTGCCTCTGGGGGGTAATTGTTCCAGCGTCCGGGTATCGATGTCGGCATTCCAGTATTTCTTGATTCCGGGAATATGGCCGGCGCCCACAACGGCCACAACTTTTTCTCCGGGGGCGGTTCGAATTTTTTCAGCCAGATATTGATCCCTTTCATCGATCAGAATGGTTTTTAAGGCCGGAAGCGATTTGCCAACTTCAGATAGGAGCGCTTCCAGAACATCCTGCTGCTTCATCTTTTCAATATCTTCTTCTTTGATCTCGTCGAGTTGGCCCAGCGAAAGCATCAGTTGAAACATCAGCTTTATTTTGCTCCAAAGTCCCATAACTCGCCAGGTTCTGGAAAGGGTGGTGCGGATGTCCCTGTCGGCGAGATGGATCCGGGCGCCGACGGTTTCGGCGGTTTCTATGGCGGTTATCATTTCTTGTCCCGGGATGATATCAAATTGCTTGGCAATTCGTTTTTGAAATGAGGCGAGCAGCAGATTGGACAGGAGAAGAAATGATTTTTTTTCTCGAATAACCTTGACGATATCCGTATCCTGCCAGCGATCCTTTTGCTGGATCGCCTGGTATCTGGACTGACAAAGTTCGACACAGACCGTGTCCGGCTTCTCTTCTTCAACTACCGTTTTGACCAGCTGGGCACTCTCTTTGGATACGTGTGCAGTACCGACGAGAATGAATTCTTTTGCGTCAAAGTCAAGGCGGTGGATTAAATTAGGGTTGTTTGCCATCAGTATTCAGTATATATTCCGGTCGGTGCCCATCCGGAAATAAAATCGACAAGCGAATCGAAACCGGTTCATGATTTGAACCGGACTATAATATATTCCGCTTAGCAAGGCAACAGCCAAAAATAAGTTCGGCGCCCATTGAACCGATCCATTTGAAAAGGGTTGTGCAGAAAACTGTGCCATGGTCATTTACGACGATATTTTTTCATGGGAAGGCTGGGGGGGCGAGCTGCGTCTGGCAAGCGGTGAATGCTGGCTGCGCATATATGACCTTGAACAACACAGAGCTGAGAGCCTGTCCCACCTGAGACCGATCATCGTTGTTGTTTCCGATATCCCGGAAAGCCGGATGTCGGTACGCAGCTGTACCGGCCATATCGCCACCAATGTTACCCGGCAGTTCAATATTAAGCCGCACCGTATGTTGTTTATCGAGTACTATCCCGAAACGGCTTACGGAGAACATAACGAACATATCATTTCTGAAAAATATGATGTTGTGGATTTTACCTGGCATGAGGGCCGGGCGATTGAGCCCAAATGGCGGACGCTGAAACCGCCGTTGCTGAATGTGATAAAAAATATTGTAGAGAAGCATTAAAGGTAAGAGACTCCGGGGGAAAGATTTTTATTGCATCTGCCCTTCTTGCGCTTTTAGTTCCTCTTCGGCTAAACGTGCTTCTTCTGCCGCTCCGGCGGCACCTTCGATTGCCTTTCTGGCGCGCGCCTGAGCCGCTTGCGCACGTTGGGCTTCTCTTTGGATTTTATTTCTAAATTGTTTTCTTTTTTCTTTGGTTGACGACAGTCGCCGGATATATGCTTCAGCATCCCTGGTAATTTGCTCTGCCTGCTCGACAGCTTCTTTGGCGCGTTCATCCGCCTCTCGGGCCTGTTTTTTTGCGGCCGCGACGCTGTCTGCTCTTTTTTTCTGCTCTCGTTCTTCTGCACGCCTTTTTTTACGATTTTCAAGGGCCTGAATTTCGGTAGCTGTTTTTTCCTCATACTCTAAAGTGTCCTTAACCTTGGACTTTGGCGGTGGCGGGGTGTCGGTTACGTGCAAATTTCCCTTTTCGTCGGTCCAGGTGTAGACCTGGCCAGCTATGAGACTGGAATTTAAAAAACCCACCATCAAGATGCATATGGTAATGATTAAAAATTTCATTTACCCCTCCTGTAAATTAAAGTATATTCTCAATTCCGCGGGGTGTCAAACCTTCATAAGCAAGGAGGTGTCTATCGAATGCGCACTAAAAAGATACTTTCCATACTGATCTTTCAAGCCGTATGTGTTTTTCTCGCAACCCAACCCATGACGGCAGGAGGTAAAAAAATGACATTAGAAATAAGGAGCACGGCTTTTTCGGAAGGGGCAATGATTCCAACCCGATATACCTGTGACGGTCCGGATCTTTCCCCGGATTTGTCATGGAGCGGTGTCCCCGATGCCGCCAAAAGCCTGGCCCTGATCTGCGATGATCCGGATGCGCCTGTGGGCACCTGGGTGCACTGGGTGCTGTTTAACATACCATCCGGCGAAAGCGGTTTGCCGGCCGCAATCCCGCCGGATGAAACTCTGGGAAACGGCGCCCGGCATGGCACAAATGATTTTCGCAGATTGGGTTATGGCGGTCCGTGTCCGCCCGGCGGCACGCATCGATATTATTTTAAGCTTTATGCACTGGATACCGAGCTCAACCTGAACAGCGGCGTTAGCAAGGACCAGCTGCTGGAAGCCATGAAAGGTCATGTCCTGGCCGAAGCCCAGCTGATGGGAAAGTACAAACGTTAGTCCATGTTATTCGCTTATAAAAAAAAGTTAATCGGTCGGAAAAAATCCGAAAATTAATCGCCAGCATTAATTCGCTAACGTTTGAAGATCGTCCTGACGTCGTCAGGACTAGATGAGCGTTTCACTTTAGGAGCGCTGCGCTTGAGGCAATAAACCCAAAGGGCCGCTCTTTAGTGATTCCAGAACTTCTGCAGACCATCTGCCAGCTGGCGGGGGCTCTGCACCCAGATCGGATCCCATTCTTCGCGCAGCAAGGACTTATATTGAAAGCGCGCATAGCGTTGATCGATTAATAGAACCACCCCGCGATCATTTTCCGTTCGAATCACGCGGCCCGCAGCCTGCAGCACCCGGTTTATACCGGGGTAAAGGTAAGCATACTCAAATCCTGCACCCAGGGCATTTGTAAAATAATCCTTGATCAATTCTCTTTCCAGGCTGATGCCCGGCAGTCCCACCCCGATGACCACCGCTCCCATGAGACGGTTGCCAACCAGATCGATTGCTTCACCAAAGATTCCGCCCATAACTGCAAACCCAACCAGGGTTTGCGGATTGTTTTGAGAAAATCGTCTCAAGAACGTTTCTCTTTCTGATTCCGCCATGCCGGGTTCCTGCATGATGGTTTCCGTTTGCGGGCAGTGAGCTGTATATGACGCGTATATTTTGCGCATGTATGCATAGGAAGGAAAATAAAGCAGATAATTTCCTTTTTTTTGATCGATCAAGGCGGAAATAATCTGAGATACCTGGTCTACGGTTTGATCTCGGTGGCGATAATATGTTGAAATTTGATCGGAAATGAACAGACCCAGGTTTTCTCCGGGAAAGGGTGAATGCAGAATCAAGTGATGGGCGCTTTGATCGCAGCCTAATATTTGTTTGAAATAATCCATCGGGGTCATGGTGGCTGAAAAATATATCGCTGCCTGGCATCGGTTCATTGCTTTTTCGAGATGGACCGCGGGATTAATACAGAACAGTTTGAGCTTCAGATCATTGCCGATTGTTTCATAACAGCTGGTGTAGCATTCATCATATTGGTCGGCAACCCTTACGAATCCGGATACGGAAAAATAAAGATCCAGCAAATCCTCACGAAAAGGCGTTTTAACATTCTGTGACAGCCAGCGCTCGGTAATGAAGAGAAAGCCCCTCAGTAGCGGTATCAGTTCTTCCGGCAGACTTTTTTCGGCCAGTGGATTGCGTGATTCTGCGCATTTTTTTCTGGCCTTAACCAGCCACGCATTGATTCGCCCGAGGCTTTTGAAGACGTGCGGTAAATCCCCTTTTAGCTGACGTCGAAGGTCCAAAACCGGCTGTTTGAAAATTTGGGCCGAAAACATTTCCCGGGAGCGGTCCACCAGGTTGTGGGCCTCATCGATTAAAAAGATATAGTCGCCACTTTCTTCCTGGAAAAATCTGCGCAAAAACACCCGCGGATCGAAAACATAATTGTAATCACAGATGATGCAGTCCGCCCACAGAGACAGCTCCAGGGAAAACTCGAACGGGCACACCTGAAATTCGCTGGCAATTTGAATGATTGTTTCCCGCGTCAGAGCGTCCTCGCGGGCAAAAATGGTTTGGACCGCATCGTTGATACGGTCAAAGTGGCCCCGTGCATATTCACACTCATCCGGATGGCAGGCACTATCGGGACAAAAGCAGATTTTATCTTTGGCAGTTAGGGTTACAGATTTTAATCTGAGTCCTTTTGTCCGTAATTCATTCAGGGCCTTTTCAGCCGCCATCTGGCCGGTTGTGCGGGCCGTAAGATAAAAAACCTTTCGACTCAATTCTTCGGCCAGAGCCTTAACCGCCGGGAAGAGCACGGCAATGGTTTTGCCAATACCGGTTGCCGCCTGAACCAGCAGTTGGCCGCGACTGTGAATGGTGCGGTAGGCCTCAATGGCCATCTGGCGCTGTCCGGGCCGGTAGGTTGCAAAAGGAAAATCAAGATCTTTTATGGAATCATCACGCCGCCCGGTCCAATTTACGATCGTTGCGGCCCACTCCAGATAACGGGTGACCAAATCATTAAAGAAAATTTCCAGCTCTGAAATACCAAATGTGCGTTTAACTTTACGCACTTCAGCTGTATCAATCTGATAATAGATCAGCTGGGTGCTAATTTCATCTAAGCCGTGTGTGCTTCCATGAATATAGGCATATGTTTTGATCTGTCCCCAGTGGACCGGGTTTTCGTTTTTTTCAAAATAATCCGGATTTTGGGTAGTTGTTTTAATTTCTTCGATGAGGGTGCGGTTCGGTTCGGTGTAGACGCCGTCTATGCGGCCGCTGATAATGAGCCGAAATCGCTCCGTTTCAACCTGATGAGAAATCGAAACCTCGGGTTGGTAATGAGCGGGGCGTGATTTCTGAATCCTTTGATGTGCCCGTATCCCGTCAACGGGGCGGCTGGATCCTGAGAACTCAAATGTCAGGTCACCAGACCGGAACACATGCTCGACGAGTTCCCGCACTGCAATTTTCAATTCGCGTTTCAATTTTTAAAATTCGGAACGCACGATTTAGGTTAACCCAAGATGGGAGGCGTCAGTACTTTGTGGGCTTATCTGAAGATTGGCCTTAAATCAAGAAGGAATCAGCAGAAAGCCAGAAAAGGATGGGTTGTATTGGCGTACTTGAGCAATAAGATATTTTGTGTTGGGCGTCAGAAGCGAAAGCAAAGAAAACGCGCAACGCTTAACCTGCAACACGTAACTTCAGAGTTTGAAAAATGGCTTATTCTTCGATGACGAATGCGTGGTGGCGTTGAGCAACGGGAACTACGTGGTCCGCAGTCCGTATTGGGACCATGGGGAAGCCACGGACGCTGGAGCGGTG
>Ga0209536_100000137_pt1 | contig 107272 bp, 82 predicted proteins | sample DeeMarSeWOR28_12_FD_187461 | JGI IMG/M metagenome (GOLD analysis project Ga0209536, IMG submission 187461) | Marine sediment microbial communities from White Oak River estuary, North Carolina - WOR-2-8_12 (SPAdes) (version 2) | ecosystem: Environmental > Aquatic > Marine > Intertidal zone >...
ATTTTGGATATGCAACCAACAATGCCGGATGGACAAAAAATGACCGACCCGTCCTGTTATGGTCGCCCGATTCAAAAAAAATTGCCACATTCCAGCACGATGGGCGTGGCGTGGGTAACATGTACCTGGTAACCACCAATGTGGGGCATCCGAAACTCGAAGCCTGGAAATACCCCCTGCCAGAGGATACCGTGATTTTCCGGGTACACCGGGTGATCATTCACGTGGATGAACCCAGGGTTGTTCGCCTTCAAATGGAACCGGACCAGCACCGGTCAACCATTACCGATCATATCGCCACCCGAAGCGGGGAACTGGCCGATGCGGAATGGAGTGAAGATGGCACACAACTGGCCTTTGTATCCACATCCAGGAATCACCAGCACGAAATCCTGCGCGTTGCTGATGCAGAAACGGGCGCGGTCCGCAATGTTTTGGAAGAAACGGTAGACACGTTTTTCGAATCTGGATTTAGTATGGTGAACTGGCACTTTCTGCCTGATTCCGATGAGGTGATTTGGTTTTCACAACGTGATGACTGGGGGCACCTGTATCTATTTGACCTCACATCAGGCGAAATGAAACACCAGATTACCAGTGGCGAATGGAATATTCTGGATGTATTGCATATTGATACAGAGAACAGAATATTGTATTTCACAGGGGCCGGCCGTGAACCGGGAGATCCGTATTTCCAGTATCTCTACAGCATACATATGGACGGATCCAATCTGGCCTTGCTCACCCCGGATAGCGCGAATCATAGCATCGCACTGTCCCCGAATGCAGATTATTTTGTCGATTCCTATTCAACCCCGGCCAACCCACCTGTGACTGTCGTCCGAAATAACGGTGGAACATCATTGATTACTGTCGAATCAGCCGACATTAGCAAACTCCTTGAAGCAGGCTGGCAGGCACCCATCCCCATTACTGTAAAAGCACGGGATGGTAAAACAGACCTGTATGGATTGATGTACCGGCCATCACATTTCGATCCCAATAAAAAATATCCGATCATCAATTATATCTATCCGGGACCACAGACCGGTAGCGTGGGCACACGAAGTTTTTACCCATCACGCAGCGACAATAATGCTCTGGCCGAGCTGGGTTTTATCGTGGTTGCCATTGATGCCATGGGCACACCCATGCGCTCCAAATCGTTTCATGCAGCCTATTATGGGAACATGGGAGATAATGGATTGCCGGACCAAATTGCCGGCATGAAGCAACTGGCTGGCAAATACCCCTGGATCGATATCGACCGTGTTGGTATTTATGGTCATTCAGGTGGTGGTTTTGCCTCCACCGATGCCATCCTGAGGTATCCAGGTTTCTTCAAGGTCGCCGTCAGTGGAGCCGGCAATCATGATAACCGCAACTATGAAGATGATTGGGGAGAAAAATGGCAGGGATTGCTTGAAACATATCCGGACGGGACCACCAATTATGACAATCAGGCCAACCAACTCCTGGCCAAGAACCTCAAGGGGAAACTGCTCCTGGCGCATGGCACTATGGATGGAAACGTCCCCATGTATAACACCCTTCTGGTGGTAAATGCGTTGATTGCAGCCAACAAGGACTTTGACCTCATCCTGTTCCCGAATCGGGGCCACGGATTTGGTAACGAACCTTATATGATGCGCCGCCGATGGGATTATTTTGTCAGGCACCTGATGGGAGCGGAACCTCCCAAAGAGTATGAATTCAAGGTCAATACCTCCCGGCGATTCTAACGGAAATAACCTAGCCTGAGCCGGGATGAATTAAGTCCTGGAAAGATATTTGTAATGGAGTTTATTGCACTGTAATGATTTTCCTTGTATGAACAAGTTGACCGGTGTGGGTCAGGCCCCGGACCAGAATCTCATAGTCGGATTTAAAATCGGAAGTGAAAAATGTGATCGAGACCTGGCCTTTTTCACCCAATGATATATTGGGGGCCCAAAACAGTGTATTTCGCATATCCGGGATCCTCGAATTAACGTTGGTATCGGAATGATCTGGAGAATTAAAAGATCCCTGCGGTGAGAACAATGGATAGGTCCGTCTGACAGCTGTAATGGGTAATTCAAAAAGATGAAAATCCCCATTCTTACTATACATGCTGATAATGCCATCCAGTATGATATCACCGATTTGGTACGATTCCCGGATCACCTCAATTCGGTCGATCTGTTCGGGTTTAATGTCTGCTATCTGACCCGGCTCATGAACGTACACACCATCCAAAAATATGGTAGGGGTGCCGCTCATGGCTGTGTTTGAAGTTTTGTCGAGGATAACAAACTGGTAATCTGACTGCTCTTTTCGCAGCCTGACCCCATACACCAATTCGTGAAAAACCTCTTCCATAACCGGCAAATTAATAAAATCGCCAAGAGAAACCACCTTATCCACATCACCATAGAAACTTTCCGAATCGGACATCGTTGCTGTGGCCTGATCCACAGGAGTAATTTCATTATAAATGTGTTGCAGCTGGAAATTAACACTCCACTGGATGATTTGCGACATCAATTCTTTTCCGACCGCTGAGACCTGGGCTGATCTGGTTACATAATCCAGGGAATAAGGATTGTCAATATTGATCCGGATCTCTTCCGAATGAAGCCGGGCTGGTTGTATGATCAGATCCTGAGTGCCAGACTTTTCGGGAAGCATAAACCGGAATGCGCCCTGTTGATCGGTATAGGCATAACTGAAACAGGTCTCCTGTCCGGGTAATGACAGGTATAGCAGTTCGTTAGGGACAGGCAAACCAGATCCTCTTTGAACCAGGCTCCCTGTGACATACATGCCATTTTCCTCACGTGGAAAAAGCATTTGAACTATTTCCGCAGGGACATCCTTTGTCCACCGATACCTGTAACTCCGTAGGGTCATCAAACGCCTGTCGATTGCTGCATCTGATTGAGTACGGATGTCCCTGAGCAGTTTAAACGCTTCGAACGGATCCAGGAAATCTTGATCAATCGAACCTGCGAAGGAGCCTCGCGTCGGTACGGCAACAGATATACTGATATGGTCCCATTCGGAAGGTTTAATGGCATTCGTATCGAACTGGATTTCCAGATTTACTTTTTCCCTTGTACGAAAATGCTCCGGCCCCCCAATCGCAATATATTCATTATCAACCGGCCGGTTATATATCAATCGTTCGGCCCTGATGACGCCCTTCTGGTCCAACACCATGATTTGATTGATACCATGAGCAAGAAGTGCCCTGGATATCCGGACCTGTTGCGGTTGGTTTTCAAACCGATAGTTCTGTTGATATTCTATCTCTCCCGCCGATCGGATCACAAGTTGAAACTGGTTTTGATTTTCTGACAGATACGGGCTAAGGGCATTCACCAAGAGCTTTAAAACGTCAGGGTCCGCATTATCCAAATGCAATGCGATCCCTTCCCCTTCGGATGACGGGATGTCAAAAACCCATTCTTTTCCCTCGTGGTGTACCAGACAACGATAATTTGCTGATTCAAGTGAGGTCAGGTGAAAAGCTCCCAGGCCCAGACTATCGGTTTTAAATGTGTCAATGCTCTCATTGTTATTATAGATGATGCCTTCTACTATAATCCCTTCTCCCAGATGATTCTGCGCACTGACCACCACATTGTGCTCAAGCCCACGATAAAAGCGCCCTCCTTCAGGAAAGAAATTTAAGTGGACTGGTTGGGATGGCTCCTGATTATTTCTGATCCAGGCAGGCTGTTTTTTATATGGATTAAAAACCTGTAATGACCCATAGAAAAAATCCTCCGGGCCAAAATTTTTCATCCAGCTGGTATAAGCCCGTAATATGTAGTTACCAGTACTTGCCGAATCAGGGATCTCAAAGCAACCCTGCCCTGTTCCGTTGTGGAGCAACACTTTTTGTTGGATAACAGGCATATTCAGTGGATTCAATAATTCTAAATAAACCACTTTGCTGGAAGGAGATCGCCTCCGCTGATCCTCATTGATCAGATTGCAACAGAACCATGTGGTCTCTCCTGCGATGTATATACGCCGGTCGGTATGGATGAGTATGGTTTCTTCAGAAGCTTGTGTTTGTATTCGGTTTACCCGGTTTATCGACAGTTCGGTAGTGACTGGGTTTTTCTGGCCATGTACCGGACCAGAGACGGCAGCCAGAAATATCGGAAGGAACCATATTTTCTTCAGTACATCCATTTATTAATGTATACTTATTTTACTCACTATCCCAATATGGTGGTTTGACATTGGTTCCGAAAACCGTGCAATCAACACATGCCCTGTAGGGTGTTATGATATACACTACTGTGGGCGGATCGGTCCGCTCTACGATAAATATCTCGGTTCCGATGCCATCAATACCATTTAAGTTCGGAACTGTATCTGTAATGCAGTAGTAGTAATAATTGGGTTTTGGAATGGTGTCATTCTTGATGAATATGCGTTTACTGGAGGCTCCTGAAACGCTGAAGAAACCTAGCACATCGATTTCAGGATGGTTCTCAGACATCATGTTCCCGGGCAATGCAGAAGGAATGGGTTCATACAAACCTCCCACTTCCTGGTTCAGGTCACGAATGTGTTCCCAATACCAGTACTCTTCCTCACTGATGGCATATTGTTTCAGAAGCAGGCTGTATTTTACATCCAGGCGTGCTGTTTCAGTTCCAATAAATACAAGGGGGTACTGTTCAATTATGGCCTCCTGCGTTGAGGTGGTATTATCGATATAAATCCTGGATGACCGGTGATCTACCCAACAATTCTTATTCACGACCATTGGATAATCAAACCTTCTCGGGAACAAGGTTTCCCATGTTTCATAGTATTCCCACCTGTAAAATTTTGTACTATTGGTAGGATCGTATGAATCGAAATACACCTGGTAGCCCAATTTCAACAGGTCGGTTCCTTGCACCGGCAGGTATTGCAGTTCAGAATACACACGATCAATATCATGTGTGGCCCGAAGTTCCATAGGCGTAGAAATATAACTATCGCCCGAAGTAATGATCCTGAGGGTATAAAATTGCCCGGGTTGAAAAATCATGGAATCGGTCAGATAATAACCCGGACTCATTTCGCTAAATGTATATTCATTCTGGAGATCATCTGTAACGATCACGGTAGCTGAAGTCACCGGTTCGCCTTCACTGATTTTCCCAACCGCTGTAGTCCGCGTCAATTTCACATAGTGCTGTTTATATTCGTCCGTGATCAAACCCTCCACCACCATTAAATTCCTGTATTCATCTATGTCAGGCATAAATTCCTGTACACATGAAACCAATTGGATGGTGATCATAATACAAGCTATTGTTTTCAAAAATCGCATATCCAAATTAGAATTTAAAGGTGTACGTTAGCGTGGGAATGGGTTGGGCAAATATGGATAATTTGTACCCTTTCAGATTCACCCCATCATTCTGGAAATAGATCGAATATACATTTTCCCTGCCCAGCACATTAAAAACTGAAAATGTCAGGGTGGAATGGGCCAGCTTCCTGGATTTGAGGTTCCCTGAAAGCGTTAATGAAAAATCCAGTCTGGAATAATCAGGTATCCGGTATTGATTCCGATCAGAATAATGCAGCAGGCGGGCACCATAAAAGTCGTAACTGGCCACGGGGTATGTTATGGGTCTTCCGGTACTGTAGGAATAGGTGGTAGAAAAACTCAATCTCCTGGACACCAGGTAACTGGCCACCACAGTTAAAGAATGGGGTTTATCATAACTGGCCGGGAAGTAGGTTCCCCCATTTATGTCATCCTCCGGGAAACTGGTTACGCTCTGCATCAGGATTCGGGAATAGGTATAACTGGCCCATCCATTAAACCGACCTTTTGGTTTTTTGACCATGACCTCCACACCATACGCTTTGCCCCGTGTATTCACGATATCCGTTTCAATTTGTTCATTGAGAAAAAGGGTTGTACCACCTTTAAAATCGACCATATTTTGTATGACTTTGTAATAGACTTCGACTGAGGTTTCAATGACATTATCGCGAAAATTTTTATACAATCCCAGGGCCACCTGGTCCCCAATCTGTGGCTTCAAATGATAATTGCTCAGCAACCAAATATCCGTTGGTGATATCGAGGTTGTATTTGAAAGTAGATGGATATACTGCCGGGTACGATTATAATTCAGTTTAATGGAAGTTGAAGAGGTTAGCCGGTAGTTAACTCCAAGCCTGAACTCCGGGCCGAGATACGATTTGATATGCTGACCGGGCTTGAACCTCAGGGTATCCGTAATGGTTGATTCAGACTTTGAGAATTCAGGATGGTATTTCAGCACGGTTTCAGGCCCGTATATGGATAGTCCGGATATCCTGATTCCGGCATTGACCATGATACGTTCTGAAACCATGAATTCATCATTAAAATAGGCGGCATACTCCAGTGCATTCTGCGGTTGAATTACTATTGGAATAACCTGCGATGAATCGCCATCAGGATTCAAAGTACCCGGATTGAGAATATAGCCTCCCACGTTCAATCCAAAATCCATCTTGTGCCTGGCATCAGGGAAATAAGTGAAATCCGCTTTAAGATTTGCGTTAAGGATCTTATGGTCCAGGTTAAATGCATGGGTGGGCACCTTATCGCTTGAAATGGAATAATTATATCCGCTGTAATTGGCCGAATACACAGAAAATAGTTTCTTGGTGATCACCCTGCGCCATTTAAATGACACAATATGGTTGTTATAGGCATACAGCGTATCCTGGTTCAGCCGGAAGGCATCATGGCTGAGGTATCCTGAAAGTTCCACTTTGTTCTTTTCATTGATCTCATGCACGAATCGGGCATTGACATCGTAAAATGAGGCACTGCTGTTTTTTACATCAGGATCATCAATGAGTTTCAATAGCCAATTTGAATACGTACTTCTGCCAGCCAGTAAAAAGGAACTTTTCTCCTTTATAATGGGTCCCTCCAGCATCAGGTGAGCAGTAACAGGACTGATACCACCACCACCGCTGATCTTTTTACTGTTCCCATCTTTTGGAACAATGTCGAGAACGGAAGATATCCGGCCACCATACTGGGCCGGAATGCCACCCTTGTACAAAGACAGGTCCCTGATGATCTCTCCATTCACTGCGGAAAAGAAGCCAAAGAAATGCGATGAATTAAAGATCGGTGCATCATATAAAAGTATGAGATTCTGGTCGGTTGAACCCCCGCGGACGTTAAATCCCTGGGTACCTTCACCAACGGTTTGAACACCAGGCAGCAACAGGATGCTATTGATGATATCTGGTTCACCCATGGTGGTGGGTAACAACTTAATGGTTTGCATACTGAGCTTTTCCAATCCAACCTCCATCCTGGTCAAAGCCACATCGGTATTGGCCGTGACAGTGACACCGCGCAACGGAATCAGTCGTACCCGCATTTCCACATCCATGGTGCCTGATCCATAAACATTCACATGTTTCGTTGTTTCCCGCATTCCCAGGCAGGTATAACGAAGCTGGTAGCTGCCTCTCGGAATGGTCAGGGAGTAATATCCATATTGGTTGGTAACCGCAGCAGCATTGATTTCGGTAGCATACACCACAGCTCCGATGACAGGTTCTCCCGTTTCAGTATCTTTTATATATCCTGAAATTGTGACCTTATCACCGTTATTGTCAGTTGGGGTGCCAATATCAATTTCCGTATACTCCGAGGTATTTTCATCCTCCCCTTCCATTTCGGCGTATTTCTGAGTCACTTTGGTGGTATCCACGACACGCTCAGTAAAATCAGTTTTAATGGCATATGGTCCGGTAAAAAAAATCCGCTGGTACGGATCCACATAATACGACAGGTTTTTCCCTTTCAATTCTCCATCCAGTATTTCAAAAAGTCCGGTATTCACATAGTCATTATTCAGGAATACCCCCTCGATCCAATCATCTCTGAAGAAAAACCGGTAATCACTCTGTGATTCAACAAAAACGATGAATTCACGGAGCGATTGCCCCCTGAAGTCTCCCGTTAATGTCCATGCCGGATCCTGACCTGACGTCATGGGTCCGATGAGGACCAGAAATAAAAACGATATGAGGCATGATCTGATCATTTCCGGTGGCCTTACATATATTCAGAATCAATTTTTTCTAATAGTGGAACCAGTGTCCTGGTATTCCTGAGGTTCAGGTAAATATTCATTTCCCTCATCCATTTTTTAATCGCTTTTTTATTTTCTTTGAAAGGTTTAAGCAGGTCTCCTTTCTTGGCAATTTTGTAATAGGTCGAATCTCTCTTCAGATACATCACTTCCTCTGCCCTGAATTCCTGAATCAGGCGATCCTGATTTACCAGAATCCTTTTTCCCCATTTCCTATATAATTTTAAGTCGCCATCGTACAGGAGCTGTACATATCCATCAACCATATTGTTTTCCGTTGGCACCTTCACGAAGAAATAATCAGTCCCATTAAACATTATCTGGAAATCCCGGATCATTCTTTTGTTTAGGGCAATGACTGTGTTGGTCCTGTTATCAGGGAATAATAACTGGTCGTTCATGACATCCAGTTTCAAGTTCACACCCCTGAAATGATGCCCATTGATCGTGATGGCACCATTGAGCCATTCATTTGTAAACAAAAATTCATGCCCGCTGATATTATAATAGGGGCTCATCCACAACCTGCCATTGATGAGCAATTGCCGGTAAATGGAAGAATCTGGTCCATTCAGCGCCTCTTCTTCATGGATACCAATGACATTGGACTGTCCCTGGAGTATAAGAAATTGAGATAGAATAAGAAAAAATGAAATGGCCGGTTTCAGTTTCAACATGAATACGAATGTAATAATATCTTGATAATATTCATCTCTCTGGTTACACTGGAAATGGTGAATCATAAAAAATGCAGTATTCCATAGTATATGGATCGGTAACACCAGGTGGTATTTTGCCAAATAAATGTATTATTTACCCGTCCATTGAAAACTAATTGATACGTTCAGTTGTTCACCTGAAAAAGAGCCACACTTTGAAAAAAAATTATAACATCATACTTTTTGATGGGGTATGCCATCTTTGTCATGGTGCGGTCAGGTTTATTTTAAAAAGAGACTTGAACGACCGGTTTCGGTTCGCTCCAATACAATCGTCATTCGGGCGAATGTACCTGAAGGCGCACCAGACTGACAAGCTGATTCCAGATAGTATTATTCTTCTCGAGAATGACCAATATTATGACAAGTCTACTGCCATATTCAGAATTCTTAAAGAGTTAGGTGGATTCTGGGGCACTCTTTATTATCTGATCAATATTCCCAGACCCATCAGGGATTTTTTATACGATCTGGTGGCCCACCACCGTTACAGGATATTTGGGCGATATGAAAGATGCCCTGTACCCAACCCGGAATGGGAAAACCGCTTTTTGCATTAATTTGTATTTAAATTCCCGGTCAAGATAAAATGGTTACCGATGAAAATGGTGCCTGAACCTCGTGGATATCTCGTCATGGATTATTTAAAAATGAAGGGGCATAAATAAATGGTCTGCCTTCATCCAGATACGGTCCATCAAAAATTTTATTAACTTTATTTCTTAACCTCTGGCCATACCCCGCCAAATCAATGTCTCATTTAAAATCAATTCTATCATGGCAGATTTAAACACCGCTCTCAAGAAACTTAATTTGGGTTTATGCATGATCTTATTTATGGTGACATCAGGAACCTTGTTCAGTCAAACCACACATAACGATCTGGCCGGCACATGGGAACGCAATGTACAAGGAACCACCCTCTCGATTGTTTTTGATAAAGATGGAGGATACCAGGTCGAATTCACCGGGGACGGCATCACCGATGTAACGGGTCAATGTAAAATTGAAAAGGACCGGATTACCTTTAACGATACCGGAGGGATGGCTGCAGATGAACCTGGTGTGTATTCATTCAAGATCGAGAATGATAAAATCACCTTTGGCATCATCAATGATCCATCGAATGGCCGTTCTGGACTTCTTGCCGGCATTTGGACCCGGAAGAACGAATGAGTATGCTGTTGCTGGTCTGTCGCGGTATAGTATTCGAGGTTTTTCGGTCTCAGTATGTTTCCCTGCTATTAAAATGATACCTTTGCCCATTCTTTTTATATGAAATGATTGGGAGACCATTTTTTTTTCTGAGTATTCTTTTTTCTTTGCAGGTTTGTGGCATGGCATCCAGCCCTGCATCACCCATCCGCGATCTTCGACAGGAAGTGATCGATCAGAACTGGATCACCCACCTTGACGGAACCTGGGCATTTTATTGGAGTCAATTATTAACTCCGGATGATTTTATTAAACCGAATTCTCCAGATTCCAACCTACTGGTCAGTGTGCCAGGGTACTGGACAGATTACATGATGAATGGCACCCACCTTCCAGGCCAGGGTCACGCCACTTATCGCTTAACAATTATTCTGCCATCGGGTTTTCGTCAGCCCGTTACATTTGATATCCCCGTATTTGATACCTCCTATAAAATGTATCTCGATGGACACCTGGTGGCACAAAATGGCGTTCCCGGATCCAACGAATCGACTTCAAAACCTGGTTATGGTCCAACGCTCATCCAATATACACCGTTTTCAGACACCCTTCAGATCCTGATCCAGGTATCGAACTATCATCATCGCCGTGGTGGATTCTGGAAAACACTGACCATGGGGCATCCCGACATCATGCTAAAAACCCATAAAAAATATATCCTCATTAATTACTTGTCCCTGGGGATACTGGCTGCATTTTCATTATTCTTTCTTGTGTTTTATATGATGTTTCGGAAAGACCTGGTATTGCTCTTCTTCTCATTAACCCTGGCAGGTATTTTTCTCAGACTATACAGTACAGAAGCCTACCCGATTTTACTTTTTTCCAAAATAAACTGGACCTGGGTTATTCGGTATGAGTATATCGGGTCCTTTATGGGATTTTTATTTGGATCCTGGTTATTCTATTTGCTCTACCCCAGGAACATAATAAAAAAGATCACCTGGTTGAATACGGGCCTTATTGGTCTTTCATTCACCCTTATATTATTCTTTAAAGTGAAGGTATTTGCCTTTACCATGTGGTATTTTCAGCCGGCACTGCTTCTTTTTTTCGGGTACTATTGGGTGATTAGTTTTATTAAAATGCTCAATAAAATACCCGGGAGTGTGCTGTACTTCAGCGGATTGACCCTGTTCCTTACCGCCCTGATCAACGATATTCTCCTGGCCAATTCCCATTCAGCCATCACCTATGATTACATCATCCATTTTGCTGTGCAGATCTTTGTTCTTTTACAGGCCATCATGTTGATACAAAAATGGATATTTGCCTTCAAAGAAAAAGAACGCTTACATTCGGAAATTGAATACGTGAATCGTAACCTGGAAAATATGGTGAAAGAACGGACCATTGAACTGGAGCAACGTAATATTCAGATCAACAAACAGAATGAGCAGATCGCATCTCAGAACAGGTCACTTCAGGCATCTTTAGATTTTAAGAATAAGGTGTTTTCAATCATTGCACACGACCTGAGAAGTCCGATTGCCAGTCTGGCCCAGATCTCAAGCATTATTGAACATGATGTATCGGAGGAAGACCGTAAAAAAGTCATGGCTTCCGCAAAAACTCTCATCATGTCGGCTTCTGATCTCATTGATAATCTGTTGTATTGGGGTCGAAGCCAGGGTAACCAGATCAGTTATCATCCCTCTCTGATCAACCTCAGGGATATCATTGAAGGTATTTTAAACCTGTTTGAAGAACCGGCCAGGCAAAAGTCCATATCACTCCAGGTCAACTTTGAACATCAGGCCTTGGTATGGGCTGACCGGGAGCTGATAAAAATGGTATTGCGAAATCTGATTTCAAATGCTGTTAAATTCACACCACCTCATGGTGAGATTTGTATCCACGCCGAAAATGTATCGAAAGAACCGAATAAGACTTTAATCAGCATTCAGGATACTGGGATCGGAATGGATGAATCATTTATCAACAATTTCTTTAAGAAGAAAACGGTCATTACCAGACCGGGCACCAATCATGAGTCGGGTACGGGGCTCGGTCTGCACCTGTGTTATGATCTTATTCAAATTAATAAGGGCGTATTCAAGATTGAGAGTGCCCCCGGAAATGGAACCAGGGTCATTGTGGTGCTTCCTGCCTCACAATAGCTAAAATTTTACTGGCACATATCTCAATCAGAGTTTTAATTTTAAAATAATACAGGGTGGGATTACGAAAGTTATTCAAACCGGAAATTTTCCAGGGAAACCTTCTCAAAAAGAACTATTTCGAAGGATGGTATTTCAAACATAGCTCGGCCAATCTGGATCAGGTGCTGTCTGTCATACCAGGCATTGCTTTAAGCGATTCAGACTCGCATGCATTTATCCAGGTGATCAATGGTGTTTCCGGCGAAACCATCTATATCCCATATGCTCTTGACACGTTTCAGTGGAATTCCAAAAAATTAGAAATCTGTATTGGCGCATCATATTTCTCTGACCGGCATATAGAACTGGATATCGACCGGGAAAATTTGCATCTGCAGGGTCGACTTGATTATGATGGGATTGTCGGTTATCCGAAAAGTCTGAAAGCACCGGGTATCATGGGATGGTACGCATACGTACCGTTTATGGAATGCAATCACGGCATTGTCTCAGCCACGCATTCGATTGACGGGAAACTCCTGTATAATGGTGATAGCATTGATTTTACAAATGGTAAAGGATACATTGAAAAAGATTGGGGTGCTTCATTTCCGGAAGCCTGGATCTGGGTTCAATGCAATAATTTTCCAACCCATGATGCATCCCTGTTCATTTCCATCGCAAAGATCCCCTGGTTGGGAAAATTTTTCATGGGCTTAATTGCTTTCCTGTATTTTGGAGGTCGATTCTATACCTTCAGCACATACAATCGTTCTGAGATAAAAAAAGTCGTATATGACGGTACCACCCTGGATATTGAGCTGGCCCATAAAAAGTTTCAATTGCATACCCGTGTTACACAAAGGAACGCATATGAGTTGCACGCTCCAGCGACCGGGGAAATGTCGCGTCGTATTAAGGAAAGTATCGATTCAGAGGTATGGGTGGCCCTGCGAGATAATAATGGTACCCTCCTGTTCGAAGAAACCGGTCAACGTGCTGGTTTGGAGATCATTGATAAAATATTTGAGTACCTGTAAATCAATAACACAAATAACAAAGTTAATTGCGTTTCATGAAAGGTATGGCCGTAACTCAATTGAAGTATGATGGCAATTTCATTGTAATTCGGTGGTCATTATGATGGATATTTTATGACTCGGCCCTCCATATAATATTTGGATTAAAGCTGATTGGCTTCCCGACGAAGAGAACATTGGAAACCACGACCGAAAAGTTATTCATGATCGTCGATTTATTTATACAGCAGTTTTCTCTGTTCAATGGAATTTCAGTGAGGCGAATTGCAATTGAAATTCTTTTATAAATGGAATCCGGAATAAATCTTTCCTTGTTTATTCTATTCTGTCAAGCCAGATAGCCAACTCATTTGGCTGCTTCATATTTCTTCATAAAATCGGGATAGAGTTCATCGCGCAACCAGGTCATATCGGGCTCAAATTTAAGGGCTTTTTCATATACGGATTTCGCTGTGTCCAGTTGATCCGTTTTTTCATAACTCTGTCCCTGGATGATCAGCACATTTAAATACATCCAATCCTGTTTCAGCATTCCAGGCTCTTTTTCCATGAGTTGTATGGCTTTGCTATAGGCATCTAATGCTTTTTCTTTGGAGCCCCCGAACATTTTTGGCATGTAAAAAAGGGCATTACCTTTCTCAATCCAACCCTGGGGCCGGTCTGGGTTGAGCTCAATGGCCTTGTCGATATGCTTCATACTTTCAGGACCCAATACCACGGCTTTGATCTTATTCAAACCGATCTCATATCCCAATAATGCACCCTTGTAGGCATGCAAATCGGAATTGTCCGGCAATCGTTCTAGAAGGCCATCCACCAGGTCCTTAGCTTCTTTCAGGTAAATTTTTGCCTCTTTATTACGTTCCTCCCCGATGGCCCATCCAATATACCCGTAGTAATAATTGACCAACTGAATTAACCGGGCATCCGTTAATGATGACCTGTTTTTATTAAACTCCTGTATGACCTGATCCCATAGTTCCATCTGATTTGATATAAAAGCATGGTATACCTGTTCCCTGGGATTTTTCTGAGCATGCAGGATGGCTGAACCAGCGAGAAATAACAAGCCAAATACTATGTATTTAATACATTTCTTCCTTTCCATTCTAATGTTCCGGTTATTCGGTTGTAGATCCCTTTCCCGATGATTAAAAGAAAAACAATATGCTGGGGTACAATATATAATAAATTTTTATAAACAGACTGCCTGCTGGCAATGGAAATATTGACCCGCATCATTATGATGCATGCCGCCAGGGCAATCCCTCCGTACGAAGGCAAATATAATACCACGATGAAGGGTGCAATAGTGATCAGTAGTGCATATAGAATGGTTACCACCATACTATTACCAAAAAACAGAAAAATATTCTTCGTAAATCCTTCGATGGCCTGACCAAGGCTTTCATACATCCTGCATGATACATTACCTTTTCCCAGGAAGGTATCGACGCAATGGCCGTTCTTTTTCAGGAACCGAATAATGGCCACATCCTCCACTGTATGGTTTTTAAACAATTCATGCAGGTGAAACCGGTTGTATATACTGGCCTGGAACAACATGAACTGACCATTGGCGGCTGACAGGGAAGGTCGCCTGCTGCGGCTGATCAATGGCAGGGGGAGTAATGATAATAGAATCCAGTTCATCAAAGGTACGGATGCTTGTTCCCCAAAACTCTTCATGATCTGAACCGGGAAGATGGAAATTAAGGCCAGGTCTTTTTTTATCAACCAATATATTGTGTTTCTAATCAAAGATCCCCCGACCCGGACATCGGCATCCAGGAACAGATAGAAATTTCCTTTGGCCTGAAGGGCCAACTGGTGACAGGCATGGTTCTTACCGGTCCAATTTTGCGGAAGGGTAACGGCGGGAACCAGACTGATCCGTTTGTCCTTCATCATAAACGTACGGATTACCTCTTCAGTCCGATCGGAAGACTCATCATTATATACCAGAATCTCAAGATTCTGATACGATAATTGCATAAGATCTGATAAGATATAACCTATGGCTTTTTCTTCATTGCGAGCCGGTATCAAGACAGATACCAATGGGCTTTGAGAAGATTCCCCCTCAGGAACATAGTGAGATGCCAACACATTAACCAAAGATACCAGAAACTGTATCAATGCCAACGCCATTATGAACCATGCAAAATATATCACGTTTCTTTCTGATTTTCAATGCAATTGGTAAAGAAATCATGATACGCAGACTCAATCACTTCACGTTTGGGATATACACCCAGGTCGGGTTGGATGAAATATATACTCAAACTGGGTTTGCGATGTGAGAAATAATCGATCATATTGGCAATGAACACAATTCTTACGTCTGCTGTGGTTCGTTTTAAGATCTCTTCGATTCCACGTTCAAATTTTATCGGATTTCGATATTTGGTTTCAATCTGTCCCTGAGGAAATATCAGTACCATGTTATTGGGATTACGGAGCAGGTCCGCCGCATGTTGGATACTTTTTAACAACTCCTTTGGATTTTCACTGACAGAAAAACCCCCGCATTTATTCAGGAACATGCGCTTTTTCAATTGTTCTTCCAGCATCATAAAGTAAAAATCCTTTTTAAATATTTTCTGATTCAGGAATTGAACCAGGAAACCATCCCACCAGCTAAAATGATTTGAAATGACGAGAAAAGGTGCTTCGGGGTAATTTAATGTACCATGAATCCGCACTGATTTAAAATGCCATTTCATGAGCTGCTGAGAATACCAGCTGATGAAACCAAGATACAGTTTGTTTTGTCCGGCCTCGATCATTTAGAGTGCAAAAAACGTAAATAATGCGATGATACTCAGGAATAAGAACTGAAACAAGAACAGATAACGTGCCGGCTTGTTTTCAATCTTTAGACCCAGGAGTTGAAATATCGTATGGAATACCAGAGAGACCAAAAACCACATGAGAAAATTTCTGAAACCGGGATACCGTGTGTCCCACGACCACATATCAGAAACGGGAGCCACATATTCAAGTACCAGATCGTAACCAACCATCAACAGGGCACCTGAAATAATCATGACCGGTCTTCTATGGAAGAAATGTTGAACAATGGCCCCGGTACAATAAATCAGAAGCAACCAATTCACACCTATTAAAATTGGTGTATCCAATATTTTAATACCCAGAGCGCTGCCATATGCATAATCACCAAAAAGTATCCCGGTTTGGACGCCGACGATCTCAATTATGATGGTGCTAAAAAAGACCAGGGCAAAACCCAGGCCGTATTGCCAGGTCCATTTTCTCTGAAACAGCAGGATAATGGCAAAAGAAAGGATCAATGAAAAGGGTGTCAGTATAAGGAAAAAAGGTCGGGTAAAGTCAAGAATAAACAATAAAACGCCCACCAAATAAAATAATACCAGAAAACCTATGACAAGGGGCGATTTACGGCGTATATCCTCGATCATGGTCTGTGTCATCTTAAAAAAATTTAAACCGACTTGATTTCATTATCGACAATCCTGGCACTGGCCAGGCATAATGGTATGCCCCCACCAGGATGTACACTTCCCCCTACAAAGTAAAGGTTTTTTATGGTTCGGTGCCTGAATGGATGTCGAAGAAATGCGGCATACCTGGAATTTGAATTATCACCATACAATGCACCTTTCCAGCTCATGGTATGCTTTTCAATGGTCATCGGTGATCCGATTTCTTCATATTCAATATAACTTTCGATCTGAATTTTTAGGATCCGATTGATCTTCTGTATGATATGTCTACGAACCGTGGCAATCATTTTATCCCAGTCCTGTCCTGAATCTGGGGGAACATTGACCATGACAAACCAATTTTCAGCATGTTCCGGAGCATCTGTCGGAACCACCCTGGAGCTGATAAAAATATAGACTGTGGGATCACTATATATGGATTGGTTCTCAAAAATATGTTGAAACTCGGTCTCATAATGATTCGAAAACAGGATATTGTGTAAACCCAATACTTCAAACTTATTTCGGATTCCCCAGTGAAAAATCAATGCTGACGACGAGAGGTCCTGTATCCTTGTTTTTACTGGCTTCCCATCAGGAAGCAGGTCCTTATAGAAATAATGTATATCGACATCTGAAACCACCAGGTCGAAAAGGTGATCCTCCCCTTGAACTCTTAGTGCAGCTGCTCTGCTTCCTTCGATAACGACCTTTTCAACATGTTTTGAAAACTGGAACCGCACTCCTTTTTGACGGGCCAATGATTCCAGGCCCTCAATCAGAGAGCGCATGCCCCTGGTTGGGAAGAAAGCCCCCATATTATGTTCAAGATGAGAGATCACATTTAAAGTGGCCGGAGCGATATACGGGTTTGAGCCATTATAAGTGGCATACCTGTCAAATAATTGAATCACCCTGGGGTCTTTGAACCTGGATGCATTGCGTTTATGCATACTGGTAAAGGCATCCACCCTATTAAACCGGAGCAAGCCTTTCAGCACCCGCCAGTGAAAATAATTCTGAAGCTTATGCAGAGAATTGAACAGAAAGATATCGGCTGTCAAATCATATTGCTGCCTGCATTTACTCAAATGCTGTAAAACCCTGGAGGAGGGTTCTCCGGTTGTGCGTTCTATTTCCCTGGCAAATTGATTGGGATCACTGAATGCCTTTATCCGGGTACCATCTTCATAGAAATAGGAACAAATGACATCCAGCTTCGAAATCTGAATATGGTCTTCCAAAGGTTCTCCGGCCAGGTGAAATAATTCCTCGACCAGTTCCGGAAGGGTCAATAATGATGGCCCCGTATCGAACCGATACCCATTTGATTTGATTTCTGATATCTTCCCGCCAGAATGTTGGTTTTTCTCATAAACAGATACCTCATATCCCTTGATGGCCAACCTTATGGCCATGGCCAACCCCCCGATACCAGATCCAATAACAGCCGCTTTCATTCTATGGTTTTGAATGTCTTTTTGAAAGTGAATGCAAGATCTCCGTCAGGTAATAACTCAAAAGGATTAGTGACATCCCGTAAAATATATCTTCAATGGGTATGGTTCCCAGACGGATTCCAAGGTTCTCAAAATCGTTATACCAAACCACCTGGTCTTCGATAAAACTGCCTGTCAATATTCCATTCACCAGAATAAAAGGAACGAGGATCACCAGGTAACTTAAATAAAATTGGCGGAGTAAACGCGGTGAAGTAAAATACACCAGTGCCAGCACTATCGCAGCGAACACGAAATTGACCAGGGTGTATGCACGATCCCGGTAAAACACCGCAATGAATAGTAGAGCCGCAATCAAAAATAGAGTGATCAGCCGAACAAGAGAATCGCGGATACGAATATTGGGGAAATAATGATCAAATACATAAATGGTAAACACACTGGCATAGGGCACGGTTATAAAAAATAAATATTCCTCCAGTGGTAAACCCAGTAACCTCCATCCTGAAATATACTGGTCGTTGAAACGCCATACACCGTAATGCGTAAAAATCGCATCCCATACCAGAAATATGATCATGGTCAGAGCCATGGCCGGAAAAAAGAATTTCCACCTGGTATAAAAATGGACTCTTTTATCAAAGCTCAAAAAAAAAGGGATGGAAAAGGTGAGAATGTTCAACCAGAGGTATAGAGACATTTATGACTTCTTTAGCTCCATCTTTAAATATTTCATTGGAAATACCAGCAATCCAAAACACTCTCCTTCGGCCGCTGTGTAGTGCACATGATGCATGCCATGAGCCCGACGCAGTGCCCTGAAATATGCATTCCCCCTGAATTTCATAAACTTGAAACGCTGGTGAAAAAACACATCATGGATCAAAAAATAGGTGGCTCCATACAGGGTAATACCGATGCCGGCAGCGATCAGTAATGGTATGGCATAGGCCGCCCCAAAAATAAATGCCAGAATGGCCGGGACGGCAAAGATCACAAAGAATGAGTCATTTTTCTCAAAAAATGATTCCGCTTTCTGAGGATTCTCCGCATGATGATCGGCATGTAAAAACCATCCGAATCCGTGCATGATATATTTATGGGCAAACCAGGCCCAGAATTCCATAAAAAGATAGGTTAATAAAAGTACCAGTATAAACATCATAACCACTATATTAGCTTAAAAATAATGAGTCCTCAAAATTAGTAAAAGCCATTAAATATTGTAATGCAGAAACACAAAATTACAACCTGCATGTTCCGTTTACAGCTAATAATCATAGCGTTTTAGCAGACCGGCTTTATACCTCAAATAGGATTTAAACAACAGCCACATCTTAATGGCATTGCTGACCCTGATGCGGGATTGCATAATCATTTCAGGTCTTTTCCGCTTGATCACCTGAAGCAATTTCTTATAATACACATAGGCCACATAAACGGCCAGCCTCGATGCATCGGGCAATTGACGTATACCAATAAATGCCTCATCAAAATCATGCCGTATCTCCTGAACAATTTCCTTTTTCGTTTCCTTATTCAAATGGGCAAAGTCGATATGAGGAAAGTAGCTGCGCTCTAAAATCTCCATGTCATTCTTCAGGTCGCGCAGAAAATTAACTTTCTGAAAAGCCGAGCCCAACTTCATGGCTGAGTCCTTTAACTTGTCATATTGAACCTTATCGCCATTGACGAATACATTCAGGCACATTAATCCAACCACATCGGCCGAGCCATAAATGTATTCCTTATATTCTTCTTCCGTTTTATAATTCTTTTTTTCCAGATCAAGGCGCATGCTTTTCATAAATGCATCGATCAGAGGACGTTCAATATTGTATTTCTTAACGGTTCCCTGAAATGAGTTAAGAATGGGGTTGGTGCTGATGCCAATCCTTAATGCATCGTTCAAGTCCGATTCAAACTTACTCAACAGTTCTTTCTGCGGATAGTCATGGTAGGTATCTACAATCTCATCAGCCACCCTCACAAAACCATAAATACTGTATATGGCCATACGCTGGTCCATCGGCAGCAATCTCGAAGACCAGGAGAAGGAGGTGCTGAATGCCTTCGTTAATGATTTGCTGCAATCAAATGATATGTTGTCATATATGGGTTTCATGATATCCTGTCTTGATCTTGGGCAATCATTTGTGAAACAATATTTCCGGAAATTAATGAAGGGGGTACACCCGGGCCTGGAACGGTGAGTTGACCGGTAAAATATAATCCCTGAACTTTCCGGCTTTTCATTTTGGGGCGCAAAAATGCCGTTTGCCTGAGGATATTGGCCAATCCGTATGCATTGCCTTTATAAGAATGATAATCTTCAATAAAATCGTTCACACAATACGATCTTTTTACAATGATATGATCGCGAATTTTCTGGTCTGTAAGATGTTCAAACCGGTCTATGATCATATTGAAATATGTCTCCCGTTTTTCTTCAGTATCCTCCAGACCAGGGGCCAATGGAATAAGGAAAATAATTGCTTCTTTTCCTTCAGGTGCCACCGAGGTGTCGGTTATACTCGGAAAACTCCCATAGAACAACGGCGCTTCCGGCCATTGCGGTGTATCATAAATCGACACCGCATGTGGATCAAATGGTTCATCAAAAAATAATGTGTGATGCACTACATTTTTAAGTTTCTTATCAATCCCCAGATAAAACAAGAGGGCGGAGGGCGCAAATGTTTTGTTGTCCCAATACCGCTCTGAATAACCCCGGTATTCTGGTTCCATGAGCTGCTCTGTATGGTGGTAATCAGCCCCGCTTACAACCACGTCGGATCGGATTTGTTCGCCGTTGCAAATAATTCCGGCAGCCTTTCCCTTCTCAATAAGTATACCCTGCACCGGAGCACTATTATGGATCTGGACTCCCAATTCCCTGGCCAGTGATTCCATACCTCTGATCACTGAATACATGCCACCATCAGGATACCAGGTTCCCAGACCAAAATCGGCATAATTCATAAAATTGTAGAATGCCGGTATATCAGAGGGTTTGGCACCCAGGAAAAGAACCGGGAACTCAATGATTTGGCGTAATCGAGGATCTTTAAAATAAGATGCCGCCATATTACTAATGCTCTTCAGGAACAGGCCCACTCTTGGAATGGTTTTTAATGAGACCAATTCAAAAGGTGATTTACCTGGTCTGTAAACCACATCATTAATAGCAACATCATAATTATACCCGGCGTTATTGAGAAATTTCTTTAATTGTTTTCCGGCGCCTGGTTCCCTGGATTCAAATACATCGATAATCCTGCTGGTATCCCCATGGATTGTAATCGAGTCTTCCTTACTGAAAACCACTTCGTATGCCGGATCCAATTTTTGGAGTTGGTAATAATCGGCTGGTATTTTATTAAAATCGCCGAAATATTTTTCAAAAATATCTGGCATCCAATACCAGGTTGGACCCAGGTCGAAAGTAAATCCCTTTTCAATATATTGGCGAGCACGACCGCCCAATGTTGCATTCTTTTCAAATAGTTGGACCTCATAACCGGCCCTGGCCAGATAAGAAGCAGCAGAAAGTGATGAAAATCCTCCTCCAATGACAGAAACTTTTTTCATAGTTCCATAAATATAATAAATAACCGTTGAAAGACTTAATTTGTTCTTAAATAAATTGTTATGGCCGATAAACCAGCCAAAATTCATATATAAAGTTGTAAAATAGTAATGAACCACTATTTTTGAAGATCAATTATCCCGAAGACGATACAATTATGTCCCACAATCCGTCACCCCCTGTCAGGGGTAAACTATTTACCCGATTTTTGAATGTGGTCGAGAAAGTTGGTAATGCCTTACCGCATCCGGCCACCTTATTCGGGATATTTGCTCTTTTGGTATTGGTATTTTCTGCTATTGCTGCAGCCGTTAACTGGTCTGCTATACATCCCGGGACAAAGGAGATCATTGAACCCGTCAATTTATTGTCGCATGATGGCCTGCACCGGATCCTACTGGAAATGGTCACCAATTTCACCAATTTTGCTCCCCTGGGTATCGTCATGGTGGCCATGCTGGGTATTGGCATTGCTGAGAGCAGCGGGCTGATTGGGGCGGTTATTCGCCTCATCGTTCTCTCGTCCCCCAAAAAGTTACTGACCTTCGTTCTTGTACTGGCCGGTATTCTATCCAATGTGGCCAGCGATGTGGGTTATGTTTTGCTCATCCCCCTCGCCGGCATCATTTTTATTGCCGTGGGCAGACATCCCATTATTGGCATGGCAGCTGCATTTGCAGGGGTTTCCGGTGGTTTTAGTGCCAACCTGGCATTGGGTACTATTGATCCCCTGCTGGCCGGCCTGTCGACAGAAGCTGCCCGGATCATTGATCCGCTTTACGAAGTGAATCCGACCGCCAATTATTATTTCATGGTGGTATCTACCTTTTTGATCGCTTTTACCGGTACCTGGGTGACTGAAAAATTTATTGCACCCCGCTTTGGAAAATATGAAGGGGATGGTGCCGGGGAACAAATCGACCGCCTTTCTAAGCTGGAAAAAAAAGGACTTCGAAATGCCCTCATCGCTTTTTTTGTAATTGTAATCCTCACATTGATCGGTGTTATTCCCAGTGGCGGTTTTTTCCGGGGTCCGGACAATGGTTTGCTGACATCGCCTTTAATCAAGGGAGTGGTGGCCATGCTATTTATTACAGCAGCTTTAATGGGTATCGTGTATGGTTTCACCATCGGAAAATACAAATCCGATGCAGATGTTATGATAGGTATGGGTGAAGCCATGAAATCACTTGCCATTTATTACGTTCTGGTATTTTTTGCAGCCCAGTTTGTAGCCTACTTTAAATGGAGTAACCTGGGTATTATTTTTGCCATTAAGGGGGCCAATCTGGTCATGGCTTCCGGCCTGGGCCTCATTCCTCTAATGGTATTATTCATTTTACTGTCAGGGATGATCAATATGGCCATGGGCAGTGCGTCCGCAAAATGGGCCATCATGGCACCTGTGTTCATTCCCATGTTCATGTTGCTGGGTTACTCTCCTGAATTATCGCAGGCGGTATATCGAATTGGGGACAGTGTGACCAATGTCATCTCACCGATGATGAGCTTTTTTGCGCTCATTATCGCATTCATCCAAAAATACGATAAAAATGCCGGGATTGGCACTGTAATCGCAACCATGCTACCTTACTCCATCGCCTTTTTCATCGTGTGGACCATTTTACTCATCGCCTGGTTATTACTGGGTGTACCTCTGGGGCCCGGTGCCGGGATATTTTATGAAATGAATCCTTAAAACGGCAGAATAGCTTTCATTGCAGGACCTTTCTTTTTAACATTAAGAAAAGTTATTCAAACATTGTGAAATGGTTGATTTCTTTATCTGATGATCCGCCTTCACTGCGATGCAGTTTTGGTGGTTACAGTTAGGTGATCTGATTACCAACACTTTGAATCAATTCAATCGTTCTCTCATTCAATCATTGAAACATTAGATCATTAAATGACAGGAGCGCACCGACCGATTGTCATTTGCGCAACAAATAAATGACCATTAGCGTCAGCGTTCCATCAGATAATACCGGCTTCGATCAGTTGCACAATATACTCGATCATGGCATCATCTCCATAAGGATCGTATTCAGATTTTAAATTCGATCCAAAGATCCTGGCAATGGCTTGCCAGAACCCTGCAAACAGATCCCCTTTCAGATCCTGTAACCAATAGTAGGAGGAGGCACCTGTTTCCCGATCAATGAGTTTAATAAGTATCTTACCCTGAGTAAAGGTCATGTTTCTCACATCATCTTCGAAATGATCAACCAAATCGCGCTGGACCTGCTTTATGTATTTCCGCCTTTCTTTTTCATCGGACATATCAACCAGGTTGGTATTTACCTCCTCAAGTTTGACTTTGATGAACTTTGCATACGGGTACACTTTTTTCACATTACGCTCCAGCCGGGAATATCTGCGGGCCTGCCGCATATTACGAAACTTGGGTGGGGCCAGGATTTCAACTTCTTCAATGAACATCTGGGGCAGAGTATCCCCATCTATCTGGGTGGTGGGTAAAATGATAATATCATCCACGATTATGGTATCCGGTTTGACTTCTTCCTGTGCCAGGGTCCAGCCTGGTACCAATAAAAAAAATGTCCATATTAAAACCAATCTAACCATCTTCCTAATGGGCAAATACGCAACTAACATGCCATATTTGAGGTAAAATTAATCAAACTTCTCCATACAAATTGATTTCCGGATGATAATGAAATGAAATGCACATTTAATAAAACGGTAATTGAACCTGAAAATTTTCAAGAAAGGGTATATTTAATAAATATTAGGTTGGATGCAATTACAAAGTAAGGATATCGAATCCAGTCCCGATTTTGAACTAAAGGATGAGCTCACGTATGAGGATGTGGTTCCATTTGTCATATCAAACATGAAAAAGAGGAATATGGCAACGATGGGATTCTATCTGGTCAATGCTGTTTTTCTATTCCTCTTTTTCAACATTGCTCTTGACTTCAAACAGGCTTTCGTTATTGGATGGAGCAGAATATTGTTTTTTTTTATTGTGGGCATCATACTGGTCCCCCTTCCGTTGGTTCCCATTCATGAACTGATCCATGCTTTCGTTTACAGACTTTTTGGAGCACGGAAACTCCGTTATGGGATGAATAAATCCCAGTTTTATTTTTATGTGGCTGCGGACGATCATGTCACAGACTTTTTCACTCTGTTATTTGTGGCTCTTTCTCCAATGATCCTGATCAGTTCGGGCCTCATCGGATTGGCACTGTTTATTAAGGGACCGGCTTCGTTGTTGTTATTGTCCGGGCTATTCTCTCATGGTATAATGTGTATTGGTGATTTTGCCATGTTGAGTTATTTTTTAGATGAGGGCCCACACGATCTTTATACCTTTGATAAAGTGGACGAAAAAAAAGCGTTTTTCTATAAGAAGGTACGTTAAAAGGTGATGCAGTGCAAACCGATCAACACAATGACAAAATATCCTGTGAGGGAAGCAGCACCATCATAATACCGGGCCGACCTCTGACCCAGGAACAGGTACAGGATGGTAAGACCGGCTACCATAAAACCCATTGTGGATAATACCGGTTGTCCCCAAATCACGATGGCACATAAGCCCACAAAACACATCACACCTGTCAGCATTTCCAAAAAAGTCAGAACTGTCATCAGCCATGGTACCGTCAATTTTAAAGGCATTTTCGCAAAGTGCCTCTGCAGCCATTCAGGATTATCATTACGGTGACTGATTTTATCCCATCCTGATTGTGTAAATAATATTGCCAAAAAGGCCGATAAGGCCATATTAATAAACCTGAAAATACTTTTTTTTCAATATTTTTTTTTCAAGATATATGAAAGATATAAAGTTTCACCGGATTGAAAGCGATGCAATTTGACTGATTGCTACCCAAATGGTGGAGGGCATTAATATTTCATCTTCAAATCTTATCTTTATGGTTTAATCAAAGAATTCAATTATGGCATCATTCAAAGAGGTAATGAAAGGATTCCCAAGGATATTCTGGGTATCGAATATAATGGAATTATTCGAACGGTGGGCCTGGTATGGATTTTACATGGCATTTGCATTGTACCTGACCCTTTCCAAAGACTCAGGTGCCCTGGGATTTACACAAGCACAAAAAGGGGCCATCATGGGTACCGGCACCATGCTCCTGTATTTTCTTCCTCTCATTACAGGTGCTATTGCCGATCGTGTGGGTTATAAAATTGTACTGATCCTGTCATTCATCTGCTATGTGGCCGGTTATTATATGGTTGGAAATTTTGAATCGTATGAGGCCATCTTTTTTTCTTATATATTCCTGGCCTTTGCCGGTGCCCTATTTAAACCCATAATCTCGGCCATGATTGCCAAAACCACCAACGAAGAGTCATCATCCATTGGATTTGGAATTTTCTATATGATGATCAATATTGGAGGTTTTATCGGTCCATTTTTATCCGGGCTGATGTATAATACCAGCTGGGACCTGGTGTTTTACATGTCCATGATTACCATTGGGATCAATTTTGTACTGGTTTTTTTATTCTTTAGGGAACCCGGCAGGGAAAAATCATTAGACACTTTTTTGGTCAACATCTGGAAAGCGATAAAAAATATTTTTATTACCCTGACGGATTTCAAATATGTACTTTTTTTAGTCATTATGGCTGGTTTTTGGACTGCATTTAACCAATTATATTATTCATTTCCAATATTTCTGGACGATTGGGTTGACCTGGATCGTCTTTCGGTTTCTTTGGGATTCGATCCAGGGCGAATTACAGCTGTCACTATGAGTAGTTTAAATGCATTTTTTATCATCCTGTTCCAGCTGTGGATTTCTACCATTGCCATGCGATACCGTCCATTGCATGCCATGATCACCGGAATATTTATTCTGGGTTTTGGCCTTTTTCTCATGTTCATTTCACAAAATGCATGGTTGGCCATATTTGGTATCCTGGTATTTGCCATCGGAGAAATGGCCAGTTCACCCAAGTTTACTGAATATATCGGGCGTATTGCTCCCTCCGATAAAAAAGCGCTGTATATGGGCACATCATTTCTTCCTATTGCCGCCGGTCATTGGTTGGCAGGGTGGATATCGGGAGATATCTATGCCAATATTGCTGAAAAAATTACCCTCCTGCAGAAAGAAGTATCGGCCCGGGGATTAACCCTGCCGGAAATATCCGAATCTTTTACCAGGAGTGACTATTATTCTAAGGCCTCTGAGATGATGGGTTTGAATGAGAATGAAATCACAGATTTCCTGTTCACACAACATCATCCAAACAAGATATGGATCATTTTTTCAAGCATAGCTCTGGGGGCTGGTCTGACACTTTTTTTATACGACCGTTTCATACTAAAGGGTAGATCAGCTTCATCAAAATAGGGTCATCAATCAGGTCAATTAAATTCCGGAATAATGTTTCTATGATCATTTCCCAAATCGCAGCCATGTCCAGGAATCGTGTCATTGGAAAAAACAATGATTTACCATGGGATATGCCCGATGACCTGGCTTATTTTTTCAGAACCACCAAAGGACATCATATCATAATGGGTCGGAAAAATTTTGAGACAAATGGCCGGGCACTACCAGGTCGGGTAAATATAGTTGTTACGCGCAATACCACATACAATGCACCGGATTGTGTGGTTGTTTCAAGCATTCTTGAAGCTCTTGAGTATGCAAGGCAACATGATGAATCAGAAGCTTTTATTGTAGGTGGTGGTGAAATTTACAATGCTTCACTGGCATTGACCGACCGGATCTATTTAACACATATTGATGTTGAGCTGGAAGGGGATGTATATTTCCCAGATTTTGACTTCACAGAATGGGAAATCATCTGGGAAGAACGGCATTCAGCGGATGAGAAAAACCAGTTCGATTTCACCTACTGTATATATGAAAGAAAAAGACGAACCAAAAAATCAAACCCATGAATTATCGAAATGTCTCCCGTAGAGGATTTCTTGGAAAATTAACCGCTGTAGGTGTTGGGTCCATGATCCTCCCCCGGATTGGATTGTCACAAGCGCCACTTCAAAAACTCCCAGCCAGTCTAAAAGGCCGGAAGGTTCTAATGGTTTGGGGAGGATGTGAGTGCCATCAACCCAGACAATGTATTGATATATATGAACCATGGCTACGTTCACTATTCGCAGATGTAACCGTGTCCAATACTCTGGATGCCTATCTGGATGAAAAATTGATGGACCAGACCGACCTGATCATTCAGGTCTGGACCATGGGAACCATCTCCGGTGACCAGGAACGAGCTCTTCTGAATGCGGTTAAACGAGGTGTCGGACTGGCCGGATGGCATGGTGGCCTGGGTGATTCATTCCGTCAGAACACCGAATACCAATTTATGGTCGGAGGTCAATGGGTGGCCCATCCGGGTGGGGTAATCGATTATCATGTTCATATCACCGATCCTAATGATCCGGTAACCAAGGGAATTAAAAATTTCAAAATGCACTCAGAACAATATTACATGCAGGTGGATCCCAATGTGAAAGTATTGGCAACGACCACATTTACAGGCGACCACGTTGGATGGATTAATGGCTGTGTGGTCCCGGTCATATGGAAAAAAACATACGGCAAGGGACGGATCTTCTATTCATCACTGGGGCATCAGGCAAAGGATTTTGATGTACCAGAAGCCTTGGAAACGGTCAAACGAGGCATACTCTGGGCTTCGGAAAGCAAATATCAGCCTTCAGAAGAATGGATTCACCCTGTCTATCATAGTTTATCCAAAATATAGATCCGGAAACCAAATGAGATACTTGGTATTTATACGACTATTTGCAATTCTGTTGATCATTATTTTTTCAGGATGCAGTGGAACAAAAGTTACCCGGTTTAAAACCTTGCCCCACACCCCCATACCAGCAATACAGGATGAACTTCGAGGTATTTGGGTTACCCGATTTGATTGGACCGATAAAGATCCGCAGGTATGCCAGGAGCGGATTAAAACAATCATGCAAAATGTCGCAGCATCGAATTTTAATGCGGTTTTCTTCCAGGTCAGGGGAGAAGCTGAAACTCTCTATCCATCACCCATTGAAAGTTGGTCAAAAATTTTTAATCATCAGGATCCAGGCTTCGATCCTCTGGCCCTGGCCATCGAGGAAGCCCATGAACGAAACCTGAAGCTCTATGCCTATGTGAATCTTTTACCACTTTGGGGCGGAACACAACCTCCCTCAGACACAAATCACCTGTATTTTCAACATGGTCCACTTACAGGGAACGACCACTCCTGGGTCTGCTATGACCGGTCAGGTCAGCCCATGGCATTAAATGAATACTATTATTTAAATCCGGCTCTTCCTGGAGTGAAAACATATCTCAAAAGGGTCATCCGGCATCTGGTAGAAACATACCAGATTGATGGCATTCATTTCGACCGGATCCGGTACCCGGGGACCCAATACGTATATGATCCATATTCAAATACAAAATTCCTTTCCGACAGCCTCGAAACAGGCATCAACCGGTCTGAATGGGCCCGACAAACCCTCACAGACCTGGTTGAAGATGTGGTGGCAGAGGCCCTCCTGATTAAACCATACCTTTCAATTTCAGCTGCCACATGGGGACTTTACCGGACTGACGACCTCAAGAAATATGAACATTTTGGATCGGGATACCATCAGTATTATCAGGATGCCATAAGCTGGCTCGACCTCGGTATTATGGATTTTATTGTTCCCATGATATACTGGGATATTAAGAAACCGAGGCCCAATTTCCATGAGTTGTGGGAAGATTTTAAGAAACGGAGCTCTCGGTATGATAAAATCTACCCGGGATTGATCGTACGGGAAGACTGGATTGAGAATGGGGAAATTGCCAGCCAGATCCATTTTATCCGACAAAATGAGGGTCTTGGTCATGTTCTATTTTCTTACAGGGCCATAGAAGGATCAGATCAAACCAGGATCCGGGACATTTTATACCCAGAGAAAGTGGATGTCCCCATGAACCTGAAGTTCAATCAAAGTGACCGTGTTTTTTCGATTGATTTGAAATCTCTGGTTGACTTACCTGAAATGGGTTACCAGGTAGATGTTCAGGGTATTAAGCGAATCAATACCACAGACATGCAGTCAAAAATAGCCTTCATTATTGAAGATAAGCCCGATACACTGCGGTTTTCTGTAAAAGGTAAAGCCTTCCTGGCAAACACATCAGATTGGTTTCCACCTTATTCACTTCAGTTGAATCAGGCAGGAGAGATCAGGAAAACCCAACCACTCCTGGAATTTCGTTCCGGTGCGGCGACAGTCACCTCTATTCCAGAATACCATCCTTTATTTAAGACCGAATATGCGGCTTCTGCAGAAATAAATGGTGAACCGGTTAAAGTTTATAAAACAGGGATTTTCTTTAAAAAAATAGAGCTCGATCCGGGAACGAATCGGATTTTGGCGACCGTCCGGAGCAACGATTCAATCTGTGCCAAATATGAGCACGAGATCATGTATTCTGTTAAAGAACCCAGGAGATCATTACCCTTATGGATAGATGAAGGTTCTGCAACGCTGGAAGAACAAATAATACTGCTCCCTGATGATAGCCAATCATTCTATTTCAACGGATCTAAGGGTCAAGAGGCCCATTTGGTCATGCGTCCTGGTGAACACAGAATCCCTTTTACCCGCCAGGATTATTCAGATTATAGTCGATATAGAACCGAACTGCCATTCCATTTGATGACGCCTGGTGTGAAATACACTGGAACCATCGTTCTGCATTCCATTACGGGTAGAAGCACTTTAAACCATGCACTGGATGGAAGCTTTGAAGTCCGAAATGCCAACGAGTTCCCGATGATTGTCACTGTTGGAAACAATTGTTTGCTGGAGTATAGTCTGGGGCCAATTCGTTTGGGGAGCCCCCTCATTGCGGAATATGATTCCGGGGTACAACTCCAGGTGAATGGCATTATAGGAAATTACTACCGGGTTTACCTGGACCGGAATACGGAGGGTTTTATTCACCAGCGATTTGTCCGTGATTTGCCAAAAGGGACTCCCAGACCATCCTATTATATTCAGGCCATTTCACCTTCTTTCTCTGCCGGGGAGGACATCATCCATATCCCCTATCCAGAACATATTCCATATGCAATTTTTCCTGATCCTGAACAAAAACAAATACGGATTTCTCTGTTCGGAGCCAAAACCAGCAGTACCTGGATTGTACATAAATCATTTACAAGGCTTATTGACCGGATATCATGGGAACAGGTAACCCCGGAGACATACCAGGTGATCCTGCATTTGAACACGTCTAAAATTTGGGGATATACCCTTCAACCAGAAGGTACCTCCCTGGTGTTCAGATTAAAATATCCTCCCGTTCTGGAAAAACCGGATAGTGTGCTTCCTTTGAAAGGTCTTAAAATAGCAATTGAAGCCGGACATGGAGGTGAAAGCACAGGAGCCCATGGATTATCAGGGTTGCTGGAAAAAGATATCAACCTCGACCTGGCCAAACGCCTTGAGATCCTATGCAATGAACAGGGTATGGAGGTAATACAGGTACGTGATCGGGATATGGGTATGTCACTCTATACAAAGAGACAAATCGTTGAAGATTCTGATGCGCATCTGTTTGTTTCCATACATGCCAACGCCGGAAATACCAGTAGGGGCTACCTGAGGGTAGGCGGTACCAGCACCTATTATCACAATCCCTTCTGGTCACCATTTGCAGAGATGGTATATGATCGTCTCCTGGACCTGGATCTTCAGGAATTTGGTGTGGTCGGATCCTTTAACTACACCGTAACGAGAATGGCTTCGCGGCCTGCCATCCTGGTAGAACAGGCGTTTATGAGTCATGCTGAAGATGAGGAAAAACTGGCTTCTCCGGATTTCCGTCAGGCCATGGCTGAAAAGATCTTTGAAGGTATCAAAAGGTATTATGAATACATGATGGAGGATTGATCAAACTTCACGCTCCTTCCATTTTCCACGCCGGAACATCATCAGTGCGATGAGGCTCATGAGTGACTCAGCAGTAACAATGGCCATATAGACTCCTTTTTCTTCCAGCCCCAGGGACATTGCCAGAAAATATGCCAGGGGAATTTCAATAATCCAGAAGCAAAAAAAATTGATCTTTGTTGGAGTTGCTGTATCGCCAGCCCCGTTAAAAGCCTGAATGAGGATCATACCAAGTCCGTAAAATATATATCCCAGACTAATGATCCGCAGGCACAGGGCCCCGCTTCGAATAACGCCCTCATTGTCAATGAAGAGCTCAATGAAAAGTCTTGGGAAAGCGATAAAAAATAATGCCACCAATCCAAGAAATATGGTATTCACCCGACCTGTAAGCCATACCGACCGCTCCGCACGATCGGGCTGTTTGGCCCCCAGGTTCTGACCCACCAGCGTGGCAGCAGCATTACTCAATCCCCAGGCTGGCAGCAGGGAGAACATGATGATACGGATCGCAATGGTATAACCGGCAAGAACCTCGCTGCCAAACATGGCTGTAATTCTTACCAATCCGATCCAACTCGAGGTCGCAATTATGGATTGTCCAATCCCCCCCAGTGATATCCGGATCAGGTTTCGAATAACCGGAATAAATATTTTCAGATGTTTGAGCCATAATCGGACCCTTCCCCGACCTTTAAATAAGAGATAAAACTGGTAACAAACGGCCAATCCCCGGCCAATGTTCGTAGCCACAGCAGCCCCGGTGATACCAAGTTCAGGAAATGGTCCAATACCAAAAATAAGCAGGGGATCCAATATGATATTGAACAGGTTTGCCAACCACAGCACACGCATTGAAATGGCCGCATCACCAGCACTCCTGAAAATGGCGTTGATTATGAACAGCAACATGATGATGGTATTCCCGCCCAGCATGATTCTGGTATATGTATTTCCGGACTCTACAATGTCAGGAGCCGCACCCATGGCCCTCAGAAAAGAACTGGCAAACAGGATTCCTGGAATGGCGATAAAAAGGGACACCACCAGACCAGTAATAATGGCCTGTACTGCGGCCACTGAAGCACCATCGGGATTTTTTTCACCAATGCGTCTGGAAACAAGAGCCGTGGTTGCCACAGCCAGACCCATGCCAATGGAGTATATAATGGTAAGCAATGATTCCGTAATCCCGACTGTTGCCACAGCACCGGGACCCAATTTTGAAACAAAAAATATATCCACCACGGCAAATACCGATTCCATGATCATCTCCAGCACCATAGGTATGGAGAGCAGAAGAATGGCGCGGCCCAGTTTCCCGGCTGTAAAATCCTGTTCACTACCCGTAATGGAATCACGGATATCCCTGAATAACTGCTGCATGGAATAGGAATATTTCGGATTGTCTGGCACCTTATGAATATGGCAGAATTATTAAAATGGCCAGGGTATCATGCTGGACGTTTCAGACATGTATTCCCTGTAACCCGCTTTCCTCGACATCATGCGTTTGTCAATCATGGGAATGCTGATAAAATAAAACAGGAGGATCATGAGAACCGGACCTGGAATGATCCACCAATAAAAAAAGCCGGACGACATGGAAAAAAGAAACAATCCAATCCAAAATAAAACTTCACCAAAATAATTGGGATGCCTGGAGTATTTCCAAAGGCCGGTACGTAAAAAAGGGCTGCCATCATTTCGATGGAGGAAATTGCGTAACTCCCTGTCGGCCCTCCATTCCATATAAATGGCGAACACTGTGATGCCTGTCGCCAGGAAATCAAGAATACCCAAAGATGCATCAGATTGCATTGCCGGATACACAGAAACCAAGGCAAAAAACACAATCATTGTGGGGAAAAAGTGAATGCCCAGGAAGCTGACAGGCCAATACCAACGTTTGAACCGGTTTCTGAAATTTACATACCGCCAATCCTCATCTTTTAAACCGGTCCATCGTGTTATCCAATTATATGTAAGCCGGATTCCCCATATAAAAACCAACATTAGGATGATGAACTGCCTATATACATTGGCCTCATCCGCACCGATGAGGACCCAATAGATCAGGATGGGCAAAGGGGCCACACTCCAGTAAGGATCGTACATGCTGGAATTGTTAAAGATCATACTGAATAAAAAGATAAGGACAGTACCGATGACATCCAGTACCAAAGCTTTAAGGATGGGATGTATGGGGCCAATAAACAATGCAACTATGATGCAGATCACCAAAGTAAATACATATATACCGGCAATCAACCAACTGGAGCGTGCTAGATTCATATGTACCATGTTTCGTTTAGAAATTGAAGGTCAAATTTAATATATTTTTTAAGCCCCGTACCCAGAAGGGATCATCTAAGATCTGAACAATTCATAAAGAATGATCTCTCTGGTTTTTCATGAATACAGGATCTATGGAGTACGTTTAATCCTGCCGGGTCGTTGACATTTCCTGTCATTCATGGTCATTTATTTGAATCGCACATGTGAATCGATCGCAACTCATGAGCAACTGGTTTGCTGGGGCAACCGAAATTCAACAGAAGTGCAGTCGAAGTTCATTTGTTAAACCATTTCAAAAACAGCATGAATGGCAATGGAATAACTATTGAGCAAAGCGATGTGATCTTCCGCCTCCGCACCAAGCCAGGGCGGAAAGGCATGACCGAAGGGAGTCATGACGACTGAATCGTGCGAGCATCAGCGAGCCTATTTCCTTTAATGACCACCGTAACGCCATCGTCTTGAAGGGTGGGTTATTTGTATCACCACCGGGAATCCCCCAATACAGTGGTATAATTACTTCGTGCACCAGGAATGGATACGCGATATCGTGCAGTGAAGTGGTATTTTATTCCTTTTTATTGAAAAGGGTTGTAGCAAAAATCGGAACCATAAATACCACGGCCCATTTTAAGATTTCAGCACCTGGCCAGTGTTGAATGGTCCATGTATAAAATGCAAATATCATCAGCAATGTGATACCAAGAAGTATCATTACGAAATCACGTTTCCTGTAAAAAAGCCAGATACAGCCCAGAATAAAGAATAACATTTGTCCGCTCACAAATATTTTTCCTGCACCGGGCCAATGATTAATTTTGAAAATTGAACCAGTCAGAACTGCAATCAAAGCCAGGTAGGTCAAAATGGTTAATAGTCTTTTCATACATCAAATTGTTGGTTTAATATCAAATCTATGCAAAAAAAATATGCCATGTGCACGGTTGGCCCTTTGGGCAATGATACAGGCACATAAACCATTCATAACCAATTGACCACTGTATAATATTATATGGAAGTTTTAGATGATGAGAAAAGAAATATTTTCAGCACTACTGCTGGGTCCATATTATTATTTTTCATGTCTCCGTATCTCTTTTGCCGCATCGATCATCCCCATAAATCCATCCACTGGAACAAATTCAGGTATGGAATTTCCTGAACCCAAACCCCATCCACGAGCCATGGAGCGGTATTTTAAACCCTTTTCTAACACGGTAGTGTATACATCTTCATATGAATTCAGGCACAAGGTATTCACATCAATACCGCCAAAAAGACCGATACGATCATTGTATTTTTCTATCCAGATTTCAAATGGTGCAATCTGGTCCTCGTTGGAATGTTTGGCATCAATACCGATGCGTATGAAATCATCCATAATATCAAATATCTTTCCACAATTATGGAGGAGGAATTTTTTACCGTATGAATGGATGAGTTGAATGACCCTCTTATATTGGGGCAGGATATGTTCCCGGATGATATCCGGGGGTAAAAGCATACCGGTTTTAAATCCCATATCATCCCCAATTCTGAAAAAGGCAAAAAGGTCACCATATCGATGGATCATTTCTGACCATAGTTTCATGTAAAGGTCACCGATTTTGATGTACAGGTCTCTGAACAGGTCGGGATCGGTATAAGGTAAGGTGCACAGAAATTCATAACCCACGAGGTCTTCGCTGGTTTCAAATATCCCATACCCACATCCGCCATAAGCTTTCATTCCCGGAGGTAATACGTTCCGAATGGCTTCCAGGTCGGGTGTGTAGACTTCCCAGAATATCTTTGGAATGTCCTCAAATGGATAGGCTTCAAAATCCTTCCGGGTCTGAATGGGACCAGGAAAGCCGCCCATGATGGCACCATGACCAGGTAAAATATCACAGATGGCGGCTTCATAATCAAATCCATCGTAGGTCATGGATGCCCAGAAACTGATGAGTTCAGTATAATAGGCTTCGTAATCCGCGGGTTTTGATCCCTGCAGGGCAATTTCTCTCCCGCATACTTTTTCAATAAATGGCGTATCAATATGATGTTCATAGAGGGGAAGACGTTTGGGTCTCCGATTATGCAAAACATCCAACAGATAACTGAAATCAGGCTGGAATTTTTTGTTATTCACTGGTCATGAATTAATGGATTCAAACATGGCCACAATATTTTCCGGTGGGACATTGGCCATGATGTTATGTACCTGCTGAAATACAAACCCGCCTCCCGGCTTGAAAGTAGCCACCTGTTTCTTTACATGAGCCTTGATCTCCTGCGGAGATGCATTGGGAAGCATCTGTTGCGTGTCGCAGCCACCACCCCAGAAAGTGAGGCGGCTCCCAAAATCCTTTTTCAAGATCTCGGAATTCATGCCCCGGCAGGAGATCTGGACCGGATTGATGGCATCCAGGCCCGCATCAATCATATCGGCCAACAATTCATACACCCCTCCGCAGCAATGTAATTGCACTTTAACATCTGCCAGCTCTTTAGCACGGGTCCACATTTTATGGTGATACGGTTTGTACAATTCCCGGTACGTTTCAGGACTGATCAGTGTACCATTCTGACCTCCCAGGTCATCACCAAAAAGAACAATATCAATATAGGGTCCCACAGCAGAAAGCCATTTTTCAAGGTTTTGGAGATGAATATTACAAAGTGCCTCAGATAATGCAGCCACCCTATCTGGGTACATTCCAACATAAAGTAAATAATTGTCCATACGGTAGAGCATCTGGGGGATTTCAAACATATTGCCCCCAAACAATCCAATAATGGCACGATCGGTTTTACCGCGTAAAACCTTTGCTCTGGCTGCCATTTCTGCCAAGCCTGCCTCATTGAGCTCAAGATGTGCGCCGGGATGAACCACACCAGTCCAAATGGTATCCCCCATGATCGATTCGAGATCTGAAAAATCATCATCCTCAATGCCTCTTTCCATCAGTGGAAAATACGACTGTTCAAAATATAATACACCCTTTTTTTGGATTCCCAGTTCCTGGCCCTGATCGTTCAGTACGAGCCAATCGTTTCCCTGTTTTTCAAGATTGATATAATAAGGCACCTGACATGGGGTTCCATCAGGCAATACCCAGCCCTTCCAATCTTTATCATCAAGCAGAAAACCGCGCCCCATTTCAATGGTATCGATTCCAAAAAAGTCGAGAATATCATCATCGACAATGGCCAATTGTTGAACCATATCGTAAACGCGGATGGGTTTTTCAGTAAACCCCAGGTGTTTCCTGAGCCTGGCATATGCAATGGCGGCAATTCCGGAAGACCGGTGCCCAGAAAAATCAACCGGAATACGGTCAGCCTCAGTATGATTCAGAGCATTCAAAATTCGCTGACGTGAAGTGATCGCCATCTGAGTAAGGATTTTGGGTGTGGCCAGTGATTTTTCCCTGAAGATATATCAAATCTCCTTTCCTTCAAAGTCAAGCAAACATTCATGCCGGGTCTAGGGAAGATCTTTCTGCCCTTAGGTTTTTTATATCCTCAAGCCAATTTTGTAAATTACAGGGCTGTAAAAACTAATTCTCATATTCTCATTCCTGCAAAAAACCATAAGATGAACATCCTCATTTGTTTCGTAAAGAAGCTGATCATACTGGGCTTACTTATCATTATTTCTGCCAGTGTATCTGCCCAATTTACTGCCGAAATGGTGAATACCCACTCAGGTATTACGATCAAATATAAAATCTACAATGATGGCACAAACTACCGGTATGAATTTGAGGAGTCTGGAGAACAGCTGGTTGTCATTGTCCACCCGGAGAAAAAACTCACAAGTGTGTTGTTACCATCGCTTAAAACAGTGCAGCATATGGAATACCAATCCATGAGTAGTATCAGCAATGATCCGGTTCAGAGTATTCGTTACTACCGCGAGAATTACCTGGAAAAACCTGTGGGGACAGAATCCATTCATGGGATTGAAGCAAGGGTATTTGACATTTTTTATGGATCGGAAAAGCTATTGACCTGCTGGATGTCTGAAGAATTAAATTTTCCTTTAAAAATTATCAACCACCAGCAGGAAGGTGTATTTATGGAAGTAACTGGCATTCAAACCGGATTGCAAGATCCAGCATTGTTTCGTATCCCGGACGATTATACCGAGGTGGACAGCAGAGGACGCCCCATCATTCCTGAACCTCCGGCACCCGAATCTTGGAATGACATCGAAATGAATGTCCCTTTTGGAAACGTGTTTCGACGAGGCGATAAAATCAAATTCAAGATCAGTGAAAATGTCTATCATACGTTGATCCTTGACAATACAGGTGAGACGCCAGCCAAGGTCATCAGAACAGCCTTTCGGAATGGAGCGATATTGTCATCGGATGAACAGGGTCCGGAGTCATATCGTACCAACCGGCTATTTAAAGGGGAATCCCGAAATCTTACCCAGGATTGGGATGTGGGGCTGGAAATCGTCATAGAAGTGCATGAAGGTGAAATATATGTGGGTGTCGAGTTAGAGGGGTGAACCGGTCAGAGTGGGGCGTATTCACAGAATGTACTCTTGATGTTCTGGTTAGGTAAGTTAAAAAAGTATGATTCACTAAATTTATTACAATATTCCGCAGCATAAGAAAATTCGCAACCTTATGAGATCTATATACGGAATTTTATTTTTCATTTTAATTTTCAGTCACTATTCCTGTGAATTCCTGGAAGAATCCGGACCACCCATCGATGGAGCGACTTTTAGCTGGGAAGGACAGCAATTATCCATCATATATGATGGCCGTACGGTGTTTGAGGGCACGACCAATCTATCAAAAGAACAGGTGCGTATGAACACCATCACCGACAAAAAAGGGAAAGTCCTGTCCCAGATCATTTCCCTGACATCTAAAGGCCCCGATCCGTTGGTCCTTGAAGGAATGGCTTATGGATCCAGTCAGGCGTTCCCATGCGAAGCAGACCGGCCTGTATATAAGCGAGACCTGGTCCGGCACAGCTACGGACTAAGCCACAGCCTCCGGAATGATGGTATTTATGACCGCCAGTCCGATTGGGTTTTTTCAATTGATTTTCCGGCCCAGGTTATTATCGAACCTTTGGAAGAGCAACAGGATAGTGTTCGGTTTCAAATGAGCATATCCGGGCATCAGGTGGGACTGCGATTTCGACCACGGTATTTTCAGCAGCATCGTGGTTTGACTTATTTTGAGCCATGGAATGATGGTGATGTATGGAACACCCCCATCACAGGATGGTGTTCATGGTATGCTTATTTCCAGGATGTAACCGAGCAAAATATCAGGGATGTGGCGGATGTTCTGGAAGAAACACTGGTGCCATTTGGACTGGAATACCTGCAAATCGATGATGGTTACCAGCAGGAACCAGCAGGACTGCCCGAAACCTGGAACATACCCAATGAAAAATTTCCATCGGGCATGGATGGTATCAGTCAGTACATTTCAGAACGGGGGTTAAAACCGGGTATATGGACCTACACTTCTTTTCATCAGGCTGATTTTGCACATGAACACCCGGAATATTTTGTCACAGATGTGCAGGGTAATCCGGTATTCGGACGGTGGGTGGGCTATGTGCTGGATGGCTCGAATCCATCCACACTGGATAGCATTATCAAACCCATTTACACCAACTTTGTTGAGATGGGTTGGAAATATTTTAAAGTGGATGCGTTGCGGCATCTGCGATATGAAGGGTACAATAGTTATTCCGATTTTTATAAAAAGAAAAATCTGAATCATGTTTCTGTGTACCGGGATTTTGTTCAGTCCATCCGGGATGCAATTGGTCCAGATTATTTTATGATGGGCTGCTGGGGACCCCGTCCTGAATTGGTGGGAATGATTGATGGATGCCGTATTGGTGGTGATGGCTATGGTTATGCATGCCTCACTCAATTCAATTCATTTAATAATATTATCTGGCTTAATGATCCCGACCATATTGAACTTACAAAAGAAGAAGCCTTTCGTTCCAGCATGATCACTTCTTTGACAGGTTCACTTTTTATGGTTACGGATATACCCGAAGTATACCGATCCAAACGGATCGAACCTGCAAAACGGTCTATCCCGGTTTTGTTCACGCGTCCGGGACAATTGTATGATGTGGATCCGTCACGAACTCTGAACCTGGAACGGGTGAATGCAGAGGTCAGTGGTGACCGCCAGCGGCCATTTGAGGGAAGTATCTTCAGCCCGTATAATTTATTTCTACTGGAAATTAATACATCCTATGAGAATTGGATGGTATTGGGCAGGACAGAGGAAAAAGAAGAAACCATTTTTTTCGATGATCTGGGATTGGAACAGGAAGAGGCATACCATGTGTATGAATTCTGGTCTGGAACCTATCTGGGCACTGCATCAGAGCATTTTGAACCGGGCCCCATCGATCCCGAATACCATTGTCAGCTCTGGGTGATCCGGAAGAAATTGAACCGGCCACAGATTGTTTCAACAAGCCGGCATATCTCTGCCGGGGGGCTTGAACTCAATGATGTATCTTGGAATCAGCTGCAATTATCAGGAACCAGCGAGTCGGTTGCAAACGATCCTTACGCATTAAAGATTTATGAACCTGGAGGATTTGTCCTGAGCTCCGTGGAAGTCCAGCATGCTGATTTGGTATCCAATGTCAAAATGGGGAATATACGGACATTGACCTTTAAATCACCCGATTCTGCTGCCATCCATTGGCAATTGGTATATGAATAATGCGGTTATGAAATATTCAAAGGGTCATTTGATCGCTGACGCTTCCGGTTTTCGACCGCAGTTCAAGTGCAACTGGCGTACTGACACAAACGAAATTCAAAAGATGGAATTATACCTGAAGTCAACTCAATCTTCACCTCAGCCTTAACCTTCACTGAACCGGTGGGTGATTCTCCCCGTCATTCATGGTCATGGTCACAACCTTCATTGAAGCCAGTGAAGACTTTAGAAGGGCAGATCATCTTCGGCCGATTCTGTTTCTTCAGGAATATCACCCGCACCGGGGAAAGGAGCATCGCCAATGGCTTCTGGAGCTCCTGAGACCTTTTCGATCCGCCAAGCTCCCAGGTTTGTAAAATAATTGACCTTTCCATCGCGTTCCCAGCGATTGCCCCGAATATTAAAAGTCACTTTAACCTCATCCTGTACACTAAAATCATCCAGCATGGAGCAACGGTCCTGGGTGACCTGGAATTTTACATAATCGGTGAAATCATTTTCTGTTTTTTCAATCACAAATTCCCGTTTTCTGAAGGTATCTGTAACATTGACTGTATCAAAAATCTCAATGATCTTACCCGCCAATTCAAATGACATATCCATTATAATTTGAACGTTCCAAATTCAGATTCTGTTATTCTTCTTCAATACCCAGGAGTTCCACATCAAATATCAAAGTGGAATAGGGCATGATGGGGCTTCCCTGACGGAGCTGGGTTCCATAGGCCAGGTCATAGGGAATAAAAAGGCGCCATTTCGATCCGACATTCATCAGCTGAAGTGCTTCTGTCCAACCTTTGATTACCCGGTTTACCGGGAATGAAACCGGCTCTCCTTCCGGGGTTTCTTCAAATACACTCCCATCGACCAGGCTGCCTTTATAATATACCCTTACCACATCTGTTTCTTTGGGCTTGGGACCGGTTCCTTCTTCCAGAATCAGGTATTGCATACCGCTTGGGAGGACGATCACACCTTCCTTTGTCTTGTTTTCTTCCAGGAATTTTTCACCTGATTCTTTAATATCACCATAGTCCTCCAGCATTTTTCCTTCCTGCACTTCCGCGAAGAATGCCCGAAGTATGGTTTCGGCTTCCTGCTCATCCATCAGGAATTCCTGGTCGCGATAGAGATCATCAAATCCCTTGCCGATAAGATATGGATTTAAACTATCAATGCCTTCTCTTGAGAGATTCAATCCGTAGATCAGGCCGATGGAATAACTTACACTATCGATGCGATTATCCAGTTCTAAATCATATCCGGTATGTTGTTGGCATGAACTCATCAATGATATTATGGACAATCCAATTAATACGGGTAATTTGATTTTCATTTTCTAATTTTTAATTTTAAATATCCTGCGAAGTTAGAATATTTCGGTTGATGATGAAGCAAATGTTCTAATATCTCTAATAAATTACCCGACTCCCGGTTTTGTTGCTCGCAGCATGTCTCGTTTTCCCGGAGGTCCCGGATACTTTTCAACTTTAAAACCGGCACCCAACATATTCCTTCGAACCCAGCCCGTAGCACTATAGGTTGTAAGGATTCCGCCCGGATTCATAAAATTGAATAGTTTCTTGAATACCCCCGGACTCCATAATTCTGGTTGCACCCGGGGATTAAACGCGTCAAAATAGACCAGGTCATAACGCGTTCCTGTGTCATGGGTTTGCAGGTTGGCATTCATTTTTGTCAAATGAAAAAAGGAGGTTATCTGATGTGTTTCATTCCACTGTTTGGAATGGATGGTCTTAAACAGGTCGCGGGATTCTGACGTAAGAAGTTCCGGATAGTTCAGTTTCTGAATAATATTGATACTCAGAGGAAATATATCGATGGTATCGTATTGGATTGTGATATTCTTTTTTTTTGCTTCCAGAAGGGTGAGTAACGCATTTAAGCCGGTACCAAATCCCATTTCAAATATCCTGATCTGTTTCAGTTTGGAATGCAAAAGGCCGGCTTGAATAAAAACATGCCTGGATTCTCTGACAGCTCCATGAATTGAATGGTAATGCTCCTGGATGTCTGGAACATAAAGTGTCATGGAACCATCTCCGGTTATCACTATTTCGGAAGAATGGTTCAAATAATATTTAAATGTAATCCTATTTCAGATAGGTATCCAGCCATCCAAAAAACTCTCTTTGCCATAGTATTGCATTTTGAGGCTTCAAGACAAAATGGGTTTCCTCCGGAAAAAATAGCAGTTTTGCTGGGATCCCCCTCAAGCGTGCCACATTAAATGCCTCAAGGCTCTGTGTATATGGAACCCGGTAATCGCGGGCACCTGTAACAATCATAATCGGAGTATCCCAATTTTGAACATGTTTGTGGGGCGATGTGGCATAGGATCTTTGAGCAATGGCATTATCCAACTCCCAGTATGGGCCTCCCATATCATAATTGACAAAAAATGTTTCCTCAGTAGCCCCATACATGCTTTCAAAATTATAAATCCCACAATGTGATATCAATGCTTTAAATCGTTTATCATGATTCCCAGCCAACCAGAAAACGGATAATCCTCCATAGCTGGCACCCACAGCTCCCAGACGCTCTTCATCAATGAAAGGTTCCGTTTTCAAAGCATCAATAGCGCTCAGATAATCCATCATATTCTGCCCGCCATAATCTCCGGATATCTGGGCATTCCATTCCTGGCCAAATGTGGGTAATCCACGTCTGTTGGGTGCCACAATAATGTAATCATGAGCTGCCATCATCTGGAAATTCCAACGGTAACTGAAAAACTGGCTGACTGCACTCTGTGGACCACCCTGGCAATATAACAGGGCAGGATAGGTTTTTTGTGGATCAAAATGAGGCGGATAAATGACCCAGACAAGCATATTTTTCTGATCGGTCGTTTGTATCCACCGTTTTTCAACCTGGCCCATTTCAATATGATCATATATAAAACGATTCACAAAGCTCAATTGGGTTTCTTCACCGGTAGTTGCGTTGATTTTAAAAATCTCAGAGGCCATGGACATGGACATTTTCACCCCGTAAAGGTGGTCTCCTGCCGGTATCACTTCGGTATAATTGTGATCGCCGGATGTAATCTGCCGTATTTCTTTCGTCTCAACCTCGATTTCATACAGTTGATAGGTAGCCTGCCGGCCGCTGATAAACTGAATTTTATTTTCATTATTAATCCAATTGAGCGAGCTGACATTCTGATCGAAAGAAGCGGTCAGATCATGCCGCTGCCCGGTATTCAGATCCTGGATCATCAAACGGTCTTTATCGGCCTCGTAACCAGGGGTTGCCATACTTTGATAGGCCACCCAATGTCCATCAGGAGAAAAGGCAGGATACTTTTCATAGCCGGGCATGCCTTCGGTCAGGTTTACGGTATTCCCTGATGCTATGTCATAATAATAAATGTCTGAATTGGTGCTGGTCGCATATGCCGCACCCGTTAATTTCTTGCAGGTATAAGCAATATAATTTCCATCGGGGCTAAAGGTTATCTCAGCATCATCAAAATAGGGCGATAGAGGACTGTCAAACGGTTCCCCTGCCATGATATCGGTGGCATCTCCAAGTTTTCCAGCCGTATAATCAGCTACAAAAATATGACTGTATGCCCCATCTTCCCAATGATTCCAATGACGATACATGAGGTCATTTACGATATATACATTGGTTTCCGGGAGATCCGGATACTTTTCCTGGGATGTGGGATTTATCTGGACATCTTTGGTATACATGATGTTGCTTCCATCAGGGGCATACTCAAAACTATTCACACCTCCTTCTATGTCTGAGATCTGAGTAGGATTGGAACCATCCTGGTTCATTTCCCATATTTGTACTGTACCAGACACAGATGACAGGTATCCAATGCCCGCACCACCGGGAATCCAGCGTGGATGATAAGCACCCGATACGGATAGTTGCCTGGGTTCACCACCATCGACCGGGATACTGTAAATATTGGTCAGGCTTTGATTGGTCCGGTAATCATATTTGGTCATTGTAAAAAGAATCGTGGATTGGTCTTCAGACAATTGAATGCCCCCCAATCTTGAAAATTTCCAGAGTATTTCTGGTGTCAAGCGGCCTCCGTCCATCTCTTTCTGGGTTAATGCATTATCAAAATCAGGACCAGGTTCTGAGGCCGTTTCGGATTCACCCGGCCCACAACCTGAAATGAACAGTCCAATAATCAAAAAGGGAATCAATTTTTTCATTATTTCTGGATTTGATGGTTCAATATATCTGGTAATGGAATGATCAAAATTGAAAAAAAGATGGGTATGTTACACATCTGAATGTGAAACATAAAAAGCAAAATAGCTCATGTGCCAGGATGTTTAATGTTATTCACACCAGCAGGTAATGGATGACACAGGATGCGTACAGAATAACGACTGAATGTTCTGTCATAATCCATACCGGTATATTGAACCAGGTTCACATACCATTTAACCCGCAGCCTCCATGATCTTGGCTTTCAGTTCATCCAGTAGTTCCGGGTTATCCTGCAAAATTTGTTTAACGCCTTCACGGCCTTGTCCCAGTTTGGTATCACCATAACTGAACCAGGAGCCACTTTTCTTTACGATATTCAAATCGACACCCATATCTATGATCTCTCCCGTCACTGAAATACCCTCCCCATACATGATGTCAAATTCGGCTTTTCGAAATGGTGGGGCCAGTTTATTTTTAACAACTTTTACCCGCGTCCGATTGCCGCTCACATCCTCACCATCCTTTATTTGACCGATCCGACGTATATCCAGCCGTACAGACGAATAAAACTTCAAGGCATTCCCTCCTGTAGTAGTCTCCGGATTGCCGAACATGACCCCGATTTTCTCCCTGAGTTGATTGATGAAGACACAGGTGGTATGGGTTTTATTAATATTGGCAGTTAATTTTCTGAGGGCCTGCGACATTAAGCGTGCCTGCAAACCCACATTGGAATCACCCATTTCCCCTTCAATTTCAGCCCTGGGCGTCAGCGCTGCAACCGAGTCAATAACAACTATGTCAACCGCTCCAGAACGAATTAAATGATCGGCTATTTCGAGAGCCTGTTCCCCATTATCCGGTTGAGAAATGAGGAGGTTTTCAATATCAACGCCCAACCTTCCTGCATAAAAACGGTCGAATGCGTGCTCGGCATCAATAAAAGCAGCAATGCCGCCTCCTTTTTGAGCCTCTGCAATAGCATGTATGGCCAGAGTGGTTTTACCAGAGGCCTCCGGTCCATAAATTTCAATAACCCGGCCCCGCGGATAACCGCCTATGCCCAGCGCCAGATCAAGGGATAGAGATCCGGATGGAATGAATGGCACTTTTTCAACGGGTTGATCCCCCATTTTCATAATCGTTCCACGACCATAACCTTTTTCAATTTTATCAAGGGTCAATTGCAATGCCTTGAGTTTTTCCTTATTGACTTCTTTTTTTCCCTGCTCCATTTATTTTTGTATTATCAGATTTTACTTGAGTTTAATAAATTAACATGTACCGGTCTTATGCCTCTTCCAGTATTTGGGCAGCATGGTCTTTGGTCTTCACTTTAGAAATAATTTTTTCAATGACCCCGATTTCATCGATGACAAATGTCGTGCGCATGACGCCCATATATGTTTTACCATACATTTTTTTTTCTCCCCAAACCTTGTAATCCCGCAGTATTTTCTTTTCCTCATCCGCAATTAAAGGGAAGGGCAGTTCAAATTTATCGATGAATTTTTGATGTGATTTTTCACTGTCCGGGCTGACACCTGCGAGTGCATACCCTTTGGCCTGAAGCTCTTTAAAATGATCCCGCAGATTACACACTTCTTCAGTACACCCCGGAGTCATATCTTTCGGATAAAAAAATAAAACCAGTTTTTTTCCACTGAAATCATCCAACTTCAACACATTACCAGTGTGATCTTTACCTTCGAAAAAAGGGGCTTTTTCCCCAGTTTTAAGTTCATCCATGTTCATTACTCTTTTTTGAGAATTTAGGTAAAATTACGAAGTTTACATCAATAATTTGAATTCGGGTTCATAACTTTTCATCAGATTGTGAACATACGCAGGCATGGCCATTTTAGCAAATTCATGGTGCGAATAATTGATTTCAATAACGACTTTTTTTCTTTCGCTTATATTCTTTGACAGGTTTTAACCCAACTGGTATGCTGACCAATAAAAAATTTTACCTCTGCCTCTATTTGTTAATACAAATATTGATGCTGGCTCCAGCATGGGGTCAGGAGACAATTACGGAAACAGACCTTGAAAAGGAGGCTTTGGAAAATTTTGAACAGGGACATTATGAAACCTCCCTATCACGATACAATCAATTATTAGAGAAATACCCCCGCGATCCCCAATTCAATTATTATGCTGGAGTATGCCTGGTGAGAATAGGCCGTCAATATAATACCGCCATATACCAGCTGAAACTGGCATCATTGGGAGAAACGCCAACGGATGTGTATTATTATATTGGCAGGGCCTATTATCACAGTGGTAATAACCGGGAGGCCATGAACTATTATGAGCGCTTTGAAGAAGTGAGTTCACGCGAAGAGCAAAGAGCGTTAGAACTTGAGAAATGGAAGTCATTTATCCAAAATAATTCACGGCCTGAAGTAACCGGCATGGAACGCAAACCTCCGGGGAACCAGAGCACGTCTGAATATGATCATTATATTACCACCGCCTTGGAACTTCAGGAACAGGCCGATTCAGCAAGAATGGCCGCCAGCGCACTTCGTACACAAAGAGATTCCGAAGGAGACGAATCGGGAGCATTAACCCGTGAAATTGAGGCGCTGGAACAGAACGTTTTCGATTATCAATTAACCGCGAATGATAATTACATCCGGGCCCGGGAAATGGAAAAGGGAGGCCAGGCAGGAATTTCCGTTCAATCCTCAACTTGGAATAATGAAAATCTGATCCATCCTGGCAGCGATATTCCAGGCCGTGGTGCAAGACCGTATTTCGAGCAGGTACCCGATGCATTTTATAAACAAAGGGAGATCAGTCGTATCCTCAAAGTCTCCGATGTTACCCGGTTGTACGAGTTGGATGAAATGAATCGATCAGGAAACCGGTTAATGCATGATGCCTATGAGCTTGAACGGGAAAGGGATCAGCAAAAAGTGGTGGCCAGTGCAGCAGCCACGCAAACAGAAAATAAAAGAGCCATTCTTAAAATTAACAGACTGGAACATAAAATTGCTGATAAAAAGCTTGAGGCATTCCAGGAATTTCAACAGATCAATGACGGTAAGTACCTGGTATATGGAAGCACATTGGATCAGATTCTGGTCAATCAGGATATCGACAAATACGATCTGATAAAACAATATACGGAAGATGCGAAAACAAGCCATAACAAGGCATTAGATCGCCGGTCCAATGCGGAACAGGTATTCGATCAGGAAAAAAAATTCGACACCTACGCAGAAGCCAATGCCTATGAATTATTGGCCATACACAATCAAAAAATGGCTTTGGGAACCTATGCCGGCATCATTCCTGTCAGAGCCGAAGCCAGTATTCCTCTTAATACCGGTTCCAGCACACAGCAGCAAATGAAATTCAACGAGACCGACCCGTCCGGCGGTGAAACCGAACCGGAAAAAACAGTGCGGGAAAATAGTAGGATATCTGCCGAGAATGAAGGCTCCGCTAATAGTCCCATCCTGCCAGAACCAACAAATCCGTTGGAAGAAAAAACAAATAACACGGAGGGGGAGCCCGGCCCGCCAAGCGTTAAGAATATAGAGGAATCTTTTTCTGAAATGCCGAATGGCCATCTAAATGAATTTGCGGTTCTGCCCACTCCGGATTATAATGAAATGATGCCCATCCCGATGGATGAGACCCTGCCTGAAGGTATTATTTACAAGATCCAGGTAGCCGCCTATAGATCCAGTAAACCCCAGTCGTTCTTCAAAGGACTGGAGCCCATTACCGCTGAACATATTGCCTATGCCATCCGTTATTTTGCAGGTCGTTTCAGTCTTTATAATGATGCACGAGAAGCTCTTAAAACAGTTAAGAAACAAGGATTCAGAGATGCTTTCATCGTAGCCTATATCAATGGTATAACATCATCTGTTGACCGGGCCAGAACCCTCGAACCAGAATATACATCCAGGTCACAGGGAGGTCGTGACGAACAAGAGATAATCTCCACCGCCATATCATCCAGTATTCATTTCCGACTTCAATTGGGGGCCTACAGCAAGGAGATCTCACCCGATTTATTGCAGACATTTAAATACTATGGGGGGTCAAAAAAAGTTTCATACATCAGCAATAATAAGGGTTTGTTTATTTATACAATAGGAAATTTTAGTACATTTGAAGAAGCTTCAGCATTTAATGATGAAATAAAGGCCCAGGGCTTTACAGAAGCATTCATCATTGGCGTTAAAGATGGCCTTAAAATCCCGGCCAGTGAGGCCAGAAAATTACTTGGTATGGATTAAATGGATGTTTGCATGAAGGAAAAACCAAAATTCGAAGAAGACCACCTGGTAAAAGATCTAGAAGTCAGAAGCCTCACCCTGCATAATGATGAGGTTCACACATTTGATTATGTGATCCAGGCCCTCGTGGATATCTGCCAACACGATATGGCACAGGCTGAACAATGTACCATGATCGTTCACTTTAAGGGACGTTGCTCAGTTAAGGAAGGTCCATTTAAAGAATTAAAACCCCTAAAAGATAAATTACTGGGGAAAGAACTGAGTGCCACTATCGATTAATATTGTGAAGTAGATATGTCCGTTACCCTGATCATTATCCTCATACTGCTCGGAATTGTGTTATTTCTCATTGAATTCCTGCTGGTTCCAGGTATTACAGTGGCTGGAATTGGTGGAGCCATTTTAATGATCGGAGGTGTCATTCTGGGATATCATTACCATGGTACGAGCGTTGGAAATATGATCCTGTTGGGAACCGTTCTTTTTTCTATACTGACTTTGTTTTTTGTGCTGAAATCAAGAACCTGGAGAAAAGTTATGCTGGATTCAAAAATTGACAGCAGGGTGAACCAGCTCGACAGGGGGAATATAAAAGTCCAGGAAGGTGATATCGGCGTCACCATTACACGGCTTAATCCAATGGGAAAAGTGCTCATTGGTGGTGAGTACTATGAAGCACAATCACTCAATAAACTCATCGATGAAAAGACACCTATTGAAGTTATTAAAGTATCTGAAAATAAAATAATCGTTAAACCTCAAAATTAAACTCATGAATGTAGGAATATATGTTGTTATTATTGTTGCCATACTCGTTTTCTTATGGATCATATTCTATTTCATTCCGGTCGGATTGTGGTTCAGAGCTCTGGTATCTGGTGTTCGCATTTCACTGTTGCAATTGATCTTTATGAGATGGCGGAAAGTACCGCCTTCGATTATTGTCAGTGCCCTGATTGAAGGCACCAAGGCAGGCTTAATCCTTCACAGGAATGACCTGGAGGCCCATTACCTGGCCGGGGGTCATGTTCCACAGGTGGTTCACGCATTGGTGTCGGCCGATAAGGCCAACATCCCACTTCCATTTACTATGGCCACAGCAATCGATCTGGCAGGCCGGGATGTTTTAGAAGCCGTACAAATGTCAGTCGTACCCAAGGTCATTGATACGCCAGCCGTCACAGCCGTTGCCAAGGATGGTATCCAGCTGATCGCGAAAGCCAGGGTCACTGTGAGGGCCAACATTAAACAACTGGTCGGAGGAGCCGGAGAAGAAACCGTATTGGCACGGGTTGGTGAAGGAATTGTTTCTTCCATTGGTTCATCAACCAATCATAAGGCTGTACTGGAGAATCCCGACAATATTTCCAAGGTGGTGCTTGAGAAAGGTCTGGATTCCGGAACTGCGTTTGAGATCCTTTCCATTGATATCGCCGATATCGATATTGGGAAAAACATTGGTGCCGTACTTCAAATGGACCAGGCCAATGCCGATAAAAATATCGCACAGGCAAAAGCAGAAGAACGGAGGGCCATGGCTGTGGCACTCGAGCAGGAAATGAAAGCAAAAGCCCAGGAAGCCCGGGCCAAAGTAATAGAAGCTGAGGTGAAGGTTCCCCTTGCTATTGCAGAAGCATTTAAAGATGGTAATCTGGGTATCATGGATTACTACCGATATAAAAACATTGAGGCTGACACCTCGATGAGAGATTCCATCTCCAAATCTGGTCCTCAAGGAGGAGGTGGCAAAAAGAAAGAATAAAACCTTAATGGATTCGATAAGGGAGGCTTACCGGCCTCCCATTTTTTTTTAAAATCGCAATGATGCCGTCATCACCCAGACCTGGTTCGTTTCCTGGAACTGGACCGGCACTGGTGGGGAAATAGTAAGAACTGCATTTCGGTCATTTCGAGTAGAAAATTGAATTTCTTGTATCTTTTTTGCACCGGCATACCAGGTTGGGATACCAATAATAATGGCAATAGCTCCCCCGATAATGCATGTTTTACCGGATTTCCGGGTATTCATTTCCAGATCATTCAGGATAAAAACAGACTTTTTAACGCTGCAAATGGAATGTTTAGACTGACGAAGTTCCATGTCGATACCAATTGCCGTTGAGGCTAAACCTGCCATTGTAAAAACCATGCCTGTTGCCTTGAGGGTTCTGGCTTTCACCAATTCAGAACGCATATACTTTTGAAAGGAATCGGGTGGAGGAACGATACCGGAGTGGTTGACCGATTGCGCTCTGACGTTGAGGATCAGGCATAAACAAACCACTCCCCATGTGGTTGATTTCATTTGATGGAAAATAGGTTATTCAGGGTTAACCTATTCAAGTTACAAAAATCAATTGAAAAAGAATAAATAATTTATCTGCCCGAAAGTATCTCTGTTATGAAAGCTCTATATATATTGGAAACCCGTAATTTTTCGTGGTCCGGCGTGCCCAATATCCTTTTGGCTTTCAAATACCGGTCTAGATTGTATGGATCAAAATATTTATTTTCTCTTTGAACACTGCTGATATGCACATTGCCAGAAGCATGGATATAAGCATCGTCGCCCAACCACAATCCCACATGGCTGGCATACTCTGCTTTCGAATCTGTTTGCCTGCGTCCAAAGAAAACCAGGTCGCCCACTTGGAGCTCTGAAAAATCCTTGAGGCTGTCAACCACCGAACCAATCTGCATCTGCTGGTGGGCGTCCCTGGGTAAATTCAAACCATTCAGAAAGTAAATGTTTTTGGTGAAACCACTGCAATCGGTCGCCTTAATACTGGTCCCTCCCCATAAATAAGGCATGCCCGCAAATTGTCTGGCATAAGAAACCAGCGAAACTGAAGTGGCCTCCATATCGGCCCAATCATGTATCACTGTGACTTCCGTTTTGCTGATAGCAGAAACCGATCCGGATGGCAGAAGTACTTTGAAATGATTGGTTTCCTCATCTAACAATTTCAAGGTATTTCCAAGAACCAGGTCGGTCATGACTTCCTGGTCTTCCAGATCCAGGAGCCTGGCAAAGGGTACGGTAACCAACACAAACGGACCAGAAAAATATTCCTTCATGGCATCCGGATCTTTCAAAATCACACTGCCTTTATCGACCCACGAAATATAACGATCGGGTGTCTGTACCATGAGCCAGTAACCATTGACCTTTAAAACTTTCATGGGCGTACCCATCAACGCCTGGCTCACCAGTTCAGAGGAATGCCGGGGTTCACGCCTGAGATTGACCACGGAATGAAGCGTTATGGCACCAGGAAACTCCAAAGTTTCCTTTTTTGGTAAAAGGATGATGTTGTTCCGGACCTTTTTATCCCAATCATGTTCTTGGATGAGCCTATTTATGTTTTCAAGGATTTCCGGAACAGTGGTCTCACCAATCATTACCAGGGTATCATTTGCCTGGATCACTTCCCACTGGAAGAGAGCCACTGTTTTGTCAGGTGTTAACTCAGTTTCCATGTCTGATAAAGCACGGGTCAGCTCCGGTCGTATATCTGTAGTGGAACAGCCTGATAATATGGCCACTAAAACAAATGTAAGAACAGGTCGTATGGTCATTTTTTTTTTCAAATGTACACAATTTTCAAGGGAATTGGATGCCATGGGATGTGTACAAAATACTGGATTCAGAACAGTATTTTTTAAGAATCATGTTAAAAATGTATTTTAGTTCATCATTTAAGCTAAAAATAAATGGATGCAATAAAAAAGAAACTGGCTGAATCTGTGTTAGCCCGGTGGGGTATTCTGCTTATTATGGGTATTATCCTCTCTGCCAATTATTACTTTTATGATGCATTCAGCACATTGAAAGACCTGTTAACCAGGGAGTTCAATTTCACCAATACACAATATGGCCTTTTTGTATCCTTCTATTCCATCCCCAACACATTTCTTTTGATGGCCGTAGTTGGTGGTATTATTCTGGATCGATTGGGCATTCGCCGGGCCGGTTTCATCTTTGTTTTTTTTATGGCCCTGGGAGCCGTTTTAACAGCATATGGGGCATCTACCACGTACACCAATGGTGGCCCCGGATACCGGTTCATGCAATCGTTTCTAACCCAGTATTCCCCTGAATTAAAAATGATGCTGGCCGGCCGGTTTTTTTATGGATTGGGAGCAGAAACCAGTATTGTTGTGGCCAGCAAGGTATTGGTAAAATGGTTTAAAGGAAAAGACCTGGCATTGGCCTTTGGATTAAAAGTGGGATTTGGAAGGTTGGGAACGTTCGCCGCTTTTCAGGTATCACCGATTCTCGCCATGGATGGGGCCCGATTGGATACCGCCATCTGGTTTGCAGCCATCCTGGTTTGCATTGCCTTGCTGGCCTTTATCGTGTATATAATATTCGATGTTAATTATGACAAAGAGGTCCGGCCCGATGCTCTGGCTTCGAATGAAAAATTTGTGCTTAAAGATATTATTACAGTGGTGTCAAACCGTGCGTATATTTACATTGCCCTATTGTGTGTTACATTTTATTCAGCCATATTCCCGTTTACTTCCTTCGCCCCGGACTTTTTCCTGAACAAATTTGGAATGACGGCTGTTCAAAGTGGCCAGATCACATCCCTGTTACCCCTGGGGACCTTGATTTTCACTCCATTGTTTGGTATGTTTATCGACCGTAAAGGATACAGTGCCAGCGCTATGATTGCAGGTTCACTCACCCTTCTGATGGTCCATTTGGTATTTGCTCTGACCCCCATAAAACCATATGTTCCTATGATATTGCTGGGCATTGCTTTTTCTCTCGTCCCCGCTGCCATGTGGCCTTCAATGGTAAAATTAGTCCGTGAAAAAGAGATCGGAACAGCGTACGGATTGATGTACTCTATTCAGAATCTTGGTTTATGGGGTTTTCCCATCCTCGCAGGAAGGATCCTGGATACTACCAATCCAGGTCAGCCAGATATCCTAAATTACCAGCCCACCATGTTGATGTTCGCGGGTCTTGGTTTTGTGGGTTTTCTGTTTGCTTTGCTCTTGAAACGGTCCGACAACAAATATCAATTTGGAGTGGAATTGCCTCTCAATAAGAAACGAGAGCAACCTGGGTAATTCAGTTGTATGACTCCCTTCGGTCATGCCTGTTCGCCGCAGCTTGGCACGGAGGCGGGAGATCACTTCGCTTTGTTCACTAGAATTTCAATTGCCAATCATGGGTGTTTTTGAAATGGTAAAACAATTGAATTTCAACTGTACTTCAATTAAATTGCGTTTGCTCCAGCAAACCATTAGCTTTTGACCTGCGATCGAATGACGACCCAATCCCATGAATTATTTTTCATGGATATTTGAAGCCCACGATATTATTATCTTTGAAAATTGTTTTCGTATACTCATGATCTCACTGAACGAAATAGTCGTCCGATTTGGCGGATTTGAATTATTCAACAACATTTCTCTCACCATCAGTGATGGAGAAAAGGTGGCATTGGTTGGGCGCAACGGATCCGGTAAGTCCACACTGCTTAAACTGCTAATGGGTATTGAAAAACCAGAAATGGGACGGGTGGAAGTACCAAAAAATATGAGTGTCGGGTATCTCCCCCAACAAATGAAAACAACCAATGACCGGTCGGTCCTTGAAGAAACCCTGTCCACATTCAGTGAAATGCAACAACTGCAGCATGATATAGACCTGTTGAATAATCAGATCAAGAGCAGGACAGATACCCATACCGCAGGTTATTTGAAGTTGATCGAAAAACTTTCAATCACTACTGAAAAACTTCATGATGCAGATATTTCAAAAATGATAGCAGAAACTGAGCGCACACTAAAAGGACTTGGTTTCCGTGACGATGATTTAAAATCCCCGACATCGACTCTGAGTGGTGGGTGGCGTATGCGTATCGAACTGGCAAAAATTTTGCTCAGACAACCGGGCTTACTTTTACTGGATGAGCCCACCAACCACCTTGATATCGAATCCATTATGTGGCTGGAGCAATTCTTGACAGATTATCCCGGTGCATTACTACTCATTTCACATGATCGGGCATTTCTGGACCAGGTAACCAATCGGACCGTTGAAATTTACCTGGGAGAATTGCATGATTATGATGTGTCCTATTCGAGGTTCATTGAACTCAGAAATGAGCGTCGGGAGCATCTCATTGCAGCCTATCGGAATCAGCAGAAATACATCGAAAAAACTGAAGCATTTATTGAACGGTTCCGCTATAAAAACACGAAAGCGGTGCAGGTCCAATCCCGTATTAAACAGTTGGAAAAATTGGACAGGATAGAAATTGAGGAATACGAGAAAGACATTAAATTCCGCTTTCCACCGGCCTCAAGATCAGGCAACGTGGCTACTGAATTAGTTAATGTAGGAAAGAAATTTGGTCATCACCTGGTTTTCCAAAATGTAAACCTGACCCTAACACGCGGCGAAAAAATTGCTTTCGTCGGCAGGAATGGTGAGGGCAAAACGACTTTGGCAAAGATATTGGTTGGTGATCTAGACCATATCGGTACGGTAAAGCTAGGGCATCAGGTCACCATAGGTTATTATGCCCAAAATCAGGATGAGTTGTTAGATGAATCCAAAACGGTTCTCCAGACCATTGATGATATAGCACAGGGTGATATCCGAACCAGAATCAGGGGATTGCTTGGTGCATTTCTTTTCAGAGATGATGATGTAGATAAAAAGGTCTCCGTTCTATCAGGCGGGGAACGGTCGCGTTTATCTCTAATTAAATTGCTGTTGAAACCTCACTCCCTGTTGATCCTGGACGAACCCACGAACCACCTGGATCTGGCCTCTAAAGATATTTTAAAAAAAGCCTTACAAGATTATAATGGGACCCTGATCCTGGTATCCCATGACCGGTATTTTTTATCCGATCTTGTTGAGAAAGTATATGAATTTAAAGATCAGAATGTTAAGGAATATTTAGGTGGGATTAACGATTTCCTGTCAAAAAGAAGACTGGGATCCTTGCAGGAACTTGAGCGTTACTCTGTTCCCCGACAAAAATTGAAAGTTTCTGAGCCAGGAGGTGATAACAGGGCCTCTTATCTGAAAAAAAAGATCTATGATAAAGAACTCAGGAAGATCCGAAATAAGCTCCAACGACTTGAAGAAGAAATTGATATACTTGAAAAATCCATAGAAGAAAAAGAGCGTATTCTAAGCCAACCAGAGATATTGGCAAATGAATCTTTTGCCAAAGATTTCTACAATGATTATGATGCCATGAAAAAAAAGCTTGATCATAAGGTATCGGAGTGGGAGAAAGTATCGTACGAGCTTGAAATTACTGAAATGAGGGGTCTGGAAGAAGTGTAAGATGGCTCCGTTGTTGAATTCTGAAGCTAATAAAAACGTCAGGAGGATGATCAGCAAATATGGAAGGGATCCATTGGCAATTTCATTGAGAAGATTAAAAACCAAGATAAAAATCACGGGTTAATTTTTTGTACTCTTCTGAATATTGGTGGCGGCCACCGGTCTCAATGGTAAGAGAACTGACCTGCAAAGGTTCACTGGTCCTTCTAAACTCTATCAATACCCTCTTTTCCGGATGGCCTGGTTTGGGGATCACCTTAAGAACCCGGACCGGAAAAAAATGGTAAGAACGGGCGATATCCACCAGATATTCGTAATCAACCGAGGGATAAATCACTGCCAACCGGCCATTTTTCGACAAAATCCGTGAACATCCACTCACGATATCCAGGAATGAAAGCCCCATATTATGCCGGGCAGTGGTCCGTGCCCTGTCAGGCGATTTCTTTGAATTCTTATAATAAGGGGGATTTGAAACCACCAATTCGAATTGGATCTTCTCCTGGCAGGCCTCGTATACATAATCCTGGAAACTGGTTTGAATGGCAACCAGACGGTCCACCCAGGGTGCATTCATAAAATTTTGACGGGCTTCCTCGTAACTTCCAGATGATGGTTCAATGGCGGTCACCAGTGCGCGGGAACGCTGTGCCAGCATTAACGCGATCAGGCCAGTGCCAGTGCCTACATCCAGTATTTTTTTTGCCTTCGTAACATCCACCCAGGCTCCCAGGAGAACCCCATCGGTCCCGACTTTCATTCCCGATCGTTCCTGATATATAGTAAAGTGCTTAAACCGAAACCACGGATTGCTCATGCTTTTACCGTTAAAAATCTTCAAAGATACCCAATCCGAATAGGGCATAATCGTATTTTACTGGGTCCTTCGAGTCGAAGGCCCGCAGCCTGGAGGTTAATTCCTCAACGGCGTTCCAGTCATTTTGTTTCCGGGTTAACAAACCCAGTTTCCGGGCCACTGTGCCCGTATGGATATCCAGAGGGATCATTAAGGAAGAGGCAGGGATTCCCTTCCAGATTCCAAAATCGATCCCACTGGGATCCGCACGAACCATCCACCGCAAAAACAGATTCAAACGCTTTGCTGAAGCGCCTTTTGCAACATCCGCTATATGTTTTAATGTTCTTTCCGGAGCGTCAGGGCTAAAAAAAAGCATTCTAAAATGAATGAGGACCTCAAATATTGACTTTTTATGCCTGAAACCATCTTCAAAAACGCGTCTGAGCCCACCATGGTTCTGGTAGATATTCTGAAGAGCGCTAATAAAATACTCTGCATCCACACCCTGAAATGTCCGGTATAGAAATCTTCTCATTCTTTTTATATCATCATGGGAAGCTTCCTTAACAAAATCATAAGGCTGATGATCAAGAAATGCAAGGAATTCTTCTGCTTTTTTGATAATCTGGCTCCGCCTTCCCCATGAAATGGCAGCAGTAAGAAATGCTGCAATTTCTATATCCTGAGTTCGATTATATTGATGCGGAATCTGGATGGGATCCGAATCTATAAATGCCTTTGTATTGTATTGATGATATTTTTCCTCCAGAAACTCCGCTATATAAGCCGTTTCATCTGAATTCATGTCTGTGAATTCTTCATAATCACACCATCTTTCATGGTGAGCACCCGGTCTGAAATTTGTTTCAGCTGGTTATCATGGGTCACGATCACGATGGTTTGATTAAACTCATCCCGAAGCGATTGAAGCAGTCCGTGCAACTCTGCTTTATTCTGGCTATCCAGGTTTCCCGACGGTTCATCGGCCAGGATGACTTCCGGATCATTGATGAGTGCCCTGGCCACGGCCACCCGTTGTTGCTCACCTCCTGACAGTTCGCTGGGTTTATGGTGCAGCCGGTCGTTCAGTTTAAGAAACTGCAAGATTTTTTTTGCTTTTTTTTCTGCATCTGTACGTGATTTTCGGGCAATAAATGCCGGAATGCAAACATTCTCAAGAGCTGTAAATTCAGGTAGTAGATGATGAAACTGGAATACAAAACCAATATTCAGGTTCCTGAACTTAGACAGGCTTTTTTCTCTCAACTTCAATACATTGACATCATCAAATAAGATATCACCCGAATCAGGTTTATCCAAAGTTCCGAGAATTTGCAGGAAAGTCGTTTTTCCGGCACCACTGGCACCAATGATGGACACAATTTCCCCCCTCTGGATTTCCATATCAATGCCTTTAAGGACTTTCAGGTCACCAAACGACCTGGTTATATTTTTTGAAACGATCATGATGCCAGCTGACTACTTTATGCTAATGGTTAAAGGTAAAAGACCAAATAAATATAAAATGCATATCCGATCAGGAATATCATGCCCTGGTATCTCCTGAGTTTTCCCCCCTTGAACGGTAGAATAAAAATAAAAAGAACCAGGAAAAAGCCCAGCATCCAGAAAATATCAAAATTCAGAATTTTCTCGTTGAACTGCAAAGGCCTGATGATGGCTGTAGTCCCGAGTATACCAAATGTATTATAGATATTGGACCCAATGATATTGCCAATGGAGATATCCATTTCTTTTTTAATGGCGGCAATCACGGAGGTGGCCAGTTCAGGAATACTGGTACCCACCGCAATGATGGAAATCCCTATGGCGCGCTCACTGACTCCAAAATCACGGGCCATAACAATGGCACCATCGACCAGCAGATTGGCACCAAACATGAGCCCAACAGAGGATATCACCACGATCAATAGCGACACTTTCAGAGAATATTTCGCTTCCAGTTTTTTGACACCCAACATTTGATTGGCTTTTCTTGACCTGATCAGCGACACCACAATGAAGACTAACAACAGGACGCAAAACAATATGCCTTCCCATCGGTCGAGGGTACTATTTTTCATCCCGAATACATACAGAAGTATTCCAGAAATGATCATGACAGGGCCATCGTATTTTACTGATACCGAGCGTACCGTAATGGGCAGGATGACAGCAGCCAGGCCCAGAACCAATCCAATATTGGAAATATTCGAACCCACGACATTTCCGACTGAAATATCCGGTTGATCCGCGATAGCAGCCGTGAGGCTCACAAAAAATTCAGGTGCCGACGTCCCGAGCGAAACCACCACCATACCCACAACGAGCGTTGAAATATTCAACCCTCGTGCCAGGCAAATGCCACCGCGTACCAGATAATGGCCACTTGTTAATAATAGCGCAAATCCGGCAAGTAACTGTATATATTCCACAGGCTTAAATTACAGATTCGAGGTACCTCAATGTGATGGCAAATAATATCGGGTGGGATTATTTAATGTCTTTATTAATAGTATCTTTCAAATCATTGATATCGTCCAAAACATCTCCTGAATGGTCGTTGATCTCTTTTTTTATATCATCTGTAGCCTTTCTGAATTCACGCATGCCTTTACCGAGTCCTTTTGCAAACTCCGGGATCTTGTTGGCACCGAAAAGCAATAGAACCACCACCAAAACAATAAATATTTCACCGCCACTGATAAATAGTAGACTGCTCATCTATAAATGGTTTCCGTCAACAACACTGCGATCTGATTTTCAATGCGAATGTACGAAAGAACAAAATAATAAAAAATACCCTGCTATAAAATTTATAACAGGGTATTTTTAATGGTATTTCCTATTTTCTTCTTTTGCCTTTCAGAATGCGTCGGGTTTCAGCCTGGCGGATGGTATCATATACGACCGGCGTAGCTACGAACAAAGATGAGTAAGTACCCACGATAATCCCGACCATGAGAGCAAAGGTAAATCCGCGGATCACTTCACCACCAAAAATGAATATCGTCAGTACCACAACAAAGGTACTTAAGGATGTACTTACGGTCCGGCTTAAAGTGCTGTTTAATGCCGAATTCATTATTTCAGATCGTTCCCGTTTTGGATACAGCCCGATAAATTCCCTGATGCGGTCGAACACAATGACTGTGTCGTTCACCGAATAGCCCATGACTGTTAGGATGGCGGCAATAAAGGCCTGGTCAATTTCAAGAGAGAAGGGGAATACGCCATAGAACAGTGAGAATATGCCCAGAACGATAAGTGTATCATGTGCCAGCGCAACAACGGCTCCCATACCATACCTCCAGTTCCTGAACCGGACCATAATATATACAAACATAAACAGCAGGGATAGTAAAATGACCCACACGGCTCTGATCTTGATATCATCCGCAATGGTTGGTCCCACCGTAAGTGAACTTTGACGGTAATCTGCAAGGAATGTCTCCTTGGTAACATTATCTCCAAGAACGGGTATGAGTCCTTCATATAACCTGTCTTCCACCAGATCATCTGCTTCCGGATCATCGATCATAAACTGGGTGGTGATCTTCATCTGGCGATCCTCACCATATACTTTTACTTCCGGAGCTTCTTCAAACACATCCTGCAATAGATTTTGAACTTCCACAGTTGTAATACTTTCATCAAATCGAACCACAAACGTTCTTCCCCCTGTAAAGTCTACACTTTGATTTAATCCCCTTGTAAACAACGATCCCACTCCAATGAGAATGATGATTCCGGAAATCACATAAAAAATCTTTCGTCTATTCAGGAATTTAATATTTACATTTTTAAATGCATTTTCAGTCAGGGGGGTTGCAAAACTTAACCGGTTGTTTTTTGTCAGGGCCCGTTCGAAAATAAGTCTGGTAATGAATATCGCTGAGAACAATGAGGTTAAGATACCAATGACCAATGTGGTGGCAAATCCTTTGATGGGTCCGGTACCAAAGAAAAACAGGATTGAACCGGTCAGCAGTGTGGTGACATTGGCATCGATTATGGCTGAATATGCATTTTTATAGCCTTCCCGGATGGCCAGTTTTACGCCTTTGCCCGCCCGCAGTTCTTCTTTGATTCGTTCATAAATAAGCACATTTGCATCCACCGACATACCAATGGTCAGTACAATACCAGCGATACCGGGTAGTGTCAGTACGGCACCCAGTGAGGCCAGGACACCCATCAGGAAAAACATGTTCACCAACAGGGCTATATCAGCAACAAATCCGGCACGAAAACTATAATAGAAGAGCATATAAAGCAATACGATCACAAAAGCGATCATAAACGAGTTGAAGCCGGATTGAATGGCTTCCTGACCCAGACTGGGTCCGACAATGGTTTCCTGCATGATATGCGCAGGAGCAGGCATCTTACCAGACTTGAGGATATTGGCCAGGTCCTTGGCTTCATTTATTGTAAAATCGCCTGTAATTTCAGAGCTCCCACCTTTAATCTCAGTATCTACCCGAGGTGCGGATCGTACATAACCATCCAGTACAATGGCTATAGCCCGGCCGATATTTTCACGTGTCATCCGTGCCCAAATATTCGATCCTTCTGCATTCATATTCATATTCACCTTGGCATCTCCGGTATTCTGATTGAACTCTTCACGTGCGGCTGTAACCACATCACCGCTTAATGGTGCCCGACCATCCCTGGTGGTGATTTTTATGGCATGCAGTTCATATAAATTCTGTGCCTCATCATATTTGTATGGTTTCCAGTGCCAGACGAATTTCAAATCTCTGGGGAATATGGATGCAATCTGCTCCATTTGCAGGTATTTGTTCACTTCGGCCGTATCCCTGTAGTGTGAATAACCAATCACAGATCCCGGCATAAATTGTCCATCACGGGTGGTATTGGGGTATAAAACCGCAAACAGGGGATTCTCAGTGCGGAACGCCTCGATATCCTGTGATTGATCCAGTTGTTCTGTTGTATCGGACTCAATCAGGTCCAATAAGGATTCTGCTTCCGTTGTATCCTTCTCAGTCTGGATATCCTGACTGAGCAGGTCAGATAATTCTGGCTCCAGAGCAGAATTTGTATCATTCAATGCCTTTTTCGCGGCCAGGATATCTTTGAGCTTGGTATTGGCTTCATAAAGAAAAGGGGCCACTTCTGCATTTTCATATGTTTCCCAGAATTCAAGATTGGCTGTTCCCGATAATAATTTTCTGACCCTTTGAGTCTCCTTCACCCCTGGTAATTCCACCATAATCCGTCCCTGGGTGCCCAGACGCTGGATGCTGGGCTGTGTGACCCCGAACCGGTTAATCCGGCTTTCAAGTATATTATAAGCATTATCTATTGCGCTCTCTGTTTCGTCGCGAATCACTCTTAAGACATCCTGATTGGAGGTATTGAAGTCAATCCGGTTTCTCAATTCAATGGTATTAAATATTGCAGCCAGCCTGGCATTCGGATCAATTTCCTCGAACGCTCTTCCGAACAGTGTCACAAAATCATCCTGGCTGGTCCTCTGATACTCCCGTGCTAATGATAATGCCTGCAAGTAGGTTGAATCGGTACTATAGTTTGAAAGTGACTGGATTATATCGACAACAGAAATTTCAAGAATCACGTTCATCCCGCCTTTAAGGTCCAGGCCCAGATTGATTTCCTTTTCCTGGCACTCTCTGAACGTGTTCCCAAGGAAACTCCATTCCTCCTTGGTGAGACTGGCTATTGAGTCCATGTATTCTGATTCCTTGACCAGGTCTCCTTGTGCATATTCTTCAGCCGCATTTTTTACACGTGAAGTGACCACGGTAAATGATAACTGATAAATACTTACGACGGCCAGGGCAATGGTCAGCACTAAAATGGCACCTTTATTACGCATATCTGTTTTTGATTTAATTCTTAGATTCTCAGGTCGTTTAAATGTCGCGCAAAGATATAAATTTTTTTAAAGAATCATGCGTGGTTATTGATTATCCTTTGAAAGAAAGCAAAAATAAAGATGCCTCAAAAAATGAGGCATCTGTAACGAAATTTGATATGTTTTCTTATTAAAAGAATTTCATTCCATCGAGAACATCCATCACTCCTCGGACGGCTGAAGCTGAATCATGAAGAAGCTTCATTTCATCTTTATCGAGGTTGATTTCCAGGATTTCTTTGATGCCTCCTGCCCCCAGTTTAACCGGCACACCAACATAGGTATCCTTGATACCATATTCCCCATTCAATCCAACACACACCGGGAATATCCTGTTTTGATCTTTGACGATGGATTCTGCCATTTGCACAGCAGCTGCTCCTGGTGCATACCATGCCGATGTCCCCATAAGCTTAACAATTTCTCCGCCACCGCCCCGTGTCCGGGCCACAATTGCTTCAATGGTCTTTTCATCCATCAGTTCACGCAAAGGAATACCACTCACGGTGGTATATCTTGGCAGGGGCACCATCGTATCCCCATGACCTCCCATTAAAACGGTCTGAATATCTTTTGGAGAACAATCCAATGCGGTGGCAATAAATGCCCTGAACCTGGCCGTATCCAGTATACCGGCCATACCAAACACTTTTGTCCGGTCTTTCTTGGTAGCCAGGGCGGTGGTATATGTCATTACATCAAGGGGATTTGAAACCACAATAAAGATGGCATCCGGAGAAGCACCAACTGATTTTTCAGCCACTTCCTTAACGATTGTTGCATTCGTAGAAATTAAATCGTCTCGAGACATCCCGGGCTTTCTTGGCAAACCCGACGTGATGATCACAATATCAGAACCGGCAGTGGCAGAATAATCGCCTGTTGAACCTGTAATCCGCGTATCATACAATTCAACGGGTGCTGTTTGCCACAGGTCCAGTGCTTTTCCCTCAGACAGACCTTCTTTGATATCAAGCAGTACGACGTCATTTACAAGTTCTTTACGGGCAAGAGCATCGGCGCATGTCGCCCCAACATTACCTGCGCCTATTACGGAAATTTTCATGGGTTAGATTTTAAGTTAGAATTAAATATGTGAGTTTTATATTCGTCTGCTATTTCATAAAAAACTGAATCATACGAGCCATTCAAGTATGATATGGATGCCTGAGGAACCCCCTCAAAAAACATTATACTAATTTAAATAAAATTGAAGGGATTGGATATGTCGTAGAACACATCCGATGGATTTGTTGCCGTTGGAAAGGCATTATTTAATTAAAGGGTTGCTAGTCCACCATCGATTCAAATTGGGCATCCAATTTTTCATCCCTGATAAAATCATACAAGGTCAACCGGCGTACTCCGTAAAAATCAGACCAATAATTCCGTAAAGCGGTAATATAGTTTCTTCGGGCCACATCTTTTTCAGAATCGGCCACATTCAAATCCAGGACGTCTATTTTTCCTATTAGGAAACGCTGTTTGGTTACTTCATATCGTTTTTGAGCAATGGTGTCGGCAGTGGCTGCAATTTTCAGCTGGTCATCCTGGAGATTAAACTGCGCAACCGAAAGCATGACACTTTGATCGAAATCGATCCGGGCCTGCAGTACATTGGTCCTGATAAGATTTCTATTTGATTCAGCCATTTTAACCATGCCCTTTCCCAGCCCCCAGTCAGCAATAGGAAGTGTAAGTCCAAGACGAACACGCTGTTCATCTAAAAGGTTGCGATATGCCTCCGGCGGATTCGTACCACTAGCGGTATAACCAAACGACACAAACAGATCGGCCGACAAACCCTTTTCACCCTTTGCCATGGCCACCCCCTGATCTGCTTCGAGGATTTGCCTTTCGAGGTTTTGGATTTCAGGGTTGTTCTCATGTGCCAGGGCCAGGGCCTGAGCGACTTCCACCTCCAGGTCCGGAATGTCCCTTGGGATGATCAGTTCAATTCGGACATTTTCATTATATCCCAGGAAAGAACGCAACTGGAACTCCTGGATCTGAAGATCGATCTGGCTCTGATTCAAAGCGGTACCCGCATTAAGAAAACTGAGTTGCATTTGAAGGAGTTCATCCTCGGCGATCGTACCAATATTATAACGACCCTGTGCAATACGGTACAGGGTATCCGAATTGGAATAGTTAAAATTAGCGATTTCCACATTCAGTTGAGCAAGGGCCAGGTTGAAGAAGAGGTTGACGGCCCGTGTATTAACGAACTCCATATCATCCAGGTAGTTTTTCTTGGCTTCCTCATATTTTATGGGCTCAATTTTCTTCTCCCATTTCAGATCATTATACTGTAAAATGGGTTGCCGGAAACCAACACTTACAGGAACTGTAATAAACTGCGTTGATTCCTCCGGAGTAAATACCTGGTTACTAAATGCCCTGAAGCTGGATGTGGCAAATATAGATCCCCCGGTAAGCCCGATATTCTGCGACAAGTCCAATCCAACCGACGCATTGTTGGTGTTGATCTCTGTATAATAATCCTCTCCTGTGGATGAATTAAATCGTTGTTCCAATGACCTGTTAAAATCAATCAGGCTGGCATCCATGTTTAAGCCAGGACGATATCTGGCCTTAAAGGTCCGGAACTCCCAGTAACTTCCCAAAAATGAGTGCTTCGCACCAATGGCCTGAGGTGATTGATCCCGGGCGATTTCGAGCACCTCATCCAGAGTGAGGCGTTTCATTTCCTGGGAATAAACGCCTATAGAAAATGAAAAAAAAGAAAGAACTATAATGATTTTAAAACCAAATCTGAGATTCATATATCTTAATGTTTTATTCGTATCGTAGCGACTCAATGGGATCTCTTTCGGATGCCCTCTTTGCAGGTGAATACCCAAATATGACACCAACAGCGGCAGACACCCCAAATGCCACAACCACTGAAAATAATGAAACGATGGTCATGATTCCGGCAATTTCATGGATCACTTTCGAAAGGATGATCCCCAGAAACACACCGATAAAACCACCGGATACACTGATCAGGATGGCCTCGGAAAGAAACTGTACCACAATATCGATCTTTTTTGCGCCAATGGCCATACGGGTTCCGATTTCTTTGATTCGTTCCATCACCGAGGCGAACATGATATTCATGATGCCGATTCCACCCACTACCAATGATATACTGGCAATGGCTCCAAGAACAATATTAAATACATCTTTCGTCCGTTGCTGTTGTTTGAGCAGTAGTTCGGGTACCGTAATCTCAAAATCTTTTACATCCTGGTGCCGTCGCAGTATCATGCGGCTTAAGACCTCCGTTGTTGGATTTATTTGTTCGGTTTCCGCTACCTGCACAATGATCCGGTCAAGCTGATGGTAATTGGAGGAGGTATTCATGCTGGGATTGGAACTCATAGACATGCGCATCATGCCCCCACCTCCCCGGATTTCAATATTTTGCTGGTTCCTGGTATTGACCAGGGCCCGGTTCTGGAATCGCATCAGCATGGTTTTAACCGGGATATAAATATTGTCATTGTATACATTCACCCCTGTGGTTTCGAATCCGGTGAGGTTCACATCCGTTCGTCTCAAAACACCAATGATCTTGAGCCATACATCACCAAATTTAATGTATTGTCCTACCGGATCGATTTGATTAAAGAACTTGGCTCTGATATTGGCTCCGATGATACATACTGTAATACCGTGTTCTCGCTGGTATTCATTAAAAAACCCACCATCCTCCAATTCCAGGTTGTACAATTCAAAATAATCGGTGGAAACCCCTACCAATTTGGCAGGGGCCCGTCGACCATACTGAAGCACATAAGAATTTAATGAGATTTCAGGGCTGATCCGTTGAACTGAGGGAATGACTTCATCAATGGCATCCACATCCAGCAGGCTCAATCCCCTGGAAAATTTACCCTGCTGCCGATCGCCTTCTCCATTTTCACTCTCTGAATCCTCAGTTCCCTCTTCCTCCACAATGGGTGTGATATGGATGTTGTTCACACCAACCATTTTTATCTGGTCCAGGATCTCCTGTTGCGCTCCTTTACCTATGGCCAGCATGGTAATCACAGCAGCTACTCCAAAAATGATCCCCAATGCAGTCAGTATGGATTTCAACTTATTGGCCAGGATCGATTCAAGGGCAATAACAATGTCGTGAAAATATCGTTTCATAGAATATCGCGTTCAGATTCGGGATTTATTACCCTTTTATTTTTGATCACCAGGCGTTTGGACTTTGGAGGTATCTGATCCGGTCCGGGTTTCAGATGATTGTACCTCCTGCATATGACCCTGACCTCCCTGCGCTTGTCCACGGGGTCTCTGGCCATTAAATTGTCTCATGGCGCCCTGCGAACCTTCACCCGTTCGCATGAATTGCTGCATCCTGCTACTTTCTTCTGTCGCCTGCATGGCTTCTGCTTTCAAACGTTCTTCTTCTTCCCTCTTTAAACGATCCCGTTCTTTGATTTCTGCAATGATATCCTCTCCCTGAAGTTTGAATTTCCCAGGTTCTTCGGGCATCGTCAGCAGCACACTTTCACCAGGACTCAAGCCATTTTCAATGATCACCTGGTTTTCATTTTCCTCACCCAGCAGGACCACCTGCTTTACACCATTTTTTTTGTATACCATGGGAATACTATCTTCGACATAGATGGCTTCCAGTGGCAGGAACATAACACTGTCGAATGTGGCTGTTACAATTAGATTACTGGTGGTCATGGCAGGGCGTAAAACCGGATCTGAACCATCCAGTTTGATTACCACCTCAAATACCTTGGCATCGGTATTGGGCAACTGCTCCCCAATATTCGCAACCTCGATGACCTTTCCCATAAATTCTTTCTCGGGAAAAGCATCCACACCGATTTGAACTTCCTGTCCCCTCCTTATTTTACTGATATCAATTTCGTTCACATAGGTTTTAGAAATCAGAGACGAAAGGTCTGGTAAGGTGGCTACGGTAAGATCCCAGGCACTGATCATGGATCCGACTTTTCTTTTCTGTCCACCCCATTCCTTTTTATAAATGACCATGCCAGGGGCAGGTGCAGTAATGGTAAACTTCTCGATCAACTTTACCATATCATCGTAATCTCTTTGCTCACGTGACAAATTTAGCTGGGCTTCCCGCATATCAGCTCTGTATTGCTGCACTTTTAATCTGTAATTCAGCTTTGTCTGCTCAAACGCTCGTTCAGCTTTGTCCAGGTCTATCTGGGCCTGTCGTATGACTGCTGGCGATTCATACCTGGACTGATCCAGTGTGATCTTGGCTTCCTCCATATTGTATTCAAGGTTAACCAGTTCATCCCTGAGGTTACGCAAGTTTATGGTTGTATCCAGCTGCACACGCTCAAGGGTCGTGCGCATTTCTTCCAGTTCATCTTCAAGGTCTTTCAACCGGTTTGTCGCATCCGACCGATCCAGAGTCGCAATATAATCGCCTTCCTCAATAATGGTTCCTTCCGGTATGAGATCCTGAATTTTAATCTGGCTGAACCGGTGACTCCGCGAAGTTCTTAATTCGGTGGGCCCCATAATCTCAACCGACCGTTCAGCCTGCAATTCCCCGGTCACTGCGACCACCACCTTGAACTCACCATAGCCCACCTCAGCCTCTAATTGAGCGAGGTCTTCAGTACCGGTAAGCTTGCTTATGACCACCAATATAATGATCGCCACAATGACGATTGCTGACGTTATCCAAATTGTTTTTTTCATATCACGTTGTAATTTCCTTCTTTAATTATAAAATCCAAATTTATGTTTCCGGTTGTAAAGGTATTTCATTCTGTATTTTACAAAAAACCTATTAACAGTTTTTAACACTTTCGTTGTTGTTTGACAACATTGAACTTCTGATTATTCCCTTTTACAGGTTTTTATTTCAATTTGGTTAAGATCGCTTTGGTTAAATCATTGGATCGATCTTCTGATGAGGTTTCGGCAATGACCCTGATGACTGGTTCGGTATTGGATTTCCGGATATGCACCCATCCATCATGAAAATCAAACCGAATGCCATCCAGTTCTGAAATCTCAGCTTCCTTATACTCTTCTTTCAGGGTACGTTTGAACGCATTAAAGTCAAAGTGTTCACTCACTTCAATTTTTTCTTTTCCAATATGGTATTCCGGGTATCTTTTTCGCAACTGTGAACAAGCCACTTTTTCCCGTGCCATAAAGCTCAGGAATAATGCAATGCCCACCAGCGCATCCCGACCATAATGCAATGCAGGGAATATAATACCCCCATTTCCTTCCCCACCAATGATGGCATCGGTTTTTTTCATTTGTTCAACCACATGAACCTCGCCGACTGCAGAAGCCGAATAGGCGCCCCCATGTTTTTCAGTAATGTCTTTTAATGCCCTTGAAGAAGATAAATTTGATACGGTATTTCCAGCCTGACGGCTCAATATGTAATCGGCTATTGCGACCAGGGTATATTCTTCACCGAAACATTCTCCATTTTCTGATACAATGGCCAGCCTGTCGACGTCAGGATCCACAACAAAACCAACATGAGCCCCTGACTCCGTAACCAGATGAGATAACTCGGTCAGGTTTTCTGGTAAAGGTTCCGGGTTATGTGGAAACTCCCCGGTTGGTTCACAATATAATTTTATTACTTCTCTGATGCCCAGTGATCGAAGTAATTCGGGGATAACCACCCCCCCCACTGAATTGACACAATCGACTATCACTTTAAAACCGGCCTTTTTTATGGCCTCCCTGTCAACCTCGGGAAGAGCCAGTATATGATCGATATGTTTCATATTCCAGGCGGCATCATAGGTGATGGTGCCCAGATTTTCTGCGATCGCATAATCGAATTCCTGTTTCCGCGCCAGCCGAACGATTTCTTCACCATCCACCGCAGATAAAAATTCACCGTGTTGATTCAGCAATTTTAATGCATTCCATTCATACGGATTATGGCTTGCCGTTATGATGATGCCACCATCGGCTGATTCATGAATGACGGTCATTTCTACCGTTGGAGTGGTGGCCAGATCAATATCCAGGATATCGACTCCCATTCCTGTTAAGGTGCCCAGAACCAGTTGCTTGACCATAGGGCCTGATACCCGGGCATCTCTCCCAACGACCACCTTTGGTTTGGAAAACCCGGTTTTCCGGATCACCCATGAGGCATAACCAGCAGTAAACCGTACGACATCCGGAGGGGTCAGGTTCTTTTCCCTCTTGCCCCCGATGGTGCCGCGAATTCCCGAAACAGATGTGATCAGTGTCATGATACTGTGATCTTATATTTATGTTTCATTTATACCTGCAGTAGAAATAGCGGTTAAATTTGTATTTTCGAAAATTGGACCTAAAAGTAATGATTCCAAGCTAAACAGAGTCTTTATATGCACAAAAAATGGAATGATAAAAAGAAACCGGGTCTACCAGGGGCCAATAGGCGTCAACGATCCATCAGCAAAACGTCCAGGGGAAAGGAACACATTGCGGATCCACCGCCTATTCGCCTGAATAAATTCATTGCGAATTCGGGACTCTGTTCCCGACGAGATGCCGACGATTACATTGCAAGGGGGTGGATCTCGGTGAACGGTAAGGTGGTGAAAGAAATGGGATTAAAAGTACTTCCGAAAGATGATGTCCGATTTAAAGGAGAACGGATTTCACCGGAAAAAAAGGTCTACATCATCATGAATAAGCCAAAGGATCTGATTACTACTGCAGATGATCCACAGGGCAGAAAAACCGTATATTCTCTTTTTAAACCTCCACTGGATACCCGTATTTACCCGGTTGGGAGACTCGACCGGATGACAACGGGAGTTCTTCTATTCACAAATGATGGGCAACTCACCAAACAACTGACACATCCAAAATACAAAAAGAAGAAGATTTACCAGGTCACTACCGACAAGCCAATAACACGAAACGATCTGGAAGCCATATCAACCGGCATTACACTAGATGATGGATTAATTGCCGCTGATGCCATTCATTTTATAAATCCCAACGATAAAAAACAGGTTGGGATTGAGATCCATTCGGGGCGAAACAGGATCATCCGAAGAATTTTTGAGTTCCTGGGGTACCAGATTACGAAACTGGACCGCGTATATTTTGCCGGACTGACTAAAAAAGGTTTAACCAGGGGACAATGGCGATATCTTAGCGACAAAGAGATCTCCATCCTAAAAAGGGGATCGTATGAATGATCCATCCGGTATACTGAATTCTAAATTCTATATTCAAGGCATCCCGGGCAAACTGTCCAGGAACCGGTTTATTCCCCTGCTTATCGGAGTCTGGTGTATTTGGTCACTCCACAGCCATGCACAGGTAAACCGGGTCAGCGGCACCGTTATGGACGCCCATTCCGGCAGGGCCCTGGCTTTTGTAAACATTACCTACAACAACACAGGCCGGGGTACGACCAGTAATATTGATGGTGATTTTAATCTGCAGGCTTCTGAACCCATCAGGCTCCTGAAATTTTCATATATCGGGTATCAATCTGTTGAAATACCGGTGGACCAGGCACCCGGGGATCTCAAAGTCGCCATGCAGGTCACCACCTATGATATAGAAGAGATAAAAATCACACCCGGTATAAACCCGGCACACCGGATCATTAAGAAGGTTTTTAATAACAGGAAAATAAATAATCCTGAGAAGATGCGGTCATTTTCTTACACGTCTTATAATAAATTCTATTTTACAGTCGATGTACCCGAAATTGTATCCGATACCATCCAAATGGTTGGTGATAGCGCAATAGTGGAAGTCGATTCAGGTTTGGTTGAGCTAAAAAAATTTACTGATAAACAGCATATTTTCCTTATGGAATCGGTCAGTAACCGGGATTATAAGTTCCCGGACAAAAACCATGAGGAAGTTACTGCATCGCGGGTATCCGGGTTCCAGGACCCCTCATTTACACTCCTGGCAACCCAGATTCAATCATTTTCATTCTATGATGACTTCATTACCATCCTGAATAAAAATTATCTTAACCCGGTGAGTGCCGGCAGCACAACAAGATATTTGTTCATTTTGAAAGACACCCTGATTACGGAAACCAGCGATACCGTATTTATCATCCAATACGAACCAAAACGAGGTCGAAATTTTGAAGGTTTGAAAGGCATCCTGTATATCAATACAAATCAATATGCCATTCAAAATGTGTTAGCTGAAGCGGCAGAATCAAAAGATTTCTTCAGGATCCGGATTCAGCAAAAGTATGAGTTCATTGATAGTACCCAATGGTTCCCGGTGCAACTAAATACAGATGTGATCATTAAAAATCCGGGTGATGAGGATAATCCAGAAAATATCTCAACAGAGGCGAATGAAAACGAAGTGCAACTTATTGGAGTAGGAAAAAGCTACCTTACCGACATCCTGTTGGAACCGGAACTTGAGTTGAGAAAATTCCGCCACATTGAGGTTCAGATCAATCAGGATGCACATAAAAAAGAAGCCTCATTCTGGGATCAGTATCGTTATGCCCCACTCTCGGCGAAAGATACGGTTACCTATCATGTGCTGGACAGCCTGGGACGTGAAATAAATCTGGATCGCCTGCTTTGGATTACCGAAACATTCATAAATGGGTATGTGCCAATTGGGTTTATAAACCTGGATATTAATTCAATCATTGATTATAATAGCTATGAGGGACTCCGCGTCGGGATTGGTGGTGAAACGAATGATCGATTATCAAAAAGATTTTTTATCGGAGGGCATGTGGCCTATGGCACCAAGGATAAATCTGTGAAATTTGGCGCTTCTGGCAGGGTTATTTTATCTCATAACCTGGATATGGATGTTCAGGTCTCCTACCTGGATGATGTGATGGAACCTGCCGGGTACGATTTTTATCACCCGGATAGGATGTTTAACACCGAGTCATTCAGACGGTTCCTGATCCAGCGGAAAGATCTCGTTCAATCATGGAAGGTCGGCTTTGGTTTTCGAACCCTTCGGTATACCAGGGCCCAATTGTATCTGAGTCAATCGGATATCACCTATGGAAACGATTATCTGTATCTTGTGAACGATGAATCACCCTATGTATTTATTAATAAAGGCAGGTTTACCGAAGCCGGAATCCGGTTCCGGTTTGCCTTCAAAGAAACGTTTATCCAGTCACCCAGGAGAAAAATTTCTTTGGGTACAAAATATCCCATTTTATATGGGAATATCCTTCATGGTCTGGAATGGTTTGAGGGAACCAACCCGTATACAAAATTTGAGACCAGGCTCACAAAGACGTTTACAACAAAGATCGTTGGAAAATCGCAATTTACTATTGACGGAGGCTGGGTCATCGGGAATGTCCCATACAGTCTATTGTATAATGGAAAAGGCAGTTACCGGATGTTTACCATTGAAGCAGAAAATAGTTTCGGGACCATGAGAATGAACGAATTCTTGTCCGATCGTTTTATGTCTGTGTTCTTCAGACAGAATTTTGGGAAATTATTATTTCGAACCCGTTCATTTCAACCGGAAATAGTGTTTCTAACGCATTTTGGGATCGGTTCTCTCAAGCAACCCGAGGTTCATCGAAACATCCAATTCAAAACACTCGAGAAAGGATATTATGAATCGGGTATACTCATTAATAATATTCTGAATCAGTTTTTTCTTGGATATGGTATTGGCGTATATTTCCGATATGGCCCCTACTCATTGGATACGCCCATAGATAATTTTGCCTTTAAATTCACCTTAAATGCCAGGCTTTAGGAAGTGGCTCTCCGGATGTCAGGCCAGCCAGATAATTACTATCTTTAGGCCTTGAAAATCAAGCTCTCATGGCATATAAATCAGGATTTGTAAATATCATTGGTAATCCGAATGTGGGAAAATCAACCCTCATGAATGCCATGGTTGGAGACCAGGTATCCATCATCACCTCGAAAGTTCAAACCACAAGGCACCGGATTATCGGAATTGTGACCGGGCCCCAATATCAAATTGTATATTCCGATACACCCGGCATTCTGGACCCGAAATATAAACTACAGGAAGCCATGCTCAGGGCTGTTTCTTCTGCCCTGATTGATGCTGATATCCTATTATTGGTGACCGATCCAAGAGACTCGCAAATAAAAAACTCCAAACTCCTGTCCCGACTCCTGCAAGCCGAAGTTCCGACCATATTGCTGATGAATAAGATCGACCGTGCTAAAGAAACCGATATTCAGGAAGCATTAAAAGAATGGAAAAATCGGCTACCCCGGGCAGAACCTTTATTGATATCAGCTCTTAAAAGGACGAATCTGGATGTGCTTCAAAAAAAGATCCTGGCCATTCTACCTGAAAACCCGGCATACTTTCCCGATGGCCAATTAACCGACCGGACGGAACGGTTTTTGGTTTCCGAAATGATCCGGGAAAAAATACTGTTGCATTACCACCAGGAAATTCCATACGCCGTTCAGGTAGAAGTCGATAGTTTTAAAGAGGAAGTGCAAATTATCCGGATCTCGGCAAAGATCTTTGTTGCCAGAGAATCGCAGAAAAGAATATTGATTGGGCATAAAGGACAGGCATTAAAAATTGTAGGCACTGAAGCCAGAAAAGATATAGAAGCATTCATGAATAAAAAGGTGTTTTTGGAACTCTTTGTAAAAGTTCAAAAGGATTGGCGTGATAATGAAAGACAATTAAGAAAATGGGGATATGTATAATGGTAATTGTTAATAGATATGGGTAACATCGTGGCCATAGTCGGAAGGCCAAATGTGGGAAAATCTACACTTTTTAACCGGCTTACTGAAAGCCGTCAGGCCATTGTTCATGAAACCAGCGGTGTCACTCGCGATCGCCACTATGGCATGGTGGAATGGAATGGAAAAACCTTTACTGTGGTGGATACCGGAGGATTCATAAGCAAGTCTGGTGATGTTTTCGAAACCGAAATAAAAAAACAGGTTCTGGTCGCTATTGAGGAGTCTCAAATTATTCTCTTAATGGTGGATGTGGAATCGGGCATTACCGATGCAGATGAAGCTCTGGCCAAAATGTTGCGAAAATATCATAAGAAGTTGCTCCTGGTTGTAAATAAAGTAGATCAGCATGACCGTCAATATGATGCGGCCGTTTTTTACAGGCTTGGTTTGGGTGATTTCTATACCGTTTCTTCCATAAATGGCAGTGGAACAGGGGATCTCCTGGACGCTATCGTGGATATGATACCAGAAACCATTGATGAAGAACTCCTGGCCATACCGCGGTTTGCGATAATCGGCCGGCCGAATGTTGGGAAATCATCCCTGGTAAATGTTTTGTTGGGTGAAGATCGAAATATTGTAACGCCCCTTGCCGGCACCACCCGCGACACCCTTTACACGAGGTATAACAAATACAACCACGATTTTTATCTGGTGGATACCGCCGGCCTCCGGAAGAAAGGTAAAGTAAGAGAAAATCTCGAATTTTACTCCGTCATGAGGACCATCAATGCCATTGAAAAGTCGGATGTATGCCTCCTCCTGGTCGATGCAACACTGGGATTTGAAGGTCAGGATCTGAATATTTTGCATCTCATTCAGCGAAATCGTAAAGGTGTGGTTATCCTGGTTAACAAATGGGATCTCATTGAAAAAGAAACCAATACAGCCCTGAAATTCGAAAAGGAGATCCGGGAAAAGATCGCACCATTTCAGGATATCCCAATCATTTTTACGTCTGCTACCAAGAAAGTACGCCTTCAAAAAATCCTGGAGCTGGCCATACAGGTCGATCTGAACAGAAAGCGGCGCATTCCTACTTCTGCCCTCAACAAGCTTTTAAAAGAAGTCATACAACATCACCACCCGCCCTCATACCGTGGGCAGGAAGTTAAAATAAATTATGCCACACAATTGCCCACCCTGGCACCTTCATTTGCGTTTTTCTGCAATTTTCCTCAGGCCATAAAAGATCCATATAAACGATACCTGGAAAACAGGATTAGGGAACAATTCAATTTTCATGGCGTTCCCATTCAGATCTTTTTCAGGAAAAAGTAGGTATGATTTTTGATGATGAATGATTATTAAATCCTAAATTTGCAACCATGAAACGGGTGATTCATACCATAACTGTGTTGGTTACCATTATACTGATACTCTTTTCATGTAAGAAAACTGAGGTGTATTCTGAAATACCTGAAATTGGCTATAAAAATTTCCTATTCAGGGATACGACTGATTTGTTGGGTAATAGAAGCCTGCTTGGTGTACTGACATTCACCTTTGTTGATGGGGATGGCGATCTCGGTCTGGATCAGCCCCCGGATACTGCAACTCCCGGAAATCCTGACTATTCAAATTTGTTCTTTACATTATTCGCGTATCAGAATGGTGTCATCAGCGAAATTGGGGAGGATGAGCTGGAATTTCCCCTCGCCTATCGTATTCCCTATTTGGAGCCTGAAGGTTCAGACAAATCATTAAAAGGAGAAATCGAAGTGGAATTTATTTATGTCGCATTCAACTTCGATACCATTTCGTACGATTTTTATATTACCGACCGGGCCGGTCATGAGAGTAATGTTGAATCAACCCCATTCTTTATCCTTCCTGATTTGGATTCACTGGGGAATTAGACTTTTAATCCCATAAATAAGACATCGTCCACCTGCTCAAAGCCTTTCTTCCAGATCTCAAAATTCTGCTTAACGTGGTTATATTGCTCATCCATGTTCTTATCATGAATGTCATCGAGGAGGTTTTTCAATCGAACCATTTTTAGCTTTTTACCCATGGGACCTCCAAATTGATCGGGGTATCCATCGGAAAAAAGATACACCACATCACCTTTTTGAAGCTGATATTCCTGATCTTCGAACAGCTTGTTCTCGATGGCTTCTCCACCCACTGAACTCCTGTTACCGCGGATATAATATTGTTCACCACGATGATACATGATAATGGGACGCATGGCGGAGGCAAAGCGGAGTTGCCGGGTTTCCGTATTAAACTCACAAACAATAATATCCATACCATCGCTCGAAGCATGAACCTCGACATTTTGGTTCAATGATGTAGTGATCTCGTGATCAAGCAATCTGAGCAACTCTGAAGGCCTGATGTATCTATTCCGGTTCACCATGTCTTTAATGAGTGTGGCCCCGATCATGGACATAAATGCCCCTGGAACCCCATGACCTGTTGAATCAGCGCACACGATCAAAAACCGGTGATCATCCACACGGTCCCACCAGTAAAAATCACCACTCACAATATCCCTGGGTTGATAATAAACGAATGATCCTTCAAAACTATCTGTTAATTTTTGAATCGGAGGCAGGATACTCGCCTGGATGCGTTGTGCATAATTAATACTATCGGTGATTTCCCTGTTTTTTAACTCGATCTCTTCTTTTTGCTCAACCACTTCCCTGGTCCGGATATCCAATTCTTTTTGAAGGTAGGCCTGCAATTTCCTGTGCCGGCGTTCCCGGATCTTAACAATGACGATCACTGTCAGTATCATGAATACAGCCAAAAGGGACAGGAACCACCAGGTCTTCCAGATGGGTTTCTTGACCAGGATCGTGAATGAAAGTGGTGATTCGGAGGTCTGAATATCTGCATTATAGGCACGAAGATAAAATGTATAGGTGCCGTCTTCCAGCCGCGGATAGATCACCTCATTATTGTCCGTTAGTCCTGACCATTCTGAGTCGTAGTTCTCCAGCATATATTCATACAGAACCTGATCCGGATTCCGGAAACTGATACCAACAAAATCGATGATCAACTTATAACTGGCATAGGGCATTACGATACGTTGACTCAGGGGAACCAGTTCATCATTGAATTGCAGTGACTTGATATTTAATCTGGGTGGCTCCAGCATGGGTTTATCGTTCCGCCAGTCATAAATAACCATGCCTTCCGATGTGCCAAGTAACAATTTCCCATTTTCATCCAACCACCCTGAATTATTGTTGGCATCACCCATGATTCCCTGTTCACGGCCAAATACCTTTATCAACCCCATATCATCATTGATCCGGCTGAAACCCTCCCGGTGACCAACCCAAATAAGGCCATTCTGGTCTTCAATCAGACTGTAACAGTAGCTGGACTTCAATCCCGATTCACCATTAATAGTGTACATACTATCATTCATGAAATGGAGCACTCCATCCCTTTCTGTGGCAATCCACAGATCGCCGTTCCCTTCCGAAATAATGGCCTTCCAGTCGACATTACCTGAAAGTGGAGTGAATTCAGTTTTTTGAACATTTAGGTCCGGGTCAATGAAGAAGGGCACATTGGTCAGCGTTGCAGGCCACAGTCGCTTTTGATTATCCAGAAAAATACTGTAGATATTGTTATGACGCAGTTGATCTTCTGTGGTAAAATGTCGCACTAACTGGCCGCTTTGCATGCTGAATAAAAGGATCCCATTTCTGGTGGCCACCCATAACCGGTCCCCGTCAACCTCAAGGTCATTAATGGTTTTCTCAAGATTATTACTGGATATAAAGAAAGGACGGGCTCTCCCAGTTTTTATATTCACGAGGTATAATCCGCTTTTCTGCGTACCCGCATACAAGGTATTTCCGGCCACCATTAAGGAAATAAAATGATCGTCGGGCAGACCCATACGGGTATTATAGAGAGCAACCTGTTCTCCAGTGGTCTTATCAAGGACCATGATCCCTCGTTCCCCGCCAAGATAATAATGCGTACTATCGGAGCTGATACCATAGACATTTTTCCCGAACTGGTCCTCACTGAAACGATAAAATTTAAATGCTTCCGTTAGCAGCATCGAAATTCCGGCACCATATGTTCCAACCCAGATATTTCCCTCGAAATCCTGGAATAAAGATCGCACATTATTGGTATTCAAACCATTTTTCTGGTCGAATACAATGATCTGACTTTCCTCCGGATTCCGCACTCCGTTTTCAACTTTTATCAAACCATTTGCGTTGGTGCCGATCCATACATGTCCATCATAATCTTCGACCACAGAGCGGACATTGAGATGGTTCAATTCCGGTTGAGATGAAAATGGTTTGGCTTCAAAATCTCCACTTTCATTTTGTTCCAGTATAAATAAACCCTGGTTATCCGTACCAATAAAAATGTGTGTATTTATGCGGCTTTTATGAATTACCTGTATATTCGAGGATGGAATGCCCTCAATCTTTCGAATGAGCAAGGGGGGTTGATTCCCCGGGGGCAGTGAATATAAGAAGAGTCCATCACTGGTGCCCACCAGTAATTTTGTTTCGCCGGCATGTGCCAACGATTGGATCATTCCAAAGCCCTCTTTAAAATGAATTCTCTCACTTATATCTGCGGCATTGATCTTCAGCAAACCCCGGTTGGGTGTGGCCACAATGATTTGGCCCTCTTCATCTGTGGTGATACCTGAGAATGATCCTTTGTATAAATCGCGGATATCTAAGATCTGTCCTTCACGCCCATCAAACTGGAACAGCAAACCGGTATTATCGATGCAAAACCAGAGGCGGCCTGAAGCATCCTGGCAACTTTTTGAGAAAAAACTTTCGTGCAGGGAATCCGGCAGGAAATCCGATCGGAATTCGTGACCATCAAAGCGATATAATCCCTGGTCGGTGCCCACCCATAAATAACCGTCCGCATCCTGGTCGATCGAATACACATAACGTCCGGGCAGTCCCTCTGTCCGCCCGTAGTTCCTGAAATGCACATTCTGAGAAAGGACATTACTGTATGACAGAATCGCCAGTGAAACCAGTAACACAATGGTCCTGAAGGGATGGAACCTGTGAACCATACTAAAATAGGTGGATTTTATTTATTTTCAATCTTTTTTACTCCGATCTTATATACATATTTTGGAACTCCTCCAATAGGAATGTTGAATATTTTCATGCCTTCCCCGTCCTGGTTGACTACAGAAATCACCACATTATTATTTATCACTACCGGCTCTTTTCTTTTGATAAACTGAAAATCATAGGAGGTCCCGATTTCATCGTCGATAACTGTGAATGTACTCTCTGATTCATGATCCTCGCCGGATAAAACGCCCAGCTCACCCCTGCGGGACACGGAAACAATACGTAATATACCATCATCATCCCAATCGAAATTAATCTGTTTAACGGTGACCGTACCTTCTTCACAATAGGGATATATATGTGAATCATTCTCGGCTGTATTCCACATCCGGAACGTATACTCATAGCAGAATCCATTGCCGCCTTCAATGCGCACATTGTTATCCGGTTCAGTACTCAGGAAATATTGATACAGGTTTCCATCATCCCCTTCCACACCCTCTGCAATAATCTTGAACACATACCCATATTTGGGATCCAGTTCACCTTCTTTTGGATTGAAAGGCCCGAATGTATACCAGTTGTTATCGTATCTCGGATCATCCCCAAAAGTCTTGGATGCCAGCAGGTTTCCGCTTTTATAATTCCCGACCGGTTCAAATCCCTGTGCATCTTCTTCGGAATGACATCCCTGTCCACCATAAATCGTAAATTCTGTCTTCGTGTCGAAAAGGCCATTGATCTCGTCAATCTGGCCGCCGCAATCGGGATCGTAGATTCGAATGTAAATCGGATCTTCAAAATTTTCTGGAACAGAAAAGAAGAACACCTGTGAGAAATCATCATCCCCCCAGGAGGTTTCAGCAAATTTACCAAATGTCACCAGGTGCGGAATATTTTCATCTTCAGCCGGAATGGGCTGTGACCGTAATACACCAGAAAATACAATAAAGAAACTTAATATGACGAATACCGCTCTCATCGTTCTGTTTAGATCATAAATTCAAAAAACATGCCTTAAATTCTATGCGCCCTTCATTTGGCTATTCAGAATAAATTTTAGAGTATTATTCATATACGACCAAATCAGGGATTTCGTTCCATCACCACAACATTTTTATAATTACAATACTCTTTATATTCCCCCAAATCTATTGAACTTCCAATTATCTTCAGGTTAATCCGGTATGTTCCCGGCACTTCAAATACATGTTCGGTTTGGGGTCCTTCGGATTGCATGCCATCTCCAAAATCCCAGTAATACTGTTGCACTGTAAAACCCGGTAAATATGTTTCAATGGTTCCATCAAAATGAATGGGATCTCCAATAGTCGTGGTATCAGCCACGGTAATATATGCCTGTTCGATGGGTATGGCTTCAAACTCATACGAAGCTTCATTATACATTACCTGGCCCATCAGGGAGTCAATGACATTGAGCTGAACCCTGTACATTCCAGCGGTGTCGAAACAATGTTCGACTGACAATCCCCTTTTCCTGGTTCCATCTCCCAGCTCCCATTCATAAATATACGGCAGTGTATCCAGGTCCATGACACCGCTCTCATAAAACAGATAACAATAGCTGTTCTCTCCCTGCTCCGAACAATCATCAAATGTAATTCCCGGTTCCGGTGGCTCCAATGCTGAAAACCGATATACATCATCAGTATTCGCCCGGTTAGATGTAAAATAACCCGAACTGCCTGCGGCATCCCGAATGAAGCCAAAATCATCCGCCCTGCTGTTAATGGGTGGATCCAACCGCACCGGAGCGGTCCAGGATGCTCCGAAGCGGCTGGCATAGAATATATCCAGACCGCCCATGGAATTGTTATTGGAAGCAAAATACAATCGGCCATCATCACTGATGTATGGATATTGCTCCGACCGGGATGAATTTATCCTTGGTCCCAGGTTTTGTGGTTCTGACCAGGACCCATTCTCCAGCCTGCTGACATACAGGTCAAAGCCACCATACCCGTCGGGTTTATTTGAAGCAAAATAAAGTTCATCGCCATCCTTGCTAATACTTGGGAAAGCGACATGGTATGCCGGATCATTAAATGGGAAAGGTCGTACATTGACCCACCGGTCTCCGCTCTTGCGGGCATAGAATATTCCCACATAGTTCTCAGAGGTTCTGTTTTTCTTATCCAAAGATAGGTTCCGGGTGAAATACAGAGTTTTGGTTTCCTCGTGATAGGATGCGTATCCTTCATTAAATTCCGTTTTCAGGTTTTTTGAAAAAGGTTTGGCTCCGCCCCAGTTTAAACTGTCTTTTCGCTCAGCAAAATACAGATTTAAAATGCGCTTGTCGTCCAGGGTTTTGTAATCGACAAAAATCGTGGTTTTGCGATCCGAACTAAACAGTAGGCCATCTTCCATGATCACCGGTGCCAGGTCATTATAGATCCTGGAGTTAAAAGGCAGCCGCTCCACTTTTATGGAATCCTCCTGCGCCCTTGACTCTATGGCTGTCAGGCATGCCAAAAAGAGGATGATCATATGTATGGCCCGGGCTTTTCGCATGAACTTAAAAATATCTGGGATTGGATGCTTTAACCTTATAGCCAAATTCATATCTCAGCATGATTTCATGCACACCGTTCATCACGTTATTAATATTGCTGAGACTGTAGTCAAACGAGTATCCAAGCATGAATTGCTGGGTGATACTGACCTGGAGGTTCCCAACGATAACCGGACTGGGTGAAGCACCTCCCATCCGGTAACTGGCTCCCACCCACAAACGATCGTTCAGGAAAATAAAGGAATTGTTGATATCGAAACGAAGGCCCTTATAATCCATTCTGTAAGCCAGTAAAATGGAAGGTTTCCATTTAAACCCTTGTGTAATGTTCACAATGGTTCCTCCAGTGAGCATATACGTGTAATACTTTGGTGATACCGACAGGCTATAACTGGCTGATAGGGTATCGGCCTGGATGTAATAGCTCATCATGTATGGCATGGAAAGTCCTACGAAATAGCGAGGAGTATAATAATAGATCCCAAAACCCACATTGGGTTGAAACTGGTTTTTTTCAACGCCTGTAAACGCCGGATCATTGGGGTCGGCCAATTGCAGGCTGGCCAGGTCCTCATATACAAAACTGGCTCCGGCTCTCAATCCCAGGGAAAGAATGGCATCCCCCAAGATGAGGCGATAGGCATAACTGAAAAATGCTTCCGTATTTCGTCGCACGCCATAGCTCTGATTCATCACAAACACACCCATACCAATATTGTTCTTTTTGGTGGGAGCATGTGCACTGAAGCTCATGTTTTTTGGAGATCCCTCCACACCCGTCCACTTCCTCTGATAAAAAACCGACACATTGAACACATCACGGGCTCCTGCATAAGCCGGATTTATTGAAAGCCCATTCGACCAATACTGGCTGAACAGCGCCTCATTATCCTGTCCGAACCCGGTTGTTCCGGATAGCAAAATGATCATCATCCATATGAATGTGGTCTTTTTCAAATCATCTGTTGCCTTTAATAACAATATAACCTGTAAATGTTTTCGGGAAATCACCCCGTACGGTTAATACATAATAATAGGTGTCGTCAGGTAGAGGATTCCCTTTCATATCCTTACCATCCCATCCATCCTCCGGTGTATTGCCACCGGCCATAAAATTATCTATACGGTAAACAATATTGCCGTTCCTCGCAAATATTGCCAGTTCATTGGGTACATTCCCCACATTTTCGATCCAGAAATAATCGTTCCGACCAATGGAAACCTGGGGTGAAATGCCCTGGGGTATGAATACATTTTCCTCAACCGTCACTACCACCGAGTCGCGTTCCTCGGGACAGGTGCCGTTGCTGATGTACAGCCGCATCAGGTTGGGACCCCAGTCGAGATCAGAGGCCGTGGTCATTTCCGCATTATCGGGCGTGAAGTTGGCCGGTCCCGTGGAGCTCCACTGAATGGTGCCGACGGGAACCGTTTGGGCGGTCATGTCAATTTCATTGGCAAAAGCGGCCAGAGTGATATCACCGGGCGGATCGGTGATGACCGCGGGCGATGGCGGTTCCCAGAACTGGATGTCGATGGTGGCCTGGTCCTGCGGGCAGATGCCATTAAAAACGGTCCAGGTGAGTGTATACATGTTTTCACCCGGAACGGTTACACCCGTATTGGCCAGCTGCGGATCGGTGAATGTAACACCTCCTGGCCCACTCCAGAGTCCGCTGCTGACCGAGTTGATATAGGGGGGAACGGCATCCAAAGTGACCGTAAAACCACACGGATCGGGTTGTACCAATCCCGGATCGGCGAGAGGTGGTCGCAAGGTCACAATACTGCCGGTCCCACTGAGATTTTCAGCACGGCAGCCCCACTGGTCTTTAATGGAATCAATACTGACGGTCAGGGTGGCATCCCCGGTGGTCCCTGTCATAGAAATGTCGACCGGGATATCAGCCAGGAATGAGGGGGTATTTACAGCCAGATAATCATGTGTGTTTGCCTGGTCATCAGACAAATAAATATCCCAGGGGGCCCCTCCGGCAAAATCCATATTCAGTTCCACCCGCCCGCTTCCCGGGTTGCAGGTGGTATCCACCCCGGCAGCAGGATCGGAGATGGTTGTATTGAATATGGGGTGTATATCAATATAAACAGGTATAGCAGATGTATCCACACAGGTATGGGAAGTGATCACACGTTTGAAATAGTGTTCTATCCCCAGTGGATCAGGATCATAGGTTTCTGTGGTCACACCGGTTGAAGCATAATTCGCACCCCCATCATCACTCAAGAGCCATTCAAATGCATAGGACCCATTCCCTCCGGAATAACTGCTACCGGTCAGGGTGAGAGGCCGAGTATCTTTGCAAATGGTCTGATCGTTTGCAATGGTGTTCCCGCTGATCAGGGGATATACGATGACTTCAACCACGGCAGAAGAGTCGGTGCAGGCGCTGGAAGTGACGGTCCGCCGGAAATACCGGTATTCTGTGTTGGCCGTACCATGAGTTATGGCCGACGGCTGGTATTCCAGTGTGTTGTCGAGTTCCGCACCAAAATTCACATTGTCATTACTGACCTGCCAGCTATAGATAAACGTGCCTGTTCCCCCACTGAAATCCACATTCTGCAGTAAGGCCGGGATCTGTTCATCGCATATTTCCTGGTCGAAGCCAATGTTATTGACCAATGCAGGAAGATAATTCAGCACGGCCGCATTGCTTGTATCCGGGCAACCAATCCCCGAACTGACGATCCGCCGGTACCGGTATTCCGTAATGGCTCCAAAACTCCGTATGGGTGGCAGGTAATAATGATCCGTTTCCCCCGGCATGGGATTCCAGTTGGTGCCACCATCCGTACTTTCTTCCCATATATAGAAATAACTACCGGGCCCATTTCCTCCTGCGGGAAGACGGGGTGTTGCAAAAATGGTGTCCGGCTGATTCCCGGAACACACGGTATCATCCACCGCAAATACATTATCCGTGATCTGAGGCTGCACAACAATCGTAACCGGTTTACTGATATCGATGATTTGCGGCACCGAGTTATCCCGAATCAGGCGCCTGTAATAGGTGGTATCAATCAAAGGTACGGAAGGTATAAAGTTGGGTTGGCCGGAGCCATAATCGGCTTCCACGGTCCATGCAGAAAGATCTTCACTGGATTCCCACCGGTATTGGTAGGGTGCCGTACCACCTTTCGGTAAGGTGCCTTCTAAGGGTGCCGGGATATCACCTTCGCAAATGGTATCGGTACGAACTCCGGTTGCGGTAGAATATATTGAATTGAATAAAAACCCGGTTAATGGGACCACCAGGCCCGGTTCAGCAGTTCCAATACTGCCGGGAATGCCTGAGTTATTTGCACAATTTGCAATTCCACCAGAACCAAAATCTAAAGAAGAACTAATATTTGAAGCAATACTGGCTGAATTCGCATACCATAGCAATCCTCCACTACCACCGCCACCTGCTCCTGTACATGGGAAAACTCCATCATCAGTATCACCTCCATCACCACCAATGACTTCAACATTAAATGATGTCTTATATTCTGTGATATTCAAAAGGATGGTACCACCGGCACCACCCCCACCACCACTGGCACTGGCCGTGCCGGTCACGTTCTGGCCATTGGCCCGTATGGTATTACCATTACCCACCAGGGTATCGGCAATGATGATCACAATGCCACCCCCATGTCCACCTGATGTGGCAGTTAAAGCACCTTGTTCGGTACCGGCACCACCACCACCACCCATAAAAATCCGTTTTTCCGGGTTCCAGTCCGGAACCCCATTGATACTTCGACCACCTATACCGCCTACTGCTCCCTCTGGTGTGCAATCCTCAGCTTCAACACCACCAGTCCCTCCGGTGTTAATATTTCCACCACCACCGCCACCAGAGAACCGGGCATTGCCGCCCCCACCACCATTGAAATTGGCACCACGACCTTTGGCAAAGGCCGGACCCAATAAACTGTCAATGCCATTATTGGGTGTAAAATAGGTTGTGGCGCCTTCGCCTTTAAATCCCGCCGAATCGGATGCGGCATTAAAATAGGCATACTGGTAAGCAAAATCAAAGCTAGAACAAGTTCCATCTCCTGTTGATACACTTGCCCCCCTAAAACCGGCTTCACTGGCATCGATATCGGCATTCAGAGTCAGTGTATTGCCTACTATAAGAGCGATCACACCTCCGTATCCATTGGTCGCATCCCAGGATTCGGCCGTAATATCAGAGGTCACAATGGCATTATCATATGTAGCCACCCGCACCATTTGTACCATTCCCAGCACATCATAGCTATTTGTGAAATCGGCCGTAAAGGTGACCTGGTTGCCACTGATACCGGCAATGATCAGCAATTCGTATTTTCCGGCTGAATACGTATTTTGAAGTGAACCATAATTGTTGGCCGTATTTGTTATATTAATCTGGATGCCTTTCATCTGGATGACCACCACCGTATCCCCGTCGCTGAAACCGGAGGCATCGCTGACTGTTAGCTGGTCCGGACCATCGATCGATACCACATCAATGGCATTATTGATGGTGCCTCCGATGGGTGTTTGCGCACTTCCAGGCAGGGTTAATCCGGCAGAAAAAAGGACGAGGAGAAAGATGCTTATAAAATGCCGCATCAGGTTTTGGGTCATTACAATTTCTTCAATTCAAACAAATATAAATATTATTACGAAAACCCAGATGAATTGTTTCCTGAGAATTTTGATTTTACCGGGACCTTGAAGCAGCCGATTGGACCATCCATTCATTCCCCCCGATCGGCCTGATATTTCGGGATTTCCAGAATAAAGGTGGTCCCCACACCCAACTCTGTTTCGTAGCTGATATGCCCACCGGCATCCTCAACAATACGTTTTACGATGGCCAATCCCAGCCCCATACCACTGGATTTTGTGGTAAAATTTGGTTCAAACAACTGATCTCCAAGCTCACCCGGGATCCCGGCCCCGTTATCTTCAAGCTGAATGCTGATTTTTTTCCGGTCGGACCGCAATCGGATTTGAATGAGCCCCTTCCGGTCATGCGGAATCGATTGAATGGCATTTTGTATCAGGTTATTGAATACTCTTAGAAACTGGTTTTCATCGGCGAAAATCAGTGCTTCCTTCTGATTTCCCAGGTCCAGAGAAAATGAGATGTTCTCATTGTTCGCAAATAGTGATACCCGGTTATGTATGATGCTGATCAGGTCGATCTTAGTATTCCTGGTTCCGGGCATCTCTGCAAAACTGGAAAAGGCCGATGCAATGGATGAGAGGTTATCGATTTGTTCGATCAATGTTTCTGTGATTTTATTCAACTGGGCGTCCCAATCTTTGGCACCATCACTCCATGCCCGCCTCAGGTGCTGGATACTCAGTTTCATCGGTGTCAATGGATTCTTTATTTCATGTGCTATCTGTCGGGCCATTTCCCGCCAGGCTGTTTCACGTTCCGATTTGGCCAGAATTTCAGCACTTCTGGACAGTTCATCGATCATGCGATTGTATTCTTCGACCAGTCCTCCAATTTCATCTTTCTGGCGATACATGATGGGTTCACTCTTCCGACCCAGTTTTAAGGCACCCATTTTTTCTTGTATTTGCCTCAGTGGATTGGTAATCTGATTGGCAATGATCACCGAAATGACCAGGGTAATCAGTATCATGACCATTGAAAAATTAACGATACCAACCACCAGGTTGGTGATCTCGCCTGTCAAAATACTTTGCTGTGTAAAATAAGGCAGGTTCAGATAGGCCAGTAACTGATTATCGTTATTGGTAAATGGCACATAGGCCGAGAGGAAGTGTAATGCACCGATGGATTCCTGCTGAACATATTCTGCCTGGTTCCGTTCCTTCAATTCCCGGTATGCAAGATAATCCATTTTATTGCCGGCGAGACCTCGTTCGAAGATCTCATAACGCGATGTAGCCAGCAAATTTCCAGATGGATCATACAGGTTGATGTCCGAAAAAAAGACATTCGAGAACTTGATGAGAAGCGCATCCAGGTCAACATATTGATCGGCCGACCAATCTGATGTCAGCTCCGATTCCAGCCCCAGTTTATGATCCAGCTCCACGTATACAGACTGTATCTTCTCCCGGAGATTTTCATTTTGCTTGACGCGGTACTGGCTGATGCTAAAATAGACGGCTCCGGCGCCAATCAATATCAATGAAAAGAACAATATGGAGATCATGGAAAGCTGGATCTTGTTCTTTAGTAAGGTGGGCCTGCGTTGAAATAATGGTAATGGTAAGGACAGCCTGAAAATTATGGATGAAAGAAAAAACAGAAATACAAACAAATATGAGAATGAGATCAATAGGTTGATGACCCGGAGGTTGGGCTTACTTACAACCATGATCCGGTTATCCCCGGCCTTATATACCAAATGGTTTAACTCATCCGATCGAATAATACCGAATTCTCCGGTAACCGACCTGAACATGTCATCACTCAGGCTATAGCTATAATCCCCCGACTGGTATATTAATTGTCCATTCCGATAACGTGCAAAAGAGAACTCATCATCCAGACCTGGAGTATATAAAGATTCATCCAATAATAATTCCGGGTATCCCAGTTGCCGATACATGGCCTTGGAATTGTATTCGAGGAAAAGTCCATTATTCAATGTATCGTTTATCCTGGGGAATATGAGGTAGGCAAAATAGGATATCTGGTCGCTCTCATTATCCACAAAATAGTAACCGGGACTATCCAAAGGTATACCCACACTATCCACCAGCTGATCAAAAAACTGAAAGCAGGGTCCTTCATTGGCATTGTTCACCAGCAAATCCGACCAGGGTGTACATAAGGTCATTACCACATCATATTTTTCAAGATACCCCTTATAATACGTTGACATGAAATAGTTGAAGATGTCATCCACATCTTCGGTCATGAATTCATCAAGACCCATAAGAATTGACAGGTTCTCGTCAGTCCGCAATTTCTTACCCTGATTTTCAAGTAAAAATTCAACCACCGGATCCCGTTCCGCGCTCAGATTTACTGCTATGACCTCCCGTTCCTCAATTTCCTTTTTTTCGGAGACTTGAATGGTAATATAGGTTGAATACAACCCAAAAATGGCAGAAAATATCACCATGGCTATGAAAGGCAGCCTGGGAGCAAACCGGTAAATCGTAAATACCATTATGATGAAGAAGGTCAGGCTCATGATATCGAATGGTGGCTCCAGGATAAAGAACATGACCGGAAAAACCAGTATGCCCGGAAGCCATGCCAGTAAGAAATGAGACCGGCTGGGATGGTGTTTCCCCACTGTGATGATCCTGAAAAGATAGAGCCCCACAGAAAAAAACAGGAACACCACTGACAGGTACCCGATTAAACTCAAATAATTAATTTTCAGCACCTTATATGGCTCGAATGCGATGTTGGAACTGCGTATTAAACTCTTGAACATATACACATCGAACACGAAAAATGCCGATCCGAGAATGGAGAGAAGTCCGAATACAAGGAGAAAAGGTTTGGTTCTGTTGATATCCATCCATTTCTGAATATCAAAATCCCTGTAGAAAATATAGGAGAAATAAAAAATAAAGATTGACGTGATCAGCAAGTGTCCAAGCGATGAACATCCATTTGAAAGCGCAAAATTATATGGCAGGAAAAGTTCCAGATCGAAAATGGCTGCTGGTTTTTTGAAGTGGAACATCAACAAATTAATCAGCAGAAGCAGGACACCGAGGAACAGTATCAACCAATTTATTTGAATCCATTTTCGCAGTACTCGTAATGCCTCCCGAAGCGAGAGCAACAGGAATAACAGGGCGACCAGATACAAACCGGCAGCATATGGAACGTTTGACAGTTTACATGCATCCCCGGTTGGTATCAACAGGCTGAACAGAAATTCCCCCTCACGATTTTGGATGACCAAACCATTTTCTACAGGTTTTTGTGAAACGACAACACAGGATGGCAAGGCAAACTGGCGTTGAAAATGGTTTTGAATAAATTGATTCTGATACACGTATTGATATTTGATCAGGATTAAGCCTGTGATCCAAACATGCTCCGAAACCTGATGATGCATGGTTCGGTACCAGGCATTCCCCAGAAATACAATGGGTTGTTGAAACTTCGATTCAGAATACAGGTCGGGGATACGGATATTTTTCTCGGTCCATGCTTTGAGGCTGTCATCCTGATACAGGAGCAAAGCAAATCCATTCTTTTCAAGAAATTGGTTGATTTCCAGATCATCGAATAATGCCACCGGCCGGATCCCATCGTCTGTTGCTTCCCCAATTCGTTCCAGGAGGGTGCTCAATTTTCGTTCTTTACGGTCCAGGGAATTCTGGAATTTATGGATTGCACGATCCGGATTATTCAGGATACCTGGATACGATTCAATGACATAACCCCCTGCCAGGAAAATGACCGTAAGTACCACCGCATAAAAAATATGTATTCTCGCTCTCAATGCCTAACGATTTAATCGTTGAAGGTAAAAAAACCGGCGATCATTTTCAACCATGATGATAGGGCTCGCCTTTCATTATGGTCAATGCCCGGTACAATTGTTCCAGAAAGAAGAGCCGCACCAGCTGGTGGCCAAATGTCAACCTGGACAAACTCATTTGTTTATCCGCTCGCTTATATACATCTTCAGAGAATCCAAAGGCCCCGCCAATAAGAAATACCAGGTCCCTTCTCCCGTATGACATTCTTTTTTGTAAAAACTGAGAAAAGTCCACGGAGGTCATGGTGGTACCGCGCTCATCCAGGAGGATTAGAAAATCCTCTTTCCTGATCCGCCGGAGCAATAAAAAGCCTTCCTTTTGCTTTACATCATTCTGGTTCATTTTGCCTGATTGACGTAAACCGGGTATCAGGTCAATATTAAAAGGAATATATCTCCGGATGCGATTTTCATAATCCTGAATGCCCAGCCGCAGGTATTCCTGGTCAGTTTTTCCAATGATCATCATGGTACACTTCATAGAGAGACTCCCGGGATGGTAAACTGTATCAAATTTAACAATTTCGGTGCCACAGGTGTCATTTTTTGAGTAGAACCATGTTTTTTAAGACATATTTCTGAAAATTGTTAAATTGCATAGAATTTGGTTTGGTTTTTGACGCCTCAACTGACAGATACTGATTTCATCATGAAAAGAAATATATACATCGCTTTTTTCTGTATTTTTTCTCTCGGATTATCCGCTCAAAATCTGGATGAGATACCCGGAGGTATTTCTCTTGCGCTGAAAGCAGGCAGCTCCAGTGAACTCATGAAATATATGAATGAAAATGTGGAGATGGTGATTCTGGACAAGGAAGGCATATATGATAAATCTCAGGCCGAAATGATCCTGAAAGATTTTTTCTCAAAAAATCCACCCCGCAAATTTTCGCTCCTCCATCAGGGAGGTAAGTCGGAATCGAAATATGGTATTGGTGACCTGGAAACTGCCAATGACTCCTTTCGGGTATATTTTCTCCTGAAGGAAAAAGCGGGAAAGCCTCTCATTCATCAGTTCCGTATTGAAAAAGAGAATGAATAACCAGCTTGAAGAAAAACTGATCCAGCTGGCCATTGAAGAAGATCTGGGTCAAGGCGATGTGACTTCCCTGGCTTGCATCCCAGCCACATCTACCTGCCAATCAGAATTGCTTGTTAAGGAAAATGGCATATTGGCCGGTGTTCGCATTGCCAGGATGATATTTTTATCCATCGATCCCAAAATATCCTGCCAGCATTTTTTTGAAGACGGGCAACCCATTCAACCCGGGAATGTGATTTCTATTGTCAGGGGTCCAACCAGGTCAATCCTTCAGGCCGAGCGCCTGGTGCTGAATTTTATGCAACGTATGAGTGGTATTGCCACCAAAACACGCGAATACGTTTCGAAGTTGGAAGGATTGAAGACCAGGATTATGGATACACGTAAAACCACACCAGGGATGCGGATATTTGAAAAGGAGGCAGTACGGATCGGAGGTGCGTTAAATCATCGCATGGGTTTGTATGATATGGTCCTGATCAAAGATAACCATATCGATATGGCCGGGGGCATAAAGAATGCCATATCTCAAACCCTTCAATTTAATGTAATCCGTGACCGGAAACTGCTTATCGAAATAGAGGCCCGGAGCCTGAAAGATGTCAAAATCATATTGCAGACAGGCGGTATCCACAGGATCTTACTGGATAATTTTACCTTAGAAGAGACCCGGGAAGCCGTTGAGATGATCAATGGAACCATTGAAACCGAATCATCCGGAGGGATCCAACTGAATAACATCAGGGATTACGCCTTATGTGGGGTGGATTACGTCTCTGTGGGGGCATTGACACATCATATTAAAAGTCTTGACCTGAGTTTAAAAATGGTACTGTAAACATGACTGAATAATGAATCTGGAACAAAAGATTATGGACGGCATAAAAGCCGCAATGAAAACAAAAGATAAAGAGAAACTGGAGGCCCTGAGAGCAGTTAAATCAGCCATCCTGTTGGCAAAAACCGAAAAAGGAGGGAAAACCGAATTGGATGAAGCGGCCGAGACCAGCCTTCTTCAAAAACTGGTCAAACAACGTAAAGAATCGGCTGAGATCTACCAGCATCAAAACAGGAAGGAATTGTACGAAAAAGAAATATCCGAGGCCGAAATTATTGCCTCTTTTCTGCCTGAACAAATCACAGATGAGCAGCTGGAAGCAGAACTTAAAAACATCATTGCAGAAACAGGAGCTTCCGGTATATCCGATATGGGGAAGGTCATGGGCATGGCAACCAGAGTATTGGCGGGGCAGGCAGATGGTAAAAGGATCTCATCCATGGTCAGAACACTTCTTAACGCCTGAAAAGTAAATGCAAGCCGGCATGTCGACTCCTGAAAAATCTGTTCAAACATCTGAAAGCCGGTCGCGCCTGGACCGATTCCAGGCCTGGCTCAAACGCTTTTCCCTTCCAGGATTTCAAGGGGTCTCGGTATTTTTTGTGGTTTTATTCTTTATCCAGGGATTTCAGAAAGGAACCCTGGTGACCCGGGCATCGGCCATTGCATTTAATATTCTCATTGCCATTTTGCCATCGATGATTTTCCTGTTCACACTGATCCCATTCATACCCATTGAGAACTTTCAGACCGAGCTCCTGGTATTCTTCTATGATATTCTGCCCCAGAATGCATTTAATTTGCTGGAAAATACTCTGATCCAGGTGATTACTGAGAAAAGCGGGGGCCTCCTGTTGCTGATGTTCCTGGCCACATTGATATTTTCAACCAATGGTATCCATGCCCTCATCAATGCCTTCAATGTATCCACCCATGAATTTCAGACCCGTTCATGGGTATCACAGCGCATTACCTCACTGTTTCTGATATTTCTGATCGCCATCATGATGGCTGTCAGTATCATCATTATTCTCATTGGAAAAACCGCTCTGACCAAACTGGTAGAATTGGATGTTATTGAGATAAATTTCAACTATTACCTGCTAACTGTCGCCAAATGGATCATCTTCCTGGCTTTGATCTTTTTTGTTATTGCATCATTGTATTATGAGATCCCTGCCGAAAAGGAAGGATGGAAATTTTTCTCACCGGGCTCCATCGTTGCCACCCTCTTTTTCGTGCTCTCCTCTCTTGGTTTTTCAATTTTTGTTAACAATTTTGGCCAATTCAATAAGTTGTATGGGTCCATAGGTACTCTGATGGTGATTTTATTATGGCTTTATTTCAACTCCATTTCCCTGCTGATCGGATTTGAGCTTAATGTCAGTATCAGAACGGCCAATAAACGTATGGACTTTGTGGAACAGGATTAAATTGACAAAACGGCACAATGAAGGAGAACCATCATGAACATTACCGGAAAGAATACCAACTGAAAGTACTTCAGGAACATGGGCTGCCTGACAACCCATATAATCTGTTTCATACCTGGCTGCAGGAAGCCATTGATTCGCAGATCACCGAGCCCCTGGCCATGAATCTGGCGACGGTAAGCAAATACAACAGACCATCGTCGCGGATTGTACTGCTGAGGAACTGGTCGGAGGACGGATTTGTTTTTTTTACCCATTACCGAAGTCGCAAAGGCCTTGATCTTGAGGCGAATACAATGGCTGCCTTAACTTTTTTCTGGCCTCCATTGGAGCGACAGATTCGGATTGAGGGAAGAACAGAAAAAATCGCTTCTGAAGATTCGGATACATACTTTTCAAACCGGCCACTGGGGAGTCAGATCAGTGCGTCCATTTCCGATCAGAGCCAACCCATTCCTGATCGCCAATATCTCGAAGACCTGTATGAAAAGAAAAAGTCTGAACTGGGACCGAATATGCCCTCACGACCTCCCTGGTGGGGTGGATATATTGTTTATCCGGACAGTATCGAGTTCTGGCAGGGTCGGTTGTTCCGTCTCCACGACAGGATACAATACCTGCGATCCAATAAGAAATGGACCCGGAAACGGCTGGCACCTTAACCAGGTTGAGCGCATTTACATGATGTGAATGAACTCCTTTACCAATTTCCTGATTTCATCACTCTGACCTTCGAGACGTTCACTCAATCCTTTATCATGGTACGATTTTAACTGTTTCACCACCTGACTAATGACACCTGGGGGGAACAAACCATCTTTTTCAAAAAAACCTCTCAATTTTTCGAGCGCTTCGGCCGATTCAAAACATGATGCAGGTAAAAGATTTAATCCTTTCGCCTCCGATGCTTCCTGATTCTTAAATATATTCACATCCACATACAAATCCTCCGCTTTTTTCAGGGCATCCGGCATATCCAGTCCATGCATGGAGGCAATCACAAGACCTGCAAGTAATTTATATACATCTGCAGAACCATCGGGGGCCCGAAACTCTATGGTTTGCCTGCTATCACCCAGTACTGGTTCATCTGTCTCCACAGGATTCGCATCGATGGTCATCTGGGTACCACCCCGCCACCCCAGAGGTACTCTGATCAGGGCAGAACGGTTCCGGTCTCCCCAACAGATACTTGTTGGGGCCTCCTGGTTTGGCACGAGGCGTAAGTACGAGGTCGGAATGGTATTTCCGAAGGCTGTCAGAGCAGGTGATAAATCGAGTATGCCGGCCATGATTTTATGGGCGGTTTCACTCAGTTCACCTTTTGTGACCAACGCATTTTTTCCATTTTTTTCAACCAGTATATGTACATGCATCCCACTGCCTGCTTTCCCAACCGAAATTTTTGGAGCAAAACTCAGCTCCACCCCATATTTATAACTCAACATCCTCAATATCCATTTTGCCAATACCAGGTGGTCGGCCGCATCCTCGACATCCACCGGTAAAAACTCGATTTCATGCTGTTCAAAATCTTCTCCATCCGAAGAAAAACTTCCCACTTCAGAATGTCCGTATTTTATTTTACAGCCTGCTTTTGCAAGTAGATCAAGGGCTTCCAGTCGTAATTCTTCAAACTTGGAAAATGGTTTGGATTGATGATATCCTTTCTGATTTCGAAGAGAATACAGATCCGCCGACTTATAATTTACATAATATTCAAGTTCTCCGAGAGCTTTAAAAGTATAGCCCGTTTTCTTTTTAAAGGTATCATGCGCTTTTTTTAAAACATATTCAGGGGCTCCTTCATAGGGTTTGCCACGTGCGGTATAAAATGAACACAATATCTCCAGTGTGGGAATGGACGTAAATGGATTCACAAAGGCTGTTCTATACCTGGGGACCACATACAGGTCTGAGTGACCCGCTTCAACATATGAAAATAAGCTGGACCCATCGACCCGTTCACCGGAAGATAAGATATTATCAAGATGTCCCAGGCTGGTAATAACAAAATTCAGGGTTTTCAGTTTACCATCTTCGGCAACATATCTAAAATTGAGCATCTTAATGCCCATGTCCTGTATAAATTGAATGATGTCTTTCCTGGTGAACGCCCCGGCCGGTTTCTTCAGGTGTTTCACCAGTTCATTTGGATTGAGAATGGTTTCCCGGTCACTTATCATTTGGTGATGTAGATTGGTTAAGGTGCATAAAAATAATGAAATGCGTGTATTTATGGTATCAATCATATGGTAAACCAGATATGTTTGATAGCAGTCATGAATACATCCAGATCGATACGACCAGACTATGGAAATGATCTGATACGGGGCCAGTATTTGTGCATTCTGTGACCAGGAGAAGAAGCATCCGGAGAGAACCTCTCAGAAAGATAATGGCTCAGACCATCGATTTTAAACCATCCTGACACCCTCACTTTAATTCGTTGAGGCGTTCTGTTAAGGATTTGATGCGGGCTTCAGCGTCGGCTTTTTTTTCCAATTCCTTTTGAACCACATTATCAGGAGCGTTTTTTACAAATTTCTGATTGTCGAGTTTTTTCATCACCGTAGACAGAAATCCCCTGGCATATTCCAATTCCTTCTCCAGCTTATCAATTTCTTTGTCCACATTTATTCTGTCACCGAGATGAATATAATATTCGGTGGTTTTCACAATAAATGAAACGGCATTTTCAGGCTGCTCAACTATGAATTCAATGTCGGACAGGTGACACAATTTTATCAATATGGATCCAAAACGGTTATCAAACACCTCCTCTTCTTCACGGACCATTAAAATAAGGGCTTCTTTCTGTGGAATTTCTTTTTCTTTCCGGATCGACCTGATGGCGCTGATGGTTTCTTTAGCTTTTTCAAACCGCTGAATGCAAGCTTTATCATAAGGTTGTTTTTCCGGCCACTTGGATATCATAATACTGTCTCCATCTTTCCTGGTCTCCAGATACTGCCAGATCTCCTCTGTAATAAATGGGATGAACGGATGCAGCAACCGAATCAGCCGGTCAAAGAAGGAAATTGTTGAGGCCAGTGTATTGGCATCGATCCCCTGTTTGAATCCGGGTTTAATTATTTCAAGATACCAGGATGAAAATTCATCCCAAAAAAGTTTATACACGGTCATCAAGGCTTCGGACAGCCTGTATTTCGAAAACTGATCTTCCAGTATATCAATACTTTCATTTAATTTTTCTTCGAACCAGCGGATGGCCACGGAGGATGCTTCCGGTTGGTCCAGGTCGGGTTCGATGTTCCACGATTGTACCAGGCGGAAGGCATTCCAAATTTTATTTCCAAAATTTCTTCCCTGTTCTGTCAAGCTCTGGTCAAACAGCAGGTCCCCCCCCGCAGGAGAACACAACAGCATTCCAACCCGCACACCATCCGCTCCGAACCGTTCCATTAATTCAACCGGATCGGGTGAATTCCCAAGCGATTTTGACATTTTTCGTCCCAGTTTATCCCGGACAATCCCGGTTAAGTAGACATTATGGAATGGCTTGTCACCAGCATATTCATAACCGGCCATGATCATCCTCGCAACCCAGAAGAAGAGGATCTCAGGAGCCGTTACCAGGTCACTGGTAGGATAATAATACTTGAAATCCGGGTTTTCGGGATGACGTATCCCATCAAAAACAGAGAGGGGCCAGAGCCATGAAGAAAACCAGGTATCCAATACATCTTCATCCTGGCGCAGATCATTGAAACCAAGTTCCGGATTTCCTGTCCTTTCACGGGCCAATTCCAGGGCACGTTCTTCATTCTTTGCCACAACAAACTCCTGTGTTCCGGGAAGATACCATGCCGGTATCCGGTGCCCCCACCATAATTGTCTTGAAATACACCAGTCATGCACATTCTCCATCCAGTGTTTATAAACATTTTTAAACTTGGTTGGAAACAGGTGTATGGAATGGTTCATCACATTTTTCAAGGCCGGTTTTGCCAGGTTTTCCATATTCAGGAACCATTGCATGGACAGCTTGGGCTCAATGACAGCATCGGTACGTTCCGAGTATCCCACCTTATTGATATAATCCTCAATCTTTACCAGGTGCTCATTGTTTTTTAATGCCTGCGTGATCAAGTCCCTGACTTCAAATCGATCTTTGCCGACGAACAGTTCTGCCTGATCGCTCAGGGTGCCATCATCATTAAAAATATTGATGGATGGTAAATTATAACGGATACCTATTTCGTAGTCATTTTCATCATGGGCCGGGGTAATTTTTAAAGCACCGGTTCCAAACTCCCGGTCCACATAAGTATCTGTGATCAATGGTACGGGTCGGTTTACCAGCGGAACCAGAATGGTTTTCCCATGCAGGTGTTTAAACCGCTTATCGTCGGGGTGAACACAGACGGCCGTATCACCCAGGATGGTCTCTGGTCGGGTGGTGGCAATGGTCACAAAATCGTCTGATCCCTGAACCTGATATCGGACATAATAGAGTTTCGATTGAACCTCCTTGTATATGACTTCCTCATCAGAAACAGCAGTCTGAGCCTGCGGGTCCCAATTGACCATTCGTATACCGCGATATATATAACCCTTATTGAACAGATCCACAAACACCTGTATCACGCTTTCCGACAGATCCGGATCCATGGTGAATTTGGTACGGTCCCAATCGCATGATGCACCCAGTTTCTTGAGTTGTTCCAGGATGATGCCACCATGTTTTTCACGCCACTCCCAGGCATGTTCCAAAAATGCTTCTCGGGTCAGTTTTGATTTATCAATGCCATCGTCCAATAATTTGGCAACCACTCTGGCTTCGGTTGCAATGGAAGCATGATCTGTACCGGGTACCCAGAGGGCATTTTTGCCCATCATCCGTGCCCGGCGCACCAGGATATCCTGGATGGTATTATTGAGCATGTGCCCCATATGAAGCACCCCTGTTACATTGGGTGGGGGAATCACAATAGTATAAGGCTCCCTGTCATCGGGTTGACTTTTGAAGAAACCATGATCCATCCAGTACCGGTACCATTTTTCTTCCGTTTTTTTTGGATCATACTTTGACGGGATTTCCATAACATTGTGATTGATGAATTTGAACAAAGAATCCTGTAAAAATAAACAATTTACCGGTATAATTCAGGAGGGCTCGCCAGGGTTATCTGTAACTTTGGGTTCCGTTCGGATGAAGATGCAGATTATCGGGACAATATGATATTAAACATAGTTCAAAACATTAATCTTGACTAATTTTAAACCGAGATTAGACGAAGTTTGAATCCCAAAAAAATATTCTCATGCCATCCATTTCTCAAAGAGGCCAGGACATGCCGGCCTCGCCCATCCGCAAGCTGGTACCCTTTGCCGAGGAAGCCAAGCGTAAAGGACGAAAAGTGTACCATTTGAATATCGGACAACCCGATATCCACACACCGGAAATTGCCCTCAAAGCCATTCGGAACTATGATCAGAAGGTGGTTGCATACAGTCATTCTGCCGGCAATGAATCATACCGCCGAAAACTGGCTGGTTTTTATCAAAAGATTGGGATTGACGTGGATTATACCCAGTTGCTGATCACAACCGGAGGTTCTGAAGCCATTCTGTTTGGTTTACTGAGTTGTTATAACCCCGGAGACGAAATCATTGTTCCCGAACCCTTTTATACCAATTACAATGGATTCGCCATGGCTGCTGGTGTCAACATTGTTCCGGTCACATCCAGCATCGAAACTGGTTTTGCCCTGCCTCCTATTGAAGCAATGGAGGAAAAAATATCCCAATCCACCCGTGGTATTCTTATCTGTAATCCCAATAATCCAACCGGGTACCTGTATTCGGAGAGCGAATTGAATCAATTGAGGGATATCGTAAAGAAGCATAACCTGTATTTATTCGCGGACGAAGTTTACCGTGAATTCTGTTATGATGGGCAAACCCATATATCCACCATGATGCTGAGTGGTATTGAACAAAATGTAGTCATGATGGACTCCGTATCAAAACGTTATAGCTCATGTGGCACCCGTATCGGGGCTCTGGTTACACGGAATTCAGATATTATTGAAACCGCCCTGAAGTTTGCCCAGGCACGACTGAGCCCACCGTCCTTTGGTCAGGTCGCCGGAGAAGCCTCACTTGATACTCCCCCTGAATATTTTACTGAGGTTTATCAGGAGTATATCGAACGGCGCAATTATATGGTCGATGCATTAAATAAGATTCCTGGTGTGATCTGTCCAAAACCAGGTGGCGCCTTTTACACCATAACCCATTTACCGGTGGATGATGCCGATACGTTCTGTCAATGGATTCTGAGCAACTTTGAATATGAAAATGCCACCGTTATGATGGCTCCGGCCTCCGGGTTTTACGCCACGCCTGGTTTGGGAAAACAAGAGGTAAGGATCGCCTACGTGCTGAAAATTGAGGACCTTAAAAACGCCATGAAATGCCTGGAAGAAGCCCTGAAAGCGTATCCGGGGAACACCCTGTAATAAGCTCATTATAAATTGAATACATAATGTATGATGAACGTTCCGGTGCCTCGGTTATAATGTTGTTCATCTTTGAATTCCACTTCAATTAAAATCACGGTAGAGAAGGTACTTTTTACGAATTTCTTTAAAGGCGTCAAGATCGTTTTTCCATGAATTACGGATCCACCAGGCAGCTTTTCCTTCCTCGATCTGGTGCATCAACTCAGAGTTTCCTGCCCTCAGTGCAAATCCTCTTTCATTAAAGAAATCATCACGGGAACCCATTTGTTTATACGCATCCAGGATCCAATCCAAAACCAGCAAACGGTTATTTCTGATGAAACTATGCGGTATGGCACTCAGATCGACGCCATAGCAAAGTTCCTCTTTGAATTTTGGGTGATCCGACACACCGGGTATACTTTTTGGTGTAAAGAAAAATTCTCCGGGAGGATAATCCGGATGCCCGTATATCTGGAATGGCATGTCTGTACCACGTCCCTCACTCATAATGGTACCTTCTAAAAGTACCAGAGATGGGTACAGGTATACCGAGGTCATATTGGGCAGGTTGGGAGAAGGCCGTACCGGTAATTCATAATACCTGCGGTGATCCCACCCTTTGCATGTGATCCACTGGAGGTCGCATTTCACGGAATCATGAAGCCATTTTTCCTCGTTTATCATCCATGCATACTCTGCAACTGTCATGCCATACACCAGGGGTATGGCATTCAGGCCGATAAATGATCGATAACGGGTGGTATCGAGAACCGGTCCATCCACATAAAATCCGTTTGGATTCGGTCGGTCGAGTACCAGGCATGGTATTTCATTTTCAGCACAGACCTCCATAACGTATTGCAAAGTAGAAATATACGTATAGCATCGCGTGCCGACATCCTGAATATCATATACAATGATGTCCAAATCCACCACATCTTCTGTCGAGGGCTTGCGTTTTGATCCATACAGGGAGATTATGGGAACACCTGTTTTTGGATCGATATTATCAGTCAGGACTGTTCCGTCCGCTGCATCGCCTCTGAAACCATGCTCAGGTCCAAATATCTTCGATACCTGTATGCCTAAAGAAATAAGACTGTCAACGAGATGGGTGTGCCCGATCAATGAGGTGTGATTGGCGACAACACCCACAGATTTATCTTTAAGAATGGGTATATACAAAGCCGTTTGATCGGCTCCTGTCAGTGTCTGTCCTGCCATTCTGCCGGGCCCCAGACACAGTAAAACCAATAGGATCCAGAAGATCCTGGTGTGAGGAAAGTTTGTGAATTTCATAATACCGCAACTTTACGAGAGCAAATAAAGCAATTACCTCCGAAAAATCAATAGAATTTCCAGTGAACATTGGAATTAATTATTCCCAACAAATAGCATAATCTTATGGGATTTTGATTTTCAGTCATATTGGTGATTTTATTACTTTTGTGCCACATGCTCACAGGGAGGAATCTGATGAATACCGAATTATTTATTGCCCGGCGCATAGTGTCTTCGAGAAAAGATGAAAACAGGATTTCCCGTCCCATTGTATCTATTGCCATCATTGGCATCGCCCTGGGTGTTGCAGCAATGATCATATCTACAGCCACTGTTACCGGATTCAAAAACCAGATCCGGGACAAGGTTATTGGTTTCGGTTCCCATATCCAAATCCTGAATTTTGATTCGAATATATCTTATGAGACAGCTCCCATTTCAATAGAACAGGATTTTTTACACGACTTAAGTAATTTATATGGGGTGAAGTACATCCAGGTTTTTGGCACCAAAGCCGGTATCATTAAATCGGGAAAAGAGATCCAGGGAGTCCTGTTAAAAGGTGTTGGCACTGATTTTCATTGGGACTTTTTTGAGGATAACCTGATTGAGGGTCGCACCTTCCGGGTGAATGATTCCACCCGGGGAAACATGGTCATGATTTCAAAATACCTGAGCGACTTGTTATTGTTAGGAGTGGATGACTCATTTATTATGTATTTTATCCAGGATCCGCCCCGAATGCGAAAATTTACTGTTTCGGGTATCTACGAGACCAACCTGGTTGATTTTGACAAATTGTATATCCTGGCTGATATAGGTCACATTCAGCGGTTGAATAACTGGAGCAATGATCAGGTTAGCGGTTTTGAGATTGCTCTTGATAATTTTAATAAAATAGACGAAATGACCTGGAATGTCCAGGAAATTGTTGGTTTTGAGATCAACGAAGCCGGTCAGCGGCTCCGGGTGTCCAGCATTACAGAAAAATTTCCCCAGATATTTGACTGGCTAAATCTTCAGGACATGAATGTCCTCATTATCCTGGTTCTTATCTTTTTGGTCGCAGGATTTAATATGGTATCCAGTCTGCTGATCCTGATCCTGGAAAGAACCAACATGATCGGGATCCTCAAAGCCCTGGGCACCCGGAGCTGGAGCATCCGGAAAGTTTTTCTTTACCAATCGGCATATCTGATTTCGAAGGGATTATTGTGGGGCAATTTACTGGGTGTCGGATTGGCCCTGATCCAATATTTTTTTGGGATCATAAAATTAGACCCATCGACTTATTACCTGACAGAAGTACCGATCAACCTGGATATTATCACCATTGTGGGCATCAACCTGGGGACACTGACCCTGACAACTGCCATGCTCATTGTACCATCCTTTCTGGTGTCCAGGATCTCACCTGTAAAAACCATCCGGTTCAACTAATCTGGTTATTAGAGCTTCAAGTCTATGGATCACATGGCATTCATTCAGAATATTCAGAACGAGTTATTAAAAGATCTGCCGGGTCATTCATACCAATACCAGATGGCTCCGGCTGACCGGCATATCCGGCACTTAAGAATGGAAGGTACTCCAAAAAATGCCGCTGTCTTAATCTTGCTCTATGCATTACAGGATGGCCTCGAAACGGTATTTATCAAAAGAACGCAATATCCTGGTCCCCACAGTAATCAGATCAGTTTTCCAGGAGGAAAAGCCGATCCTTCAGATCCGGATTTACAATTCACAGCGCTTCGGGAAACCCGGGAAGAAATTGGAGTAGATCCAGGTCAGATCAATATTCTTGGGGCCTTAACACCCCTTGACATCCCGGTCAGTAATTTCAAGGTTTTTCCATATATTGGATTCACTCAATCCATTTCAAAATTCACTATTCAAATGCAGGAAGTCCAATTTCTGCTCACTGAAAAACTCGAGGTATTAAACCATCCCATGAACCATGGAACCATGGAGGTCATGATCCAGGAAAAGCCGTTTCAGGTACCCTGTTTCATTATCGGTGAACATCGGATTTGGGGAGCCACTGCAATGATTCTCAGGGAATTTCTTGAAGTGGCCAGACGTGCGGGGCTCAATTCAGTGCAATAATATTCTTATAATGCTCGTATCGATTGAGTATTTCCCTTACATAATTATACGCTTCCTCGCCTCGACAGTAGCCAAAACTGACCACCGGATCGAGATAATATTCAGGATTTGACTTCTTGAGGATAAACTCATCCACATGATCCGTCCATCTATTTGGATCTTTCCCATACTTTACAGCCAGGCGTCGCGCGTCCAAGACATGCCCAAGACCCACGTTATAAGACGCCAGGACAAATTTGAGTCGCTCCGAACTGTCTGTTATCTGATCCTTCAAAACATCATCCAGCCACATGAGGTAGTTTACCCCGGCTTCGACATTTTTTTCAGGTGGGGATTTTTTACTGACCCCGTATCTTTTGGCCGTAGCCGGCATGAGTTGCATCAAGCCGTAAGCCCCGACCCATGATACGGTATCGGGGTAAAATCGGGATTCCTGGTAAACCATAGAGGCCAGTAATCTCCAGTCCCATTGCAGGGTATCGCTATATTTCTTAAGTATCTGATCGTATTCTGACAGGATATCATTCCCCTGGTAGATCATGCCACTTTCTGCCATGATTCCTGTCCTGGAATTTTTAAAGTATTTATTATAAATCAGTGCATACCGGGTGGTTTTTTTAAACTGAGACAACCATTCATTAATGGTTTCCAACCATTGATCAGAGCCTTCTTTTCTGACTGCCCAGGCCAGGTTCTGGGGGAAACTCACTGCTGTGGCGATATCAATATTCCGATAAAAGGTTTGGTTCACCCTGGCCATATTTTCATCGGATATGGTGTAATCGATATCTCCTTTTGCCACCATGGATATGAGTTTCTCGTGGGGTTCTTCAACTTCAACAATATGAATGCTGTCTCCAATTTCTTCAGAAAGGCTTTTCAGTCGGGATGCAAATGAAGAATTTTTCTGTACATAAACGGTTTTTCCAGCCAGATCCAGCTGGTTGCGCAGCATGGTTTGCTCGACCCGTTCCGGGTGCATGGCCCACCATTGTTCTGGCCGTCGTTGTACCAGAACCTGTCGGCTCTCCGTGTGGGGTATAGTAAACTTCAAAAACTGGTTTCGTTCCTTGGTTACCGTTAAATTGAGGGCGAGTAAATCGGTCCGACCATCTTCCAGCATTTCAAAGCTCCTGGACAAATCATTTTCAACAATGACCTCCAGATCCATTTCCAATGCATCGGCCAATTCATGCAACAGATCGTATTGATACCCCATGGGTTCACCACGATAAATAAAATAGTTGGTCGCATTAAAATCGGTAAGTGCAATGATTTTGTTTCTTTCCCTGATTTCAGGCAGATCAATATGGACCTTTTTACGGTGATCCTTATCCTGAGTGCCGGGCCCTGAACAAAACAGACATGCCCCTGCAATGATACAGAGGCCCAGTATGAGTTGTAGTTGAATCGATCTCACAAATAAGAATTGGTGGACGAACTATAACGAAAATAAGAAAAATAATTCAAACGCATCATCCTCTCAGATATTGACCTCCAGTTGTGAAATATCAAATGAAATGGTGGTATTCAACCGGGTCAATCGTAGAAGGTCCAGGCCAGTCCGAATAAAAACACTCTCTGGTTCATGGGATGGTGGAGTATGGTAAAAAAATCATATCCCAGCAGGCCGGAAGTGACATGCTCAAATTTCAAAAAAATTCGGGTGCGTTTTACCTTCAGATTCAGGAATACATCAAAATAGGGATAGTTCCCAATGGTTCTTTCTTTCTGGTTGAAAAATTGTCCGGTTGCCGGCATAAAACCATATGCATAATAAGGGGTAAAATAGTACAGATCAAATCCCAGTTGGGTGGAGAGGTAGCCGTTGGTCCAGGGAAAGTAAAAGACATGATCGAAGAATGTGGAATTCCTGAAACTGACTGCCGGCAGCGGCAACACCTCTTCATTGCCTGAAAGCTGAAAATTGAGCTGGTTGAGAAACCGAATTTTCCAAACTTTAAAATCCTTTTTAATATCTGCAGACAGTACAATAAAGGTGCTTTCTTCCTGGGCTGGTAAAGCCAGGCTATCAAAATAAACATGGTTTGAGAGTAATGCCAGGTTGGCATTCAACTGCATATTACGGCCGGGTTGATCGTACATGGCCTGCACTCTGATCTCATTTTCAAATTTCAAGTCATTTGACCAAATAAAATGGTTTGAAGAAAAATTGTTAAACCAAAAATCGGGTCGTTCATTTCTGAATACTCCGTACAGGTTCAGACTGGAACGTCCTTTTTTGGTATTGAAATTGGTATAGATATGGCCATCCAGCTTCAGGTTTCCTTGTTTGTAACCCTGAAAATACAATTGGCCATCCACATTCCATCCGAATTTAGTACCAAGGTCATTGACCAATCTTCCATGTACAGCTGTATTTGAGAGAGTATAATTTTTCCGGATGGTATAAAATGTATCGGTACGGCTCACCACCACACGGACACCATCCGGGTGCAGAAATTCCTGAAGTGGGCCCGACCGGGTATCAGTGACTTCGGGTGGTATGTTATGGCTATACCGATTCAACTCATTTTCAATGCCCACCCGGGCAGCGAACCTGAATTTACGCTGCGGATTACTGCTGAAGTCGAGATTCAAGGCATTATACCACGAACGATAGTACACTGAATCATACGTGTTTAGCGAATCGATATAAATATTGCGATAATATCCGGTTTCCGGATTGATATCCTCATAGGTCTTATGGTTTTTCCGGTATTGCAATATATGCGTTACCCGCCCCCATTCGCCCTCTTGTTTCTGGTCTTGCATCAGTACCTTTGTCGTATCCTGCTCGGGTAAGGACTTAAACCGGCCTAAGGTCAGGGTTTGCACAACGAGCAGATTCCTGTTCCGATGCTTGGTTCCAGCCTCATTAAAGCTGTCTAAATGGGTTGGTATATCTTCCGTATTTGAGCCTTCCAGGCTAGTATCATTCCGGATGCCTCCATTTTCTTCAAGGGTGAGGTCATTGATACCCATATGACCATGAATGGAGTATCGCTCACCTGTGTATGAAGTAAAGAAGTTAAATGCATTATCTGCAGCCTTTTGAAAGGGGTATTGTCCCTCAGAGCTAAAAACGTCCAGTTTCAGACCCACATTAAAATTTCGGGTCACATTTT